>Ga0209488_10004143_pt1 | contig 11439 bp, 7 predicted proteins | sample Rivendell_Oct201_8_FD_188349 | JGI IMG/M metagenome (GOLD analysis project Ga0209488, IMG submission 188349) | Vadose zone soil microbial communities from the Eel River Critical Zone Observatory, Northern California, USA -... | ecosystem: Environmental > Terrestrial > Soil > Vadose zone >... | reverse complement strand
TGGTGTCACGAGATGATGGATTTACTGGCCGCAAAGCTTCCGGACATTGTACGCGTGATTCGTTACGAGGACATGGTCGCCGACCCGGTGACGGCCCTACGCATAGTGGCGAATCTGTGCGGCATTCCGATGCAACACGGGCCATTACCGCAGTTAGGCGATGATCGCGGCTGCGCGGCTCCTTACCGTGAATTCATGGCTAGCGAGTCCGCGAAGCACCAGGACCGTCACTGACGCAAACCGGCTTCCGCCGTACAATTGGCGCGAGCCTGCTACGCGTCAAGCGCAGGTGCGGGCGGCTTTCTGCCTCGGATGATGTCGGAGGAAGAAATGACCTGATTGATATGCGTGGCTAGCAAATGATAGCCGGCATGAGATAAGTGATGGGCACCAACGACGCTCTCTTTAGGAACTATCTTTTCAACATCCACGAAGTGAAATTTCTCCGCGTTCCTGCAGAACCGTTCACAAAAATCATTGTATAATTTTGATTTAAGGAGTTCCATGCCAAACTCCAGTTTGGTGGTTACCCCAAGCAAGAATATACTTGAATTTGGCAATGAGTCGCGGTCGACCCTCTCCAAAATCGAAGTTAATTGCCTAAGGCGATCTTGCGTTGAAATATTAAGCGCAGAGAAATTACCTTCAAACCAATCTTTACGTGCAGTAATATAATTCTCGACATTTCTTTCTCTCAATCGCACAAGAATATCATCTTTTGATGTAAAATAAGTACCTCCAAAAAGACCGCGCATGCCTAAAATAATTATTTCAGCTTCTGAGATAGTTTTATCTAAGAGCAACGCGTCCTCGTAGGACCAAATGTGTAACTGTCTTATCGGTTCGCTTTTTCGAAGTAATTCTCTATCAGCAAGAAAGAAAGATAGGTCCTCGTAACGAATTTCATAATCTAAGCCCTGATCAGTCAAGATCCTGTTGACCAACTCAACACGGTTAGAGCTGCAATAAATCGATAGACGTTCCGTTTCACAACCGCCGACGAGTAGAAGCCTCTTGTTTTGGGTTAAGAGGGTTTTCGGTCGATTCGGCGTGTCCGCAATTGTAATCCAGTCAATCTTCTCGTGGCACTGTATCCCGTATGCTACATTAGATATAATATCAATCGGTGGTTTTTCCAAATGCTCATAAACAAATTGTTCTATTCCCATATTCATGGTTCGGCACGAAAAGACGAAATGAATGAGTTTTTTCTGAGTGGGGTGCCTATTCAGCATATAAAATCCAATTACCCCATAATCTCCGTAGCGGTCAGTACAAGAAATGCATGCGGTGAAAATGTGATAGGTATCAAAATTTGACCGAAAGTGTCTTATGTCGTCTTCAGACTCCAGGCGCTTCTTGGTGTAATTGAGTTGGTTCGTTCGGTTGATAAGCTCGACAATACGGTCGAAATGTTTTTCGATGTCAAAATCAAAATATATTTTTATGTCGCTTGATCTCAAAAATTCTTCATTCGACAAACTCATCGATTTCTGATCAATAAATCTCCGTTGTAAGAGCTGATATTGCTTGAGTCGTTTCAGTTCGGGATCAGGTTTTCCTGCAAGTCGAGGATGATCAAGAATGACGGCAAGTAGACCCTGAGGGTCGGCGACCATAATTTCGTTATTGAAAAAGCGCACCTCTTCGAGATTTACAATGTTGTCGTCAATGAAGAGTACGTTTTGGCGTCGGAGAGCTGCGTTCTCAATAATCTGCGAAACGCGTTGGCCTTTGGGCTCAAAAGATATTGAGGGAAAAACGAAATAATCCCAAAGATCATGTTTCTCAAGGATTTCCTTTACGGAATTGAAATCGTTCTTCGACGCAATCGATGAGAGAATTCCGCGACCGGCTAACGTTTTTACCAGCTCACCGTGTTTTTCAACGAATTCGATGCCGCCTTCAGCGAGGGTTCCGTTCCAAAGAGTATCGTCCAGATCCCAAATAACCATTTTGACATCATTGTTGATGTCTCCGATTTGCGAGCCACGCAGAGTGGCCCCCGTTCCAGGATTATCGACAGTCGCCCCGTTCGACATATTTGCAATTAGCCCCCAATCACCCACTCGTTTCCACGAATCCCTTTAAAATCGGCGGCCATGAACGCCCTTTGTGGCGCGCTTTGTGTATCCCACCATCCCCGAACCGGGGAAGGAGTGGAATACGAAACAAGGGCCTGCTGCGGCCATGACTATACCGAAACCACGATAACGCGCCAGCCTTGTCAACGCTTGAGAAGACGTGGTCAGCCCCAATTCGATCTGATGAGCTTTCCGAGTTGAACCAGGATACGCTATCATAAAATGATAGCGATAGAAGGTCAAAAAGGCCGTGGATGCCACATGCAACCATTACGTTTTGCCGCCGATGCGGAATCCTGTCTCGCCCATGTGCTTGACCGGCGCGCCGGCATGGCCTCTTTGGCACGGCAATGCCGCAGAGCCTGGAAGGCAAACGCCTGCTTGAGCTGTTCGCGCTCCCTCATGTCTGGGTGACGCTGTCTGGTCCCTACCGGGTCGGCAACGATCCGATGAATACGAGGCCCGACAAGGTCTGGCTGCGCGATCCTGGGATTTGCTGCCGAACGATGTGTCTGGGGCAGCGATTGGCCGCATACTCCGCCGCATGACGCGCAGAGCGATGGTGCGAAGCGGCTACTATATCGACCGCTGTTCTACGCGCGGCCGGTCGACGAATTCATCGAGATGGTTGGTTTGGGAGCGGAACGGATACTGACCGACAATCCAGCGCGGCTTTATAGTTCTTCGAAATGAACGAAGTTGGGTAAGAGATCCCTTCGGCGGTTAACTAAAATGTGCAAATTCTTATTAATTGATTGATGCCGCCGTTTTCTCAGAAACGATCTGATTGATATGTCCAGCTAGCAGAGAGTAGCCAGCATGCGATATATGCTCTTCGTCCAATACGTGGTCTTTAGAAACCAACTTATCACTATCTACAAAGTGATATTTTTCATGATTTTTACAAAACTGTTCACAAAACTTATTGTATAGAATCGAATGCATTAAAATAATTCCTCGAAAAACCAATTTTGTGACGGCGCCAAGCAGGAATATCTTTGCATTTGGTAAAGACACTTGATCCAATTTTTTCAAGGCCAATTTCAGTCGCGCAAGCCGATCTTGTGCAGTTAATTGAATTGCATCAAAGTTGTCGTCAAACCAAACCTTATGGGCCGCCTTATAATTATCAACATTTGCGCTTGATAGAAGCACAAAGATATTATCATTCTTTGATTTATAGGGCGCCAGTCGCAAAATACCGCGCATGCCTAAAATTATTATTTCTGCCTCCGAGGCTGCTCTATCGAAAATCAACGTATCTTCGTAAGACCAAGCGTGAATCTTTCTCATCGGTTCACTTGTGCGAAGAAGTTCTCGATCAGTCAGAAAGAAAGATGGGTCCTCATATCGAATCGAATAATCCAAGCCTTGATCGGGAACTGTTTTGGCCACAAACTCGACACGCTCGGAACTACAATGAACTGCTAACTGTTCTACTTCACATGCTCCAACAAAAAGAAGCTTTTTGTTCTTTGTAAAAATGGTTTGCGCTCGGTCTAGTGCGTGTGATGGGTCAATCCAGTCAACATTCTCGTGGCTCTGAAGCCCATAGGCCACTTTGGGGACGATATCAATCGACGGCTTTTTCAAATATTCATAAACGAATTGTTCTATGCCCATATTCATTGTTCGACACGAAAAGCAAAAATGGATGAGACTTGCTCGCCCTCGGTTTTTCTTCAACATAAAAAAACCGATGACCCCATAGTCTCCGTACCGATCTGTGCAAGAGATACAAGCAGTGGAAATACTATTCATGCAACAAGTTTTCCGAAACTCATTGATATCTCTTTCAGTCTCTAAGCGATTCTTGGTGTAATTAAGTTGGTTCGTTCGATTGATAAGTTCAACGATTCTGTCAAAATTCTTATTGGCATCGAAATCAAAAAATATCTTTATTCTGCTCGATCTGAGAAAATCTTCATTCGACAACTTAGTCCACGTCTGATCTAAAAATTTTATCTGTAAGAGCTGATATTGCTTTAGTCGTCGCAATTCGGGGTCTGAGCTTCCCGCAAGCCGGAGATGATTAAGAATACCGGGAAGAAAGCTTCGCGGATCAGCGACCATAATATCCTTATTAAAAAAACGTACCTCTTCGATATTGAGGATGTTGTCGTCGATAAAGAGAATGTTTTGTGGGCGAAGAGCTGCATTATCGATGATTTGAGAAACTCGCTTCCCTTTCGGCTCAAATGATATTGAGGGAAAAACGAAATAATCCCAAAGGCCATGTCTTTCGAGGATTTCTTTCGCTGAATTAAAATCGTTCTTCGACGCTATCGAGGAAATAATTCCACGACTCGCCAGCTCTTTGACAAGCTCGCCGTGTTTCTGGATAAATTCGATCTCGCCTTCAGCGAGGGTTCCTTTCCAAAAAGTATCGTCGAGATCCCAAATAACCATTTTGACGTCATTGGTAATGTCTTCGATTTGCGAGTTGCGCGGGGAAGTGTTTTCTCCAAGATTGGAGAAATCCGGCTCTATGTTGTCATGACGCATCGAAATGTTTCCGTCCCAGGCTGCTCGTTCGACAGTGCTCTTGAGCCTTCAACCTTTTTGGATCATACTCTGAATTCTCGTGGCTCGCAAGAATGAGACCGACAGAATGAGACCGTGTTTGGCGCTCAACGACAAACTGGATATGTCGGCCACCGAAGGCCAATGCGCGGCGCGATCAGCGGCAATGACGTTGAGTGCGTGGTGATAGCCGCTCTCCAGTCACTTGCCGAAAGATTAAGAAATCTGGCGAAAAAGTCAATGATTTTCCGTATTCCGTTTTGATCTCACCTTTCGACTACTTCTCGTTTTTCAGCACGTTCTCATTTCATTCTAGAAACTCGACATCCATTTTCTTGATGACTCCAACATCATATTCATAGTGATTGCGAAGTTCGCTTTTCTCCGCGATAGATAGAGGGTTAAATTTATCGACCGATTTGTCTGATTCTATAATTTCTCGGATTAATTGTTTTCGTATGGGCCAATCAAGGTTGGGATTGATGCCTTGAATTCTCACGGCCGCGTCATTCGACAGCGATTTTGTAGCGTCGGGAATTGCTAAATCGATCTTTGGAAGGTCTATGCCAGTAAGTCTTGTCAGGATTTCGGTATTATCGTCAACATATTTTTCAAAGGTCCAAACAACGAGAGTTGCAAGAGAAAATAGAGATCTCACCTCTTTTACAAGCACGTGCCATGATGGCTTGTCGTCAAGCCACTTCTTGCGATAGGCTTCGAAAGGAAGCGTTGTTGATCCATCGCGCAAGGTTTCAGAAAACGCAGACGGTAAAATATTAGCGTGATCTCTAATTGAAATGTAGATGGTTGCATATTTTCTGTTTGCGATAGCTGACAATGGAAGGAGGCGCTTGTTCGCTTTTGGATACAAACAATCAAGCAAATCGACGCATCCACCTAAGATGTTTTCCTCCGACACGACAATTCGTTTAGCATGTTTCGTTTCCAGACGGATAAGTGTTTCGAGCGAAGTTGCTTGAGTTTCCCTTTTTCCGCCATTTCCATAGTTGTTGTTGACAGCTTGAATTAATTTCATCTGTCGAACGAAGAGTCGCGGCAGATATAAAATGTTGTTACCTAGAAGATAAGTCCTGTTTGCAGCGAGAATATCTTGAAGGTGTGTTGTCGCAGTCTTGTGGGCGCCGATATGAAAACGTAGTTCAGCCGAAGGCATTTCCTCGTTCATGTCGACATCCTATGCGGGAAGAAGTTGTGAATTCAAATCCTGAACGCTGCGGCTCGAATGATGAACCATTCGAGTTGCTAAGATAATTGCCACTTCGTGACGTCGCCGGAATCGTATTGATCTTGCCATCTATCATTTGTGCCACATTTCAAGCCCGGCGGAAATGCAAATAGGCAGCCACAAACGGGCCCGCGCATTGGCATATTCCGCCATCCCTGAACCGCGAACGAGCAGAATACGACACAAGGGCCAACGCGGGGCGTGAGTCTCCCGATGCGACGGCAACGCGCATTTGCACCTGGCCAGCTCTTGGGGAGACTTGGTCAGAGCCACCCCAACCCCAAGAATTTTCCAATCGGTGCAAGATCGCGATATAATGTAATGAACCTAGCAGCCGCAGGGGGAAACGATGAGCAATTTTGGCCGCACCGCTGGCGCGTTGCTGACAGCTGCAGTTGCGGCCGCGCCGCTTGGGGCAGGTGCCCAGACCTACCCAACCCGCACCATCCATCTCATCGTGCCGTTTGCGGCCGGTGGCACCGGCGACATCGTGGCCCGGGTGGTCGCAGAACGGTTGGCACCGGCGCTCGGCCAGTCGGTCGTGGTCGAGAACCGGGCCGGGGCGAGCGGCACCGTCGGTTCCAAGGCGGTCGCGACGGCGACGCCCGATGGCCATACGCTGTTGCTCGGCCAGACCGGCGAGATGGCGATCAACCAGCATTGGAGCCGTGGCCTCGGCTACGATCCCGAACGCGATCTCCAGCCGATCGGGTTGGCGACAGTAGTGCCGCTCGCCCTCGTCGTGCCCGGCAAGGCGAGTTACGGGACGGTGGCCGAGATGCTTAAGAGTGCCGGCGAGCGCGGCCTGTCATTTGCGTCAGCAGGTGCTGCCACGCCCGGCCATTTTTCGGGCGAAGTGCTAAAACTCAGGACCAAGAGCAACTTGACCCATGTGCCCTACGGGGGCGCCGGTCCTGCGCTCAACGATCTCCTGGGCGCGCACGTCGACCTGTTCTTTTCCGGATTTCCCCCGACGGTGCCGCACGTGCGGGCGGGCACGCTCAAGCTCCTGGCGGTATCCTCAGCGCGGCGTTCGGCGGTGGCACCGGACGTGCCGACGGTCGCGGAAGCAAGCGGCATCGCTGATTTCGACATAACGCTCTGGCAGGGCTTCTTTGCGCCGCGTGGTATGCCGAAACCGATCGTCGACCGCCTCAACACCGAGATCAACAAGGTGCTGGCCCTGCCGGAGGTCAAGTCCAGGCTTCTGGAGGTGGGCGCCGACGTGATGCCCACCACCGTCGATCAGTTTGCCGCTTTCGTGAAAGCCGAAAGCGACAAATTTCTGCAGATCATCAAGGACGCCAACCTCAAGCCGGAATGAGTCTCAAAACCTCGATCCACCTACCGCGCTGTTTTCCAGTTGCCGCAGCAACTTGCGTTCGATGTTGAACACGCCGGCGGGTGCTGACGGAGCCGTTTTCGCAAATGAGCCATACTGAGTCTGCAGGCTCTGCAGCGCGGGTGAGGATTTGGGCGCAGTCGCAATAAACGCGCCAATCTCTTCCGCATTCTGCTGGAACAGCTTGGCGGCTTCGGCTCGCTTGCCTTGATCGCGCAGCTTCACAGCCGTCTGGGCGCGCTCGCGAGTCACTTGCGCAACCACAGCCTCCATGACGGTTTTGTCCTGGCCGGCCTTCACGGCGTCAGCAGAAGTCGAAAACTGCCCACGGATCGATGCCGCAATCGTCTGGCGCTCGCCGCTGTCGGGCACGCATATGAGACGTTGACGCGGCCGAAATCTGTCGTGGCAGCCGGTGCATTGCCATCGATTTCGATTTCGAGCAGCACGTAATGCTCGGTCGCGGCATAAACCTGGTTCAGCGTGAACTGGGCGCGCTTGCCCTCGACCTTGCCGTCGCGACTGAGCGCGCGCACAACCCTGGCCCCAGGCGCAAGTTCGACGTCGATCGACACCGTCTGGGCGCAGGCCGCCAATACGTCGTCGAATTCGCGATTGAAGATCTGAATCAGGTCGTTCGGGACGCTGGCAAAGGCATGGTTGCCGTCTGCGGCGCGTGCCAATGCCAGCATCAGGTCCTCGTTGTAATCAAGACCGAGCCCAATGGTCGAGACCGAAATTCCCTCCGCCAAGAGGTCGCGGCCGAGTCGGGCGAATTCCTCCGGCTGCTTCGGGCCCACATTGGCGAGGCCATCGGATAGGAGAACAACGCGGTTCAATCGCCGGGCGTCCTTGAATTTGCGCACTTCGCGCGCGCCCTGCATGACGCCATCGTAGATCGCAGTCGAGCCGCGCACTGTGATGCCGCGGACGAGACCGATGAAATGATTCTGGTTGGAGACCGGCTGCGCCGGTGCCAGCACATCCACCTGGTTGTCGAAGATCACGACCGAGGCGATATCGTTCTGGTCAAGCCGTTTGAGTGCCAGGATTGCGGCTTCGCGCGCCTGCACAATACGTGGGCCCGCCATCGACCCGGAGCGGTCGATTACAAAGGAGACATTGACCGGGTTGCGGTTGTCGCTGCGCTTGGGCTCACAGCCGTTGAGCGCGACGCGCAGATAGTTCTGTTGCTTGGTCCCGGCTTTCATCACGGGGTTAGCAAGCCGTGCATCAAGGCCCATCGGCTTAAGGGCCGGGGTCTGAGCGAGGGCGGAAAACGGCAGCACCAGAAATCCGGTAACAAGAAACTGCAACGTAACAACAGTGCGTAAAGACATGGCGCGTAAAGACATGGCAAGTCTCCCGGAAGGAACATTGCCCCCAAACCGTGGTCCGTACTTGTTCCGATAGGCAAAAGTACGGACGAACCGTGTCGAACAGACGCCATTTGCGCCAGGATTGCGGCGCCAAATCAACTAAAGGCGACCGCTGAAGGCGTGAGACCAAATAGAGAGCCGCCTCTGGCGGCCTTTGATTCCAAGGCGCAACGCTAACGGTTGTGTACGAAGCCGCGTTTGACAAGCTCGTCGATGACGCGATCGGCTGCTTCAGCGGCGCTATCCTGTGCTGCCTCAACGTGGATTTCCGGTCGCTCCGGCGGCTCATAAGCCTGGTCGATGCCGGTGAAATTCTTGATCTGGCCGGCGATCGCTCGCTTGTAGAGGCCCTTGGGATCACGCGAGATGCAGACGTCGAGCGGCGCATCGACGAATATTTCGATGAATTGCCCCTCCGGCGCCAGGTCCCGCACCATCCGGCGCTCGGCGCGAAACGGCGAGATGAAAGCGCACAGCACCATCAGGCCGGCTTCCGTCATGAGGCGCGCCACCTCCCCCACGCGGCGGATGTTCTCGACCCGATCGACGTCGGTGAAGCCGAGATCCTTGTTGAGCCCATGGCGGACATTGTCGCCGTCCAGCATCGTCGTGTGCGCGCCCAATGCATGCAGCTTCGCTTCCACCAGGTTGGCGATGGTCGATTTGCCGGCGCCCGAGAGCCCTGTGAACCAGAGAATGGCGGGCTGTTGCCGTTTGAGGGCGGCGCGCGCCGCCTTGCTCACCGTCAGGTCCTGCAAATGGATGTTGGTGGCCCGGCGCAGCCCGAAGTCGATCAGGCCTGCGGCGGCGGTGGAATTGTCGAACCGATCGATGAGAATGAACGAACCCGTCGCACGGTTCTCCGGGTAGGGGTCGAATGCAATCGCCTCCGCAGTTGCGAGATTGCAATATCCGATTTCGTTGAGGCCAAGTGTTTTGGCGGCCAGTTTGCCAAGCGTATTCACGTCAAGATTGTGTTTTATTTCAGTGACGGTTGCGGGCAGGGTGCGTCCGCTGATCTTCATCAGATAGGAGCGGCCGGGCAACAGCCTTTCCTCGCTCATCCAGATGAGATGTGCCGTGAACTGGTCTGCCACCTGAGGCCGGTTCTGCGGGTCGACCAGGAGATCGCCGCGGCCGGCGTCGACGTTGTCCGCGAGTTCAAGCGTCACGGCATCGCCGGCGTATGCGGTGTCGAGATCCCCGCCGGCTGTAACGATACGGGCGATGCGCGCTGCGCGGCCGGATGTCGCAACCACGATTTCGTCGCCCGCGTTGATGCTGCCGCTTGCGAGGGTGCCGGCGAGCCCGCGAAAATCCGCATGCGGGCGGTTCACCCATTGCACCGCCATGCGAAACGGCAGCGTGACCCGGCTCGAAGCCACGTCGACTGTTTCGAGATATTCGAACAGATGTGGGCCACGATACCATGGCGTGCGCGCGCTGCGGCTTGACACGTTATCGCCATGACGGGCCGAAATAGGGATGGCTTGTACACTTTCGATCGTCAACTGCTTCGTGAATTTCTGGAAATCGGACGCTATCGCATCGAAAACGGCCTGGTCGAAGCCCACGAGGTCGAGCTTGTTGACCGCCAGCACAACGTGGCGAATGCCAAGCAGGGAAACGATGATGGAGTGACGCAACGTCTGCGGCAGGAGACCCTTGCGGGCATCGACCAGAATGACGGCCAGCTCCGCGTTCGAGGCGCCCGTCGCCATGTTGCGGGTATATTGTTCATGTCCGGGTGTATCGGCCACCACGAAGGAGCGTTTCGGCGTGGAAAAATAACGATAGGCGACGTCGATGGTGATGCCTTGTTCGCGTTCGGATTGAAGGCCATCGACCAGCAGCGCATAATCGATATTGTCGCCGTCGGTGCCGTGTCGGCGCGAATCGCGTTCCAACGCCGCAAACTGATCGTCCAAGATGAAGTCTTGCTCGTACAGCATGCGCCCGATCAGCGTGGATTTGCCGTCGTCGACGGAACCGCAGGTGAGGAACCGCAACAATGTTGGGCCAGCGTGGCGCGCAGCCGCGTCCGGCTTCGTCGCAATGTCGGGTTCGGTCGGTGCCGCGGCGGCTTGGTCAGCCATCAGAAATAGCCTTCGCGTTTCTTGCGCTCCATGGAGCCTGATTCGTCATGGTCGATCAGCCGGCCCTGGCGTTCCGACATCGTGGATTGGCGCAATTCCGAGATGATGGCATCGAGTGTGGTGGCCTGTGATCGAACCGCCGCCGTGAGCGGATAACAGCCGAGCGTTCGGAACCTGATGTGTTCCAGACGCGGGGTTTCGCCTGCGTGGAGCGGCAGGCGGTCGTCATCCACCATGATCAGCATTCCGTCGCGCTCGACGACCGGGCGCTCCTTGGCGAAATAGAGCGGCACGACGGGAATGTCTTCGGCTTGAATGTAGGTCCAGACGTCGAGTTCGGTCCAATTGGAGAGCGGAAAGACCCGCATGGATTCGCCGCGCTTGAGGCGGGTGTTGAACACGTTCCACAATTCGGGCCGCTGGTTGCGTGGATCCCAGGCATGGGCGGCGGAGCGGTGGGAGAATATGCGCTCCTTGGCACGGCTTTTCTCTTCGTCGCGGCGCGCGCCGCCGATCGCAGCATCGAACTGCCATTTGTCGAGCGCCTGGCGCAATCCTTGCGTCTTCATCACCTGGGTGTGCAGCGAGGAACCCGATGCTATCGGGGATATGCCGCGCGCGAGGCCGTCCTGGTTGACATGGACCCGCAGTTCCATGCCGGCGCGCGCGGCCGCCGCATCGCGGAATGCAATCATCTCGCGGAATTTCCAGGTCGTGTCGACATGCAAGAGTGGGAAGGGAGGCTTGGCCGGATAGAAGGCTTTTTGCG
>Ga0209488_10004142_pt1 | contig 11440 bp, 16 predicted proteins | sample Rivendell_Oct201_8_FD_188349 | JGI IMG/M metagenome (GOLD analysis project Ga0209488, IMG submission 188349) | Vadose zone soil microbial communities from the Eel River Critical Zone Observatory, Northern California, USA -... | ecosystem: Environmental > Terrestrial > Soil > Vadose zone >... | reverse complement strand
CAACAATAAATGCGCAGGACTGGACGTTGGGTGTCGTGCAGTCTGTAAAAAAGGACTCGGCCCACAACGTTACGGAGGACGATAAGACGATATTGTCCGATGAATAAACTCTTGGGCTCTGGTTGGACGTCTAAACCAAACCGACCATGCACACCATCATCGTGCGTCCCATTTAAGCATACACAAAGTCTGCACGAGGGCAACCTTTCTATCACTCAGCTTATCGACACAGAAGAAGGTCGAGGGTTCCAGGGACTGGGAAAGGTCAACCCGTCTGCGAGAGATTGGCAGCATGGCAGTGGATTGGAACGCCTAAAAGTGGGAGGAAAGGAGAGTGTAGAATCAGGGGCGAGGAGACAACCATCTCAAAAGCCAGCTCTCATGCAGTGGGTGAGTCGACGCCATCTACCTAGCTAGGTGTACCGTTGCGGTAGTCGAGAGCCGCGGGTGTTGCGGCGGGTAGGTCCAGAGAAGCGGTTAGATGATTTGGACTGGCCACCTACGCGATATTTCATTTCATTCCCTGCGATGCGGGGGAACGGAGCCGCGGCCGCGAGATGACCATGTGCAAATGAAAAGACGTCAATTCTTTTGTAGAAGTAATGCACAGATCAGCGGTCAACGGCCTCCGATCGTACAACAATAAATGCGAGCTGCAGACAACCCACCGGATGATGGGATCATGGACTGCCGAAAGAAGCTGATTCAAGGCGTCGAACTCTAGGAAAAGAAAACCTGGTGCTTGGATACCCCCTCGTGGGTAAACCATCACCCGACTAGCATCAAGCCTTGGGTGCCCAAAGGTCGTAGAGCTCCTTGTCTGCGGGGTCAAAGCACGTCGCTATGGAGGGATCCACGCGAATAACTATCCTGCGTGGACGGGCGCTCGGGCTTTGCTCATCACCACCGGTCACTAGGGAGATTGGGTTGTTCGCAGAGAACGAGGACAACGTTGGCGAGGTGTCCGCTGGATCGGGGAACTGCGGCAGTCATGGAGTAAAATGAGGACAATTATTTGGAGGCATTCAGAAGTGTCGCGTACTCCACCAGCTACGAAGCCTGAAGAGGATGACGCCATCGCACCCCGGTTTCGTAGCCCCGACGGGGAAGCCGGGTTGCTAATAGGTGACGAGCTAGCACCTGGGAGACAAAAGAGGGTTGTGAGACGGTATACTATCTATTGCGATCTCGAACGTACGTGAAAGAGGCGGCGACGTGGTGGCCATGGTCAATGTTGGCTGACCGGGCCGGAGGATCTCGACGCGCAAGGGGGTCGCCGCGCCCCCGCGCATACAATAACGAGTCACGGGCTGATATCCAAATCGTTTCCTCCACAGCCATGAACATCTTCCGCAATTGTTAGTATTCTCCTTATCGCGTCGCCGCTGAATCGTGCTGACCTCTATGGAAACTCGCAGTGATTGGCAAGGTTTGGCGTAGGTGTCTCGTGCGTTCCCAAACGCATATCGTTCTGACCCTCTGATTTCAGAGGATCCCAATGCCACCGAGGTAGTCAAGATATCAACGGGTCAGCTCCACCTCGTGCGGCCGGGAAATGTACGCTCATCTAGAGAATGCATGTTCGTGGCGTTCGAGTTCGTTTGCCTCACGCCACCGGCCAACTTACGAGTTGTCCCTTTGTGATAGATACAATGACGCGATGGCCACCATCCGCCGCGTTCCGTCCGTTGAGCACAACTTCCAATTAGTCATAACGCGAGTATATGAGGAAGGTGATCAAGAATTGCTCGAAGACGAGGAGGAGAGTGCGTGCTTTTTTGCTTGTTCATTTCCCGCCCCTCACCCTTCCAAAGCCGACGAAGAACGTGTATCCCTCATTAGTGAGGAACTTGAATTCCATACCAGTCAGAGCGATGGCGAACCGACCCTTCTTTGGCGCGATCTGCAAGGCGATGTTGACGAATTTTATGAATTCGTTGCTTCCGGAACAAACGCGCCCACGAAGGCTTTCTTCGAGACGTGCATGTACCGCGCCATGTATGAACGCAAGTATAAGACAAGTGCGGACAATCTACGAGATGAAGATCTGGCCGAATTTGTGTGGCAGTATGTTTCTTCGTCTCCCCTTTGGGCACACTCCCTTAGCACCTGCCCCTCTAGACCGCCTGGCCGTAAAGACAAGGCCACTGCGAAGAAATCCTCCGCCAAGAAGAAGAAGGATGACGTCAAATCACCTCAGTCTCCCACTTCGCCAGGCACCTCTGATCCCTCTTTGGAAGTGATCATCGAGGAGAAAGCTGAAATGTTCTTATGGGAGCGCAACGAAGGCTATTTCGTTCGTGAGGCGGCAGTATCTGCAAGGATCGTACGGCGAAAGGGTGCCACCTTTACGTTTTTCCTCACTGCAACGAGTCAAGAAGGTCAAGTGCTCGCCCATCGTGTTTCCTCCCAGATGATGCAACGCTGGTCAGCCGCAACATGGTCGCTTACCTGGAATAACATAAACGAAAGCGGAAACCAGAGCAGTTGGTGTTTGCGCTTCGAGTCCCAAGAAGCGTTCGAGGACTTCCGGGCCGAGTTCACAAAGTGTGCATGGGAGAGTTTAAATCAGACCCCGTGGGATAAAGTCAAGGTATGCAATTCGAATTCGTGAAGTGACAGCCACACATCTTTTGCAGGCAGACGAACGGGCATACGTAATCAACGCCAATGTCGAGGATGTCGAGATGGCAGTTGAAACCGACGAGGATGAGGAAGAGGCCGTCCTTGACGAGCTTGGTGGTGAGCACTGCGGCGCTGGCTGTTTCTTCTCACCTCCTCACCACCACCGTGCGTGCCACAGACGAGGACGAAGATGACGAAGACGAGGAGGCAGGGGGCAGCACTCTCCCTTCTGGCCCCAAGGAAGGGCGAAATTCACAGCTCTCTGTTGGGTATAAGGGCGACAGGTCATACGTTGTTCGGGGAGATAAGATTGGTGTCTTCCGGCATAAGCCGGACGAAGTTGAATATGTCGCGTCAATCGCCAATATTACAGACATGAAGGGGAAGAAGTTCGACCCCAAAAATGTGCGCTTTCCTCTCCATAGCCTGTCGTCGTCTATTGACGCAGTCGAACAGGTCATGTTGCATCAACAAGACTCGAAGATGGTCATGATGAACCCTGGAGCACCGAACTCGTTATTCCACCTAGACCTTGAGCGCGCGAAGATCGTCGAGGAGTGGAAGGTCCACGACGACATTTCGGTGAATCACATCGCACCAAATTCCAAGTTCTCGCAGACGACACATGAGCAAACATTAGTCGGTGCATCCCACAACGCGCTCTACCGCATTGATCCACGCGTGTCCGGAAACAAACTTGTTGACAGCCAGTACAAGCAGTATGCGTCAAAGAACAAGTTCTCCGGCGTTACGACCACTGCATCCGGCAAACTCGCGGTTACGAGCGAGAAGGGAGACATCCGACTGTATGACACGATCGGGAAGATAGCAAAGACGGCTCTTACACCGCTAGGCGATCCGATTACCGGCATTGATGTGTCTGCGGATGGGCGCTGGATCGTCGCGACAACGCAGACATATCTTCTGCTGGTTGACGTGCTCATTGGTCAGGGAAAGTACGCTGGTAGTTTGGGCTTTGACCGGAGTTTCCCTGCAGATGCGAAGCCCATACCCAAGAGGCTTCAACTGCGACCCGAGCATGTCGCTTACATGAACCATAACATCTCTTTTACTCCTGCCAGGTTCGTTCTTTTCGCTTTCTTTGTCACGTACGCAAATGTTTTTTCCCCAGGTTTAACATTGGTGAGGGGCAGGAGGAAAACGCGATTGTGACTTCGACCGGGCAGTATGTCATTGCCTGGGACTTTGCGAAAGTGAGGAAGGGCCAGATGGACAAGTATGAAATAAAGAAATACGAGGATCTTGTTGTACAAGACAACTTCCGCTTCGGCGATGACAAGGAGATCGTGCGTCCATTTCATAAGCCAGGCGACCGTCCCGCTCTAATCCCTTTGTTATTTTAGATTGTCGCACTGCAAAACAATGTCCTCAGCGTCAACAAGAAGAGCCTGCGCAAGCCCACACGGACGTCGCTCGCGCCTGAACGCCGGAGTTCGCGCAGCCACTCTGGTATTGTCAATGCACCTTTTTAATAGTGAACTGTCTCCTTTTTTTTACCCTCTATGACCGACCTTGTTTCTTTCACCCTACTTGACTTGGTCATCTTGTAATGACTTTCTATGGCAATTCGGATTTTGTATAACTACGCCGGATTCCTCGTCACTCAGAAAAGTTTCTGTATCTTCAACATGTAGTAGAGGCCGTTACAATCTTGTATGTGTGGGGATGGTGAATGTGACTTTTGTTTTATTAAATCCCTACTTGTATGGGACCGCTCAAGACTGATGTCGAGGTGCAGTCTCCCGTGTACTAAAGACCAAAGACTACCTAAGGTAGCAGAGGGGGCTGTTCGAGAATGGGACATGCGGCATTTATAGAGAGATGGAGGAGGTCGCTGGTACAGGAGTGCAAGACTGCAGGTAACGCTACAAAGGCCAGGGCATCTACCCCGAGTCGAAACGTCCCTCTAGCGGCTGGGGGCGTGTTTCGGTCACCTCTAGGAAGGCCGGTAGTGCATTTCTACGATTTGTGGCGCCAGAGATGCGGCACGAGCGCGTTCGTAGAGAGAGGGAGGTACGGAATGATGGGAGAGAAGGTTTAGGAGATCAACGCCGCATTCCGAGCACACCGTGAATTGACTTCCGAGGGTGGAAACCTATGCGCATGGCAAGGCGTGGCCAGTGATGAGGCGGACAGGGGGTAGCAAGCGAGGCGGGAGCTCCTGGTCTCCCCGGATGGGGCCGCAAGGTAGGTACACTTGTGATCTCCCTGGAACACTGTGTTATTAGGCTTACCCGGTGACGGCAAAGTTCTTCGTAGAGGCGGTGGTTTGGAAAGCAATTGTACGGTTCGGGGTTTGCGGCGTTCGTTGGGAGCCGGGGCTTCCGGGTTTGTGTTTCAAAAGATAAAGGTAGAGAAGGTTTGGGTCACCGTAGTGAATTGCCCCGCATGTACGTGATAGCCTAAATATTGGTGCGTGCATACATGGGTTGTCCACGGCTTATCCGGGCCGGATGATACACCCGGGATTGCAAACGTGAAGAGAGTCTCTACCTGCACAACACAACGAAACCTCAATGATCAGCTACATCCTTCTAGTTTCACGCCAAGGGATGCCATGAAAATTTCTATGCCTTGGTTCTGCGAAAATAATACTTCTGATTACATTTAGGCAAAGTGCGCCTTGCGAAGTGGTTTGTGACGATGCCGCCCAAGCAGAAGGCCAAGATTGTCAAGGACGTCACCCAGCTCGTCCTCGCTCGCCGCACGCGCATGTGCAACTTCCTCGAATACAAAGGTCTGCTTCCATTTCTTCTCATTGACGGACATCTGATTTGGATCAGACTCCAAGGTCGTGTATCGGCGATATGCGTCCCTGTTCTTTGTAACAGGCATTGGACAGTCGGACAATGAGCTCATCACGCTGGAAATTATCCATAGATACGTGGAGGTGCTGGACCGATACTTTGGGAATGTGCGTCATACGTCGCGTCTGGCCTCTCTTGTTGTATCACGTTTTTTTTGACGACTTTTGCCAGGTTTGCGAACTAGATTTGTAAGTTTATCAAAAGCACATAGGTGTGCGAAATAGCCACCTCTAACATTGCGCGCAGGATTTTCAACTTCCAGAAAGCCTACGCGGTGAGTCTCACCATGCACATTGGGTCGCTACCGCCATGTTGAGCCGAGTTTTGTCCTTTGCCCTTTGTAGATTCTGGACGAGTTAATCATTGCGGGAGAGCTGCAAGAGTCTTCCAAGAAATCGGTACTCAGGGTGGTACGTGATATATCTGTGGACATGGTTGTGTTCTAAACTGATGAGGGGTCTCTGAAGGTTACGCAGTCTGACAGCGTGGAGGAACAGGAAGCGAGCGAAGATATGTTGTCACGGATTGGCACACGATGATATAATGTTCTACGTTTTTACTTTGGATTTTCTACCAGTAGTGTTGACCCCATCCATCATCGTATTTGTGTATAACGGATCGAGGCGGACCGGTGACCGGGCCGCGACGCGTGCATGTAAGCCTGTCGCGCTTTGAAACGTTGGCCGATCTTAGAGCTTTCCAGCAAACATCATGGCTGTCCGTCTATCTCGTCCTTTCTACTACTTCCCACAGAGCTCATTCCCAATATTGCAGACTCCGGTTGTCCTTCAGGATGAGGATATTCTCAGCGACGTTGTACCCAGCAACATTGTCTCCCGTCAGGTATGCTCGTGTACAAACGCGCGTGGATTTCGAGGGGCTAAGACATTGTCCACCTTTATCATAGGATACTCCGGGTGAAGATGTTGAAAGCGAGGGCTCTTCAGATCACCAAGAACAAGATGAGCTGATGAGTGAGGACGGAGTGCGTGCCATTAGACCCTCTCATTCCACCACAGCTTGACGCGTGGCGCTTGAAGGACCAGCGCGCCGTCTCTTTATCCAAGGCGGAGAAAACTGCGGAGAGAAGGATCCAGAAGCAGAAACGCAAGATGAATGAGGGGAAGCTCGTCGAAAAGAGGCATCAAATGGACAAAGTCAAGGTGTGGACTCGTCATCGCCTTTTCCTGTTTTTCCTGTGTTCATATCTTTCCAGGTCGTCGATGCGGTCAAACGCTATTCGTATCTACTAGGGCAGACAGATCTATTTCGCCACTTTGTAGACATGCAGGTTCGATCACCGTCTCGCTCTATCCTCGTTGTGCTTATGATGTCTTTCAGAGAGCACGCGATCCCGAATACGCAGCTGTATTTGACACAGAGCCGAAGGCTAAGGGGCGAGGCCGGAAAAGGGGCGCGTGAGTTGCCATCTTTTTACCTTCTGTCGTGATTTCTCACGCGTTGTCATTTAGTGACAAGACGGCACGGCATCGCAAGTCCGAGAAAGAAGAAGATGAAGAGATGCTCAAGGACGGCGAAGCAGCCGCAGATGGGGACGACCAACCCTTTGTTTTTGAAGAGTCTCCAAGCTGTAGGTTGCACCACACTATTTTGCTTTACACTATACTGATGTCAGCGTTCAGTCATTCATGGACTCATGCGTCCATACCAGCTCCAGGGCCTCAATTGGCTGGTCTCCCTTCACCACAATAGTCTCAATGGTATTCTTGCGGACGAGATGGTGTGTTTTTTTAATTGTGCTGTGTCAATTTGAAACCGTTTACGATTGCCAATGACGTAGGGTCTTGGCAAAACCCTCCAAACCATTTCCTTCCTTGCTTATCTCAAGCACCAACAATCTCTTCCCAGCCTGCATCTTGTTGTTGTACCAAAATCGACGCTGCAGAATTGGGCGCGCGAATTCGAGAAGTGGGCTCCAGACTTCAACATTGCGCTTCTCACAGGTACCAAAGAAGAGCGTGCCGAAATCATCGCGAACCGGCTCCTACCCCAGAAGTTTGAAGTCTGCATCACAACCTACGAGATCTGCTTGATTGAAAAAAGTGTACTCAAGAAATTCAGCTTCGAATACATCGTCATTGACGAGGCACACCGTATCAAGAATGTCGACTCGATCCTTTCTCAGATTGTCCGAAGTTTCTCATCACGCGGTCGACTTCTTATCACCGGCACTCCATTGCAGAATAACCTGAAGGAGTTGTTCGCATTGCTCAACTTCATATGCCCCGAAATTTTCACTGACTATAAGGATTTGGAAATGTTCCTGCACAAGGATGATACTTCGACAGATGTCGATGAGGAGAAAAGTAAGAAGGTGGTTGAAGCGCTCCACAAAATCCTTCGCCCATTTTTGCTCCGCCGCGTGAAGAGCGACGTCGAGAAGAATCTCCTACCTAGTGAGCGCTGCCATCACATTGTTCCTCTTCTACATGTGATTTAATGATTGTCTCTGCAGAAAAGGAGATTAACATTTATGTTGGCTTGACGGATATGCAACGAAAGTGGTACCGTAGCGTGCTTGAGAAGGACATTGACGCGGTCAATGGTCTCACTGGCAAGAAAGAGGGAAAGACACGGCTTATGAATATGGTCATGCAGCTGAGAAAAGTGACATGTCACCCATACCTCTTCGATGGCGCAGTATGGTTTCTCCCTTATCATTTGATCGCAAAGCTGATGGTACCCCGTATGCAATTGATAGGAACCGGGGCCGCCATACACGACAGATGAGCACCTTATCCAAAATTCTGGCAAGATGGTTATATTAGACAAATTGCTCAAGAGCATGAAGGAGAAGGGTTCTCGCATCCTCATATTCTCTCAAATGAGCCGTATGCTTGATATCTTGGAGGATTATTGCTTGTTCCGCAGTTATAGTACGTTTCTATCGCTGACCGTCTCACCACTGCTAAAGATATTCGTAGAGTACTGCAGGATCGATGGTAGTACGGCACACGAAGACCGCATTACAGCAATTGATGAGTATAACAAGCCGGGAAGCGAGAAGTTCATATTTCTCCTTACCACTCGCGCTGGTGGTCTTGGTATCAATCTTACTTCTGCAGATATTGTTGTGTTATATGATTCCGACTGGTAAGTGCATCTTTTGAGCTGCTTCCTTGTGCTTTCTAACCGAGTCACCGTAGGAACCCGCAGGCGGACCTTCAGGCCATGGATCGCGCACACCGTATTGGCCAGACAAAGCAAGTATATGTGTTCCGATTCATCACGGAGGAGAGCGTAGAAGAGCGGATGCTAGAACGTGGTGCACAGAAGTTGCGCCTGGATCAACTGGTCATTCAACAAGGCCGACAGCAACTACAAAAAGGTATGCGCGCATTTTGGGTCCTGAGGACCACTGTTTACTAACGCGTACGGGGTGCAAAGCTGCAAATAAAGAGGAGCTCTTAGAGATGATCACCCACGGTGCAGAAAAGATTGTGAACTCCGCCGAGGGGTACGTGTTCCCACTCTCCGCCCCGCTACTTAAAAGTTCCTGAGATTTTTTTGTAGCTTCCAAATTGACGATGACATCGACGCAATTATTCAGCGTGGCGAAGAGCGTACGGTAGAACTTAGCCAGAAATACGAGGGATTGAATCTTGAAGATTTGTCAAATTTCAAGTCAGACAGTTCATTGCAACAATGGGACGGGGAAGATTTCCGCTCCGGACAGCACAAACCTTTAAACTTCAACCCTCTTTCGCTGAGCAAGCGGGAGCGCAAGCTTAATTATTCGGTCGATGGTTATTTCAAGGAAACGATGCGCGCTGGACCAAGCAAAACTGAGAAGGCACCAAAGCTTCCCAGGGCACCGAAGCAGATCGCGTTGTGGGTAGAGTCCCACTTAGAGGTTTAAGCCTGTTATTCATATGTGTGTGTTATAGACAAGACTTCCAGTTCTTCCCACCAAAGCTAGCAGAGCTCCAAGAGCGCGAACTTGCCGTGTACAAGGTGTGTCTTCACATTCGATTTCAGGTCACCTGCTGATCCCCTCTATTCAGCGCCTCAATGACATTCCTGCAACATTACGAGAACCTCAAGGGGAGGACGAAGCAGCTGAGAAGCTGGAGGCTGAGCGACAAGCCGCCCAGGAATTTATTGACACTGGTATGCGTCATCTGGTCAATCATCTTCATATGCTCGCTAACTCGTGACATGTAGCCGAAGCCCTGACTGAGGAAGAAGTCCAGGAAAAAGAGGAGCTTATTGCCCGAGGTTTTGAAGATTGGAGCAGGCGCGACTTCCAACAGTTTGTTCGCGCGCTAGAGTCTTATGGGTGGTATGCTGGCCTCTGTCCGTACAGGAAGCTGAGACTGATACCCATTACAGGACCGATGATTTTGATTTGCTTGCATCGGAAATTCAGGATAAGACCCCGCAGGATGTTGCCGCATATTACCCCGTGTTCCGGAAGAAATGGAAAGAGCTCTCAGGTATTAAGCTTGTTCGGCGCCACATATGACTGCTTGTCTGATTTTTTACTCGTTAGAACACCCCCGCATCGCCACTCGCATAGCCGAAGGTGAGGCAAGGCGCAATAAACGTTCGAACCTCGAGGCATTACTCTCCAAGAAGATTAGCTCCTTCCGATATCCGATGCAGGAACTAGAGCTCAACTACCCAACAACAAAAGGCAAGGTCTACTCTGAGGAAGAGGATCGGTACCTGCTGTGTCGGCTGAGCCACTACGGCATGCGGACGGACGACGTGTACGAACGGATCAAGAAGGATATCTCCGAGTTCCCCGTGTTTCGCTTTGATTGGTTTTTCAAGAGCCGTTCGCCACAGGAACTTCAGCGTCGTTGCAACACGCTATTGGGCATGATAGAGAAAGAAGCGGAGCAGGAGGAGATACGATCGAAGAGTGGTGGGAGCTCATCTCGAGGCAAGGTGCGTTGACGTGTATTGGGTTGTATGTGCCAGCGAAGAGGTGCTGATGCTTCGATGGTGAGCAGAAGCGAGTGATCGAGGAGGTCCAAAAGGCGGACAAAGCGGACAAGATATCACGGGCATCGACCCCGGCGAGCGCGAGTGCCAGCGCAGGCGGAGGTGCGAGTGGTCTGGCTAAGCGGCCATCGAAGAAAAAGAAGACTTAGATGGGCGACACATTTGGGCCTCTCATATCTTGTTTATTTTCTCTGTTGTTCCTGTCCGACCTATATTATATAGATACTCCAATCCATCGTCCTTTCGCGCGAGCTTTCGCTGTAGTGTAAGTGAACAATTTCAATGTCTAGCATCGTACAACCACTTCTGTCATGCCAAGCACAATCCGTGAATTCGGAGGGTCCGAAGCTGATTCGGGGCACTGATATGAGATACAACGCCACTCGACAGAACCCACGGGATATGATCCGAGTTGAGCCACACATCGCCAAAACCGCTGTTGAACACAATAGACGTACAGAGATAAACGGAACAAGAAATCAATACAGTACTCGAAATGGCCAAACACTGGCACCGATTTACATCTTTGAAGGGGGTACTTCGCCACCACCGCCACCACCGACACCAACAGTCACTATTGTGGGCTTCGTCTTCTTGTTATGGATAAACCATTTGACGAGATCGAGGGAGGCGACTGAATCTTCGACAGACGAATGTCCCTTCGAGCCACCACCTGCCTGGATCGATCTGCCGAGGTTCTCCTTTGTCCTATCGTAGATAAATCAGTCACAGGATCCTCTTCACCAAGAAAAGAAAGTAGATAGGGAGGGAGGGAGCTCACAAGTCACGCAACGCTCGGCGGAATGGGGGGCCGCGTGGATGGGGAAACAGGGCGCAAGTGTCAACGACGCGCCTATGGACGAGACGGAGCGCACGAAGGTCGTTATCGAGGGAGTGGCCGATCAGGATCGTATCGGCCCCGATAAGCTGGGCCAATGCCAGACGTACGGACTTCAGAGGAAGTACCGCGAGCGTCCCGTACTCTTCCGACCGGATGCCGGAGAAGCGGGTGTTGA
>Ga0209488_10004140_pt1 | contig 11443 bp, 4 predicted proteins | sample Rivendell_Oct201_8_FD_188349 | JGI IMG/M metagenome (GOLD analysis project Ga0209488, IMG submission 188349) | Vadose zone soil microbial communities from the Eel River Critical Zone Observatory, Northern California, USA -... | ecosystem: Environmental > Terrestrial > Soil > Vadose zone >... | reverse complement strand
AGATGGCTGCCCGGCCAGAACTTCATGGCGCCGCTTTCGAGCGGCGCATCGGCGAAGGCGACCCAGGCGGTGATGACGTCGTCAGTGCTCAGCCCCCAATAGGTCGCGTCCTGGTGCCACGACACGAAGGACGGCGAATGCGCCTCCTTGGTGAAGAACGTGGTGCTCCAGCACAGGATGTCCGGTCCGATCACGTCCTCGACGGCGTCGAGGATCTTCGGATGCCGCGCCAGCTCGTTGGCCCAGGTGAAGAGCAGATGAACCTTGTGGCGCATTTCGCCGGCGAGCGGGCCACCCAGGGCGCGTTCCTGTTCCTCCAGGCGGTCGCGATAGGCGCGCGCCTCGGCCGCCGAGAGGGCCCGGACCGGGAAGTGAAACCCGTCCCTTCGATAGCCTGTCACCTGGTCGGCCGTGAGCAGCTTGGGCATACGCCCAGTCTAGCGCCTTAGAAGAACTTCCAAAAGACCAAGACGCAGGTCGCGTAGATGGCACATATGAGGCCGGCACCCAGTAGGTTGGCTCGCACGACGTTTCTGGTGGGGTTCAGCCACCAACCCATGCGGTTCGCGACCCAGGGCACCATGAAGCCGGTCATGCCGACGCTGAAGATGTTGCCGACGAACAGGGCAATGGCAAAGGGCATGTTGAGCTTGTTGGCGAGCAGCGGCGTGCCCACGACTACCCCCCACAGGAAGACGATGGGGTACAGCAGCAGCAGCACGATCATGTCCATCTTCCAGACGGACGCGCTCGAGGGGGCTCCGGACTCGTCGCGGAACCACTGCTCGAAGCCGGTGCGCGCCATCCGGGTGTGGAATTCCTCGGTGAGCGGCGCGGCCTCTTCAATGAGCTTCTTGCGCTCGGGCGAGTCGAGCCAGGCCTGCATGTTGGCCTCGCTGTCGAAGCGCAGGATGGCGACGAAATCGTCCTGGACCCCCGGCACTGGCGGCTCGAAGCGGTAGCCCTGCAGGCCGGGCGCCTTGGTCTGGGCGGCGGCGATCTTGCGCTCCCAGGCGCGGTATTCGAGCTCCTTGCCTGGCAGAACGCGGGTGCTGATGACCGCGGAGACTGGCGCGGGCTTGATGCCGCCATCGTCGTCGCGGACGCCGAGTGTGAGCGTATAAACGCCGCTGGCCGCATAAACATGGCCAGGCGCGGTCAATGCGTTCGGATCGGTCGTGGAATGAAAGTCGATGACGGAGCCGTCACCGAAATCCCAGCGAACTTCATGAGTATCCTGAGTACCGACATCGGTGAACGAGCCCGAGAAGCTCATCGCCTGACCACGCACGCCGCTGGAAGGACCGCTTACCGCGGCGACGACGGGAGCGACGTTATTAACCGTCACAGTCGTGCCGCCACTGCCCAATCCGGTATCGCTGTCCGTGATGCGGACTCCGATCGCATAGGCGTCGGACGATGTGCCGGTCGCGTTGTCGTCCAGATACTGGTGGCTGGCGCTGAAAGACCAGTTGCCATTTCCCAGGTAAGTCAAATCGGTGTTGTTGAGTGTGGTGCTTCCTTCGGATGCCTGACCCGGTGTACCTCCGCCCCAGTTGATGAAGACGGTGTGCGTATCCAGTGTGCCTGCGTCGTGGAAGGTCCCGTTCAGCGTGTAAACGCCGTTCTCGTTGATCGTACTTGCCGAGTTCAAGCTCATCACCGCAGGCGCTACATTGTTGACTGTGACATTGGTGGAGCCAACGCCCGTGCCAAAGTGGTTATCGGTCACGGTAACGCCAACGGAGAAGTCGTCGGAAGAAGTGCCCGACGGATTATCGTTGAGATACTGGTGCGTGGCGCTGAACATCAACACTCCGGCGGCCAGGGACAACGTCGTGCTGCCCTCGCCGGTCCCCCAGGTCACGATCACAGTGTGAGTATCCGAAACATCCAGATCGCTGAAGATGCCATTCACTGTGGCGCTGTCGTTCTCGTTGATTGGCGATCCCACGCTGAAGTTCGTCACCACCGGGCTGAAATCGAAATTTCTGCTGAGGAAGTACTCACCCGCGGTGCCGCTCTCGCCGCTCACGCGCACTTTGTAGGTGCCGCCTGGCGTGAGTCCGGTGATCACGATGGATTCGTTGCGTCCATCCGGACCGACCACGCCGCTGGCGAGTAACGTTGTACCGGTGTTGTCGTACAGCTCGATCTTCGGGTTGAGCGTGTTGACAGGTTCGCGCGGGCCGTCACCCGGTGTGCTTGTCTGCAACCGTAGGGCGTTCGCTGTAATCGGCAGGCTGATCGAATACCAGTCGGGGTCCGGCACGGTCTGCAAAACAAGCTGGACCGTCCCGAGAGCGCCACTGGAGGCGCCGAAAATAAACTGCGTGGCAGTCCCCGCCAATGTCGTGAGCGCTCCGCCAAAGGAAATTGTGGAACCGATAGCGGCGTTCAGTGCAGCTATGGCGTCCGCGTTCAGCGTGATTGCGACGTTTGTACCGTTGTCGGCCGCCGACACGACGCGTGACCCATAGACTGTCCCGGAGCCGAGATCGGCGTGGATCAGGATGCCCGTTGCGTCACCTGCGAGACGAGTGGTGTCGAGGGCTGCGGGCGTTGCAGAAACGTCGAACAGAGTGTAGGTCTCCGACGGATCCGGACTGTTGTATCCACTAGCAGGGTTGAAGAGCCGCAGTTCGGCTCCGATGATGGTCGGCGTCGCTGCGCCAAGCGTAAAGGTGGCGTAATTGTGGAACTCCGCCAGCGTCGGGTTCAATCCCTGTCCGGCAACGTAGTTATTATTCGCCGCACCGTGAGAGCCATCCCCAAAGATCCACCCGGAGTCCACTGCATTGACGGTAGCCACAGCGAGGATGTCGCCCAATGCTCCTGGCGCACCGTCCAGTGTTTGTGACGTGGCCGCTGTGCTATTGCCTTCCGTGTCGAACGCGGCGTTCCGTGTGACTACCAGGCTGTACTGAGTGTTGAGGGTATCGCCGGTGATCCGGGCGTAGTAGGTGCCTCCAGTGGTGACGGAGAAATTATTGATGACACTGGTGAGGTTGGAGGAGCCGCCGACGCCCGTGGCAAGAACGGTGTCGCTCGAGTCGCGGAGTTCCACAGACACATTACCGGAGCCAGTGATCAGAGCGGTCGCAGCCAATGTGACCGTCTCGCCGGTGTTGAGCGTGAAAGCGAAGTAATCCGGCGGGCGGCTCGGCAATATCAGCGTGCTCCTGCCGGTGCCGACGTTGGGTGTGGCGGGGCCGTTGTTGAAGACAAGCAGAGAGCGGTTCGGGCCCTGCGTGCCGGCGGCCTTGAAACCCACGGTCGCGCTTGCGCCGTTGTTGCCCGCTGCGGTGCCGGAAACCAGGTCCGGGTAGTTGAACTGAATCCGGCCGTCTGCGTACAACTGAACCTGAAATGTAATGGTGTCACCAGCGGTGCCACCAACGGCGAAGCGGACTTTGTTCCACTGAATGGTCAGGTGCTGGTTGGCCCCGGAGCCGATCATCTGGTAGAACACATTCGAGCCCGCCACGCCGCCCGCCGTGTGCAGATCATCCCAGAACGGTGCGATCGTGGCCTGCGTCGGCAGAGTCGTCAAATCCGTGTTGACGCCGCTGGCATTGCCGGAACCAAAGGTCAGCAATCCGTTGCTGCTGACAAACACGGTAGTGTTGTCCACTGAATAGAACGGGAAAGCAAAGCCGACAGGGATCGACACGCTGGCGTCGTCCTGGTTCGTGAGACCAGCGATGACGGTCCCCGTAGCGCTGATATCCTCGAAGGTGAATCCGACGGATAAGGCGATCGCATCGCTCTGGCCGAGCACTGCTCCGCGTTGCGCGCTGGCCTGCGGTGTGCTCACCGTAATGAACGAGCTGTCGATGTTCTCTGCCGTGTTCGCGCTCACGGTCTGCAAAACAAGCTGGACCGAGGGAACCGCGCCGGATGTGGACGAGAACATCGTCTGCAGGGAAGTCCCCAGCAATGTCGTGATCGCCCCGCCGAGGGAAATTGAGGATCCGATCGCGGCGTTCAGAGCGGCCACGGCGGCGGCGTTGAGCGTGATCGCCACAGTCGAATTGTTGTCGGCCGCGGACACGACCCGCGTTCCGTATACGGTGCCGGATCCGAGATCTGAAAAGATGCCGATGCCTGTCGCGTCGCCCGCAATGCGAGTAACGTCAAGGGCCGCGGCCGTCGCGGTAACGTCGAACAGGGAATAGGTCTCGGTCGGATCCGCGCTGTTGTAGCCGGTTGGAGGATTGAACAGCCGCAGTTCCGCCCCAATAATGGCCGGCGTCGTCGCGGCCAGGGTGAATGTCGCGTAATTCCGAGACTCCACCCCCGCTATCCCGACAATGTAGTTGTTGTTCGTCGTGGTGTGCACGCCGTTCGACTGGAGCCACCCGGAGTCGGCTGCATCGATGATTCGCCCGGTACTGTTCAAACTATTGTTCGTCGCACCAGCGATGTTTCCCTCATTTTCCAGGGCCGCATTGAGCGTCACCTGCACAGTGTAGCCACCAAGGCTTCCACCCGCTCCGCTGACGACGATCTGGTACGTGCCACCTGCTGCGGCCGCCGCCGTTTGAATCAGCGCGTTCTGATTGGCGAATCCTGCGGTGCCCGATCCGATCGGTGCGCTGGAGGGATCGATTAACTGCACGCTCGGTTGCAGCGTGGTCGAAGTCGGCGTGACCTTCACCGAGATGGTCTGGCCGGGATCGACGTTGAGAGTGAACATATCGGTGTCACCCGCGAAACTGATGACACCCGTCATGCTCGGGTCATAAATCAGCGAACCCGCCGGGTTCTTCGCGGTCAGGGGTGTTGGGTAGGCCGCGGTAATGACGTCCACTGAATAGGTGCCAGTGAAGGTGGCGCCCGGATTGCCGAATGCGTCCGTGATGTCTCCGGCAAAGATGCTCGCAGTCAGCGTCCCCTCGGACGTGATGCCGGAAATGGCAAACCTTGCCGTTGTGTTGCCGGGAAGAACCGAGACCGCGCTGACAAGGACGCTGCCGCCACCGGTACCGCCGCCACCTCCGGCACCGCTGATGCCGCTCAGCACCAGATCCGACGTCTGGATCGAGGCCGGATCGATGGCCTCATTGAAGTTTACGTCGTAAGTGAACGGCCCAGGCAAAATGTACACGCCGCCGACGGGCTGAACGGTCGAGGTGACCTGGAGCAGAGCGGCGTCGTAACGGAACGTGCCTGAGAAAACGCCGAGCCCATCGGCGTCGGAAACCCGGAGGATGGCGCCTTCGGCCATGGCCATCGTGTGCAGGCCCTGCACCGCGAATGGCGCGACGTTGAAGTGGAACGTCACCTGAGTCGTCGATGGATTGACGATGAACGAATTGGCAGCAACGCCGTCCACTTTGAAGTCCGTTGCCTGAACCGTTGAGGTCTGGATCGGATCGCTGAACGTGACCACGTAATCAAGCGGGATAGTCGACAGGACCGAGCCGACGGAAGGAGTGGTGGACCGAACTGCTAATCCCAGATCGATCGTCTTGTAATAGACGTTGGGATCCTTTCGCCCCGCGCCGCCGGGCAGGTTGTCTCGGTTGTCGGACCAGCTCACCTCGAAGAAACCGGGAGTCGCATAGGCCGTGTTGTAGTCGCCCATGTACACCGGGTTGACTAACGAGTCGCGTCCGAATTCCGGCAGGGAAGCGGTATCGCTGACCGCGAAGCTGGGCGCAAACGTCAGCGTGGGTCCGGTGATGCTGGCGATGCGGCCGTAATACTTAAAAAGGTTATTGCCTAACGGGTCCTCCTGCCGGCTGGAGTAGAAAATCCCCAGCTTGTCGCCGCCGGGCGTGACCGCGAGAGTGGGCTGCCACTGATCGGTGATAGTGACATCATCGTTGACCCGGATGCGAGCGCCCCATGTTGCGCCGCCGTCGGTCGACTGGACGACGAAGACATCGGCCTTGTCAACGCCGGCAGGGTTATCGTTGTAGGTGACATAGATGTTGCCGGTCAGCGGATTCACCGCGACATCGGGGAACTTGTTCGAGCGGAAGGTCGAGGTCGTCGCAATACCCTGGCGGATACCGGTCAATGCAAGGTCTCCATTGGTGCCATCCGGTGTGATGAAGGTTGCTACTGTCACCGGGGCAGCGAACGTCAATCCCTGATCGATGGACTTGCGCATCTGGATCGTTGTACCCGCATACCAGAATGCATACACCGAGTGGTCCGGCGCGACCGCGACGAAAGCACCCTGGACATTCCCAGTAGCGGCCGAAGCGATCAGCGTGCCGCCGCTGGGTCCGAACGTATTGCCGTTGTCGGTCGAACGGTAAAAGTAAATTCCGTTACCGGGCCCGAAGTCTCGCTCCGTGAGATAGACGTTGCCATTGCCGGCACCGGAGAAATTATCAACAGCGATCCACTCCTTGTCCTGAAGCCCGGTCGTTGCTTTCCCGGGAGCGCCTTGCGCCGGCGCGGACCAGGTGAGGCCGCCATCGTCGGAATGAAAAACGGCGATTCCATTGACCGGTGAGGTGGAGAACTGGAGAGTCGCGAAGTAAATGCGGCCCGTGGTGTCGTTGCGCGCCAGTACCGGGTCGCCGGCATCGCCAGTGGTGCTGGTGGGAAGCACGCCGCCGTCGGTGAAGGTATTGCCGCCATCGGTGGAGCGCGAGAAGCCGGTAAATTTATTGGTTCCCCCAACGGTGGAGCCTGAGTCATTGAAGGCAACGAGGACCGTACTGCCGAAAGCGATCACCGATGTCTCGCTCTGGGTAAAGCTGGCCGCGCCGGTGTTACCCGCGTTATTGTTGGTCAATACATCCGCAGGGGCCGGTGCCTCGTCAACCTCGCCGCCCTGGCCGCCCAGCGGTCCGTTCTCCTCCAGTGCCAGGAACGTGCTGTAATCGAACTCGCCGAAAGTCTCGTCATAAGCCTGGCCATCGATAAAATCGCCACCGTCTCCCGTTTTACCTTCATCGCTTGCCTGCACGTCGGCATTGTCCTCTCCAGAGCCTTCGCTCCCTGACGTGGGCAGGACAAGATGCTCCGCAGGCGCTTCCTCCGGATGGTCTATCAATAAAGGGACGACATCAAGATCGGCAGAGAGAAGCACACGACCCTCGAGAAACTCCATGACGAAACGCTGGCGGCTGGGTTTCTTCGTGCGATTGAAAAAGGCGGCGTAGATCCTCCTTGCCTTCGCAGCGAGACTCTTCATGTGTCCTCTTCTCTTGATGGGCTGATCGGTTGTGGAGTTAGAACATGTGATGATTTGTGATTTGAGCGCTCACCCTTATCACAGTAAATGTGAAAAGCCTTGGGAAAACGTCACGTGCGGCGGGTTGGTTCAGGGATCCGTCACTAACTACAGGTCGGTTTCATCTGACTCGGTATGTGGGTTCTGGTTTGTTTCCAAAATCCCTCTCCCTCAGGGAGAGGGTGCCGCGAAGCGGCGGGTGAGGGAATCAATTTTTGAAACAACCCCAATCCGGATTCCCTCATCCGGCCCTTCGGGCCACCTTCTCCCTGAGGGAGAAGGACTCGCCCGATACTTCTTCCTAATTTGGGCAGAACATTTACGGCAGTCGTTCTATTCGGTCAGGTCACTGGTTAATTCGAACGATCGGACGTCGTACCACTGGTGCCGCGAAAGACGGGAAGGGTTGTCCAGTGTGCGAATTACACTTCCGGTCTTATTGAAGTGCTTCCTCCCCTTGTCGATCACAACAACCTGGGAACTTATTTGAAACCGGGTTTTGATTTCCGGCTCTTGAAAAAGGATGCTCACAACTCCGCCTTTTCGGATGGATCGTGTATTCATTCAAGGCGCTGCTTAGCACCCTTAGCCGTTTAAACTCCCGGCACGCTGTCCGGGCCGGCGCACTTGCACAGAGCGTAGAATGGCGCGTTCGAGGAGATGGGCGTCGACGTGTCCTTTTACCAGATAGTCCTGAGCGCCATTGGCGAGAGCCTCGACCGCTTTCATGCGGTCCTCGATGCCGGTGACGATAATGATCGGGATATGAGGATCCTCGGCCCGCACGCGGTGCAGAGTCTCCAGGTCCTGGCTGTCGGGAAGGTTCAAGTCTAGCAATATCACGTCGAGCGGCGGACGGATGCACTCCAACGCCGAGGATAGTTTCATGGCGTGGACGATGGCGAACCGCGTTCGCTTGACCGAATGGAGTGTCTGCCGAATCAGCGCGGCATCTCCAGGGTTGTCTTCGACGACAAGCACGCGAAGCGTCTGGAAAAAGGAAGCTGCGGTAGGTTCCTTTGGGATCGGCTGCCGTCTGCGGGTCTGACGGAACATTGCTTCGGTAAGGTCGGATTGGTTTAAACGGGTTCGGATGAGGTAATCACCGACACCGGATCGTACCGTCAACAGCATCGGTCGAGTGATGTCGGGTCCAACGATTGCGACAATTGGAATTTCGCCCGCAACCTGAATCGTCTCCGCGAGCATAGTTACCACCTCCGGTTCGGGAAGTTCCAGATCCACCAGAATCACGTCGGCTGCTTCCTCCTGGAGATACTCGGCGGCTTTCTCCAGATCCTTCACCTGCCGGAAGCGGATATTCGCATTCGGTTCGAGCAGCAGCCGGACCAGCGTGGAATTTTCCAGGTTCCGTTCAATGAACAGGACGCGAATCTTCATTGGGTCCATGGCGTTCCTCGAGTTTGGAACACGGCGTTAATCGGAGTTCCCGCCGGATCGGAGTGGAAGCCTGGCGACACTTATCCAGAAATCCTCGATTGTCTTCATGACGGATGAAAACTGACTTACCTGCGCCGGCTTGGTGACATACGCATTCACGTGGAGGTCATAGCTTTGAACAACATCGGCTTCCGAATCGGAAGTCGTCAGAATAACGACGGGAATACGTTTCAGGTTGGCGTCCTGCTTCATAATCGCCAGCACTTCGCGCCCGTCCATGCGGGGCATGTTGAGATCCAGCAGGACGAGGTTGATCCACGCCGTATCGGCATACCTGCCTTCGCGACGCAGCACGGCCAGCGCCTCTTCGCCGTTTGTGGCGACCATCACATTGAAGCGGACCCGGCTCTCCTTCAGCACTTCCTGTGTCAGCCGCACATCCTCCGGACTATCGTCGACGAGCAAAACGTCAGCCACATGTTTTGAGCCACGGATAGTCGACATGGGACTCCTTTCGGGCCGGCGGAACCGCCGGCAATGTAAAGAAAAACGTCGATCCCTTTCCGGCTGCCGATTCGACCCAGATTTTCCCGCCATGCTTTTCCACGATTCGTTTGCAGATCGCGAGCCCGATGCCGGTCCCGGCATATTCGGTTCGGTCATGCAATCGTTTGAACATCTCGAAGATCCGGCTCTGGTGCTCCGGCCGGATTCCAATTCCGTTGTCTCGCACGGAGAAGATCCATTCCGTTCCACGGCGAGTTACCGAAACGTGGATGCGAGGCTCCAGCGGCCGCGAAAACTTGATGGCATTGGTCATAAGGTTCTGCAACAGCTGTTCAACTTGTGTGCGGTCCGCCATTACCGCCGGGAGTGGATCGTGAGTGAGCAGCGTGCCTCTCTCGCTTGTTAGAGTCTCCAGATCCTTCACGACATTTTGCAGTACCGCTTCACACTCGGTTTCCGCCGGCTGTTCGCGGCTTGCGCTGACACGCGAATACTCGAGCAGATCGTTGATCAGCTGCTTCATGCGCGATGCCCCGTCGACGGCGTAGCCGATGAACTCATCCGCTTCGGCATCGAGCTTTCCCTTGTACCGCTCGGAGATCAATTGCATGAACGTGGTGATCATGCGCAGGGGTTCCTGAAGATCGTGCGACGCCACATATGCAAATCGCTGAAGTTCCGCGTTAGACCGGGCGAGATCGGAGGACTGCGCCAGCATGGCCTCTTCCGCCTTCTTGCGTTCGGTCAGGTCGCGAGTGATTTTGGAGAAGCCCATGAGTCTTCCGTCGGCGTCATGGATTGCCGTGAGAATGGCATTCGCCCAGAACCGGGTTCCATCTTTGCGAATACGCCACCCTTCCTGTTCGAACCGGCCCTGAGCGGCCGCCACGTGAAGCGCATTTGCGGGTATGCCCAACTTTTGATCTTCCTCAAGATAGAAACGCGAAATATGCAGGCCGAGAGCTTCCTTTTCGCGATAGCCCTTGATTCGTTCGGCGCCTTCATTCCAGCTCGCTACGTGTCCCTCCGGATCCAGCATGAAAATGGCGTATTCCCGGACTTCCTGAACGTATTGACGAAATCGCCGTTCACTCTGATGAAGTTCGGCGGTTCTTGCAACGACTCGCTCTTCCAGCTCCTGGTGCATTGCTCTCAGTTCGGCATCGCGCTGTTGAATTCCGGCAAGCATGTCGTTGAACGAATCCACGAGTGCTCCAACTTCGTCTTCGGAGCGTCGGACGGCACGGAGTCCGTAATCCCTCGTACTGGAAACCGTTTTGGTCCACTCCGCAAGTTCGATCAGAGGTCTGGAAAGGAACAATCGCAGTTTGATGGTCAGCAGCAGCGCAACAAGCGCCGCAACCGCGACGATCGCGGCGGCGAGTTCGACGTACAGCCGCCGCCGTTCTGCAACAGCCTCACTCGTCCGATAGTTCAGGACGAGAAAACCTGCGATTGCGCCGGATTCGCTGACGCTGCGGAAAATTTGCAGATTACCTTCCGCAGTTGCCCCGGAAGATGTGATTACAGTCTGGGGACACCTCGGTGAATCCACATCCCGGAGATACTCGGCGAACAGTTCCCTGGTATCGGTATAAAGACACGCCTGTGCGAGATACGGCCGGGCACGAAGCGCCGCGAGTATCCTTCTGGCTCCGTCGGCATCTCTGGCGTGAAGCGCGGGGGCACTGGACTCCGAGACGATCTGCGACAGTCCAGCGAGATCACGACCGACGTAGATCCGCGACAGGAATGTGTCCGATACCACGAAAGCTATTCCCGACAACAGCAGTGTTAAGCCGCTGATTGCCATGATCACGACGACCAGCTTGCGGTTGTACGAGATATGCCGGAACCAATGCATTGGCGTCTGGCCTCTGGTAATTACCGCAAGTCTGTTCAGCAAACGGAGGGCCAGAACTCGCGGAGAATCCAAGGAGGTGTAAAAGAACGCCGGTTGCTCTCCAAGCCAGGAGTGCAGACTCTTTTCGAATGCGACTCGGCTGCCACTTCACAGGCAGCAGACTGCCACTTACGACAACTGCAGTTTGAAATCGCGCCTACGGACTGCCCTCCTAGGACACGAGCGGCTGCGAGTGCAAGCCCGGCAGGGCGCAGCCATTCAAAAAATGTTGGGCAGCGGGATCGCGAAGCGGATCCCGCGAGGGGTGGTAGCTACAGCCAAGGGAAGTTTTTCGATTTGGCTACCACCCCGGCGCTTCGCGCCACCCCTCCTGTTCCAGGAGTTCACTATGTAAGAAAAAAAGGCCAATCTCACAATTGGCTCTGGAGTTAACAGAGCCAAAAAATGGAAAGGAGATTGGCCCCAATGAATAA
>Ga0209488_10004139_pt1 | contig 11443 bp, 12 predicted proteins | sample Rivendell_Oct201_8_FD_188349 | JGI IMG/M metagenome (GOLD analysis project Ga0209488, IMG submission 188349) | Vadose zone soil microbial communities from the Eel River Critical Zone Observatory, Northern California, USA -... | ecosystem: Environmental > Terrestrial > Soil > Vadose zone >... | reverse complement strand
CTGACGGTTGGGGTTGTTGTTTGCTTCTCTTTTTTGCCTTTCAGACGTGCGCAGGTTTGACGCGGATCTCATTCCCCTCGAAGGTCCGTCGGGACTGCTTGGGCGCGTGGAACGGCTTTTGGATAACGCTTCCGCGCATCACCGTAACCTCGGAGTACGCGAGAAGCGCGAACTGCTGGACGACCTCGTGAGGATTGTCCATGAGAACGAGTGGTAGTCTTCCCATCCATCCTCTTCAACCACAAATCTAGGTCCCTCATCAACGAACATTCTTCATTGCTATATTATTACGGCCCCGCGACGTCGCACACGTACATCATCATCATCACCATGACGCCCGGTCACAACTTTGGTTTTCTTTTATTATATGCCCTAATCACCTTGTAGAGTCCCTTCAGCGCATTATGCCTGGTCCCGTTTCATTTCTGGGTCATTTTCATCTTGCTCTCGCATTTTTCATTGTTTCGTCACTTCGTCACTTCATTCCATCCCATTTATTGCTATTCTTCATTTACCCGTTCTGTCTCCATCATCTTTTTCTGTATCCTTCTTGGGTGAATTTTAGATTATTACCCCTTCGCTTATCTTCATACCCCCTCCGTTGACCGGGGAAGCATGCTCTACGAAACAGCCCATGTCGTAATATACCAACGATTGGTTTTAGGCATTGTACGTACGACGCTCCATCCATGTTTGTTCATGTTTCTCCGCAATTAGTTGTGATATTCATTGCCTTTACCATGCATGGCGTGGCGGTGGTGTATAACTTACATTAGAGAAACTGGCGGTACATTTCTACATCCCGGAGATATATGTGTAGTACAACTGGTGAAAATAAATGTGGCCGTGCTCTCTCAAGTCGCCGGCCGCAGCGCACGCAAGCGGTCCGCGAGGTTGTTGTCCTCCTCGCCGATCGCGGGGGCACGCTCGGGCGGAGCGAGGTCGGGCGGGACCTCCTTGGCCTCGAGGTCGTGCTGGAGCTCGATGTTGGCCTCCTCTGCCGTCTGCCGCAAGAGCGTGTCCACCTGGTCCTGGGGCGTCGACACGGCCGTCGTGGAGCCCATCGCGTCTTCCATGTAGGACGTCTGCACGTCTAGGTCTGAGAATTGCGACTCGAATTTGTCCATTACGAGTGAGATCTGCGGGGGAGGGCGATGAGTGCGATGCGATCGATGAGGGATGTCAGTAAGGCGCCGGTGGGGGAGGAAGGGAGGAAGGGAGGATGAGGAGGAAAAGGAAAAAAAACGCACGCGCTCAAGGTTCATCGTCTCCATCGCTTTGTCCATGCCCTTCACCACGCTCGTCATGTTCCCCGTCACCTGCCGCATCGTCACGGCCGTCTCGACCCGGCTTGCGACGGCGTCGATGCGGCTCGCGAGGCGGAGCAGGTTCAGCGCCTCACTCTTCTTGCGGATGGCGTTGGACGCATATATCCGCGCGCCGTCATTGTTGCCCTGCTGCAGCGCCTGTTGTGTGCCAGTTTGCCGCAGCTCGATCAGCGTTTTTCTCGTTTTGGATGGGGGAGGGTAGACGAGAGGGTGCCACGGTACCTTCTTTAGTCGGGCCTTTTCTGCGTTCTCGTCTTTTTGGGCTTTCTTTGCCTGGCGATTTAGCGATTTGGCTGTGAACTGCGAGAAGACAGGTCAAGCTTTCTTTCTGTGTTTGGAAACAACACGGCAGCATAGGTACCTTGAGTTGGAATAGTGTCTCTGAAAGAGGTAAGTTATCATAACTAGGATACTAAATAACTAACTCACTTTCGAGATTGCTCATTGTGAATTTCGTAGAACAAAAGTTAGTGAGTGACTGCGGCGATGATTGACTGCCTTGAGGTGTGAGGTGGATCGATCACGTGATCATTGCACAGGTCCATCAATAGGCACTGACTCGGAGTTGGCCATGCGAACGTCATCTACAATTACAACTTTAGGGACTCTGACACCCATGACACGACTAGCTTATAGTCATCCCCTCTCCCACCTTCCCCGGAGCCAAACGCTCCAATGAAATCCTCATGCAATCCTCCAGGCAAGACAAACACCGTTGTGTCCTGCACACACTCGGTGATCGCAGCAGCAGCCGCGTCGATCTGGTCGATGAGCGCCTCATGCTCGCCCGCAGTGATGAGCACGCGCGGGGACACGCGCTCGAGATCAGCCCACCACCCTCGCGGCGCGAGGCCCGGCTCCACGTGGTGACGCAGTGCAGGCGTGACGCCCGGCTGGACAATATCCGACAACAGCCGGTACGCAGACGTAGGAATGATGTCCCGCGCGTCGTTGCGCGTGTATGACGGCGAGTCCGTGGCGAGTTCCACCCAGGGCGAGATGAGTAATATCCCTCCGAAGGGTTGTACGGATTCGGACGAGCCGGCCGTGTTGTCGGCGTCGGCGCTGGCGCGCGGCGGACGCAGCGCGGGCAGCGACGGGAGCGGGTGAAGGATCTGCGAAGCGAGTTGTAGCGCTAGGTTTCCGCCTGCAGAGTCTCCCGCGATGACGATGTTTGACGGGGACACCCCTTTATCTATCAGATGCTGGACGGCCGCAATCGCCTGGCGCAGCTGGGTCGGGAAGGGGTATTCGGGAGTGAGAGCTGTATAGAATGATTAACATGAAGGCAGCCCTCCCGGAAAGTAGGAATGCACCGCACAGTAGTTGAGCAGGGCAACCCCCACAGCACCCTTGTACTCCTTCTGAAGGGACTCTAGCATATCCAAGTTCCCTTTCGTTACAGGAAAAACATAACCTCCGCCTGAACAAACCCACGTCCTTTCCGGTCAACGCACCGCACTTGGACCTGGAGAACAGAACTCGCACCATGGAAGTACAGGATCACGCGCTCTTCACTCCGCGGGCCGATCCAGTGCAACCGTGCGCCCTCGGGAAGGTCATCTGTAAGCACCTCCACACCGCTCTTGCGCGCCCACTCCGCATACACTTGTGCGGTCGTCATCCCGTACAAAGACTTGAGCTCCTGGGCTGTCCATGTCCGCGCCCCCAATAGGTACCGCGTCAGTGCGGTACGCGTTGCACGGTGCCACGAGCGGCCTTTGTTCTCGCGGAAGACCCCAATCCCAACCGCAAGAGCTGTCAAATTTTATTAGGTGGTGTAAAATGTGTGTAGTAGATACCGGCGACCCACGCAAGGCTAGGATGATAGGGAGGATCTGTAATTTTTGCCAAAGCGAGAGACGAGGGACAACATCTCCGGGATAATCATCCGGGTTCACCATGGTTTCCAGTAAGGAGGGTGTGGAGGTGACGTGGCCAATTTTATACCCGGGGACAGCGGGAGATACGATTGGTACTAGGTGTACCATATACAGTACACAACCATTTTTGGGAATGAAAATTAATTAAAATATAATATTGGTATTGTCACTTAGAAGGCCAACTTATCCGCGTTCTAGCGCCAAGGAAGAAGGGGGAAATGTTTTTGACCGAAAAGATAGCACGTTGAGGTGTTGGCAGTACGGGACCACGATCTCCCCTTGTTTTGGCGTGGTGAGAGCCGATCACAATAGCCTTTGTTCAAATATTTTGGGTGACCCACGCAATCTGGCTAGAGCACGGAAGGCCGACAATCACTGTCGAGGCTGAAGCAGCGGGAACGAAGTTTCAATAAGCGGTTAAGTGGTGCCATCGCAAGAGCAGGAGTGGACTGTAGAGGATAGTCGTCGCGTAGGTTATTAGGATCAAGCTTGATACAACCAGACATTGTCTTGTACTGATCTCAGTTGCTTAATTAGTCAGTAGTAAGTTACCCAGTAAGTTAGTACTTAAGAACGTTTTACCGTACGCCCGCGAGCCTCAGTGATCTTAGCACTGAGTTTGGTTACAGTCTTAGTCAGCGAGACATTTCTTCTTCTCTCAGAGAGTGTCACTTCGTTATCTGAAAGGGGCCGGTAAAATCAATAATGCCAGTGGGGTCTCTCAAGTGACATCTGAAAGACTGAGTTTGAGTGAAGGCTTGAGACGGTCCTGAGACCGTGGGATGTACGTGGGAGGATACTGGACTTGAAGAAATGAGCCAGAAATCGGGTGTGTTCCAATACCATTCCCATTTTCTCAAACTACAATGTCAGGCGGACACGTATACGCCGCAGAGAACGATTGACCAAAAAGTCCTACAGGACGCTTCTCATATGAATCCTTTTGCGCAAAATCGTCATCACCTGAGACGTGCTGGGCGTCGACAGAAGACCAATAACGAAGGACGTACAAATGGTGCCACGGCTCTCATCCCTGTGAACTCTCATGTGTCAGAACATTCCCCCATGATAACGCGAATGGCAATAACAGAGACCAGTGGTCTCTTGAACGCGCAGGTGCGACGAGTCACTCGGCCTGGAAGGTTCAATTTGCACAATCAACTGTCGACCCACCGTGACTCACGTTGCGCAGCGGAGAATGAGTTCATGACAATACCGCTGGACTGACTAGATTGCTGCGCTTTCAGCTGCGGATAACAATCAGTGGCCTCAAATGGGGAAGCGCAGCCATCGCGGTGAGAACTTGAACCGCTGCATGATATGACTCGGATATCCCTCCAAGTCAGGTACAAAAGCCCGCCCTCTTCTCACTGGCACACAACGGAGCACGCATGACCCTTGCGCCTGCTTTCTTTCCTTCACCCTCCCCCCTCTCACCCGGACTCCCGTCGTGCTTCCCTTTCTCTTGTCCCTTTGCCGCCGTGCGGATCGGGTTGTCTTTCGTTTTATCAGGCTATCGAGCGTATTTCGTCGCCGGCCGACCATGCTCTTTGGCACATCCTCGAACTGCGAGTTCGAGGATGTGTCACCGATCACTTCGTGCATAATACGCAAGATGGCGACATCCTGCCGTCCCAACCAACCGACTTCGTTCTCTCGCTCCGCGTCGCGACCTTAATCGTGGTATGTGCCCTTCTTTATTTCTAATGCAGCTGCCGTCAACCCCTCCAGTAGGGTCTGTCAGTCCCCAGAGGCCTTCCAAAGTCCCGCAGAATCCCGCAGCAATATTCCCTGCGCCCGTCTAAACTAAGATCTGGAGATATGACACGGTTATCTCCCTTGATAACTTACTTGCCTGCCGAAACACCCCTCAAGCTCCTGTCAGCTAGATGCTGACAGTCCCTCTAAGAACCCGGTGACCAGCAAGAGCCAATCGCGTTTCACTCCTGCGGAAACGAGAAGGGGCTTGCAAAGACGCCCAGATGGACCTGCGCAAGTGTGCGCTAACTCATACCGTGTCCTGTGAAACGAGGGCACACAGCACTCTAGGATGTCCCCCATAATGATCTCCGCAGAACTATTCCTCAGAACGAGTTGATGTCACTGGTTCGGAAACCTCTATGTAAACTGAACCTCCTTGACGAATGGCCACTGGCTTCGGTCCGTCCTTAGGATATAAACCTGCGCTCAAGTGTCTTCGCAGCGTCTCTATTCCAATCGTTTCTTCAATTCATATCATTTCCCAAGGGCAACAGGTCTAATGCTGGTCATGGCCCAGGCGGCGACCGTGGTGGTTTTTTCCGTGGTGGTGGTGGTGGTGGTGGTGGTGGCCGCGACAACGGAAGCCACGGCGGCTGCGGCTTCCGTTGTCCCGGTGACCGTGGGGCTCCCTGTGGTGGGGGCGATCGCGGCCGCGGCCGTGGGGTAGTCCTCTCGCGTAGTGGTGCTCCGGCCGCAGGTGGCTCAGCGTCATCTGCTGGTGCTGCAGATACCCTACGCATCTTGCCCAGAGCGCATGTTCAAGCCACCGGTGTCAAGCGCCTGGGCTTCAGGACCGCCGTACGCGCAATCAAAGTACGGAGCAATCATGTCGGGGTCAACCTCGACCAAAGGATTTTATATCATTATGATGGCATGTCTTTTGCTTCCTCCTACGAAGGCATTTAACTTACATTTCTCGTTCGTGTGCTGAACTGATGCAGTCTAAAATATTCTCGTTCTGATGTTCGCAAGGCAGCCATCGAGCTCCTTTCAAGGCTGGCAATGCAGGGTATGTGTTAGCATCACTTTCCGGTGGGTGTGCTCAAGCGTGTTTATAGCTGAATTTCGGGAGGACGTTCATATCGCCATTCCTGCCATTGCCGAACATCGGTCAGTTCCAGTTACGCCGTTCTTTGAACTCGAGGACGCTTATCCTCACACACGACAAGAGGCGATCAAATGAGAAGAATCCTCGCATGATCAGAGCCTTGTAAACATTCGTTGAAGTCCGCCTTGCTAAACGGCCCGGGGTGTACGACGGAAACAAGAACCTATTCACATCGTTCAATTTCGAATTCGAAACTGGTGCTCGCGAGGACAAATTTTCCGACCATCACTATATCTCCCGACTCAACCTGTAGTGCTTCATTCTTAGTATGTAGTACCACCTCAAGGATTCAAGGATTACCTCACACACGTTGCTCAAATTAACCCCGAGTGCGTGTTATTCCGGTCGTTCAGAATTATCAATTGATTCCCAGCGTTCGTCAGGACTTCGTGCAAGGTGAACAAAGTCACGATAACACGGTTTCAACAGGGAGAATGGTGCGCATTACCAACTTCAAGCTCGTCCCTCACCCATACCTCCGGCCAGGCATTGAATCCTGTCGTCCGTATGGAACCAAGTATGAGATATCCATATGACAAGTGCTCGTTTTTCTACAAACGACGAATCGAGACCCATCTGAGGGAGAATAGTCCTGTGGTGTGGATACTTCCAATCTGTGCGACCAGCCATCAATCGTATGTTGATCAATATCGACATTTCGACTGGCACGATGTACAGTTAGCTGATGGCGAGCTTCGCGAATCAGTTGTTCGGTTCGACGAATTCTGCAACACGGCGCTCCACAGCCGATTCCAATAGGTCTTCTTGCCGGTCCTCTATGCAGAAGACTGCGAAGACTTCATTCAAGTCGGCTTCGGGCGTCTCGTCGCGAAGGTGCTGCCTTCTCCGGCGCGCGGCGGTGTTGCGTGGGTGCACCGCAGGCAAAATCGATATCTCGGAACAGCCGTCCAATGGCTTTGTTACTTGGGTAGAAGTTGGTTGAGTTTTCCAAGTTGACCGTCTCAGGTGCGTTCCAATCCGATTCATTGCTCAACTCCCTTGGCAGGCCTGGGGTGCCAAACGCCCTCGCGCCACGCCATGGGTTTCCCGACCACGAGCGGCTTCGTCTCTCGCAACTCATATCAGGACTCAAGGCTATCACTCCGTACCGCTCACAGGACCCAGATCGACAGCGTCTCGTATTTTGAGTATATACCACTCGAATATCCTGATCTCATTTGCGTGGAGGTCTGTTCTGCACTTTCTATTCTCTCGCACGTTCTCACGCCCTACAGCTCTCGACCCGAGACAATATCAGATTCACATCAGAATTCTCTACGATGGCCCCTCCTGAACGCGAAGCGTGCATTGACAGGGGCTTAAATGTATGTTCTGCATATGGCATTGACTCACATTGTCATGATAACGCGCCACCAGGTGCTACGATATGGGCAACTTGAATTGGATTATTTTCGCCCGTTCGGCCTGTCCATTTTGGAGAACCTCGTCACGGTGGAACTGGATGCCCGAATTATCAAAGCCCTGACCTTAAAATATAACCCGGAATCGAAGAAGCCAAACATTGCCTTTCCCTTTCCAAGAGAACGAGATGAATTTATGTGCTTGTGTTAAGAAGAAGGACTAGGGAGAAGGGTGTGCGGGTGGACTGTTGTTAGGGACAGGGATGGCTTTCCCTGTGTGTGGGAGATGTGCTCAGGTTGGATTAGATCGGATCCTCTGGACGAAAGGAGTTCAGCGGGAATCAGTCACAGGCTGTCTAATTTTTTTTTTTTAAATCTGAATTTGTAAACCGCTACGCGTGCGACGAAGTTGCAGAGGTGGTCACGTATTGAGTACGTATTATGCTTAGGAATGTATGGTAGAGTGAGAGAATCAACCTGTCGGTTGACTATGGGCAGTGATAGAGTGTAGTGGGGGTGGTCTTTTGGGTATGTGTAACAGCCATCCTGCTCCTGCTGGTGATCCTTTCTGCCTATCCTAGTTCCCAAGTGGCCCGCGGCTTAGCGCATCCTGTATCTTCCAAGAACCTCAGCGACGAATGTACGCGCTTTTGGTGTGAGAACAGCTGTGGGATGTTCCGTAGGCGGCCGTTAGTAGTGAGGTGTTTACGTCGCGCAGTCACAGGCTGTCGTCGCTCCAAACATATGCCTGACCTCCAAGGGGCGCTATTCCCTTGTCCCCAATATATATAGCCTCGTCGTTGTATGAGCTGCCTTGCGCCGCTTGTGGCCCTTGTTCACATAACGACCTTCGTTCTCGCGGAAAGATCACGAGCTCAAGGGCTGTAATTGGATGTCAGGTCGTGAGGATATGAATGTGTAGGTGACTGCGAACCACGAACAATAATGATGACCAGGATGATCTGTCAACTTTGCCAAGGCGAGAGCTGAGGGACGGTATGTCCATAAACATCTGAGGTGACCATGACCAATCGTAAATGGGAGGCAATTCATAGAGATGGCATAGTTTTATATTTGAGGAGTACTTTGAGTCTTCTGACTTCTGACTGATCCACGGTACGATCAATGATGTCAATTGAACCAAAGTACTGTCCGCACTTGACTATTTGGCTATCTTCAAGTTCTCCGCTAGCAGGACGATGGGCGATCGGGTATTCGAGTCGGCGATGACAAGTAACGTTACACGATGGATTCGACCTTGGTCGCAACAGAAACGTAGTAAGCAGTCGGTCCAACATCGGTGCCTTGATATAATGTAATAATGGCGAATCTGTCTGAGAACGTTAGCAGAACAGGCAAATCCTTGGTTCCTCGCCTCTTTGCCTCCAGATGCACCAGAACAATTATAATTTGAAACAAAACTTGTGCTGAAGTTCTGGAAGTGCTCTGAGGTCGTTATGGAGAAGCCTCCGCATCAAGGCTTGGCGAGCAGGATTGGGACGCAGAATCAATTTCTATGCAGGATCGAAATAAACGGCGCAAGCAAGAAAGGGCTAAGAGCATACGGAAGAAACGGTGCCAAAAGACGGATTGGGCTCCAAGGCCGCTCCGTTTACCCAACTATCATAATGTCACACGAGCAAACATACGCCATAAACCTGAAGAATAATGGACTAAGGGTTCTACAAAATATTTTTCATAGGGATCCTATTGGGAAAGATCATCATCACCTGGAGCGGGGTTTAGTGCGAACAGGAGATATACAGCAGACAAAACTTACAGATCGTGTTCCTCATCTGTAAGTCACCGCTACCCGTTACTCGGAGCCGAGCTGACGATCTTCAGCTGATGAAGAGCTTGAAATAATGTCAGGATCTCGTGGTCCTGGCTGAGCTCCGTGAAGAGAAGCCGGCATCGGAACTGGAACATTCACGTCCCCGGTATCGTCATGCAAACCACTGGTTCCGATGTGCGTGGTAACTTGGGTGTCCAGAATAGGAGCAACTTGCGGTGAAATGGGCGAGTGAGTTATTGCTACGGACGGCGGCGCTTCCCGTGAGTGCGAGGTGGGGTCAGATGGGATCAGATCTGGTCCTCTAGATGAAGGGGGCTCCACGGGGATCACATCGCCGCGAACGGCCGACATCGGGACCGGTGATGGTGGAGGAATAGAAATGACAGTAAGAGGGATGACAATCGTTTGGTCGTTCCTTTGTGGAATGGCGTCATCGCCAGCGATAGACTGAGGGATGGGGGGATCAGTGGAGGGGCTTTTATTGGTGTTTATTTCTGGGCGTGACGCGGCTGTCTCCTGCTGTTTCTCTCCTGGGAATAATGCGACGTTTGTGCGACGGATGGTGTGTGGCGGCACGTCAGGCACATAAGCTGGATCCTGCGCAGTAGAGGAGGGTAGATGTGGACCAGAGACCGCAGCTATGGTTGTCGGAATGGGGTTGGTGGTGACAGAAGTGTCAGCGGCGGGATCAGGAGTCTCTGATATTTTGCTGATCTGTGCGTGGGTAGCCGGGTGGTCAAGTTGTACGATGTTTGCAGAAATGTCAGCTGCCAGTGTAGCTGCCGACTCCGCTGGGCCATGTTGGTGACGGGGGGCCTCAGTATCCATGGGAACAGGCATATTTTGGACCTGGGCGTCTGTCTCGACCCTTTCAGGAGCAGAAGGATTCGCAACTAAAGTAAATCCGGTAGCAATACGCGGGAGATCAACCGTAGGGAACTGGAGGGGGGGTCCGTGTGTGGGAGGAGGATAAGCCAGAGACGAAGGGAGTCCCGGGAAGACATTTGGTTCTTGTGTTTGTTGTAGAGTGGGACCACTACTAGGGGTAGGCAGGAGTTCAAACGCAGTAGGCTGGTGCTCGGGAATGGGGAAAACACCAGGGTAAGTAGGAAGAAGGGGAGTTGGGAAAGTGATAACGGGGCTGTGAGCAGTCAACCCTGGGCGATGACTGGCAAGGTGGCAAAATGGATACGATGATGGCTCGAACGGGTTGAAGTAGATATCACTGCTAGGAGCGAGGGACGCAGTCGCTGGCGGGAGAGTATCTGTGCCTTCATGTAAAGCGATGTAAAGATGGCGAATTTCCCTGAGAATGTCGACGAGATCACTGTAAAACCCTTTGTCCCTTGCTCCTTGAACGGCACGATTCCACAACGCACAAAAGTCGTGCTGAACTTCGGGAAGAGTATTGAGAATGTCAAATTGTGGAAGTAGCCACCGAAGCAATCCAATCCAGGACTCGGAGTTAATGCTTTGGTGAGCAACGTGAATAAAGATGGCAAGGGACACGCTATGATCGCCATGATCGACGCAGTCCCGAAGAACTTGTTGTGGAAAGGCTATCTGGCTCTCAGCAAGGGCAATCCAACTGTCATCATATTCTTTGACATTGCCAAGGATCCAAACAATTCCTTGTCGCGCATGCTCGGCTATGTGTTTATCGTTGTTGGTGCGCCAGGGTGCTAGAGCTTGTCCTGTCTCGATGGACGGAGGTATTCGATCCCAGCAGTTACGGAGGGTGTCGGAAAGGGGGATGATCGGACCAAAGCTAGGAGGTGGGCCTAGTACCACTTTCATGATATTCTCGCAAATGTCTTCACGACGTCTCTTGACAGAGTCTATGACCGTGTTTGACGCCAAAGTACGTAGCAAGAATCCATCCAACGCCGTCCAAAACCTTTCATAGAGCGTGACAGGGAAATGAGTTTCAAGATCCTTCACGAGCTTTGAGGTAAAGAAGCCAGGGAGGGCCTTGAAGAACTTTTCCAGAGTATCATCTTCCCCCAGAGTACTGATTGTCCAGCCCAAGATCCAGATGTCGATCTCGGATGATTGGTTAAGAGCGGTTTCCTCCGCCGCCTTTTCTACACCCCCTGAGAGCCAGTCCTGATAGCGGTCCCTTAAGTCACGAAAGCGCTCCCGGGTCTCATGGCTACCATAACTGCCAGAAGCAAGAAGTTTGAAGACTATATAATGTATGCCGGCAT
>Ga0209488_10004137_pt1 | contig 11444 bp, 11 predicted proteins | sample Rivendell_Oct201_8_FD_188349 | JGI IMG/M metagenome (GOLD analysis project Ga0209488, IMG submission 188349) | Vadose zone soil microbial communities from the Eel River Critical Zone Observatory, Northern California, USA -... | ecosystem: Environmental > Terrestrial > Soil > Vadose zone >... | reverse complement strand
GGGTTCGCGTTAGCCAGCTCGAGCCGGCAGCCTCCTCGGCGCGCGGCGAGCTGGAGGCGGGCGATCTCATCGATCGTTGCAGCCGTCGGCGCCTCGAGGTGGCCGCATTCGAGGCAGACGCTCCTCATCGCTGATTAAGACGGAAGAACGAACCGAAACTAATCGGTTCAAAGAGACATGGAGAGGTCAGACCGATGAGTTTTTCCCGGGCCGTCGTCTAAATGAGCATGAAGAACACGCGCTGGCTCTCGTTGATGATCCTCTGCACCGGATTCTTGCTGATCGTCGTCGATATGACGATCGTGAACGTGGCTCTCCCCTCGATTCAACGAGACCTCGGCTTTTCGCAGTCGGGTCTTGCCTGGGTCATCAACGGGTACCTGATCGCATTTGGCGGGTTCCTGCTCCTCGCGGGCCGCCTGGGCGACCTGTTCGGGCGCAAGCGCGTCTATCTCATCGGCCTGGCGATCTTCATCGGCGCCTCGCTGCTGTGTGGGCTGTCCTTCAGCCAGCCGATGCTGGTCGCCGCGCGCTTCATTCAGGGCATTGGCGGGGCGGTCAGCTCCGCGGTGATCCTGGCGATGATCGTGACCCTCTTTCCGAAGCCCGATGAGCTGGCCAAGGCATTCGGGATCTTCAGCTTCATCGCGTCCGCCGGCGCGGCGATCGGGTTGCTCGCGGGTGGGCTGATCACCCAGAGCGTCAGCTGGCACTGGATCTTTTTCGTCAACCTTCCGATCGGCATCGTGGTGGCGGCGCTGTCGATCCGCCTCCTGGCCGGCGATCGCGGCATCGGGGCGGGTAAGGGCGCCGACGTGCTTGGTGCGGTGCTCGTCACAGTCGCGCTGATGCTCGGCGTCTACACGATCGTCCAGTCGTCCGACTACGGGCTGGGCTCCTTGCGCACGCTCGGCCTCGGGGCATTGGCGCTCGCCTTGCTGGCCGCCTTCGTGGCGCGGCAGGCATTCGCGTCCAACCCGATTCTTCCCTTGCGCATATTCGCTTCGCGAAAGCTGTCCGCCGCCAATGTCGTGCAGGCCCTCATGTCCGCCGCGTTCTTTGGCTTCTTCTTCGTGGCTTCGCTTGATCTCCAGCGCGTGCTTGGGTACGGACCGATGGAGATCGGCCTTGCTTTCTTGCCTGTCGCGGTCGTGATGGGATTGTTCTCCGTCCGCTTCTCAGCGCAGCTGATCAACCGGTTCGGTCCGCTGGCCGTGCTGGTGTCAGGTCAGGTGGTGATTGCGGTGGCGCTTGCTTTGTTGGGATTGGGCCCAACAGTCGCAACCTACCCGGTCCATCTGCTCCTTCCGCTGGCGCTTCTTGGCCTGGGCGGAGGCTTGTCGTTTCCGTCCCTGACCATCATCGCGATGGCGGACGCGGGGGCAAGCGATTCCGGACTGGCCTCAGGAGTCTTGAACACGACCGGCCAGGTTGGGGGGGCGCTCGGGCTTGCGATCCTCGCAACCCTGGCAGCCTCTCGCACCGTGAGCTTGATGACCGACGGCGCCACCACAACCGCAGCGCTGGCGGGTGGCTACCACCTGGCGTGGTTGATCAGCGCCGGCACGGTGATCGTCACGCTTGGAGTGACGCTGTCACTGCTTCGCGCGCGAACAGCTACCGAGATGCACGTTGAGGCGGCCGAAGACGAGGCTGTCGCCTAGAACTTTGAGAGGGGGCGAAATGACAAAAGTGATGAGCGATCTTCAAAAGCCGGTTCAGAAAGCCATCGATGACATGGTGGAGTCAGAGGCGGAGCGCGGCATCCAGGTCGCGGTTTACCGGCACGGTGAGCTGGTCGTCGACGCGGTGGCCGGCATTGCCGACCCATCGACCGGCCGGCGGGTCGAGTCGGACACTCCTTTCTACAACTTCTCGATCGTCAAAGGCGCGGCCGCGACATTGGCCCACATGTTGGTGGAGCGTGGCCTTTTCGGATACGACACTGCGCTGGTCGATCTCTGGCCAGAATTTGGCGCCCACGGCAAGCAGAAGGTGACGGTGAGGCACGTCCTGAGCCACACGGCAGGGGTGCCCGGCATACCTCTGGACACGACGATGGAAGACCTTTGCGACTGGGACAAGATGTGCGCCGCGATCGCCGCCTCGGAGCTGTGGTGGGAGCCCGGCACCAAGATCGGGTACCACGCATACACCTTCGGCTACCTGGTTGGAGAGATCGTCCGCCGCGCCACGGGCAAGAAAATTTCGCAGGTCCTCCTGGAGGAGGTCTCGGGTCCGCTCGGTATTGGCGACGAGATCTATTTCGGCATGCCGCGCTCGCAACAGCACAGGCTCGCCGTGCTCGAGGACGCTGAAGTCGCCGATGCTGGAGCGTTCTCTGCGATGCCGCCCGACCTTCCCATGTTCAAAGCTGGGCCGATGAGCCTCATGCCCACCGCACAGCTGGGCAACCGCGCGGACATTCTCGCCGCGGATATCCCAGCCGGAGGCAAGACCTCGGCGAGGGCTATTGCTCGCATGTATGCCGCCCTCCTCGGCGATGTGGATGGCACGCGGCTCATCCCGCAGCCACGTTTGCGGGAAGCGACTGCAGTGGCGATGAGCGGCACCGACGAGATCTTCGGCATGCCGACGAAATGGGCGCTTGGGTACGCGATTGGCGGCCTGGGTTCTGGCTCGCTGGGCTCCGACTCTGTTTTCGGCGTCGGCGGCTCGGGCGGCAGCTTCGCGTGTGCGGACACCGCGACTGGAGTCGCGTTTGCGGTGACCAAGAACCGGCTCACCTCCGATTTCAGCACCGCCAATCGGCTGAGCGGGATCATCACGGACGTTCTCCGTGCTCGCTGAGACATGAATGGCTTAAGACGGCTGCGAATCAAGAATTTCGTGCTACACCAGCGCCCGTGCCAAGGGCAATCGCCAGGACGCTGCTGATCGCGGCCGTCGTGGTGGCCGGCGCCGCCTGTGGCTACGACACCGGCGCGACCTTCAACTCGGACGGCACGGTCAACGTTGAGCTGAAGTTTCTTTTCCCCAAGAGCCTGCTGGAAGGCAGCTCAACATCTGTCACGGGGCTGAGTCCCGCCGACATCGACAAAGCGAACACTGAGCTCAAGTCCAAGTACCCAGGAGCCAAGATCACCCGGGTTACCGAAGGCGACGAGACAGGCGTTTTGATGGCACTCCCATTCAAGACTGAAAAGGACGCGTTCGCGTTCTTGACCGAGCCGTCCAAGCTGAAGCCGGCCGCAAACTCTGGCTCGAAACCGAACATCAACCTGGCCAACACCGGCGGGTTGTTTGCTTCGGCCACCCACACGACCTCGGGCCAGTCCGATGTCTACACCTTCAAGACCCAGCCGGCACCGCAGCCATCGCCGTCGCCCGGAACCCAGGAGCTGCTCACCGCAGACCAGCTGGCGTCGGTGTTCACGATCAACTTTGCGCTGACCGTTCCGCACGAGATCACATCCGCGCCAGGCGCCCTGTTCACGCACGACCGGAAAACCGCGATCTGGAAGCTGTCGTGGACGAAGGCTGAGACGCTGACCGCCACCACCGGTCCGGCTGTGGCGCTGGCTGGATTCGTCTCGAGTGCCGGCTCCAGTCCGAACCCGGTCATCTTGATCGCGCTTGCACTGGCGGCAATCGCGGTCGGATTCGTCCTCGGCCAGGTCGCGCCGTGGCGCCTCTTGCGAGCCCCGGCCCAAGCTCACTCCGATGCTTCGCTTGTGGCAGCGGAGCCGCTCCCGCCGGACGAAAGCCGACCAATCAGGTAGCGTGCCGGCATGTCGACCGAAATGCCACCGGCAGGCCACGATCCTGCAGCGGCCGCCAAACTGCAGATCCTCGCCACCGAGCACTGGAGCTTGCTCGCGACCCGTTCGCTCACTTACACCGAATCACTCGGTCGGGTGAACGTTTTTCTCGCCATCCTGTCTGGTGCGGTGATCGCCCTCGCGCTCGTGGCTCAGGCGGATCGATTCGGACCAACTTTCATCTTGATCGCCATCCTCACTCTTTTGGTTGTCCTCTTCACCGGCCTGGCGACGATCTCCCGCCTGATGCAGCTCAATCGAGACGACTTCCGCTGGGTCATCGGGATGAACCGGCTGCGCCACGGATACCTCGAGCTGTATCCCGAGCTGGGGCCAAATTTCATCACGAGCCCCTTCGACGACATACCCGGCGCGCTCCAGACGTTCGGCATCAACGTGACTGCGGCTCGAGGGCTTGGTTCGGCGATTCATGTGTTTCAAACGTTGCCGGGCATGCTGTCGGTGATTGTGTCCGCCGTGGCCGGAGCCATCGGAGCGCTCGCCGCTTTGGGCATCGGCCTTCCACCGTTGGTGGTAGTTCTTCTGGGTGCAGCCGTCTTTGTGCTCACTGTGCTGCTGATGGGAATTTGGAGCCAGCGTTCATTTGGTCGCGAAGACCCGAGCCTTGCCGCAAGGTTTCCTTCTCCCCAGTAAGGTGAGTCCGGGATGGCTCTGAATACTGCCCGGCGGATTACGAATGTATGGCGGTGGCGACCATAGCTCGGCCATCGATGTTCGAGTTTGCCGGCGGTGAGCCTGCTTTCCTTGCGCTGGCGGCCGCACATCATGAGCGCTGCCTGCAGGACCCGGAGCTCAACCATCCTTTCTCCCACGGCGTCAACCCGGAGCACGTGCAGAGGCTGGCTTACTACTGGGCCGAGGTCTTCGGCGGTCCCGCCCACTACAGCGAGTCGCATGGCGGCCATTCGGCGATGCTCGAAATCCATGCCCGCCAGGGCGCCGGCGATGACTTCGGCCCTCGTTTTGTCGCGTGTTTCATGCAAGCGGCGGATGACGCAAACCTGCCGGACGATCTCGAGTTCCGCGCCGAGCTGCGCTCGTATATGGAGTGGGCAACGCACGAGGTGCTGTCTTACGCGCCGAGCGATTCTGAAGTCGCGGCTGACCTACCGGTCCCGCATTGGTCGTGGAGCGGCCTCGAGTAGCGTGCCCACCTAGAAGCGCCGCCCGCGCACGTGGTCGATCGAAAAGCTCGCTGTGTCCGCGATCAACATCACGGCCATCACGCCTGCCTCGACCGGGTCGCTGACCACCACATCAGCGGCGTCCGGCACCGACCCCGCCATGTTGGTGCAGACAACGATGATCCCGGCCTCTTTGATCTCGCGAACCGCGTTCGTGATGTCACCACCCATCAGCGCTCCGGCGAGTACCAGCGCGCGGGCCCGATGCAGGCGGGCCACCGCCCGCACGGCCTGAGCGAGCTGCTCCTCGCCGACAAGAGGAATCGTGTCGACCGAGATGCGCTCACCGCGGATGTTGTGCCGATCGGCCTCAGAGACCGCGCCCTGGGCGACCATTCCGACCTGGGCTCCGCCCCCGATCACGATCACCCGCTTGCCATATATGCGCTGAAACGTGGGTACCCGGCTCACCTCGGTTATTCCTTCAAGGGCAACCATGTCGGCTATGAGCTTGTCCTCATCGCGGGCGCCGGTGACCTCCAGCTGCAGCTCCGCCAGATGCTCGCGATGCGCGCCGCCCGCCACGTACGTGATGTTCGCGCCGTGCCTGAAGATCGCCTCAGAGATGCGGTAGAGCATGCCTGGTTCGTCCCGGGCAGTAACCAGCAGACCCAGCGCCTCGGTGTCACTCACAGCAATCCGGGCGAAGAATAGCGGCCAGCCGTCAGAACTCGCTCAACTAGGTCTAGGATGGCGGCCATGAGAACACCCGCGAACGTCTCTGACGTCGCGGGAGACCTCTAGCCTCCCGGCCTCCGGGCCGCACTGCTGGAGTCACCTCCCGATTTTCGGATTGATTCGCCGCGCCTTTGGGCCGGCGGGAGGAGACCCTTCAGTTGTCCATTCGTTCCAAAGACCCGACCTATGTCTATCTCGTCATTCACGCCACATGGCCGCTCTTCTTCAGCATGCTTGCGGTCACCAACCTCGTCTATCAGTTCGAGGTGGCCCACCTCGACCCGCTCAGGCTCCTCCTGGTGGGCAGTGTGCTCGAGCTCACCTGTCTTGTCTTTCAAATCCCAACCGGCCTGTTCGCCGACGCCTACAGCCGTCGTTGGGCGGTCGCGGCCGGCACGGGGCTGGTCGGAGCCGGCTTCATCCTGGAGGGATCGGTCCCTCAATTCGCTTCGATCCTTGTTGCCCAGGTCATCTGGGGAATCGGCGCCACGCTCTTCAGCGGCGCCGAGGATGCATGGATAACGGACGAGGTTGGCGAAGAGGCGGCCGGGCCGCTGTTTCTGCGCTCGTCTCAAATCGCCCAAGCGGCGGGCTTCATCGGGATCTTCATCGGGGTCGGGCTGGCTTCGATCCGCCTGAACCTTCCGTTGCTGATCGGTGGGGGACTCTTTGTGCTGCTTGCGTTCTACCTCTACTTTGCGATGACAGAGGCCGGCTACAGGGCGATCCCACGTGAGGCAAGGGGCACCCTGGCCGGTATGGCATCGGGCGCTCGCTCGTCACTCGCCACGCTGCGCCACCGGCCGCTCATCCTGACGATCCTTGCAATCACCGTCGTGTTCGGCCTTTCGGGCGAGGGCGTAGACCGTCTATGGCAGGTCCACTTTCTCAAGGACATCGGACTACCCCGGTTCGCGGGACTCTCCCCGGTTCTCTGGTTTGGCCTGATCAGCGCGGGCGCGGCGCTGATCGGCATCGCGATTACTCAGGTCATCAGGCGCCGGCTTAACCTCGACAACCACGTTCACGTGACTCGCTCACTGTTCGGTTTCACCGCTCTGCGCGCATTGATGCTGGCGGGTTTTGCGCTGGCTACCAACCTTTTCGTTGCGATCGCTTTCCTATGGGTGGCGAGTGTGATGAGTCAGGCGTTCGGGCCGGTCCAGCGCGCATGGCTCAACAAGTCACTGGATTCTTCCAACCGTGCGACGCTGTTTTCGGTCGACGGGCAGGCTGACGCCCTGGGTCAGATCGTCGGAGGGCCGATCATCGGCGTCGTCGCCTCGGGTGTCTCGATCCGAGCTGCGCTTATGGGCACCGCGGCTCTGTTGGGTCTTGCGCTTCCGCTGTTCGCGCGTGCACTGGGCCAGGCTCCGGTCACGCCGCCTGGCATTGTTCCAATTCCGGTGCTCGCGAGTCAGTCCTCTGGTGGAAACGGCTCCGTGTGATGCCGTTCCACCTGGGCCTCAGCCGTTTCGTGATCCGCATATGGTCCGTCAAGACGCACACCTTTCGCGGTGCCTGCGTCGTCGATGTCGGCGCTGAGCACATACCATCGCTTGCCGAGGTGCAGAACTCCGTGATGTCGTCGCCCTGTCCAACTTTTCGGTGTGATCCCCACACGCTCTCTCTCGGACATTGCAGTCCTCCTGTTGAAGGCTCAGCTGTTTGCAACGCTACAAAAAATGCGGACTCGATTCGACTCGCATCATCGCAGGTTGAAATGTTTGTAGTAAGTGAGCGACAATCATCATGTTGTCTCATCGTGAGACCCCTGCGCGAAATCGATTGCACGCGCGGGTCCGTATTTCGCGAAGAAGGAGGTTAGCTCATGGCTGCCAAGAAGAAAGCCGTCAAGAAGGCCGTCAAGAAGGCCGTCAAGAAGGCGACGAAGAAGAAGAAGTAACGACCGCGTTAGCGCGATCGTAATTTCCGCCGAGGCTCATGTGGGCCTCGGCTTTATTTTTTCTGCCGCGAGGGCACGAGGATGACCAACGGAATCTGGCGGGCTGTCTGCGCCTGATACCGGTCGTAGTTGGGCCAGACGTTTGTGAATTCGACCCATAGTCGCCGCCGCTCGTCGGCGTTCGCGACTCGCGCGTGGGCGTTCATCCGTCTGGTGCCGACCTGAACCGCGACTTCGGGATTGGCTTGCAAATTCAGGAGCCACGCCGGCGGTGAGTCGCTGCCGCCTTTCGATCCGACCACCACGTAGTCGTCGCGATCGTTCAGATACAGGAGGGCAACCGTTCGCGACCGCCCGGATTTGCGTCCTTTGGTCTCCAGGAGAAGCATCTGCGCTTTGCCCATCCGGCGGCCGATCCGGCCGCCAGATCGCTCATAGACGAACTGATGGAGATTGAGCGCGCGAAGCCCGACCAGGCGGTCGAACGTGGTCATCGGCACCGGCCGAGTCTAGAGCCTTCGAATCAGGGCCCCGAAGCGACGAATTCAGTGGGGCCGGGCTGAGCCCTGGAGGCTAGACTGGTGAGCCGGGAGGGAGCCAGAAGTGACGCGGCCGTCCCCAATGCAGGTCCAGCTGGCGATCACGCTCCTGTTCGCCGTGGCGATCACTGCGGTCCTCGTCTTGTCCAAACCGCCACCTTCTGCAACGTGCCAGAGATTTGTCATCGCCTCATCGATGGAAAAGTTCGGGATGCTCCGTGACTTCGCCGCGAGCTTCAACCGAAGCGACGGTCGAGCCGCACAGCCCTGTGTGACGGTCGCGGTAGAGCAGGTGAACTCCGGCGACGCCGAGCTTGCCCTGGAGCAAGGGTGGAGTGGAATGTCCACGGAGCGGCCGGATGTTTGGGCGCCCGCCAGCAGCGCATGGGTGAACCTGCTTGTCAAGAGGTCGAAGGATCGAAGCATGCTGCCATCCGGCACCTCTCTCAGCCTCTTCAAGTCACCGCTGGTGATTGGGATGCCGAAACTGATGGCGGACGCCCTCGGCTACCCGGGTACCCGCATCGGATGGCGCGACATCTTTGGTTTCGTCAAGAATCCAGCCGGCTGGGATGCCATTGGCCCTCCGGGCTGGGGCCAGTTCAAGCTCGGCAAGACGAATCCGACAGTGTCGACCTCCGGCCTTCACGCGTTGATCGGTACTTACTTTGCGGCCTCAGGTCCCGGACTTACGGCGGAGAGGGCTGCATCGGCTCCAGTTCATGACTTCGTGGCCGGCGTGGAGACAGGTGTCGTGCACTATGGCCAGACCGCAGCCGACTTCCTGCGTAATCTGCGCGACGCGTCAGACAACGGCCAGGCATTGCAGTATGTGTCCGCCGTGGCGGTCGAAGAGCAGGAGCTTGTCGCCTACAACACCGGCACCATCGGCGGTGTTGATCACGGCGGCGCTCCCCGCATGCCACTCGTCCCGATCTATCCATCTGAGGGAACTCCGGTCGCCGATCATCCGTACGTGATTCTCAATTCGATGAAGGAAGTCGCGGCACAGAGCTTCTACAGGTTTGTGACCAAGCCAGAGCGGCAGGCTGAGATCGACTCACGTGGCTTTCGTACGGTCGGTTCGGTGGACCGCGGCGAAGCTGGACCGCGCCTCAGCGGCCAACCATTCATCAACCGGAACGAGCCGGCTCTCGTCTTGCAACCTCCGCCGGGCGAGGTGCTGGACGTGATGCTGTCGGCCTGGCAGGCATTTCGCAAACGAGCGCGGGTCTTGATTCTTGTCGACGCAGCCGCCAATCCTGAGCTTCTCAAGCAGGCGACGGATCGCCTCGCGGATGCAGTATCCAGGTTCAATCCAACTGACTCCGCCGGTGTCTGGGTCTTTCCGGCTCCAGCCGGCTACGCCACGACGTACGTCATCCGCGTTCCGGTGGCGCCGGTTTCAAGCGAGCTCAACCGCGGTTTGAAAGCGATCGCGCACACTACCGATCGAGGTGAAGTCGCGGCGTCACTCAGAGCCGCGGTGGACTGGTTGAGCGCTTCGTATGACCCCGGTGCTGTGGACGCAGTCCTCCTTGTCGAGATGTCGCCCGGTGAAAGGTCCCAAGCCGACCAGGAGCTTGAAAGGTATCTGCGTTCGCAGCGAATCGAACACTTCGTGCGGGTATTCACGATCGGACCCGCGGGACCCAGCGCGCAGCTGCAGGACTTTTCCCTGGCCGGCCGCGGAGTCGCTTATCAGCCTGGTACGGCCGGCTATCTGCTGAACGACGTGATCTCAAACTTCTGATGCAGGCAAGAATCTTGATCGTCATCCTCGCGGGCCTGACGATCCTGGCCAACATGTTGTTCGGCGTGAGTTGGACTCTGGCTCTGGCGGCTGGGGTGGCGGTCCTCCTGGTTGGCGAGGTCGTCGGCGTGTTCGTCCGCAGGCACGCACCGCGTGCCGCTCCGGCGACTGGCAGTTACCCCCTTTCGCGGCGTGAGATCGAGGTCGCCGTACTGATCGCACAGGGGCTCACGAGCAAAGAGGTTGGTGCGCGGCTCTTCATCGAGAGGGGGACTGTCGACACCCACATTCAGCACATCTACAACAAGCTGAACATCGACTCCCGCCCGCAGCTCGCTGTCTGGCTCATGGAGCGAAGGCTCCTTCCACGGGCGAGCGCCACGAAGTGAGTACGAATTAGTACAAATCGGGACCCCGAAATCGCCAGCGGTTAAGCACATATAGCGATGTGAGGCCGCCGGTGGCCCCCCTAGCTTCGTTCCATCGAAGGCTTAAAGCCAAGGAGGAACGCAGCGAGATGGTTCAAGGAAGACTTTCCCAGAAGGCGGAGCGACAGTTGGGTTGCGCGGTAAGTCTTGTGGCGGTCATTACGATGGGTTTGGCGGGCCTGCACGCCTTTCATCAAACTTCGCCCGGGCCGTCGCGTGGCGCCCCCGATCCTAAGTGCGTCGGGGTGGTGGTGGTTTCCTCTCAAGAGAAATCTGACCTTTTGGCGCAGATGGCCGGCGAGTACCACCCTGTGGTGGAAGACGTGCGATGCACCGACGTCCGCGTCAACACGCTGGCGTCAGGCAGCGCAGCCGCGGCACTCGCTCGCGGTTGGTCGCCGGCAGATGGGCCCCAGCCGACAGTGTGGGCCCCCGCGGCCAGCAGCTGGCTCGGGATCCTCCGCCAGGACCTCGTGACCCGCGACATCACCAACTTTCTTCCTGCGAACGCACCAAGTCTCATGCAGTCACCACTGGTTCTTGCGATGCCCAGGCCGATGGCGGAGGCGCTTGGGTGGCCGAACACGCCGGTCGGCTGGGCCGACGTGGTGAAGCTCGCCCAAGACCCACAGGGGTGGGGCCTTTACGGACATCCGGAGTGGGGGAGATTCAGGCTCGGAAAGACCAGCCCGGCCCAGTCCACCTCAGGGCTGCACGCCCTGGTGGCCACTTACTACGCAGCCACGGGACTGTCGGCTGACCTGACAGCATCGAACGTCCAGGACCCAAAGGTCGCCGAGTTCGTCGGTGGTGTCGAGGCGTCGGTCCTCCACTATGGGAACACCGTCAGCAGCTTCTTCGACGGGCTGAGGACTGCCGATGCCAAGGGGTCGGCGATGTCCTACGTCTCCGCCATCGCGACCGAGGAAAAGCAGGTCCTGGATTACAACTCCGCCAAGCCTGCCACCCCACTCGTCGCGGTCTATCCGAAAGACGGCACGATGGTGGCCGACCATCCCTACGCGATCCTGAACGCTTCCTGGGTTGGAGCACCCCAGCGCGCCGCGGCGAAGGCGTTCTTTACCTGGCTGCAGGCGCCTGAGCAGCAGAAGCGATTTCTCGCGGCCGGCTTCCGCGACTCGAACGGGCACGC
>Ga0209488_10004135_pt1 | contig 11445 bp, 8 predicted proteins | sample Rivendell_Oct201_8_FD_188349 | JGI IMG/M metagenome (GOLD analysis project Ga0209488, IMG submission 188349) | Vadose zone soil microbial communities from the Eel River Critical Zone Observatory, Northern California, USA -... | ecosystem: Environmental > Terrestrial > Soil > Vadose zone >... | reverse complement strand
CGGGTCTACGCACGGATGCCGAACGGCAGGTGCAGGTCTTTGGGGACATGAAGAATCGCAACGAAGACCTGGGCGTGTCGCGCGCCGATCTCGATGGTCAGGAGAAGGCGTTCAAGGCCATGTTTGTCATGCACCGCGACCTTGAGCAGCAGCTCCGCGCGCAGGACACGCAGCTCGCCGGGGAGATCGCGACAGAGCAGAACCGCTGGCAGGAGTTCAACAACCGCCTCGACGAGCTGGAGCGGTCGCTGAAATAGGCTGGGATTATTGAAACTTAGAAGTTAGAAGTAAGAAGTCAGAACTCTCAGCGGTTCTAACTTCTTACTTCTCAGTTCTTACTTCGAACTACTTACTTAGATTCGCAGGTGTTGAAGACCGAGCGCGCGCTGGTCGCGTTGAACGTGCGCATCGCGCCGCCGGCCGGTCCCATCGTGCCTTCGACCTGCAGACGGTAGCCGCGCCACGGCGTCAGGTCCATGCCGGCCAGACGCAGGTCAATCGGCGCGGGGGGCGGAGGCGGAGGAGCCGGAGCCGCCGCCGCTGGCGGAGCGCCACCCTCACGACCTGCTCCCGGCGCGCCCGCGCCACGACCGGCGCCGCCGCGTCCACCGCCGGCGCCACCACGGCCCGCGGGGGCCGGAGGCGGAATCACCACGCCCGCGAGCACCCACGGCGCCTGCGTCGTTCCTTCGCCGCGAAGGCAGCCAATGACTGTCTGCGACTGATCAGTGGCCGGCGCCTGGGCCGCGACAATCGCCGAGGTTGCGCAAATGGCGGCCACGCCGCAAAGCACTGCAAACTTCATCGTGTTCTCCTTGTCCCGTCGGAACGGGTCTGAGCGACAAACATTAGATCAAAGCGGCCTCTAAAAACAACGCACCAACTCGCCGACGTCCTTGAGCCGGTCCACGGCCTCAATCTGCTCGATCGCCTTCGCCACCCGGCCCGGCGCCATCGTCAACTGGGCGCAATCGGCGAACTTTTCGTGCAGCTCGGCCGGCGTGAACGGCTTGTCTGGGCCCCCGCGGTAGCGCTCGTCAGCCGCCTGCGTGATCGTCCGTCCGTCGGTCAGGTCGATTTCGATGACGCTGCGGATCTTGTCGAAGCCCCGTGCTTCGATGGCCGGGTCGAACACGTTGGTCACCCGCGGCATCATCCGCTGCACCGGCGCGCTCTTGACGTACTCGTCGGTGAACTCGCGCACGCCGGCCTTCCGCGAGACTATGAGACTCGCCATCAGGAACGGCAGGCAGAACTTCGCTTCGAGCTCGTTGGTCGCGATCTTGTAGCGCAGCGGGTCGAGAACGTTGGACCCCGCGCGCACGCGCACAGCTTTGACCTGATCTGGCTTCAGATCGTTGTCCGTCACCGCCTTCAGCATCGCGTCCATCGTCGGATGGCTGAGCGAGCCGCACGGATACGGTTTGAACGACGATCCCGGATTCACCATCGTGTACGGCGTGCCGAGGACGGGGAGAATGCGATCGAGATCGACGCCTCCGCCAAACACCTGGAAGAATCCCCACTGGCCGTCGAGGCCGTCGTCTCCGCCTGTGAACCCGCGCGACGCGAGCTCGGCGGCCACGACACCGTTTTCGGCGGCGCGGGCCGAGTGCAGGGGCTTGGTCATCGATCCGAAGTTGACGCGGACGCCGCTCGACATGCTCGACGCGATGGTCAGCATGTGGCGTACCTGCGCCGCGGGCAGATTCATCAATTTCGCCGCCGCGGCGGCGCCGGCAAACGGGCCGATCGTGCCCGTCGAATGGAATCCATGGTTGTAGTGATCCGGATCGATCGCCTCGGCGATCTTGCACTCGACTTCGAAGCCGACGAGAAACGCCTCGAGAAACGCGGCGCCCGACGCGTGCTTCCGTTCGGCCACGGCGAGCGCGCTCGCTAGCGCCGGCACCGTGGGATGCGTGAGCAGCCCGAACGTCCGGTCGGGCGTCGTCGACAGCTGCGTGTCGTCGTAGTCCATCGCGTGGCCGCTCGCCGCGTTGAGCAGCGCGGCATGCGAAGCCGTGGTCATCAGCGAGCCTTGACCGATGGCCGTGGCTTCTTTCCGATCGGTCGTCGAGCGCACGTAGTCGCGGACGATCTGCGAGCCCTTGACCGTCGAGCCGGCGAGGATGACGCCGAATCCGTCCACGAGACAGCGTTTCGCCTGCGCGACGACGTCCGCCGGAATGCTCGCGAGCGTCGTCTTCGTGATGAACGACGTCAGCGCGTCGGTCGTGCCCTTGATGGCGGCCTTCTGGGCCTTCGCAGGCCTGAAGGCCTGCACGACATCTGAAGTCTGCGCGGCGAGCGCGCGCGGCAGCAGTGGAGCGGCGGCTGCGAGTTTGAAGAAAGTCTTGCGAGTGATTTTCATGTGGCCTCTACGTCCGGCTAAAGCCGGACGCTACGAACACAACGTCGGTGGCGTCCGCCTTCAGGCGGACGGGCGCAACGCCAAAAACTCTCCAACGATGTTCATGAACCCCGTCGTGTCTTCTTCGTCGGGATAGTGTCCCAGGCCCGGCATGACGACGATGCGGACGTTGGGCAGTGTCTGCTTCAGCTTGTCCTGCGTCTCGGGCGGGACGATGCGGCTGCCGCCGCCGATGACGTAGAGGGTGGGCGCGGTGATCTTGCGCACCGACTCCCAGAGCTCGGTCTCGACGAAACCTTTGACGAGATTCGGATCGCGCTTCCACACATAGCGTGGGGCGGCCCCGACGTTGTTTCCAGGGCCGCCGTCCAGCTTCTTCAGGCCGAAGTGCGCGTAGGTGCGGAGCAGCGGCTCGGGCGTGCGGCGGTTCTGCGTCACGAGCTGCGCGACCAGTTCGTCTTCGCTCGCCCAGCCGTTCTTCTCCTGCTCGACGCGCCGCGCGAACGCGTCGGCGATGTTCTGCGGACGTTCGGGGCCGACGTCTTCGACGACCAGCTTGTCGACGCGATCCGGATGCAGGCCGGCGTAGACCTGCGCCACGCGTCCGCCGGTGGAGTTGCCGAGCAGTGTGACCTTTCGGAGTCGAAGCTGGTCGACAAGACCCTCGAGGTCCTTAACGTAGTCCTGGACGAGATACGCGCCCTCGGGGCTCCAGCCCGAGTCGCCATGGCCGCGCATGTCGAGCGCGATGACGTTGTGCGTCCGAAACAGCGTTGGCGCGATGTGATCGAACGTGTGCGCGTGACGCGCGATCCCGTGGAGCAGGATGATCGTCGGACGCTCGACGACAGTGTCGGCCGGCCAGCTGACGAAATGCAGCCGGAGCCCGTTGACCGTTCTGTAGTGGTCCTCCCGGCGGAGCGCGGTCAGGCCGGCCTGTGCGTCGACGAAGACAGGCCTGAAGGCCTGTGCGTCGACGAAGACAGGCCTGAAGGCCTGTGCTACGAGTACCAGCGCGGCAACGACAAATAAGACGCGTCGCACGGCGGTCATTATGTATGATTGCGCCGCTCATGTGGACACAGGTCTACGACCCGATTAGCGGCTCACTCGGGCTGTCGGCGGTTGCCGCCGCGATTCCGATCATCGTCCTCTTCGTCATGCTCGGCGCGCTGCGCAAACCGGCGTGGGCGGCGGCGTGCGCGGCGCTCGTGTCGGCGTTTGCCGTGGCGATCGTGGTCTACAAGATGCCGCTGCAGCTCGCGGTCATCTCGACGGCGTATGGCGCGGCGTACGGCCTGTTTCCCATCGCCTGGATCGTCTTCGCGTCGATCATGCTGTACCGGCTTGCCGTGGACACCGGCAAGTTCGAGATCATCAAAGACTCCGTCGGCAACCTGACCGACGACCGGCGGCTGCAGGCGATGTTCATCGCCTTCTCATTTGGTGCGTTCATCGAGGGCGCGGCCGGCTTCGGCGCGCCGGTGGCCGTCTCGGGTGCGATGCTTGCGGGCCTCGGGTTCTCGCCGTTCTACGCCGCCGGCATCTGCCTGCTTGCGAACACGGCGCCGGTCGCATTTGGATCGATCGGCATCCCCGTCACGACGCTCGCCAACGTCACCGGCTTGCCGGTCCTGGCGCTGAGCGCGATGGTCGGGCGTCTCTGCGCGATGATCTCCATCATCATTCCCGGCTATCTGATCGTCGTGATGACGAATCGCAAGAAAGCACTGGAAGTGCTGCCGGCCATCGTCGCGTGCGGCGTCTCGTTTGCCGGCGTCCAGTTCCTCATCAGCAACTACGTCGGCCCGGAGTTAACCGACATCGGCAGCTCGCTGACCTGCATCGTCGTCATGGTGCTGGTGCTGAAGCTCTGGAAGCCCAAGAACATCGTGCGGCTCGAGGGCGATCAGCCCGTGTCCCTGTCGACAACGTCGATGAAGAAGCACTCCGTCGGCGAGCTGTTCCTGGCGTGGAGCCCGTACCTGCTGCTCGTCGTCTTCGTGCTCCTCTGGGGCTCCGCGACGATCAAGCCGAAGATCAACCATTTCGCCGACAGCCTGATTCCCGCGTCCCTGCCGACCGTGGCTGAAACCGCGCGCAACGCGACGCGGCTGAAGGTGCCGGGGCTGCACAACCTGATCACGCAGACGCCGCCGGTCACCAAGCAGGCCGCGCCCTACGGCGCGCTCTTCGAGCTCAACTGGCTGAGCGCGTCCGGTACGGCGTGCTTCCTCGCGGCGATTGCGGCGGCGTTCGTGCTGCGCGTCAAGCCGAAGAAGTTCGTGCAGACCTACGTCGCGACGTTCAAGCAGCTTTCGAAGGCGATGGCGACGATCGCCGCGATGCTCGGCCTCGCGTACCTGATGAACTACTCAGGCATGACGTCCACGCTCGGCCTGACGCTCGCCGCCACAGGCGGAGCCTTCCCGTTTTTCAGCGCCGTGGTCGGCTGGCTCGGTGTGTTTCTGACCGGCAGCGACACGTCGGCCAATGCGCTCTTCGGCAACCTTCAGGTGGTCACCGCGAACGCGTTACATCTGAACCCCGTGCTGACGGCGTCGGTCAACTCCGCGGCCGGCGTGATGGGAAAGATGATCTCGGTGCAGAGCATCGCCGTGGCTGTCGCCGCCACCGGCATGTCGCGCGACGACGAGAGCAAGCTGTTCAGGTTCACAATCAAGCACAGCATCCTGCTCATGGTGGTCGTGGGTATCATTTCAATGCTGTATGCCTATGTGTTCCCGCAGGCAGTTCCGGCCCCCTGACATCCAAATAACCGGATTTGTTTGGGATTTCGGCAAGTAAGTTCGTCACACAGGCGTTGACGCTCCGTTAGCCGGGCGATACTTTACCCTGCTCAGTTCTCGTACGTCTCCAATTCTCTAGGAGGTAGTGTGGTTAAAGCGGTTAAGGCGTTAGGCATTTTTGTGTGCCTCGTCCTGTTGCCGACGCTGGCATTTGCGCAGGCGTCGATCACGGGCGTCGTGAAGGACTCATCCGGGGCGATTCTCCCCGGCGTCACGGTGGAGGTGGCCAGTCCCGCCCTCATCGAAAAAACTCGTTCGGTGGTGTCGGATGGCACGGGCCAGTACCGCGTCGTCAATCTTCAGCCGGGCACCTACGAGGTCACATTCACGCTGACGGGCTTCAGCACGGTGAAGCGCGAAGGCATCGAGCTCAGCGGCGCGTTCGTCGCGACCATCAACGCTGACCTGAAGGTCGGCGCGGTCGCGGAGACGATCACGGTCAGCGGCGCGACGCCGATCGTGGACGTCCAGAGCGTCCGGCGCCAGACCATTCTCAGCAACGAAACCCTCACCACCGTGCCGACGGCGCGGTCGTGGGCGGCGACGGCCGTCCTCATCCCCGGCATCACGATTCAGGCCGGCACGAGCGCGGACATCCAGATCACGCCGCAGATGACGGTGTTCGGCGGCGCCGGCGGGCGCAGCAACGAAGGCCGCATGCAGGTGGACGGCTTGAACACCGGCGCGGCGCTCAACGGCGGCGGCGTCTCGACGTACGTCGCGGACATCTCGAACGCGCAGGAAGTCGTGACGACGACGTCCGGTGGCCTCGGCGAAGCCGAAGTCGGCGGCCCGACCCTCAGCATCGTCCCGAAGAGCGGCGGCAACACGGTCAAGGGCCAGGTCTATCTGTCCGGCGTCAGCAGCGGCATGGTGGGCAGCAACTACCAGAAGGTCTCGGGCTTCGCAGTGCCGGGCGTGCTCCTGTCGCAGTGGGACTACACCGGCGGCGTCGGCGGCCCGATTAAGAAGGATCGCCTCTGGTACTACGGCACGCTGCGTGACGAAGGCCAGCACCGCACGATTCCCAATATCTATCCGAACCTCAACGCCGGCGACGCCTCGAAGTACACGTACGCGCCGGACACGACGCGGCAGGCGCAGGGCGCCGAGAGCTTCCAGATCGCCAGCATCCGGCTGACGACGCAGATCACGCCGCGCAACAAGTTCACCTATCACCAGGACTTCCAGTTTCCGTGCAACGGCGCGGCGTTCACGAGCAGCGGCGACGCGTGCCGCGTGCAGAAGAACGCGGGCGAAGTCGTCGGCGCCATCGGCCTCGGCGGCCTGACGGCGACGACGTCGCCGGAAACCACGCAGTATCTTGGTGGCACGCTGATCAAGAACAGCCAGTTCACGTGGTCGTCGCCGGTGACGAACCGGCTGCTGCTCGAAGCGGGCCTCGGCTCGTATCGCGCGGCGTGGGGACCGTTTGAACAGCCGGGCAACCTGACGCGCGGCCTCGCGCGCATCACCGAGCAGGCCGCGCTCAACGGCGCTGTGGCGGGCCTGGCGTACCGCTCGGCGAACTGGGCGCAGGACTGGGACAACCCCACCACGTGGCGCGCGTCGGCGTCGTACGTGACGGGCGCCCACAACTTCAAGTTCGGCTACATCGGCGGCTACCTTGTCGAGGACATCGAGAACCACGGCAACGATCTGAACCTCGCGTACACGTTCAACAACGGCGTGCCGATCTCGGTGTCGGAGAGCCTGCGCGTCTTCACCCAGAAAGATCGCGTCCGCTACGACGCGCTCTACGCGCAGGATCAGTGGACGATGGGCAAGATCACGCTGCAGGGCGCGGTGCGCTTCGACCACGCGTTCAGCTACTCGCCCGAGCAGACCATCGGACCGGCGATCATCGGCGGCCAGACGTTCCTGGCCACGCCGCTGACCTTCGGACGGACCGACGGCGTGAACTACAAGGACATCTCGCCGCGCGGTGGCGTGGCGTGGGACCTTCGCGGCAACGGCAAGACGGCCATCAAGATCAACACCGGCCGCTACGAAGATCCGGCGTCCAACCTGAACAACAACTACTCGATCAGCAACCCGATCGCGCGTATCGCCACCACCGCGACCCGCAACTTTGTGGTCCCGGCCGGCGGATCGACGGTGGCAAACATCATGACGGTGCCGCTCGGCGTCGACAAGATCCCGAGCTGCAACTTCACGAACAACCTGGCCAACGGCGCCTGCGCCCAGTCGTCTGCACTGACGTTCGGGACGGCGACGCAGACCACGGCGGCCATCGACCCGGCGCTGCTGAACGGCTGGGGCATCCGTCCGAACGACTGGCAGATCGGCGCGTCGATTCAGCAGCAGCTGGCGCCGCGCGTGTCGGTTGAATTCGGCTACTTCAAGCGGTGGCTGCAGAACTTCACCGCGACCGACAACCTCTCGGTGACGAGCGGCGACTTCACGTCGTTCAGCATCGCGGCGCCGTCGGATCCGCGGCTGCCGGGCGGCGGCGGCTACAACGTCGGCACGCTGTATAACGTCTCGCAGGCGAAGTTCGGCCAGACGAGCAACAACATCACCGACGCCGGCGGTTTTGGGAAGCAGTACCAGAGCTACAACGGCTTCCTGGTCAACTTCTCGGCGCGAGCGGCGCAGGGACTCACCGTGCAGGGCGGAGTCAACACCGGGAGGACGGCGACGGACAACTGCGAGATCCGCGCCGCGCTGCCGGAGCTGGCGCCGACCACGGCCTACTGCCATAACGATCCGGGCTTCATCACGAAGGCCAATGCGATCGCGTCCTACATCATCCCGAAGGCCGACGTGCTCGTCGCGATGACCTTCCGGTCGGATCAAGGCGCGGCGCTTCAGGCCAACTGGAACGTGCCGACGGCCACGGTGGTCAACCCGGCGCTCGGCCGCCCGATCGCGGGCGGCGCGGCGACGCTCGCGGTGAACATCCTCGAACCCGGCGCCGTGTGGGGCGACCGCGTCAACGAGCTCGACTTCCGCTTCGGCAAGATCATCAAGTTCAACCGGATGCGGATTAACGCGGGCATCGACGTCTACAACATCCTCAACCAGGCGGCGATCCTCACCTACAACCAGACGTTCGCGCCTGGAGGGGCCTGGCTCGTGCCGCAGTCGTTGCTGTCGCCGCGCTTCATCAAGCTCGGCGCGCAGATCGACTTCTAAATCTGGTAATTGGTTAGTCGGTAATCGGGGGCGGCGAGCGAAAGCTCGCCGCCCTTTTTACGTACACTCGGTAATTCCTTCACGCAGCGCCTGGCTCAAGCGTCGCGGCTCCGCCCGCGCGTGTCGTGGTGCGTTCCTTGCTTCGCATGAAGCGTCCCACCACGACCACTCTTTCGTTCGGAGCCGGGATGGACATGCCTCGGGGCCTGCTGCGCCAACTGATCGGCGAACTCGACAACTTCAAGAACATCACCAGGCGGTTGCTGCCTCAACCGGAGGAGGTTCCGCGTTTCGAGGGTATCGATGTGTTCGGGAGCTCGCGCTGGCTCAACAGCGTGGCCGGCGGCGACCTCATCATCTACCTCGACTTCAAGCAGCGGTTCGACCTCAACGCGCGCGTTGAGCACGCGGAGTCGAACGGCCGATCCCAGGTGGCGCGGAATCTCACTCGCTGCCAGAAGACGGCCGGGATCGCGATCCTCGACGTCGCGGGGCACCGGGTGACAGATGCGTCCCTTGCGGCCATGCTGCACCAGGCGTTGCTCGTGGGGGCGACCTACGAGCTCGACATGTTCGGGGAGATTACGCGCCGGTTGTTCGAGAACCTGAATACCGCCTTCTGCCGGTCGTCGGATGAGCACAAATTCATCGCGATGACGTACGGCGAGATCTCGGAAGACGGCCGGTTCTGGTTTCTATCGGCCGCTCAACCGTTTCCGTTGATCTTCTCCCACCAATTCGATCGGTTCATGGACGTGTCGGAGGACCAGCGGGTGTCATTTCCGCCGCTGGGATTGTTGCCGTCGCTCGACACGATCGACAGGAGCGCGACGACGAGCCACCTGGGCTTCAAAGACCAGTACGCCATGAACCACTGGGCGCTCATGGGCGCCGGCGACATTCTCGTGCTGCAGACCGACGGTCTCGCCGAGCACCACAACGGACGGGAGGCCTATGTCCCTGATCGGCTCGAGGAGAAGCTGCGCGAAGTCAAGCATCTCAGCGCGAAAGAGATCTTCGACGCGATCATGTCCGACCTGATCGCCTTCAGCGACCCGAAGGACGACATCACGCTGGTAATCATCAAGCGCCGGTGAGCCCTTCTTTTTTCCGGTCAGGACAGGCGGGATAGGCAGGACGGGCAGGATGGTCGGCCCTCGCTGCTATAAGACTATGGTTCACGAACCAGTGCCGCCTCGACGAGCGTCTTGAGCATTCGCTCATCGTAGCCGCCGTAAGAATTCTTGGATACTGTCGTACCTACCTCACGGGCGAACTGCTCGAGCTCTCGTTCAGAGCACGACCAAGCGCCGCCCGACTGCCGGTCACAGCGGGCGATGGTTGATAGCGTCGGGTGCGCCACCTTAGAGCCATCCAGGTAGTCGCTGCGATATCCCACAACGAACGCGAATCGCATGGAGTTCCGTTCAATCACGGAATCGATGCTGCGGTCGAAATCGTCCAGGTGTTGGTTGTCCTGGATCTTCGCGTAGATTTCTTTGATTTGCCGTCGATACGCCTCTGCTATTGAAGAGAGCCTGGCACCAGGAAAGATTTCAACCTCGGCTGAAGTTCCGAGATCGAAACTCTTGAGCGTTTCCTGGTGAATATCGGCGAAGTGAACCATGTCGCCGAAGTACCAGACGGCGCCTTCCTTCGTAATGCGCGCGCCGTAGCCGTAGAGCGCCGAGAGGACGCGAAGCGAACGGCTCATGACGATCGTCAGGCCCGCAGACGGGCTCAAGTGTGTGTCGAGCAGCACCGTCTGTGCGCTGACGACGATGCCATTGACCGAACCGATACCGAAACGTGCGAGCTCTTTGAGCTCAGTTTCGACATTGTGCTTGTGTGCCCACTCCCGTCGAGAACGGTCGAACAGGCTGACGTGCAGTGGGCCCAGGCCTTGCCCATCTAATTCGTCCTCGAAGTAGTACCCAGCGACGAAGGTGTCGGGGGACGTGCCGAACGCGGAGCTCGTCAGCTTTCGATCGAGGTCGGGACCATTGTTCGTACGAATCGCGTCCTCAAATCCCGAACGCTCCAATGTCTCCCGCAGACTGCCGGACATCGCGAGGCGAACCGCAGGCGGTTGCGCAAGGGCGCTTGGCGACAGGCTCAACACGGCGGCCAGAAAAAGAGCAATTCTCATACGTCGACTGATTATGCGCCCTTCCTGCCTATCCAGCCCGTCCCGCCTGTCCTGCCTTTTCCGTCGCGCGCGTCCACGTGGCCAGCACCTGCTCCACGATCGCATCGACACCGACATCATTCTTTACTTGCGCGAAAACAGTGGGCCCGTCGCCGCGCATGCGCTTCGCGTCGCGCGCCATGACGTCGAGGTCGGCGCCGACCAGCGGCGCGAGGTCGGTCTTGTTGACGACGAGCAGATCGGACTGCGTGATGCCGGGGCCGCCTTTGCGCGGGATCTTGTCGCCGCCTGAGACGTCGATCACGTAGATCGTGTAGTCCACCAGCTCGCGGCTGAACTGCGCGGCCAGGTTGTCGCCGCCGCTCTCGACGAGCATCAGCTCCGGCTTGATATCGTCCATCAGCTCTTCGAGCGCGACGAGGTTGTGGCTGATGTCCTCGCGAATCGCCGCGTGGGGACAGCCGCCGGTCTCAACCGCCCGGATGCGACGGGCCTCGAGGGCCTGGTGGCGGATGAGGAACTCGGCGTCCTCGCGCGTGAAGATGTCATTCGTCACGACGCCCAGGCTGTAGCGGCCGCGCAGCTTCTGGCAGAGCGCGAGCATCAGCGCGGTCTTGCCGCTGCCGACCGGGCCGCCGATGCCGACGGTGAAGCTGCGCGCCTTGTAGTCGCGCGCCAGGGGAGCATCGCGCTCGTGAAACAGGCCGGCGTGCTCGTGATGCTCGTGCGTGTGCGGATGTCCGGTTTGATGCATGGGTCCTCACGGCAGGCCTGAAGGCCTGCGCTACGACTGAAATAACCTCGAATACAACCGATCGTGCGACGCCTGCCAGAGATCCATCAGTGGCGACGTCTGCGCCGCGTCGTCGATCGTCAAATCACGACATCGCTCGATAGTCCGATTCAAGTCCTCACTGCGTTTCGAGAGGACGCGTTGGGCGTCGTTGGTGCCG
>Ga0209488_10004134_pt1 | contig 11446 bp, 8 predicted proteins | sample Rivendell_Oct201_8_FD_188349 | JGI IMG/M metagenome (GOLD analysis project Ga0209488, IMG submission 188349) | Vadose zone soil microbial communities from the Eel River Critical Zone Observatory, Northern California, USA -... | ecosystem: Environmental > Terrestrial > Soil > Vadose zone >... | reverse complement strand
CTATTCATTGTCGCGGTGCGAACTTGTAGCGGAACGTGCAGCACGATGCGCCCTGCATAATGGTCTGGTCACGTATGAAGCTGACCTCGCTGCCGCCCGCCGCGGCAATATCGAAATCGGTCTCGCATATCAGCAGCGCGCCGAGCTCCGGCTCGCCGAGCGCGCGGAAGAACTCTGCGAATCGGCAGTGGGTGACATCGAACTCCAGCGCTTCCTTATCTTGTCGGCGCATCTCCACCATCACCTCCTGCTCGGTGATTTCGGCCAGAGCGGTGTGCATGGCCGCCCATTTGCGCCGCGGATCGCCGTCAACGCTATCGCCCACGGCGGCGAACAACTGCTTCGACCAGTCGCGCAAGGCTTGTTTGACGATTGCGTCCGCCCTTTCTTTTCCCAGCTCTGAGCGCAGTGCCCGCAGCACTGGCACCAGGACCTGGGCCTGGATACGCGTCTTGTCCAGCAGCGATAGCCTGGGATCAACCAAATAGTCGTCGAGCACGCTCATCGCCGTTTCCTCCCCGATGGGCGGCAGCGCTACGCTTCCGTGGCGCTGCGGCGCGCCGCTTCACCAAACCAGACCCGAAGCTTTGCTTGCAAACGCGGAGCTGCTGGTTGCGCCACATTTGTCCAGTTGTGATTGACACGTGACGGCAGACTATTCCCGCATCTCGGTCATGAAGACTTTTTGCGCGATTTGCCAGCGGCCATCGATCTTCAGCAGCGACAGCTGGTCGGTGAAGAAGCTCGGTGGGATTGCGCATTTGAGCTTCACATAAGCCATTGTCGGACTGACGAGGTCGATTGTCAGCACCTGATCGTGGCGGGGCAGGCCGCGCTGCTTCGGCGACGGTCTTGCCCGAACCTTGTCCAGCCACATCTCACGGGGCGTGATAACCAGCTCGCCGTCGTTCGTGACGCTGGTCAGCGCGCTTGTCGGATGAAATACGCTGGCAATCTTGTCGGCGTCGCTCTCGTAAAGCCCGTCGAGGTAGGACTGGATTACGCCTTCGATGATTTTGACATCGTCAGTGCCGGTCATGGAGGTCAGATCCTTCGATGCCGATCTTTCAGAGATCATGGGCCCAAAATGCGCAAAGCTGCTACCCAGGCATATCAGCGCTTGGGCAGATAACGTCGTCCACATGGATATTGCGGCCCCCACGGCGAAGCAACCGAATTAAATTGAGCGATTGACGCAGAAAATCTAATGCATGACATTCTGTCGATCGCGCAAGAAAGCTTTGGAAGAAACAAGAAAGTTTTGGAAGAAAGATGAGTCATCGACTGCCACCCCTCAATGGTCTGCGTTCATTCGAGGCGGCTGCGCGCCACCTCAGCTTTACACGCGCCGCTGACGAACTCTGTGTCACGCCGGGTGCCGTGAGTCAGCAGGTGAAGTCACTTGAGCGAGCGCTCGGCATCACGCTGTTTCGACGTCTGCCGCGTAGCCTTGTCTTGACCGATGAAGGTGAAGCATATCTGCCGGCTATCGTGTCGGCGTTCGACATCATTTCCAGGGCGACGGAATCGACCGCGCCGGCATTACGGGGGCGAAAGCTGCGCTTGGGCGTTGCGCCCAAAATCATGCGAATTGCGGCGTCGACGGTGCGCAAACTTCGTCAGGCAGCGACGGGCAACGAAGTGGTGACACTGAAAGTCACTGACGATCTTGCCGAACTGCTGAACGGCAAACTGGATGCGCTGCTTCGCTCGTCCGGCGGCTCCCACCCCGGTCTTCACATCGATCGCATTGTGTTGGCCGGTGCCGATGGGACGCCAACGCGAGTCGTGCTGTTGACTCATCCTGGCCTTGCCGGATGTCGCGAACATCGTGGCCTCTTAAGGCGACTGCAGGATGTGACGTGATCGTCATCGGCGGCAGTGGTCGACGATACCCCAGTCCCTGCTCCCATAGCCCGCCTCGCCGCCCGGCGGGACTTCGGCGCGGCAGCCTCCTTCGCTTCGCGCTGACTCCAGTCCGTCTTCGCTTTCGCGGAGCCTGTCATCGGGCGGCGCTTTGCGCCGACCCGTTGGCTCAAGCTACGCCGGACACGCTTCGCCCTGACGGTCTTGCGTGGCTGCGCCACGCGTAGCCCACAAGGGCGAAGCGTGGTGGGCCCGGCTGGACTCGAGCCTGCAACCAGACCGTTATGAGCGGCAGGATAGACCTTAGCTTCGTTGATGTTATTACACTTTCGTCAGAGTCGGGCGTGTTCGTTGCGTTTTGCCGAGGTCGTTTCTGGTGCGAAACTGGTGCAGTGACGCAGCAGTCCCGTAATGGACGCACGAAGGTCGAGACGAGCTTTGTGCGCTTGAAGACCCGTCACGGCCTGGGCGCATTCGGCTCCGACACCTCTCAGCGCTCGCAACAAGCTCGCTCTCGCCACCAACCACAAGAGGCGATATCCGCATTCGCCAAAGTGTCACCCGATCGTGAAAAAACTAACAAAAAGGTCATTTGAGTTGGCGCGATATCCGAAGAAATACTCCAAGTTGTCGCTCGTGCCTCACGGGCTTTCGGAATTTTCCTTTTCTAGAAGCGCTGTCACCTCCGAAATGGGCATGGCCCAAAATCAACGTGCCGTCGACCGGAGTGGGAGACACGCGCGCCACGAAACTGGAGGAAACCATGGACGCAATGAGTCTGGATCACGACCATCGTAACCAGCACCACGATCACGAAAACCAGGAGGAAGTCACCTTCACGCAGACCAATCTGGTCTCAGATGGATTCGTTCCCGCTCCGACAATCGATCCAAATCTCATCAATCCCTGGGGTATAGCTCACAGCACGACCAGCCCTTTCTGGGTGTCGGACAATGGTATGGGCGTGACGACGATCTATACCGGTGCCGGAACCCTGGTAAAGGTCGCCGGGCATGACGCGATCACGATCGCGACGCCTCCCGGGCAGACCTCGCCGGCCAGCCCGACTGGAGACGTGTTCAATACTGCGGGAACCGGGTTCAACATCAGCAGCGGCGGCGTTACGGGATCCTCGGTCTTCATTTTCGCAACCGAGGACGGCACCATTTCCGGCTGGAATCCGAACGTGAACAGCGGCAGTTCGATCCTGGCCGTCGACAACTCGCAGGGCGGGACCGGAGCCGTCTACAAGGGTCTTGCGATTGGACAGACCGGGGATGGCACTTTCCTTTACGCGGCAAACTTCCGGAATGGAACGGTCGATGTCTTCGACCAGAACTTCAACCAGGTGAATAGCTTTACCGATCGGCACGTGCCGCAAGGTTATGCGCCCTTCAATGTCCAGGTTCTTGATGGCCACTTGTTCGTTACATTCGCATTGCAGGACGATACAAAGCACGATGACGTCGCCGGTGCCGGCCACGGCTTTGTGGACGAGTTCGACCTGAAAGGGCACTTGCTCGACAGGGTGGCATCGCGCGGGCCGCTCGATTCTCCGTGGGGGCTTGCGATCGCGCCCTCTGGCTTTGGAGAGTTCGCCAACGATCTTCTTGTCGGGAATTTCGGTGACGGCACGATTAATGCCTTCGATCTGAAGAACGATCACTTTGAGGGCAAGTTGCTTGACGCCAAAGGCGCCCCAATCACCATTGGTGATCTCTGGGCTCTCGTTCCCGGCAATGGCAGTGCCAACAGCGATCCTAACAAGCTCTACTTTACGGCCGGCGTGCAGAACGAAGCGCACGGCCTGTTTGGCAGCTTGACGGCGATCCCTGAACCGGATCGATCCGCCATGTCGATGCCGGATTCGCATCCGCACGGCTGAGGGCCGGGCCGGCGCTATGGATGGCGTTTTGGCTTGTCCCACGGCGCGGACCTGCCTGCACGGGCTCCGGCGAAAAGGGCATCGCATGAGCGGTGACTCAAACGAGGACGGTGCACGCTCCCGCCGAAGCTTGAAGCGGCGGAGACGCGCACCACGCTGAAGCGCATTGTCCCGCCCGTTGGTCGAAGATAGCTCGGAAGGGATGCGGGGCTCGCAGTCGGTGCTAGAGCATGATCCGGAAAAGTGGGTACCGGTTTTCCGAAAAGCATGCCCGCGGGCTCGACCCGAGGGATCATGCTCAAACAAAAAGATAGAGCGGGATGACGATTCGAAGAAAAGTCATCACGTTCTAGTCTGAGGAGGACCGCTCGTGGAGATATTGGGCGGGCAGTCTGTCGGCTTGGGTATCCATAGCCCGTGGCCGGTATCCGCAGCCAATGCCGAGGATGGGCGCCATGCGGTGAGGAATGGCGCCGCCCGCCGTGGCGCTGCCGGCGGTGACGAGATCCACCCGCGCCTGCAGGCCGTGATGAATGCGGCCCGATTCCATGGCATGGCGCTCGACCCGCGGGAGTTTCCTGGCATCCACGGCGAGCAAATGCCGTCGGCTGCGGCGCTCTCCGCCTGGCTGCAGAACGCTGGCATGTGGGCACGAGCGGTACGGCTGCGGTGGCGCCAGCTGATGCGGTTTCAGGACGCCGGGCCGGTGGTGCTGCTGTTCACCGACGGTGGCGCCGGATTGTTGGTCGGAGTGGATGCCGAGCACAATGTGGTCATTCTCAAGGATCCTCGCACGGCCGCGAGCGAGTGCGGCATTGCCGTGGACAAGCTGCGGCTGCAGCAGGTCTGGTCGGGCGAAGCGGTCCTGCTGCGCGCCGCGCGCGGCCGGCCGGAGGCCGACAGACCGTTTGGCCTGAGCTGGCTCGCCGGCCTGGTGCTGCAGGAAAAGCGATCGCTGCGCGATGTTGGGCTTGCGTCGCTGACGCTGAGCTTCCTGACGATCTTTCCGCCATTGCTGGTAATGAGCGTGGTGGACAAGGTTCTGACCCATAATAGCTACTCGACGCTCGCGCTGCTCGGTGCACTCCTCGCGATCGCAGCCGTGTTCGAGGTCCTCCTCGGCTATGCCCGCAGGCTGATCGTTCTCGTCGTCGGCACGCGACTTGATGCAAAGCTGAATCTGCACGTCTTCAACCGCGTGCTGCGGCTGCCGCTCGACTATTTCGAGCGGCACCCCGCCGGCGAAACGATGCACAAAATTGGGGAAGTCTACAAGGTCCGCGAATTCCTCACCGGCAAGCTGCTAAGCACGTTCCTTGATTTGACGACGCTCGTCGTGCTGCTGCCATTCTTGTTCTTTCTCAACACGTTCCTGGCCTGGATGGTTCTGGCCTGCGCGGCGTCGATCATGCTGGTCATCCTTTCTTTTCTGCGGCCGCTGCGGCAGGTGTTCACCAGGGTGATTTGCGCCGAGACCGAGAAGGCATCGGCGCTAGGCGAGACCGTTTTCGGCATCAAGACGATAAAATCGCTCGCCCTGGAGCCACAGCGCAGGGCGCTGTGGGACGCGCGCGTCGCCGATGCCGCGACGTGGCGCCTCGCCTTTGGCAAGCTGACGAACTGGCCACAGACGATCGTCGCCCCGATCGAGCGTTTCATGTCGGTCGGTATCGTGTTAGTGGGCGCCTACATGGCCCTGGCGGACAATACCAGCTATGCGGTCGGTGCGCTGTTCGCCTTCATGATGCTCAGCATGCGCGTGGCCCAGCCGCTCGTCGGACTGGGGCGTCTGATAGAGGATTACCAAGGGGTCGCAGCCGCTATCGGCGAAGCCGCCTCCGTGCTGAACCGTCCGCCGGAGACGGAAGCCGCATTTGGCGGGCTCCTGCCGCGGTTCGCCGGCGCCATCTCATTCGAGGATGTCAGCTTCAGCTATGAGGGCACGAAGATTCCCGCGCTCGACCGCGTCACCTTCGAGGTGCCGGCCGGCACGATGCTCGGCATCGTCGGGCGCAGCGGGTCCGGCAAGTCGACATTGACGCGGCTGTTGCAGGGGATCAACCGCGAGTACAGCGGCTTCCTCAAGATCGATGGCCATGACGTGCGCGAGATCAATCTGCGTCACCTGCGCCAGAGCTTCGGCATGGTGCTACAGGAGAACTTTTTGTTCCGCGGCTCGATACGTGACAACATTATCGCCGGTCGGCCCGGGTTGACGCTACACGATGCCGTGCTCGCCGCGCGTCTCGCCGGCGCCGAGGAATTCATCGAGCGCATGCCAAATGGCTACGAGACACTGATCGAGGAAGGCTCGCCGAACGTTTCAGGCGGACAGCGGCAGCGGCTTGCGATTGCGCGCGCACTGATCAGCGATCCGCGAATCCTGATCCTCGACGAGGCGACCAGCGCGCTCGATCCGGAGAGCGAGGCGCTGCTGAACGCCAATCTGCTTCGCATTTCGCGCGGCCGGACGATGGTAATCGTCTCGCATCGCCTGTCGTCATTGATCGACTGTGATCAGATCCTCGTCCTGGAAAGGGGCAAGGCGGTTGACATCGCTCCGCACCGCTTGCTCCTCGAACGCTGCGCCATCTACCGCCAGCTCTGGATGCAGCAGAGCCGCCATCTCGACAGCCAAGGGCTACGTCATGCCGCTCTTGCTCACTCGCTCGTCCGGCGCAACTAGTCTCACGCGCCGATCGGAGGATTCGACGCTTCCGGCGGTCTTGGAATTCCAGTCGCCGACCGCAGCCATCGTCGACGCCCCTGTCCCTCGCGCGGCGCGCGGTACGATCTGGACGATTGGCAGCATGTTCGCCGCGTGCCTCGTGGCGATGTGGCTGATCCCGATCGACAGGGTTGTGACCGCGCAGGGAAAGGTGGTCTCCCAGGCGCCGATGGTGGTCGTGCAACCACTGGAAACGTCGATCGTCCGCGCGATCGATGTGACGGAAGGGCAAAGCGTTCATGCGGGCGACGTGCTTGCTCGGCTTGATCCTACCTTCGCCAGCGCCGATGTCGGCGCGCTGCAAGCCCAGGTCTCCAGCCTGCAAGCCGAGGTGGCGCGTATGCAGGCCGAGGTGGAGGAGCGGTCCTTCCAATATTCCGGCCTTGATCCGCCGATGTCACTACAGGCTGCGATCTATGCACAGCGTGAGTTGGAACGGAGGTCCAGGCTGGAATTCTATCGTCAGAAGATCGATGCCCTGGCATCCACAGCGGCGCGGTCGGCCGCGGATGCAACAGCTTTCCGCGAGCGGCTGGTCGTCGCGCAAACAGTGGAATCGATGCGCAAGAAATTGGAGGCACTGCAGGTCGGCAGTCAGCTCAACGCCTTAATCGCAACCGACAGCCGGCTCGAGATCGAGCGCAGTCTGTCCACTGCCATCAAGACGGCTGAGAGCGCCAAGGCCGAACTGGCGGCCATGATCGCCGAGCGTGACGCCTACGTTCAGAATTGGCGCGTCCAGATCGCCCAGACGCTGGCGGAAGGATCCAGAAAGTTGAGCGATGCTCGGGAATCGCTAAACAAGGCGCTGTTGCGGCGCCAATTGATCGAGATGCGCACCGACCGAAATGCCACGGTGCTGACGATTGCCAAGGTTTCCGAGGGCTCCGTGTTGCAAGCGGGCGAGCAGCTGATCACGCTGGTGCCCGCCGATACGCCGCTCGAGATCGAAGTGAACGTTGTAGGGCGCGATAACGGCTTCGTACACGTCGGCGCCCCGGTGGCGGTCAAGTTCGACACCTTTCCGTCAACGCAGTACGGTTTGGCGTACGGAACGGTCCGCACCATCAGCGCCGACAGCTTCACCGCGCAGGACAGCGCGAAAGCCCGGTCCGCCTCGGTTCCCGTGGGCCCCGCCCAGGGCGAGCCCTTCTACCGTTCGCGCATTACCCTCGACCGGTTGATGCTGCACGATGTGCCGGCCGGCTTTCACATCATGCCCGGTATGCCGGTTGCCGCCGACATCAAGGTCGGCAAGCGCACTGTCCTAGCTTATCTCCTCGGCCGAATTCTACCAGTGATGTCGGAGGGGATGCGCGAACCGTGAGACGCACCGACGAAGGGACTGCGAGCCGCAAGAGCGCAGGTGCGAGGCGGTTGAGTTTGCTCGATCGTGTCGTCAGCCTGCTGTCGGCATCGGCAGCACTGCGACGCGCGATCCGGCTGAACAAGCAGTCTCGGATGGCGCAGGCCTTTACGCTCTTCGCCCGTGCCGCTGGCGCCGGCATCGCAGAGGCTGAATACCGGGTCGGGCGCTGCTATCTGGAAGGTTTGGGCGTCCCGGTCAGCCTCACGGAGAGCGTGCGCTGGCTCGCGCGCGCCGCCGCTCAGGACCACGTCGAGGCCCAGTGGTGGCTTGCCGTGCTGCACATCCACGGCACCTCAGGGGACCGGCAAACCATTGCAGCCGAGTCCGCCGTGGCAAGCCTGTTCTCAGCCAGGCAGCCGCTAGAACCCGACTTTGTGGCGGCGGAGAAATGGGCGCGGCGGGCAGCCGACCACGGCTCCGCAGACGGACAGGCTGTGCTTGCCTACATCCTCACCTCCGGTCCGGAATCGATGCGCAACCTGGAGGAGGCGGACCGGTGGTATCAGCGCGCCGCCGAAGCCGGTTGTCCTCAGGGCGCGCTGGGATATGCACAGTCGCTCGCGCGATCGGTCAAGGATGAGGAAGCGCAGCGCAAGGTCGTCGAAAATCTTCGTCGTGCCGCACAAGCGGGGTTGGCACCGGCGATTTATCTGCTTGGCGTGATGACTGAACGCGGGGTCGGAACGGAGCGCGATCCCGCGGCCGCGGCAGCGCTGTACCGGAAGGCGGCTGCCAAGGGCAATCGTTCCGGCCAGGCAAGCTGGGGACGCGCGCTGATGCAGGGGCTTGGAGTCGAACCAAACCCGGCAGAAGGCGAGTCGTGGCTGCGCAGGGCGGCGTTGGCCGGCGATCGGGACGCGGCGGCGCTTGTCGGCGACCTTTATGTCAAGGGCGGGTCTCTGCCGCCCAACTATGCAGAGGCTGCGATCTGGTTTCGCCGTGCGGCTGAGGCCGGCCATCACACGGCGGCGCGGGCGCTTGGCCTGCTTTATCTGACCGGCGCCGGGGTGGCGCGCGATCCGAAAGAGGCGGCGAACTGCCTGCGGATCTCCGCTGACGCCGGTGATCCGCAGGCCCAGGTGGATCTAGCCAATCTTCTCCTGCGGGGTGTCGGCGATGGGCACCTCGAAGACCTGACCAAGGCACGCCATTGTCTCGAGCAGGCAGCTGCGTCAGGCAATCTGGTGGCGGCACTCAACTACGGACTCTGTCTGGCAGAGGGGGCTGGCGTTGAGCGCGACGAGCGGCAGGCGGTCCGGTATCTCCGCCGCGCGGCTGACGGAGTAGCGAACGCGCAGTACTGGTATGGCCGCATGCTTATCGACGGGCGTGGTGTGGAGGCAAATGCCGAGGCAGGTCGCGCGTGGATCGCGCGCGCCGCCGCGGTCGGTATCGCCGACGCCGAAGCGGCTCTGGCGGAGATGATGGTGAACGGCCGGGGCGGACCGCGCGATCATGTCGCGGCAACGGCGTTGTTCGAGAAGGCCGCCGGCAAGGGTCACGTGGGCGCGATGTTCGCGCTGGGCATGCTGAGCGGCGGTGGATATGACGTGCCGACGGACCGCGCGGTCGCGCAGCATTGGTTCCGAGCAGCCGCTGAGCAGGGCCATGCGGAAGCCCAGAAGATGCTGGGCCGATATTTGGCGCGCGGGCTTGCGGGCGAGCGCGATCCGGAAGCGGCACGTCTATGGCTAGGGCGTGCGGCAGCTCAGGGGCTCGCCGACGCAGAGCTCGATCTCGCATTCATTCGGCCGGTGCTGCCGACGTAACCATGTGAACGCGTGCGTCATACTACCCATCTCACGAATTTCTGATGCAGCTTTAAGCAGTCTGCGACCGGAATTCCGAGATGCGTCGGAGGGTATGTAAATACCGGATTCGCCGACGATCCAACGAGTACGCGCGCCACCATTGATCGTCCGAGCGCTCGGCCAACGGCCTGCCATTAACACGCTTGCCCTCCTTTCGACCAAAGCCCCGCCGACAGCACACTCGATCCGATTGTAAAGCTGAACGCGCAAGCCGGACCGCCGCCACTTCGATGGTCAGGCCTCGCACGCTCAGTACCGCAGGCCGCACTCGATCCCGCCGATGCCCTAAATAATCGGTCGCCTCCAAGTGCTGCGGAATTGTCTATCAGCGGTGGTGTTAGTGCCATTGGCGTCTCAATGCGACGGACGCATGAAGCCCGGACCCGCGATGGAGGTGATGTCATGCCGAACCGCATGCGTCGTGTTCTCGTCATCGAGGATGATTGGCAGACCGCCAGTGAGCTTGGTAGTTACTTGGGTGCCGCTGGCTATGACGTTACAATCGCATCTGACGGCGAGAAGGGGCTGCGCTTTGGTCGCGCCGCCGAATATGTTGTGATGACCGTCGATCGCATCTTGCCGGACATCGATGGGATTGAAGTCATCCGGCGCCTCAGGCAAGACGGAATCGGGACTCCCGCATTGATCATCAGTGTGCTCGGCCAAGTTGCTGATCGCGTGGACGGCCTGCGTGCGGGCGCCGACGACTACCTCGTGAAGCCGTTCGCCGTCGCAGAAATGCTGGCTCGTGTTGATGCGCTGTCCCGGCGTAGCCCTTGGGTTGGAATGGAAACCGTGCTGCGGGTGGGTGATCTGGAGATGGACCTTGTGGCTCGAACCGCGTCCCGGGCCGGCCGACAGATCGGATTAAGGCCCCGGGAATTCAGACTCTTGGAGTATCTTGCTCGCCATGCCGGTGAAGTCATCACTCGAAGTCTGCTGCTGCAGCACGTCTGGGGTCTGCATTTCGATCCTGCGACGAATCTTATTGATGTCTACGTCGGGCGTCTGCGAAAAAAGATCGACAGCGAACAAGCCTATCCAATCATTCACACGGTTCGCCGTGTGGGATTCTGTATCCGGCCGCTGCTCGAAGACCTCAAGGTGGGGTCTTGGACCGTGGTCGATACCACCGCCGGCGCAATCGGAGACCAGGGTTCGTGATGATGAGTGCGGCGGTCTTCGCGATCGTCAACCTGGCTAGCAGCATCTACCACGTTCGACCTCGGCCTGAACACGGTCCTAAACGACGGTCGACGAGCCGACCAATGTGGCGGCAAGCGGTGCCCGGCGCGCCTCTGATAGGGTGTTATGCCAACGCTGCGAAGCTGCAGACAGCTTGCCCCTTCTCGGCCTTCATCCTTCAAATCCGATGACCCGCCCCAGGCTGGACCGCGGCTCAAGAGCTATTCACCGAGTGTCGCCTTTGGGGTCAGCAGCCGACTGTTTAAGAATGGCTGCTATTGATGCAAACCGGACTAAAGGTCAGACAGCTTCCGGTGGAAACATCCGGCCAATGACGACCTACTCCAGCCTTTTCACGCGATGAGCCCGCCGAGTCTACGATTGAAGGGTGGAGATCCTAGTCGAGTCGGAAGTGCAACGCTAGTTTGCTGGCCGCTGAGATATGGCGATGCGTGACAAAGCGAGGCGTTTCTGGTGCGGTGATTGGAAACACGACTCAGTAAGCGATGATTTCATTGGTGGGCCCGGCAGGACTCGAACCTGCAACCAGACCGTTATGAGCGGCAGGATAGACCTTAGCTTCGTTGATTTTATTACACTTT
>Ga0209488_10004133_pt1 | contig 11448 bp, 8 predicted proteins | sample Rivendell_Oct201_8_FD_188349 | JGI IMG/M metagenome (GOLD analysis project Ga0209488, IMG submission 188349) | Vadose zone soil microbial communities from the Eel River Critical Zone Observatory, Northern California, USA -... | ecosystem: Environmental > Terrestrial > Soil > Vadose zone >... | reverse complement strand
GCGTTGTGGGTGCGCGAACACCTCGGCCGGGGATAACCCCAATGCCGCGACCATGATCCGCCGCGCCTGCCGCCGCGGCTCATCGATCCCCGCCGCCGCAAGCGCCGCCGCCGTCTCGTCGAGCACCTCCCCGACCGTCGACCCTGCGCTAAGCCCCTCTCCCGCCCTGCCGGAGACTCCCTCTCCGCCCCCCGGGGCGGAGAGGGTCGGGGTGAGGTGGGGGATTCCAGAGCGCTCGCCGGTTAGGCCCACCTCACCCTCCCAGCGCTTCGCGCCGGGCCCCTCCCTCGCCGCCCTGAAGGGCGGAGAGGGTTCTTGATGCGGGAAACGACGAGTCACGCCGCGGCCATCGAGAGCTTCTGGGCGCGGTCGGCGGCCGAGAGCGCATCGACGATCTCGTCGAGCGCTTCCCCCGACAGGATCTTGTCGATCTTGTAGAGCGTCAGGTTGATACGGTGGTCGGTCACCCGCCCCTGCGGGAAATTGTAGGTGCGGATGCGCTCGGAGCGGTCGCCCGAGCCGACCTGGCTCTTGCGGTCGGCGGCGCGCGTCGCCGCCAGCGCCTGCCGCTCCGCCTCGTAGAGCCGGGCGCGCAACACCTTCAAGGCGCGCGCCTTGTTCTTGTGCTGCGATTTCTCGTCCTGCTGGATGACGACGAGCCCGGTCGGCAGATGCGTGATCCTGACCGCGCTGTCGGTCGTGTTGACCGACTGGCCGCCTGGCCCCGACGACCGGAAAACGTCGATGCGCAGATCCTTGTCGTCGATCTGGATGTCGACCTCCTCGGCCTCGGGCAATACCGCGACGGTCGCGGCCGAGGTGTGGATGCGGCCCGACGCCTCGGTCTCGGGCACCCGCTGCACGCGGTGGACGCCGGATTCGAATTTGAGGCGGGCAAAGACATTGCGCCCGGTGATCGAGGCGGCGGCCTCCTTGACGCCGCCGAGTCCCGTGTCGGACAGGTCGAGCAGCTCGAAGCGCCAGCCCTTCAGCGCCGCATAGCGCTGGTACATCCTAAAAAGCTCAGCAGCAAACAAGGCGGCTTCTTCGCCCCCCGTCCCGGCGCGCACTTCGAGGATGGCGTTGCGCTCGTCATCCTCGTCGCGCGGCAACAGCGCCGTCCTGACCTGCGCCTCCAATTCGGGGAGGCGCTGCTTGATGCTGCGCATTTCCTCTTCGGCGAGCGCCTTCAATTCGGGATCGGCGTCCGCCTTGGCCATCTCTTCGGCGGCGGCCAATTCGCTTTGGGCGCGGCGCAACGCCTCGATACCCTCGACGATCGGCGACAGCTCACTGTATTCCTTGGAAAACTTGACGAAATCGCCGCCGGTCAGCGCGCCGCCCGAAAGCGAATGGCTGAGTTCGTTGCGGCGCCGCACGAGCTCGTCGAGACGCGCTTCGAGCGCAGGTTCCATGCCGGTGTCCCTCAGCCCGCAAGCGCCTTGAGCCGCGCCGGCAAGTCGCCGAGCGGCACCAGCTCCTGCGCGCCGCTGTCGAGGTCGCGCAATGTCGCCGCATTCTGCGCCAGCTCGTTGTCGCCGATCAGCACCGCGGCGCGGGCGCCAATCCGGTCGGCCCGCCGCATGCGGCGCTGCAGATTGCCGCTGTAGGTCAGCTCGACGACAAGCCCGGCGTCGCGCAAGGCCTCGCCGAGCTTCAGCGCGGCGCGCTCGGCCGCCTCGCCGAGCGGCACCAGCGCGATCGGCCGCGCCAGCGCCGGCGGCTCACCGATCAGCATCGCGAGCCGCTCGATACCGGCGGCCCAGCCGACCCCCGGCATCGCCGGCCCACCCATGACCTCGACGAGCCCGTCATAGCGCCCGCCCGCCAGCACGGTCCCCTGCGCGCCGAGATCGGTCGTGACGAACTCGAAAACGGTGTGCGTGTAATAGTCGAGGCCGCGCACCAGCCGCGGGTTCTCGCGGCATTCGATGCCGAGCAAGCCCAACCCGTCCTTCACCCGCGCAAAGAACTCGCGCGACGGCTCGTTCAAATAGAGGCCAAAAGCGGGCGCGCTGCCGTTGATCCCGATGTCGCCGGGATCCTTCGAATCGAGGATGCGCAGCGGATTGCTGTCGAGGCGGCGCTGGCTGTCCTCCGACAGTTCGGCGCGATGCTGCGTGTAATAATCGACCAGCGCGCCCCGGTAGCGCGCGCGGCTCTCGGGATCGCCAAGTGTGTTGATGTCGAGCGTCACCCGGTTTCCGATGCCGAGCGCCTGCAGGATGCGGTGCCCGAGCGCGATGACCTCGATATCGGCCTGCGGCTGCGCGACGCCCAACAGCTCGACCCCGATCTGATGAAACTGGCGGAAACGCCCCTTTTGCGGCCGCTCATAGCGGAACATCGGGCCGGAATAGAAAAATTTGAGAGGCGTCGATTGCGTCAGCCCGTTCGACAGGACCGCGCGGACGACCCCGGCGGTGTTCTCCGGCCGCAATGTGATCTCTTCGCCGCCGCGATCGTTGAAGGTGTACATCTCCTTCGCGACAATGTCGGTGTGCTCGCCGATCGGCCGCGCAAAGACCTCGGTAAATTCGAAAACCGGCGTCGCGATCTCGGCAAACCCGTAAAGCCGCGCCTGCTCGCGCGCGGTATCGCTGACCCGGCGATGGCGGCGCATCGTCTCGGGCAGGAGATCCTGCGTGCCGCGCGCCGGCTGCAATTCTGGCATTGGCGAAAACACTCCCGGCCGCGCGGTTTCCTGGGGCCGCCGGCTGTCACATACAGGTCTAAGGATGGGGTGTCACGGCAGCGCTCTCAAGCGTAACCGGCGGTGCCCCGCGATTCCGGAGCGGAGGTTATTCGTTGGCCGCGGCCGGCGCGAGTACGGAGCCGAGCGGCGAAGCGGGGTCCACCGCGCGGCGGCTCCAGAGCCGGATCGCGGTCCCATGCGCCTCGTAATGGTGATCGAGGCTGGCCTTCGCGGCGAGGGTACGCGCCGCCTGGGATTCGTAGGCGCCCGCGAAGTAGACGACCGTATCGGGCAAGCGGCCGCCGCTCTCCCAAACGGTCTCGCTCTTCGAAAACCCGTCCGGCACAAGCCCGAGCACGCTGCCATCGACCATGACCGAGCCGAGCGTTGTCTTGGCGTGCACGATCTGCCCCAGCGCGTTGTCCGTCGCCGCTTGGCGCGCGAAGGAGGGCGGTGACCAGAAACCGGCCGGCAGTTCGATATGCCCGGGATTGGCCTGATACCCAAGGGCGGTGAAGGACGCCCCGATCATCGCCGCGAAGCCGAGCACGGCCGGCAGCGCACCGCTCGGCAGCGCGCGCCCCCGACGCTCGACGAGCACAGCGACCAAGGGCCAGAAGCTCGCGATCAGGAAGGGATAGGCATAATAACCCGACAGGGTGCCGGCGATGTCGCTCTCGGCCACGAGATGCAAGGCGGCCCAGGGCAGAAACCCCGCATAGCCCAGCACGAGATAGGGGTTGCCGGTCCGCACCGCCCAGAACAGCGCGATCAATGCCGGCAGCACGATATAGGTCCGGTATTGCAGGTAACCCAGCAGCCGCTCGCGGAGGAGCGCGAGCGAGATCTTCCCGAATGCCGGCTCGCCGAGATAGATCCGGGCAAAGGACGATTGGTGATCGAACAGCGCGTGCTGCAGGATCAGCGCGCCGATGCTGTAGGCGAGCGCGAACAGCGCAAAACCGATCTCATGCCGCTGCTCATGCCAGCCAATACCGCGCCACCGGTTCAATCCGATCAGCAGAAACAGGATCGCGAAGAGGTGAAACCCGGCATCCTCGCGTGTCGCGAGGCAGATCGCGAAACAGATCGCGGCCACGGCCAGGCGGCCCTGCAACAAGGCGACAAAGAACAGCAGCGCCGTGCCGACGATCAGCATCTCGAAATGCGGATAGCGCGCGATGGCCAGAGCAAGCCCGTTGAATGAAAACGCGAGCGCCAGAACCGCCGCGACGCCGACCCCGAGCGGTGTGCGCAGCCGATATCCCGAATAGAGCACCCAAAACACGGCCAGGGCGGGCAACGCATGGCACAGACCGCTGAACAGCGCGAAGAATTGCGGGCCGGTCAGCGGCAGAAGCGAGCGGATCGGCGATAGGGCGACAAAGATCGGCGCGACGTGGATCGCGAAAAAGCTGCCATCGGCCATGATCGGCGGCACGGGCAGCCGCGGGTCGCTCGCGCCGATCAGGAAGGCCAAGAGGCCGGAATCCCAGAGAAAGCCGCCTCTGATGTAGAAATGATAGAGGATGAGCGTCGCGTAGGCGGCGAACGGGACGATGCCGACGGCCAGCGCCGTGGCTCTTACTACGGGCCGACGGACCGCCCGGCCTTCGGTCAGCCATGCGGCGGGTTGTGCCGCGCCGATGCGCGGCGCGTCATGCTCGATGCCGACGCCGCCGCGGGCAAGGACACGTCGGGCCAGATCGATCGCGGTGCTCATCGCTTCTCAGGGAAGCACAAAGGCGTTTCCGCAAAATTAACGATGCTGATGCCGCGCCTCAGCGCCGCGGTTTCAGGCGCAATGTGCGGATCTCGAACGGCCGGAACTCGAGACGCAGCCCGCCGCCGGAAACATGCAGCGGTTTCGGCTCCTCTTCGATCAGATTGGCCTCGGCCGCTTCGGCGAGCGCAAAGCCGCAGGCCAGCTCGGCGCGGGTCGAAGCGCCGGCCGATTCATAGAGCCGCACGATGAGCCCTTCCCCGTCCTCGGCCTGCTTTACGGTTTCGATGACGATCTCGGGCGCGTTAATCCGAAACCATGAGACCGATGGCGCGAGCTTCCCGCCGCCGGGCCTATCGGCGAGCACTCGCAAGGGCACATTCAGCTCATAGCCGGCGCGCATGACGCCGCCGGCGACATGGTCGCCCGCATGTGGGTAGAGCGCATAGGTGAATTGGTGCTCGGCGCGATCGGCGACGGGATCGGGATGACCGGGGCTGCGCAACAGATTTAGGTCGAGCACGTTGCCCTGCACGCGGTACCCGTATTTGCAATCGTTCAACAGCGCGACCCCATAGCCGCGATCGGAAATATCGATCCATTTATGGGCGCAGATCTCGAATTTAGCCCAATCGGCCGGCGTGTTCGTATGCGTCGGGCGGCAGATCGAGCCAAACTGAATATCGCAATTCGCTTCGTTTGCGTGGACCGCCGGCACAAAGCTGGTGCGCAACATCTTTCCGGATTCGCGCCAGTCGACGCTTGTCACGAAATCGACCCGCCGGCTGCCGGCCAACAGCACAACTTGCTGCCGCAGCGTCGAATTGCCGATGCGATAGGTATGGCATAGCGCGGTGCGCGGCCCATCCCGCACGATCTCGCTCGCGTGCAGCCGCAGCCGCTTGGGTGCGCGCTCGCGGTAGTTCATCGGGATGTCCCAGGCGTCGCCGTCGTCCTGATAGGCGGCGAGCAGATTACCGAGCGTGCCCGGCGCGAGCGCCTCGCGCCCCGCCTCCTTGTCAAAGCACGAGACGATCGCGCCGCTTTTGTCGAAAGCGATCCGCAATGTGTCATTTTCGAGCAGCGACTCGGAAACGATCGGCATATCGAACGCCGACTCTGCTGCGGCATCGACGACCGCATAACCGAGCGACGGCGCCTTCGCCTTGATCCAGCGCCCGTCGAGCTTTAGCCATTCCGCGCGATCCCAGGACAGGCTGTTGATGACGCCGACCGGCCGGGCCGAGTCCGACCGAGCGATCTGCCGGCACAATCCCGCATCCGCCGCGGCCGTCAGTTCCTCGACCTCGCGCGTCAAGACCGCATAGCGCGCCAGCGACTCGTCATAGACGCGGGTAATCGAGGAGCCCGGCAGGATGTCGTGAAACTGATAAAGCAGCACCTCCTTCCAGATGCGCTCCAGCTCTGCGTGCGGGTACGACGCGCCGGCGAACTCTGCTGCGATGGCCGCGGCGAATTCCAACTCGCGCAACGCCAATTCCAGTTTGCGGTTATAGCGCTTCGACCGGCCCTGCGTCGTATAGGTGCCCTGGTGCCGTTCGAGGTAGAGCTCGCCGGCCCAAATCGCGTAGGTGTCGCTACCTTTCTCGATATGCCGGAAGAATTCCTCAGCCGGGCGCTGCACGACCGGCGGCAAACCGTCGAGGTCTTTTTCGCGCGCCAGGCGTTCGAGATGTTCTTCGCCCGGGCCGCCGCCGCCGTCGCCGATGCCGAACAGCATCAGGCAGCTGTCCGACACCTCCTTGTCGATAAAGCGCTCGGCGGCTTTCGCCAGCGCGGCGGGGGAAGCGGAGCTGTTGTAGGTGTCTTCCGGCGGCATATGCGCCAGCACCGCCGAGCCGTCGACACCTTGCCATAAAAACGTGTGATGCGGGTGCCGCGTCACCCAATTCCATGACAGTTTCTGCGTCATGAAATGGCGCACACCCGATTTCACGAGCAGCTGCGGCAAGGACCCGCTGTAGCCGAACACATCCGGCTGCCACAGAGACACCGGCTCCTTGCCGAACTCCTCGCGGAAGAAGCGCTTCCCGTAGAGGATCTGCCGGATCAGCGACTCGCCGCTGGGGACGTTGATGTCGGATTCGACCCACATCGCCCCCTGCACCTCCCACCGCCCTTCGGCGACCCGCTGTTTGACGCCCTCGTAGAGCGAGGGGTAGTGCTCCTTGACCCATGCATATTGCTGCGGCTGGCTGGCGCCGAAAATGTAATCGGGATAGCGCTCCAGCATCGCCAGCGCCGTCGCGAAGGTGCGGCCGCATTTGCGGATCGTCTCGCGGATCGGCCAAAGCCAGGCGAGATCCATATGCGCGTGCCCGACCGCCCAGACCGTCAGCGGCGCGGCTTTGTTGCGGCGGGCGAGTTCCGGGCGCAAAACGGCGCGCGCCGCAACCGCTTCCTCTTTGGTGAAATCTCGCAACAGGTCTCCGGCTTTTTCCAACGCACGGCGCAGCTGCACCGCACGGCTGCTGTCGTCGGGCAATTGCTGCAGCAACGCGTGCAGGACCTCGAAATCGTAGTGCAACGCGTACAGCTCGGGGTTGCGGATCGCAATTGCCGCTTCCTGCAAGACGCCGTTGTTGCGCCGGATGCCGAAGAGATCGTTGGCGCCGGCCTCAACCCAGAGATCGACCGTCTCTCCGCCCGCCGCCTTGGGGCGGAACGGCACGACGCGCTTTCCCGGCTCGCCAAGCTCGCGCGAGAAGCCGGAACTGATGCTGGTCAACCCGAGCAGCGGCCGGCCCTCCGCATCGACGACGCAGCCCTCGCCGCTCAGATCGATCAGCAGCACGATTTGCTTGCCGGCAGCGGCCGGAGGCACCGTGCCGGTGAAGTGAAACCAGGCGCAGTCGAACGCCGCCTTGCTCCAGCGCTGTCCCGGGCGCAGCGCGAGCTTGCGGCCCTGCCGGCGCTCGCCGAACGGCACCGGCTCGGGCGTCACCCAGGCGGTGGCGCGCAATTCCGCGATCGGGGTGTAGACGGCCGCCTTGATCGCCTGCTCGATGTCGCCGAACGAGCGGGGTGTCGTGACAGAAGAATCGGGCATTCCACATCATTCCCCGGCGCCGCCCCTATCGCGCAGCCCCGCTGCAACGGTTCGCGGCATAAGGTTAACGAAATCGAAAGCGGGCGCGGCTATCCGCTTCCTATGGTCGATACAGCGGCGTTCGCCGGCTGGCGAAATCAGTATCGGCAACCGGCGCCCGCGCCAAGGCCCTGCCGGGCCATTGGCCGAGCGAGCGGAGCTCGCCGCGACAGTGCCGGCTTTCGACATGCTGCTCTACACTGCCGCGCCGCCGCCCGAGCTCGGCTTTGCGACGGCCGCCTGCTTTGGCAAGACCTGTGTCGCGCAGCGCACCCGCGGGTGCGCTGCCCGCCCGATGCCGTCGACGCCTTTCCCCGAGGCGATCCGCAGTCTAGAGTCACGTTCCGCGCGGTTGGACGCCCTGCCGGCGGGCCTCGCTCAGAACATTGCGCATTAGCCTCGCTTGACCACTGCCGCAAAGTATCGGCCGTCCCGGCTCCCGAAAACGCAGCCGACCGCCGATAGCAATCTCATGCCTTTGACAAAAGAGCGGCCGTGGGTCCTCGCCGCACTGCTCGGCGTCGTGCTGCTCTCCGTCGGGCTGCGGCTGATGCCGGTGCTGTTTCTGCCGAGCCTCAATTGGGACGACGAGATCTTCCAGGCGACCGAGCCGGCCCACCGCCTCGTCTTCGGGTACGGCATCGTGGCCTGGGAATTTCAGCTCGGCATGCGCTCCTGGATATTGCCTGGGACGATCGCCGGGCTGATGCAGCTGTCGCGCCTGATCGGCGACGGACCGGCCTACTACTTGCCGCTGATCGCCACCGCCCTCGCGCTGCTGGCGAGCGCCCCCGTGCTGTGCTGCTTTTTGTGGGCGCGCCGCTGGTATGGGCCGGTTCCCGCGCTCGCCGGCGGCATTGTCGTCGCGGTCGCGCCGGAGCTTGTCTATTTCGGCGGCCGCGCGCTGACCGAGGTCGTCGCCGCGCATATCCTGATCATCGGCTGCTGGCTGCTCGACCCGGGTTACGCGACGGCCTCGCGGCGGCGATTGTTCGCCGCGGGCCTTCTGTTCGGGCTGGTCTGCCTGCTGCGCATCCAGCTCGCGCCGGCCGTCGCGATCATCATGCTCTGGCCGCTCTGGCGCGAGTGGCGAATAAAGCTGGCCGCGGTGCTCGCCGGCGCGCTCGTCGCCATCACGGCAGGAGCAATGCTCGATTGGGCGACGCTCGGCTACCCGCTCGCCTCGCTCGGGCGCAGCCTGCTCTACAACCTTGTCTACGGCGTCGGCAGCGAATTCGGCACCTGGCCCTGGGCTTATTACCTCTTCCTCGAAGCGATCATCTGGCCTCCCGCCCTCGTGCTTGCGCTGCTCGCCGTGTTCGGGGCGCGCCGATTGCCGGCAGTGCTGATCGCCGCCGTCGTGATCGTCGCGATCCATTCCGCGATCCCGCACAAGGAATACCGCTTCATCTATCCCGCAGCCGTCCTGCTGACGATGCTGGCAGGGATCGGCGCCGCGCAGTTGGTGGAGTGGGGCGCGCGAGCATTCGCCGGCCGTGGCGTCCGCGCCGGCATTGCTATTGCGGCCTCCACCGCGGTCGTTCTGGCCTATTGGGGATTGACCGCGCTTCAGGTGTGGACGAGCGATGCTTTCGCCGGGCTGCGCCACCGCGGACACGACAATCTTGTCGCGGAATCCTTTGCGGCGCGCCTCCCGGCACTGTGCGGCCTCGGCCTATATGGCAGCACGCCCGGCTTCGACTGGACGGTTTATGGCGGCTACACCTATCTGCACCACCCGGTGCCGATGTATTCGCCCAGGAACGCCGTTGACCTCGCCGCGACAGCGCCGGCTTTCGACACGCTCCTCTACACGGCCGCGCCGCCGCCGGAGCTCGGCTTTGCGACGCTCGCCTGCTTTGGCAAGACCTGCGTCGCGCGGCGGCCCGGCGGCTGCGTGCCTCAGCCGCTGCCGGCGATGCCGTTCCCGCAGGGTGTGCTCGCGTTGCGGCCGCCGCCCGAAAAATTCGAAGCGGTTCCGGCGAGGTTCCGTGAGAACCCGCTCCGCTAAAGCATCCGCAACGTCTTCTTAACCTCGCTCTAACCCGGCACCCTTAATTTCGGGCGCCGCGATGCCCGATTTCCGCCAAGCATCAGAACCCCCATTCGCCAGCATCGCGGGCTTCTTGACCGGCCCGCGCCTCGCACGCGCTTGCGCCGCGCTGCTGGCGCTCGAAATCGCCGTCTTTCTGTTCCTGATTGCCGGGACGCATGGCTGGATCGTGCCGCTCGAACGCGCGACGACGACCGATTTCGCGAGCTTCTACGCCGCCGGCAAGCTGGCTGCCGCCGGGACGCCGGCCCTCGCCTACGACCAGGCGGCGCACCATGCGATGGAACAGGCCGTCACCGCGCCCGGCATCGAATACCAGTTCTTCAACTACCCGCCGGTCTATCTGCTGCTCTGCGCGGTGCTCGCGCAACTCCCCTATCTCGCCGCGTTCGTGCTGTTTATCGCGGCGACCTTCGCCTTTTACCTCGCCGTCGCGCGCCGGATCCTGGGAGACCGCAGCCCCGCCGCGATTGTCGTGCTGCTGTCATTCCCGATGGTGTTCTGGACAATGGGGCTCGGCCAGAATGCGTTCCTGACGGCGGCACTGTTCGGGCTGGCAACCGTGCTGCTCGAAAGCCGGCCGATTGCCGCAGGGATCCTGTTCGGCCTCCTTTGCTACAAGCCGCATTTCGGCGTGCTCGTGCCGATCGCGCTCGCCGCCGGCGGGTATTGGCGCAGCTTTCTTGCCGCCGGATGCAGCGCCGCAGCACTGGTGCTCATCTCACTCGCGCTGTTCGGCTGGGAGACCTGGCAGGCCTTCTTGGTGACCGCCGGGGCGGCGCATGCCGTGTATGAAAGCGGCCGCATTCTGTTCGCCGGCTTCGCCAACCCGTTTGGCGCGGTGCGGCTTCTCGGCGGCCCGGTTGCGCTCGCCTACGCAGTGCAAGGACTGGCGAGCCTCGCGGCCGCTGCGGTTGTGCTCGTCGTCTGGCGCTATCGCCTGAGCCCGCCGCTTCGCGCCGCAGTGCTCGCCGCGGCGAGCCTCGTCGCGGCGCCGGTCGCGATCTTCTACGATCTGATGCTCGGCACCATCGCGGTGTGCTGGCTCATGCGCGACGAGAGCCCGGCATTAACGCCCGCCGAGAAGACCTTCTTCGCGGCAATCACCGTGTTGCTGCTCGATGTCCGCCATCTCGGCGAAAGCTGGCACCTGCCGGTCGCGGCCACCGCAACGCTCGGCCTGTTTGCGATCGTGACCGCTCGCGCCTTCCGCGAGCTCGCGCAGCAAGACCTCGCCTGGAGCTGGTGGCCGAAACGCTACGCCGCCTGACGAATCATCCCTGCTGGGGCGTCTCGCCGTAGGGCTGGGTGATGAGCTCCATCAGATGCCCGTTCGGGTCGTCGAAATAGACGCCGCGGCCGCCGTAACGCTGGTTGATCTCGCCGGGCCGCTCGCGGCGTGGGGTGGCGTAGTGCCGGACGCCGCCGGCGCGGATGCGCGCGAGCGCCGCGTCGAACTCCGCCTCGCTGACGAGGAACGCATAGTGCTGCGGCCGGAAATCCTCGCGATCGGCGAAATCGAGCGTGACGCCGTTCGCGGTGCGGATCGGCGCGAAATGGCCCCATTCAGGGCCCGCCTCCAAGTTTAGGATGTCGGCGAGAAATTTGGCGGAGGCCCATCTGTCCCGCGCCGGGATGATCGTGTGATTGAGTTCGACGCTCATCTCTGCCCTCCTGTTTGGTGAGCCCTACGCCACCTGCTCGGCGAGTCGCGACAAGTGATAGCCCGTATCGCCGAAGCTGTGCTCGATAACCATGCAGCGGCGGAAATAATGGCCGACCGCGTATTCCTCGGTCATGCCGATGCCGCCATGCAATTGCACCGCGTTCTGCGACACAAAGCGCGCCGCCTGCCCGACCCCGGCCTT
>Ga0209488_10004132_pt1 | contig 11450 bp, 12 predicted proteins | sample Rivendell_Oct201_8_FD_188349 | JGI IMG/M metagenome (GOLD analysis project Ga0209488, IMG submission 188349) | Vadose zone soil microbial communities from the Eel River Critical Zone Observatory, Northern California, USA -... | ecosystem: Environmental > Terrestrial > Soil > Vadose zone >... | reverse complement strand
ATGCATTTGGGAATCAACTTTTTTTGGATTCTAGGTTCCTTGTCGACTTTTCGACTTTTTCACTCGTACGAGTCCAAAAAAGTAAGTGGCAGGTTTCCTGATGAAGTATGGATGTGAAGGTTATTGTGACCGTCATTAACATTATCCATTGCAACATCCACACTCCAACCTTCTCTGAGCACCCGGACTTGTCCGCTCTGACGTCGATATACTACTGAACGGTTCATTAGAAGTTCCGAGTACTTGAAGTGTCTCTGATGGCCGCCGATGTGAGGGCTTCCCTTCCTGAGATGCGGCTTCACGGCCCGGGTGACCGTCACCTCCATCCAGCTGCATTCAGGGCTCGTCATGGATGAAAGTGACCAGGACAAAGATGCGTTGGACAACGACTTTCTCTTTAACATCCTCGCGCCTGGGTCATCCCTAAACCCGACGTTTCTGCTCGTCGTCGATGGTGTCCTGGCATTGCTTGCGCTCACATTGCTCTCACTTGTCGTTGTCACCAGCGGCAACGTCCACGTAATCGCACTACTCTTCATCGAGCTTGCTCTGTGGGCGAGTATAAAATGGTGCGTTAAGTCCAGTTGTGCGGCGATAAACTAATATGGAATGAGGGGTTACAGGTTCGTGAATGAGCTACAAAAGACGGGCGCAGTGCCGGCGGCTTCTGGTAATAATACAACACCACCGAACATAGGCCCAGAAACAAAAAAGAGGCAATGATATCATCCCCTCTGTTCATATAGGGGATTCGAGAACCGGATGCGCCGTTGTTACCTCCTTAACCTGTTCGTAGATTCGTACCATTGCTTCGTCTTCTTTGCGCTCTCTTGCGCGAGCAAAAACACTTTTCACGGCGGGAACAAGAAGCTATCAGTGTACCGGGTTGGAAGGAGGCCCCATATCCGAGGACTCACGCTCTCTCTCAGTCACCTCAAGACCCTCCCTGAATGTCATCGCAGCGTCACCGGATTGTCCACCACTTCCCGCAGGGCCGAGAGCGGCAAAGTGTTGTGCTTGGTCGATGACTTCGACTAGACGGTTTTTAAACGACTGCAGGGGACGGGGACGGTGACGTGTGAAAAAGTCAGGACTGGCCCTTCCCCTTCCCCTTCGCCGACCCGTCCGCCACCAGTGGCAGAGGTGATCGAAGAAAGCGACGACGTCGGAGGGCGTACCTTTGTGAGTAGTTCTGACATCTCGTTGGAGGACGCGTCGTCGAGGCTGGAAGCAGTGCGTTAAAATCAATCACGTTGAGAGTCCATACTGGTCGATAGAAAAAAGGGGCTGACAGTCGCATGATTATCTTTCCAAACCCGTACCAGAGGCCTCCTGCGCCTACCAACGCCGAGAGCCTCACACTCTTGGCTTCAGCATTGAGCGCGTTCCGCACGCGCGAGTTGAACGGAGACGGGATGGTAAAATCCGCGTAGTCCCTGCAATGGTTGGTCGCTTACTCGATAGGCTGAGACTTGCCCACTCACGAGTATATGAGGATGAACGCAAGCCAGAGGGGCAGTTGAACTTTGCTCTGGGCTTTGATCTGACAGAAGTATTTGGGAGTGAGAAGGGAGGATATGTACGCGAGAGGCTCTTTTATTCTTTTGGGTACGTACGTCGCGCTCGTTGCCCCTGTCGAGGTGGCCCATGTCGGGGATATCGACCTTGAATGTGCATTGTATTTTCTGAACCGCGAAATGTCGGACATGTACACACGTCCATATGGACAAAAGAAAACAAGTACCTGGTTCTCAGAGAGAATAGAATCGATCGAATAATAATCGTCTTCCATGCGGAGCCGGAAGATGCAGCAATCAACACCACTGAGCAATGCGGCGGTCTGGTGTCGCGTCTCACGGAACCACTCAGGACTCGGGCTCGGGCTCTCATCTCGTCTCGAACATGCTCGGACTCGGCATGCGGTTCGCCGCTAGGAGCATCGTATTGTCGAGAACATCAGTACCGGCACGACATCCACTCGTGCGCCGTGACGGCGTCCGTCATCTCGCCTTTCGTACATTCTCAACCACGCCTAGGCGGTCGGCAGAGGAGGCCCACGACGAATTCATCGACGCGATCAAGCACACGGCGCTCTTCCAGAAGCTCGCGGACAAACCGAACGCCATCAAAGCCCTCTCGGAGTTTTATGCCTTGACCAAGGAGATGGGTGCGGTTCCTCTCTCTTTTCTTTTCCACTTGCGTTTGCGTTTTTTTTGCAAACACGGGGCGTTAATCACTACTATTCCATACTTCTTTGCCCCCTCAAAGGTATCGACATCAGTTCTATGGACCACTTTCAGATGTACAAACTCGCGACAAATCGGAAATTCTTGAAGGGGGTCAAGCGGGTGATGAACGAGCTCAACGAGGCTGGCTTGAAGCTGGATTCCGACGTATGCTCCCTCGTTCGTCGACTCGTAGCTACGCTGACGTGGTGTTACACGTAATTCTTGGCTTCACTCAGGACGCGGTGCAGGAAATTCTGGCCTTGACACGAAGAAACAAGAAGGATGGTTCATAGCGTGTGCGCTGTTGCTACCTCCTTTTCGTGTACGGATGTTTCTCTTATTCTCTTAACTAGTGAAAACAGCGACCATATTGCTGAAAACGATGTAAAACCAGCCGCTTCTATGCGCGTGTTAGACAGAGTGGAGATGCTAAGTGTATATGTGACCATAGCGCTGGTGGCTACAAAGGGCCTATTGAGACCGGCAGGTGTCTCATTGGTGGGAGTTGGGCGAGGCGGAAGGCGGTCGCCACTGTCGAGAAGTGCAGAAATTGCTCACCTGGGGTCAGAAAGCCGTCATTAATGCCATTCATGTAATGGTCCGTCAATCCCATTAATCATTTGGGTGAAGTTGTGAAGGTGGAGAGCACGTCTTTTGCGCGCGGCGGTGCACATCCATGATCCAGCGCTGACACCTTCGCCTTCTCTTCATCGAGGTCATCCGCTGTGGAAGCCAGCAGGAGCCCGTCTCTGATGAAGATTGTTGGAGCTACGATGCAGCGTCCTTGTCGTGCATACCATCTGCAGATGTGGTTAGTGGATCTGGGAAAAAAAGAGTGAGTCGCGCGAACTTGAACCAGAATCGCGAACGACCGTGACATACACTATTCCAACAAGGATATGGCGGGTGAGTTTTGCTGCTCTGCACTCTTCAATTCCACGAACTCAACATCTTTATATCAAGACCCTCAACAAGAGATAAACGGCGCCCCATTTGACAGCATTTCCAGCCTCCAATTCTCACCCGCTAGTTCCAACATCTTATTAGCCTCCGCTTGGGACTCGGTGTGTTCCCTTTCACTGTCCCCTTTCACTGTCTTCTCTGACATTGTTATCCAGACGGTCAGACTATACGACATTGCTGCTAATGAGGAAAAGACAAAGTTCGACCATCGGGCTGCCGTCCTCTCCAGCGTTTTCTCAGACGCGTCCCACGCGTACAGTGGAGGACTCGACGCATCATTGAGAGAGTAATACGTGTCCCCACATTATACTTACCCTGCCTTGCGCTGACATCAAGTAGATTAGAACTTGAGTCGGAGAAGATTCATGCACTTGGCCAACACGACGATGCAATATCGAGCGTCCGGTATTCCAATGAAGCTAGTTTGTCCTGGCCTTTTGATTTCTCCTCCCTCATCGTCCCTGATATCCCTCTCCTTCTCCTTCAGACTCTATCATCACCGGTTCATGGGATCGCACAGTCCGCTTCTGGGATCCTCGCGCGTCTAACCCCCAGCAATCCTCTCACCAGGTCCCCGAGAGGGTCTACTTCATAGACACCGTCGGCAACCGCCTCGTCCTCGCCCTCGCAAGCCGCCTCTTCTACATCTTCGACATTCGCAAGATGGACTCTCCCGAACAGACACGCGAGAGCTCTCTCAAATTCCTCACCCGTGCGCTAGCCTGCATGTCCGACGGCCAAGGTAAGTCCCATTTTCGCTCACTCGTACCGCCCCCGGTCCTGTTCGAATCGCCAACCCGTTCCTCCAGGATATGCGACCGCCTCCGTTGAGGGCCGCATCGCGGTAGAGTACTTCGACCCCTCGCCAGCCGTGCAAGAAAAGAAGTACGCGTTCAAGTGCCACCGCCAGACGATCGACGACGTAGACCACGTCTGGCCCGTGAACGCCCTCGCCTTCCACCCCACCTACAACACGTTTGCGTCCGGCGGCTCGGACACTACCGTCTCCATCTGGGACCACAAGGTCAAAAAGCGGCTCCGGCAATACACGCGCTACAACGCGCCCGTCGCCGCGCTCGCGTTCTCGGCGGACGGCGCGCGGCTCGCCGTGGGGGCGTCCTACACGTGGGATGCGGGTGAGGAGGGCGCGCGGACGGCTGAGCGTCCTTCGCTATTTGTACGCGAGCTTGGAGATGAAGTCAAGGTGCGTCCACTCGGTCGATTCGCTTTGCCCCGCGCGTCTGCTGTACTGGGTCTGAACATCGTCTTTTCTTCCCCTGTAGCCGAAGGGATGGGGTACTAGCTGAGCGCGAGGGACCCCGCGTCGTGAACGATGGTGTGTCTACGGGTTTTGTCTATGCGCTGATATTTACTTGGTTGTTGGGGTTCTGTACAGAGGCGGTGGTCGTATGCTATGCTACCCACACACTTACCTGGGGCTCGTCGCTGGAGAGAAAGTACGCAGAGTGTCCATGAGATTGGCACGTTATAGTTAATTCTCAAAAGAATAGCTACACAAGTAGAGGTTGTTCGGCATTATTCTACATGAGATGCATGAGATGCAGACCACGGTGACAGTGAAGCAAGTTTGACCAGGGGAGAATGCACGTGCCTGAGCGCTTCCCCATTGGATGCGTTAAAATCCAAAATCCAAAGGCGGCATAGCAGTCCAGTGGTAACGCAACGCTCGCTCTTACACCCTTTCTGCAGACAAAGCCTAAACTACGTACTAATTTTGAAATGGAGGATCCAAACGATGCAGCCGAGGCATCGGCGTCTACTGATTCGCAGAAATCTGCGCCGGCTTATGCGCTCCCGACCTCCCACTTCTACTCCATAGAGTATCCCGGGTACGTTCGCCCCGAGTCTGTCAGCAAGGCGGTCCACTCTCTCGGCGGACAGTCGTCCATCGACAGAGCGTTCAGGAGAAGCGCGCCGAAGGAGGATTCCCTGCTCGAGCTGAACCTCAGGCCAGACAACCCGTTTTCGCATCCCCTCCCGGGCGATCTCGTCCCGACGAACAACATCCTGCTGAAGGTAGTGAAGAGGAAGCTCAAGCGCCCACACACCGACGATGACAATGGTGATGACGACGATTCGCAACAGAAGACTATGATCGGGGAGTACACCGCCGTTGCTGTCGGCGTGATACCAAAGACGGCCAGATTTCGCAGTGAGCAGTTGTTATTTCCTCGACCCCACGAAGAGCTACCGTGTGCTAAAGGGACTTTGTTATCGAGGCATGGCCGACTTTCAGTACCAACCCGCTCAAGGCGACCCCCTTTCCAAACTTCGTCAGGCAATGACCGCCCTGGACGGTCAGTTTCCCCATCGAGTTCCTTCCTTCCTTCCTTTTCCGCACTCATGCTCGTGTTTTATCCTTGGGGGTTCTCTGATGGTAACAGTGGAGGGCATCCGAAGTTACCATTTCCCTGGAGAAAAGGAGGATTACACCACCGATGACCCATCCGCTATGGACGTCGATATCGACCCGCTGCTCGTCGGGCGGGCGCACCCCGAGGCTCAGCACTCGACACAGCGAAGCGATCTTCGCCTCTTTCCGCCTCCTATTTTTAGCCGACAGGGCATATCTCAGAATTACAAGTACGTACACCCCCCCCCCGGTCGGTTGAAAGCGATGATTCCAGTTTTTTTTTGTAGCTTCAAAGCAAATCCGATGTCCACCCCTACGACTGTCGTGGATGAGAAAACGGGCGAGGAAAAGACGAGACTTATCAACAAAGCGCGGTGGAAGGGCTTCGGGCCAACATCGGTCTCGTTTGCCGAAAAAGCGGTGCGTGAAATATCTTTTGCATTTGTGTATTGTCTCCCGGGGGAGAGGGGGTGGTCAGAGCACGTTTGTTCATCGCGCGCGCGCAGGTTCCAACCAAACCTCCTTCGAACGTCGAGGAAAGGCGCAACCAGTACGATCAAGCCCTTGTTCAGCGTCTGGGAGAGGTGAAAAGGCTTTGCCGCCTTGCTTGCTTGCTTGCACCATCCAAAACTGACTGACCGTGTTTGTGGACTGGGATTGAAATTGCAAGCTCTTTAGCACTCGACCAGTATGGACGCGCGCGGCGCTGCTCAACCAATTCACCCCAGCCCAAGCCCGAGAGATCCACAAGTACGTCGCATTCCCCCCTCTTCCGTGGCCCTGAATTCCGGTCGTGTCTTACACTCGGGAAACATTAGCTCGAAAGTCCTTTTACCATTGACATGCTATGTCTTTGGAGATGGCCCGTGGAGGGATACAATGGTTCGATTTGGCTTTGACCCGCGGCAAGATCCTCAGGCGAGATTGTCAGCCTGTGTCACCCTGACTATTAACGGTGTTGACTGAGAATACCAAGCTATCAAAAACTATATTTTCGAAACCTCAATCACCCCATTGGTCGCGCCTCGGTGGTGTCAAGACGGCAGGACAGCCGCACTTCTGTTGCCTCTATGAACCGCTCGTTGGCAGAGCAGAGTCGCGATGATAGAAGGTCACAATGGTCGTCTGCAGTTGATACGTTGCTGAACTCTGGCACGACAGATCGCATATCTTTGACGGAGTCACCCTCTCTTCGGAAACAGCTGCATTCCAATTATGTGATATCACTGACCCCATGCTTAAACGAATGATAGAGGAGGAAGATGATATCCGCGAAAGCTGCAACGTAAGCGTAGGCTGGCTGATTTTTACAGCGTATTAACTGTCGATTTCCAGGAGCGTGACGGTTGGTTTACCAGTCGTGCCCTGGAACGTATCAAGGCTGTACTACGACACAAGTTCTTTGCGCTGCTGGAAGGATACGTCGCGACTGATGAGGAATGCCTCAAATTTCTTGACCAACAAGACGGTACAAAGGCGATCCGACCATTCGCAAGAAGACCACGGCCAGGTAAACACAATATGGCAAAGGGTGCAATGCCAGTGGAAGATGCAGCGGTATATCTATCGCTACCAACTCCCACTCTCCTGCTGACTGCTGTTCCAGGCATTGCGGCTACGCGCAACGCTGGAACGAAATGCTGCAATGAATAGAAGTGTCCGGGAATTGACGACAGAGGGTGGATGAGAGAGGGCACATGGGACACTTCACTGCTTGTACTAAGTTCGTAAGAAGACGCGGATGTGCAACAGACACGAAGCATGATGTTTTTATGACTGTTTTTGGGTGCTTTTACGGTGTGCATGGTTGTCTAGGCATAGACATGTGCGCATGATGGGGTTGTGTGTTACAATAAAAGAAACGATCTTGGGCTGGACACCAATACATACTGTATCATGACGCAGTCTTCTGTTCTACTCGTGCTTTGCGCTACAATCAAATGAGAGATGGGATACTGCGATAGTATAAATGGTACTCACCGACCCCACGAGAGCGTACAAGGCGTTGCGTCGGAACTGTGAGTCACGGTAAATAACGTGGTCAAGACAGGAAACCAGCACGAAAGCGATACCTTAGCATCAACCTAACATGGGAAAGGGCACTGAGCATCATCCAGTGGGTAAGAGATAGAAGCTGGGACGTACACCCTTTAACGAGCGTGTGCGACCAGCAGACTTTGGCTTCTTGATACCATTGCGGTGGGCCTTTTTGTTCTGATTGTGATTGGTATGACTGAGAATTGTTGTAAGCCTTTCAGAGTGAAAACGAGAATTCACGACGCGCACGCACTTCTTGGATTTTGCCATCGCTGCTCCGTTGTCTGTTATCACCGCTGAGACCTCCAGTGAGTGAGACCTAATGGTGGCTGAATAACTGTATAGCTTTGTTCTCACGGCCTTTTTTCGGGATCGGGACCGATCGGGCCAGTGAAAATGAAATGAAATAGTTGGTCGGCCGAGCCGAAATGGTGGAAGGTTACCCCCTCAGCATGTGTCCGACTCCGAGGTCGTTCTTTAAAATGCGGGACTTTTCGAATTCGCCAGCACCACCAGATCACTCAACTTCCTCTCGCGAACATGTCTGATTCTGTCTCCAAACCGCGTACTTTGTATGACAAAATATGGGACGACCATCTCGTGTAGGTGGCTCTTGGTATCGTGTGTGGGTTGAATGCTCATCTCAGTCGGTCTTCTGCAAGCGACGTGCAGGAGGATGGGCTCGCCCTGATTTATATCGACCGGTGGGTATACTCTCGCCCCGAACCGTCCATGTCGGACGCGTCGTCATGCTTGTTCTAGGCATCTCGTGCATGAAGTTACGAGTCCCCAGGCGTTTGAGGGATTGTGAGTGTCTTTCGAGTGTCTTCCGTATCGTACAGTGGCCCATGATCGGGGGTTTAGGAGGAACGCTGGTCGGCCTGTGCGCCGCCCTGATTGCACTCTGGCGACTGTAGATCACAACGTGCCGTACGTTTTCCGCTTTAACGGGCTCGCCGGACGACGATGACCGGAAATTTTCCAGCACCGACTCTAGGAAAAACTTCTCTTCCATTCAATCATTTATCAGCGAGCCCGACTCCCGTGCTCAGTGCATAGCTCTGGAGGAGAACGTCAAGGAATTCGGCCTTACTTATTTTGGCATGACAGATAGACGTCAAGGTATGCACGATTCATTTACGCCTATTGTCACCGCATGCTCAGAACTTCCAGGGATCGTGCATGTAATTGGACCCGAACAAGGCTTCACTGTAGGCGATGTTGGGTTCCTTGTATTCTAATTGTGCTTATCATTTATCAGCTTCCTGGCATCACCTGTGTGTGCGGTGATTCGCACACGTCAAGTAAGCGATTAACGAGGTAGTTAAAGAAGCTCACATTCTAATTGTCATTTCCAATAGCCCATGGTGCATTTGGCTCCCTCGCGTTTGGAATAGGGACGTCAGAGGTCGAGCATGTTCTGGCCACCCAGACTCTATTGCAGAAAAAGGCGAAGAACATGCGCATCACCGTGGATGGCGAGCTCCATGAGGGTGTTACTTCAAAGGACGTAATCCTCCATATCATTGGTCACATCGGTACTGCGGGGGGCACGGGCAGCGTCATCGAGTACGCTGGCTCGGTCTTTCGCGGGTTCAGCATGGAAGCGCGCATGAGCGTCTGTAACATGAGTATCGAGGCTGGTGCTCGTGCAGGTATGGTCGCTCCCGACGACGTCACGTTCAATTACCTCCGGAACCGGCCTTTGGCTCCCAAGGGCGAGGCTTGGGACCGCGCTCTTACCTATTGGAAGTCCTTGAAATCTGACGAGGGGGCACACTTTGACGTGGAGATCAACATCCGCGCCGAAGATATCATCCCCACAGTCACCTGGGGGACTTCTCCACAAGACGTAGCCCCGATCTCCGGAGTTGTTCCGGACCCGGCGTCGATTACCGATCCCGTCAAACGCTCCTCCGTTGAGCGTTCGCTGAAGTACATGGGACTCACCCCGAACACGCGATTGGAAGACGTCGCACTAGACAAGATCTTTATCGGCTCATGCACAAATAGCCGCATCGAGGACTTGCGATCCGCGGCTAAAATTGTACTAGCTGCAGGACCTGATGCAAAAGTCGCACGGAACGTTCACGCGATGGTCGTCCCGGGATCTGGCCTCATTAAGCAGCATGCAGAAGCCGAGGGTCTCGACGTCATCTTCAAGCGTGCTGGCTTTGACTGGCGTGAGGCGGGCTGTTCCATGTGTCTAGGGATGAATCCCGACCAACTTTCTCCTGGAGAGCGGTGTGCTAGCACCAGCAACCGTAACTTTGAAGGTCGACAAGGTGCCGGTGGTCGCACACACCTCGTTAGCCCCGCTATGGCTGCTGCAGCTGCAATCACGGGTAAGCTGACGGACGTGCGCAAGTTCCTTGGTGTGGATCTCAGTTCCAGCGCCAACCTGAAGGTAGCGAGCGCATTTGACTTTTTGACGGATCCCGTTTTACCGCCTCCGGAGCCGGAGAGGCCTGCGCCGCCTGAGGCATCGTCAGTTCCAAAGAGTCTACCCCCAGCAGAGACGCCATCTGGTGTTTCCAAGTTTATCGTCGTGTCTGGTATCGCTGCACCACTGCACATCGAGAATGTCGACACAGACATGATTATCCCCAAACAATTCCTCAAGACGCTTAAGCGCTCCGGTCTTGCCAATGCGCTCTTCTATACATTGCGAAAGGACCCACATACAGGCGAGGACACCGACTTTGTATTGAATCGTGCGCCATACAATCAGGCAAAGATCTTGGTCTCCACGGGGAAGAACTTTGGGTGCGGCAGTTCCCGAGAGCATGCGCCATGGAGCTTGTGAGTGATGGCAGCACCATTTTTGTCATTCCCCCCCTTACTGACTGGACATGGGAATGCAGGAACGACTTTGGGATTCGTTCTGTCATCGCACCGAGCTTTGCGGACATTTTCCGTAACAATACGATGCAGAACGGGATGCTACCGGTGGCGCTGTCCGTTGAGGAATGTAAGACCCTGGCCGAGGATGCGGAAGCAGGTTTAGAGCTGGAGGTTGACCTGGATAAGCAAGAAGTGCGGCGAGCGAACGGGAAACCTGCGATTTCGTTCAAGGCTGATCCATTCCGGAGGCATTGTTTGCTAAACGGGTTGGATGACATAGCGCTCACCATGCAAAAGGTGGGCTCCGTTGAGAAGTTTGAGCAGAAGCGCAGCGAACTGTGGCCGTGGTTAGATGGGTTTGGATACAAGGGAAAGAAGATTCCGTTGCGTGGAGCAGGGATAATGGACTGGTAATTTGAAAGGCGTGCGAAGTAAGGGGCAGAAGATTGTGCTGTGTATGAACATCAATCAATAATAGCGGTGTCCCCAATTGCAATTGACATTTGCTCTGTAATGTTGTAAATCATGACCTTGGCGTCTCCATCACTCTTTTCTTTCCCATCTTCTTATTACAACCCAGAAGCCAATGGCTACCGACACAGTTCTCGTAGGTACGTAGCGTGCTTATTTTTCTTACTTGTCGCCGCATATCGGTTAATTGACAGGAATATCCGCTGTGCCGAGGCGCGACAACCGAGCGATGTTTTCTCATTACCAGTCTGATCTAGCCCGACAACGCCAGATTGGTATTAATGTTGATGATCAGGAGAGCAACTTGCAAATTATTAGTACCTCGGGGCCCGAGGGCAGCACGGGGCATGACCCTTCACCTTCATCACAGCATCCGACAAGGATGAAGAATGACTCTTTTAGTGGTACTGCCGTACAGAGACGAAGCGGCACAGACAATCGAAGGTTTCCTATTGTCCTTCCCCTCAAACTCTCCGACACGTCTCCTCCAGGGCGGGCGAAGGAACATGAAACGAGCCAATATTCACCCTCGG
>Ga0209488_10004131_pt1 | contig 11450 bp, 7 predicted proteins | sample Rivendell_Oct201_8_FD_188349 | JGI IMG/M metagenome (GOLD analysis project Ga0209488, IMG submission 188349) | Vadose zone soil microbial communities from the Eel River Critical Zone Observatory, Northern California, USA -... | ecosystem: Environmental > Terrestrial > Soil > Vadose zone >... | reverse complement strand
TGGCGCAGTTGTCAGCGCATAATGTCGCCTATCGGTCGGTCGATATCGGCGATCCGTCGGACTCGCACTGTCAGGTCGACACCGCCGTGAAGATCAACCGGATCCACGCTGCGTTCAACCATCCCGCGACGATGAGCTGCGCGCTGGCCGACCGCCTCGACGAATTCGAGCGCGAGGTCGTGCAGCCCCTGGCCCTCGATGAGCTCGGCAGCCGCGCGACCCGAGTCGATCACCTCGGCAGCTATTCCTGCCGGCGGCAGAATTCGCGAACCGCAGGGCGATGGAGCCAGCATGCTCGTGGTCAGGCGATCGACATCGCCGGCTTCCGCCTGTCGGACGGCACCACGGTCAGCGTCGAGCGCGACTGGAACGAGAGCGGCGCGAAGGGTCGGTTCCTGCGTCACCTCGCTCAGCGAGCATGCCGGTATTTTTCGGTCGTGCTGACCCCCGAGAGCAATGCCGAGCACTACAACCACCTGCATCTCGACATCGGCCCCGACCGGCTCTGCTCGACCTAGCCATTACAGGCGGCCGGCACGGTTCAGCCAATGTCAACTTTCCGGAGCGGAGGCGTACAGGGGACGGTCTTCCGGATCATCCGTGCCGAGCAGCGGCATCCAGGCCGGCGCGAGGTCCGCCAGGCGAACCGACAGGGCTGCCTCCTGGTAAAGCAGGCGCGCCTCGATCACGGGTCCGCGGCGGATGCCGAGCGAAGCGACCCGGACGGTATGCTGCCAGCCGCCTTGCGGTACCAGGACGATGTCGCCGACTCGGATCAGGTGATTGGCCTTCTTGACGGGAGAGCCGTTGACGGCGACCGCTCCGGCAGCGCAGAGCCGCGCCGCGAGCGATCGGCTTTTGGCAAAACGCGCAAACCACAGCCACTGGTCGAGGCGGGTCTTGGTGCGTTCAGCCTCTGCTATCGTGGAGATCAAGCGAAGTTCAACTCCTTCAACTTGGCAAAGGGATGCCCGTCGCGCGGCAACATGCGCCGCCGGGTGCTCTCGGAACCACTGCGGCGTCGCGGTTTGCCGATGAAGAATTCGCGTTCGTTCTCGATGATCGCACGATAGCCGAGCGCCGTTACCAGCCGGCGCAATTCGCCGATCGCCACGCCGGCGATCGACGCGAGCTCGGCATCGCCGGCAAACCTGCCGGCGCGGGCTCGCTCGCGCAACGCCGTCGCCAGCCGCTCCAGGCGGTCCGGCCGCAACGCCCAGCCGCCGAGCACTCGCCGGCCGATCGCCGCATAGAACGAGGCAGGGAGATCGGGATCCACCGCGATGACTCTGCCCTGACGGCGGGCGCCGGGAAGCGGCGGCACGGCGCGGCCCTGCTGGACCGCCCATAACAGGGCGCGGAAGCGCGCCGTCTCGCCGCCCAGCAATGGCTCGACATAAAGGCTCTCGGCGCCAAAACGCACGCCAGCCCGGCCCAGGGCCCGCCGCGTTTGCCGGTCGAGGGCACGCAACGGCGCGGCAACGTCGACAACCGCAAGACAACCGAGCGAGTCCACCAGCTGAAAGACGAGGCCGCGGCCGATCCCCTCCAGCGGCAGCGCCCGCATCGCGAAGAGCGGCGCCAGGCGGCGTTCGATCTCGCCTTTGACGAAGAGCTGCAGGCGCTGCCGAACCCGTTCGCGCAGCTCGCCGTCGAGAAAATCGCTGGCCTGCACCTCGACCCGCGGCGCCAAGATCGCATCGCCAGCCACCAGCCGTCCGACCGGCCCGCCCTGCCAATGCAATCGGCCGGCCGCATCCAGCGTAAACGCCTCCTCGCTATCGTTGGCGAGCCGCCGCGCCCGGGCTGCGACTTCAGTTCGGAGGACACGATTAGCTGCTGTCAGGAGGGTGCGCATCGCGGCACCCTCGGAGGCGTCCGGGACAAAGCGAAAGCCGTCGAGCCGGCCGACATGGGCGCCTTCGACGAGCACCGCGCCTGCCTTGTCGACCGACGCCAGCAACTCCCCATCGCCAGCCATCTGGCGCACCAGAAACGCCGAACGGCGATCGACGAAGCGCTGCGTTATCCGGTCGTGCAGCGCATCCGACAGGCGATCCTCGATGCCGCGGGCACGCTCCTGCCACTCGGCCGGGCTGTCGACCCAGTCGCCGCGATGGGTGATGTAGGTCCAGGTCCGGACGTGGGCGATCCGCGTCATCAGCGTATCGATGTCGCCATCCAGGCGATCGAGCTGCGCCATCTGGGCGCCGATCCAGGGGCCCGGCAACCTTCCCTCAGGCCCGGCGAGCTGGACGAAGCAATGGGCCAGGAAGCGGGCGTGGCTGTCGCTCATGACCTTGCGGAAATCGGGGATCTGGCAGACCTCCCACAACAGCCGGACGGCGCCCGGATGGGTCGCCAGCCCCATGACCTCGCGATGGTGCGCCAGGAGCTGCAAGGCCCGATGATCGTCGGCATCGCGCGTCTGGATCAGGCCGCCAACCGGCGGCCGCTCGTCGAGGCTTTTCAGCAAAGCCCCGACCGACTGAAACCGCAGCTTGGTGTTGCGCCACGACAACCGGGTCAACGCATCGAAACGGTGCTCCTCGACCGCGGTGACAATGGCCTGATCAAGCGGTCCCTCCTCGGCCGTGGTGCCGAATGTGCCGTCGCTCATATGGCGGCCAGCGCGACCGGCAATCTGGCCGATCTCGGCGGCGGAGAGGCGGCGCGGGCCGCTTCCGTCGAATTTGCCGAGCCGGGCAAAGGCGACATGGTCGAGATCCATGTTGAGTCCCATGCCGATCGCATCGGTGGCGACGAGGTAATCGACCTCGCCGGCCTGGAACATCCCAACCTGGGCGTTGCGGGCTCGCGGGCTCAGCGCGCCCATGACGATCGCGGTGCCGCCGCGTTGACGGCGCACCAGCTCGGCCAGCGAAAACACGTCGGCCATGCTGAAGGCGACGACGGCGCTGCGCGGCGGCAGCCGCGTCACCTTCTTGTACCCGGTATATGACAAGGTCGAGAAGCGCGGCCGGCTGACATATTCGGCGTTGGGCACCAGGCGCCGCATCAATGGCCGGATCGTGTCCGAGCCGAGAAACATCGTCTCGCTGAGACCGCGGGCATGCAGCAGCCGGGCGGTAAAAACATGGCCGCGCTCGGGATCGGCACAGAGCTGAATCTCGTCGACGGCCAGGAACTCGACCGCGCGGTCGAGCGGCATCGATTCAACCGTGCAGACGAAATAGGAGGGGTTGGGGGGCAGGATCTTCTCCTCCCCGGTGATCAGCGCGACGGCGCGGGCGCCGCGCAATTTGACGACCCGGTCGTAGTTCTCCCGCGCCAACAGGCGCAGCGGAAAGCCGATCATGCCGCTCTGGTGATCGAGCATGCGCTCGATCGCGAGGTGGGTCTTGCCGGTGTTGGTCGGCCCGAGGACCGCGACGAGCCGCGGTTCGGAACGCAGCATGGCCATGACGCATGTATCGGGCCAGAAGGGCTGTCGGACAAGAGTAAATGATTAAAAAAGCATGTGGTGCGACGCCGCGGCTCGCCGTGATCCCGGCCGGTAACGGTTTTTTTACGATTATTGCCTTATGTGTTAAGCAGCTTGGCTCGGCTGAAAAGACCAGTCATGAACGAAGGCCGACGACACAAATACGAATCGCTGCTGGAGACTTATTGTTCTCAGCTAGGGACGCTGCTCGACCGGCGCGGCCCGGGATTGGCATTCGTCAGCGCCAAGCAAAGCGCCGAAGCGGCGGCGACCACTGCCAATCAACAGATGCTCCAGGCCCAGGCATCTGATCGTGCGAAGACTAAGTTCCTTGCCAACATGTCGCACGAATTACGTACACCGCTAAATGCAATAATCGGCTTTTCAGAAGTCATCAAACTTAATGCTCAGCAACCGAAAGAGCGTTACCCTGAATATGCCCAATACATCCACGATGCGGCAATTCATTTGCTTGATCTGATCAATGGGATACTTGACTTGGCTCGGATCGAGGCGGGCAAGGTCGAGCTGGAGGAGGAGGCGGTTTCAATCGCCGACCTAATTTACTCGGTGATTACGACCGTCACACCGATTGCCGAAAAGAAACTGGTCGCCGTCAATTGCCGGCGCCGCCAGACCGACGCGCTGATCCGGGTTGACCAGACAAAATTCAAGCAGGTCTTGCTCAATCTCTTGTCCAACGCGGTCAAATTCACCAATCCCCGCGGCAGCGTCATTGTCGATTATAGCCGTGACGCGCAGGGGGATCTGTTGATTTCGGTCAAGGATACCGGGGTTGGGATCCCGCCCGAGCACCTGCTAAAAGTGCTGGAGCCCTTTGAACAGGTGGAAGACCACCTGACGCGCCGGAATGAGGGCACCGGTCTCGGTCTGCCGATCGCCAAGGCGCTGATCGAGCTGCATGGCGGCCAACTCGCTCTCGACAGTCAGCTCAATGTCGGGACGACCGCCAAGCTCCGCCTGCCACGTGAGCGTATCAGCCATTCTGATCATGCGTTGATCGCATGAGCCCTGATCGCATGAGCCCCTGGGCAATTCTCTCAGCAACCGCCAGGACGTCCGCCCTCGGGCAGGCACCTTCGGCATAACGGGACAGGACATCATGGACGGCAGCGATATTGGTACCCAGAGCGGGTTGCGGATCGGCCGCATCATCGCGGTCTCGGCCTCGCAGGCCGTCGCTCTTCTCGAACGGTGCGAGGATACCGGGGGATCGGACCGCGCCTGGCCCGTCGAAATGGGCGCCTTGGTCAAGATGCACACGCGCGTCTCGACCGTTTACGGCATGGTCAGCGGGATGCGGGTTCCGCTGCCCACCATGGCGCCGTCCGACCAGGAACTGAAGGTCGTCGAAATCGAGTTGGCCGGCGAAACCATGCTCGAGGCGAATGGCGATCCCGGCCCGTTCCGGCGCGGCGTATCGGCCCATCCGGCACTCGACGAGCCGGTCTACCTTGCCTCCCCCGCCGACCTCGCGCTCGTCTACGCGCGTCCCAGCGTCGCGACGGCGCGGATCGGCACGCTTCACCAGGATAGCGCGGTACCCGCCTATATCCTGACCAACGAGCTGTTCGGCAAGCATTTCAGCGTCGTTGGCACCACCGGCTCGGGCAAGTCCTGCGTCGTTGCCGCGATCCTCGGTGCCGTCATCGAGCGCAATCCGCATGCCCATGTCATGCTGATCGATCCGCATAGCGAGTATTCCGCCGCCTTTGGCGAGAAGGGGATGGTCCTCAGCCCCGGCGATGGGTTGTATCTGCCCTATTGGCTGTTCAACTTTGAGGAGATCGTCGAAATCGTGCTCGGCGCGGATCACCAGCCGGAGCAGCCGAAGATCCTCGGCGACGCCATTCTGGCCGCCAAGCAATCCTATTTCGCGAAATCGGGGCTCGACAAGACCGGTACTGTCGATACGCCGGTCCCGTACCGGATCTCCGATGTGCTGCGCCACCTCGACAGCGCGATGGGCGCTCTCGATCGGCCCGAGAATGTCGCTGCCTATCAGGGTCTGCAGCAACGGCTGCAGGCGCTTCAATCCGATGCCCGGTACAGCTTCGTGTTCGGCCAGCGCCTGACGGTGCGCGACGAGTTGTCGGCCATCATCTCCCAGCTGTTGCGCATCCCGGTCGACGGCAAGCCGATTACGATCCTCGACGTCTCGGGGATCCCGTCAGAAGTTCTGAACGTGGTGGTCTCGGTGTTGTGCCGCCTGACCTTCGATTTTGCGCTGTGGAGCGATACGCCGGTGCCGATCACGATCGTTTGCGAGGAAGCGCACCGCTACGCCCCGCGCGACACCGGGCTCGGTTTCGAGCCGGCCAAGCGCGCCCTGTCGCGGATCGTCAAGGAAGGCCGCAAATACGGCGTTTCGCTGTGCGTCGTGACGCAGCGCCCCTCGGATCTGGCGCCGGGCCTCCTGTCGGAATGCAATACGATCTTCGCCTTGCGGATGACCAACCACGATGACCAGGAAATCGTGCGCGGCGCCGTCCCCGAGGCGTCGCACGGTCTGATGAACTTCCTGCCGGCGTTGCGCAACGGCGAAGCGATCGCCGCCGGAGAAGGCGTATCGATGCCGATGCGGGTCTGTTTCGACCTGCTGCCGGACGATCATCGTCCAAAGAGCGCCACGGCCTCGTTCACCGGCTCATGGTCGCAGGAGACCGAGGCCTCGCAGGTCGACCGGGCGGTCGAGCGCTGGCGCCGCGGCGTGCGCCACGCGGCCTGAGACAAGGCCGAGCCGGCCTACAGCGCGACCCGTTGCTCTTCCGCATTCGCGGCTCGCTTTGCCTCGGCTGAGCGTCGCCGCGCCTGTCGTGGGGCCTGCTAGGCGGCGCGCCGCGGCAGGCCGAGGATTTCGGCCGCCTCGCGGCCGAACGCCAATGTCTTGCGACGGCAGCAAGCGGGCCACATATTCGCGGCGGTCCCCCCAACACCCATACCCGCCCGATGACCCAGGAAACCGCGCCCGAAACCAAAGCTGAAACCAGAAGCTTCCAAGCGGAAGTCAGCCGCCTGCTCGACATCGTCGCGCACTCGCTTTACAGCGAGAAGGAGATCTTCCTGCGCGAGCTGATCTCGAACGCGTCCGATGCCTGCGACCGGCTGCGCTATGCCGCGCTGACCGAGCCCGGGCTGGCCGAGGGCGCCGCCGATTATCGGGTCGTGCTGACTCCGGTCAAATCATCGCGCACCCTGACCATTGCCGATAACGGCATCGGCATGAACCACGACGAGCTGATCGAAAATCTCGGCACGATCGCCCGCTCCGGCACGGCGGCTTTCGTCGACCAGCTGACCGGCGACGCGCGCAGCGATGTGAGCCTGATCGGCCAGTTCGGGGTCGGCTTCTATTCCGCCTTCATGGTCGCCGACAAGGTCGAGGTGCTGAGCCGCAAGGGGGGCGACAGCGAGGGCTGGCGCTGGACCTCCGACGGCAAGGGCAGCTTCACGATCGAGCCCGCCGCCAACGTGCCGCGCGGCGCCCGCATCACCTTGCACATGCGGGAAGGCGACGACGAATACCTTGCGCCGGAGCGCTTGCGGCAGATCGTCAAACGCTATTCCGACCATATCGCCCTGCCGATCGTTCTCGCCGACGCCAGCAAAGAGGAGACGATCAACAGCGCCTCAGCATTATGGACCCGGCCGCGCGCAGAGATCACCCCCGAGCAGTACAAAGAGTTTTACCATCACGTCGGCCACAGCTTCGACGAGCCCTGGCTGACCCTGCACGCCAAGGCTGAGGGCGTGCTCGAATACAGCTTTCTGCTGTTCGTCCCGTCGTCGAAGCCGTTCGACCTGTTCGACCCGGACCGCAAGCCGCGGTTGAAGCTCTATGTCCGCCGGGTCTTCATCACCGACGAAGGCACCGAACTGGTGCCGCCCTATCTGCGGTTCGTGAAAGGCATCGTCGACAGCGAGGACCTCCCGCTCAACATCAGCCGCGAGATGCTGCAATCCAACCCCATGCTGGCGCGAATCCGCCAGCAGCTGACCCGGCGGGTGCTGTCCGAACTCGGCAAGAAGGCGAGCGAAGCGCCCGAGGAATACGCCACCTTCTGGGATAATTTCGGCGCCGTGCTGAAAGAAGGCCTCTACGAGGATCGCGAGCAGCGCGACACGATCCTGCCGCTCGTTCGCCTCCGCTCGACGACTCGCGACGGGCTGGTCTCGCTCGACGATTACATCGCGGCGATGCGGCCGGGCCAGGACGCGATCTACACGATCACCGGCGACAATCTGGAGCTGTTGAAGAAGAGCCCGCAGATCGAAGGGTTTCGCGCCCGCGGCGTCGAGGTGCTGCTATTGACCGATCCGATCGACGAATTCTGGATCTCGACGGTCGCCGCCTACAAGGAAAAGCCGTTCAAATCCGCCACCCGCGGCGGCGTCGATCTCGACAAGATCGCGCCCGCCGACGAGAAGGAGCCTGCGACAAAGCCGGAGCCGCCGGCAAAGCTCGCCAGCCTGATCGCGATCTTCAAGCTGGCGCTCGGCGAGACCGTCAAGGATGTGCGCAGTTCGGAACGGCTGACCGACAGCGCGGTGTGCCTGGTCGCCGACGAGGGCGATCTCGACATGCATCTGGAGCGGCTGTTGAAGCAGCACCGCCAGCTCGACAGCGGCGCGAAACGCATCCTCGAATTGAACCCGCAGCACCCGCTGATCGCGCGCCTCGCCGCCTCGGTCGGCGAGAGCGGTGCTTCGGAGCAATTGTCCGAGTTCGCTTGGCTGCTGCTCGACCAGGCCCGCATTGTCGAAGGCGAGCAATTGCCCGACCCATCGGCGTTCGCCCGGCGGCTCGCGGCCTTGCTCGAGCGCGGCCTGCCGGCGGCGGCATAAGCGTCAGCGGGGCGATTTCTCCGGATCGACCCAGCGGATCGCCGGCGCCGAACCGGAACCTCGCCGGGCGCGGTTGGGCGCGGCCGCCGGCGGTGCAGCCGTGGACGGCGGAGATGCCGAGACGGCGGGCTGCTCCGAGCCGCTGATGCCCCTGCCGGAGGATGGGCCAATCGTCGTACCGGGATCAATCGCCTCGCGCTCGCGCTCATCCGACCAGCGCGACCGCCCATGCCGCCAGTGACCATGGTGACGGTGGTGGCGTATCAGCAGCAGCGGCGAAGACGGCCCGGCGACCGCCGGCCCCGGCGCGGGTGCGGATGGGAGTGCCCAACCCGTGGCGGCCGATCCCAGCAGGGCGATCACAAAGGCTCCGATCCAAACCGTCTTCATCGTGTCCACGCTTCGGTCGCGGGTGACGCGCACCCTCTTGCCATTCAACGGCTTCGACCAAAGGCCTGTTCCCGGCGAAGCGGCACTTATGAAACCGGAAGGTGCAACGCCGCGTGCGCCCGCCGCCCGAGGCTTATTCCGGAAACGGCGGGGTTTCGCCCTCGGGCAGGCCGACCTGGAACACGTTGAGGGTGTTCCCGATCAGCGTGTAGTACCCGATGATCGCGATCACCTCGACGAGGCCGTTCTCGCCGAGCGCCTTCACCGCCTCGCTGAAGCTGGCGTCGGACAGGCGCTGGGTGCGGAAGATCTCGTTGCAGACGCGATAGATCAGCGCCTCGTCCTGCTCGGTGAAGACCGGGGTGCCGCCGGTGCGGATCATCTCGATCGCGGCGGCGGGAACGCCGGCTTTCTCGGCGAGCGGCGCATGGGCGTACCATTCGTATTGCGCCCGCCAGAACCGCGCGGTGGTGATGATCGCGAGCTCCGACAGGCGGTCGGGCAGCGAGGTGCCCCAGCGCAGATGCTCGCCGAGCTGGGAAGCGTGTTCGCAAATCTCGGGCGCCCGGATCAGCAGCTGGAACGGCCCGCCGAACCGGCCGCGCCGGCCCGCGATGATCAGGTCGTGGACCCGCTTCTGCGCCGGATTCATCTCGGCCGCGGTGATGTCGCGATAACGGCTCATCGATTGCTCCCTATTGCATCGGCGCGGCAGCATAGCCAAGCCGTCCCAGGCCCGCCAAGCGCCCGCGAGCAAGCGAGATTACGGCGAATTAATCCACCTGACAGCGGGCTGAAAGCTTGCTCTGCCATCTTAACGGCAAGTGCCCGACTCATTCGGGCGCGCTGACCGCTCGCACTGACGCAGCAGGAGATCGTTCATGACGCAACTTCCCGCGGAGCCTGTCCGCCGTCCCCGCTTCAAGAAAACCCGCGCCGCCGCCCTGGGGTTCGGGCTCGGCGCAACCCTGGCCCTGTCGCCTCTGGTCTGGGCGCAGAACCCGGACAGCTCAACCAGCAACCCCACGACGACGACGCCAAGCGTCGCCATTCCGCAGCAGAGCTTCGCGCCGTTGGTCAAACGGGTATTGCCGGCCGTCGTCAATATATCGGTGACCGGAAAATCGGATGCCGAACAGATGTCCGGCCAATCGCCCGAGGAATTCGGCGGCGCCCCGTTCGACGATTTCCTGCGCCGCTTTTTCGACCAGCATGGCGGTAGCCAAGGGCAGCAGATGCCGCACCCGTTCGGGAGCGCCCCGTTCGGCGGTAATCGGGGCGACGAAGGCGGCGGTGCGAAACGCATCGCGCTCGGCTCCGGCTTCATCATCGACGCCTCGGGCACCATCGTGACCAACAACCACGTGGTCGGCGAGGCCGCCAAGGTCGAGGTCACGCTGCAGGACAACAGCAAATACACCGCCCGGATCGTCGGCCGTGACAAGCGGACCGATATCGCCGTCCTGAAGATCAAGGCCGACAAGCCGTTGCCCTATGTCAGCTTCGGCGACAGCAATGCGGCGCAAATCGGCGACTGGGTCATCGCCGTGGGCAACCCGTTCGGCCTCGGCGGCAGCGTCACGACCGGCATCATCTCGGCCCGCGGCCGCGACATCAATGCCGGCCAGTTCGACGATTTCCTGCAGATCGACGCGCCGATCAACCGCGGCAATTCCGGCGGCCCGACCTTCGACCTGAAGGGCGAGGTCATCGGCATCAACACCGCGATCTATTCGCCGAATGGCGGCAGCGTCGGCATCGGCTTCGCGGTGCCGTCGAGCGTCGCGAAATCGGTGGTGGCGCAGCTCGAGGCGGGCGGCAAGGTCAGCCGCGGCTGGCTCGGCGTGCAGATCCAGGAGATGACGCCGGCGATCGCCGCGAGTCTCGGCCTGCAAGGGCAGCACGGCGCGCTGGTGGCGGCGGTGACCGCCAGCAGCCCCGGCGCCGATGCCGGCCTCAAGCAGGGCGACGTGATCCTGTCGTTCAACGGCACCGAGATAACCCAGCTGCGCGACCTGCCGCGGACGGTTGCGGCGACGGCGCCAGGCTCGGCGGCGACGCTGAAGGTGTGGCGCAACGGCCGTTCGACGGAGTTGCAGGCCAAGATCGGCGACGCGCCGGAAAACCCGCGGGTCGCCTCGGCTGGCGACGGCGGCGATCAGCCGAGCGACAACCGGGCCGACGCGCTCGGCCTGCATTTCGCGGCGCTGAACAACGATTTGCGCCGCGAGCTGCATCTCGGCCGCGATGTCAACGGGGTGGTCATCGCCCGCGTCGATGACGGCAGCACCGCCGACGCGCTGGGCCTGGCGCGCGGCGACGTCGTGATCTCGATCAATCAGCAGGCCGTCGCGACGCCGCAGGAAGCCGCGCAGAAGCTCAAGGAGATCGCCAACTCGCCGCGAAAGAGCGCGCTATTGCTGCTCAACCGGCATGGGGTCACCCAGTATGTCGGCCTCGACCTCAGCAAGAACGAAGGCTGATCCCCCAAGTCGGTGTAGAGATTTAGGTCCCGGCGAAGGCCGGGACCATCCCGCCGAGCCCAAGACGTTGAAGGATGGATCCCGGCCTTGCGCCGGGATCTCCCTTTCAGCTCGCGAGGTCGCTGATGGATGGGTCCCGGCTTTCGCCGGGACGCGAATGCAATCTTGAGTGTGATTAAACCGCGCCGCCGATCGCGCGGTAGCGCAGCAGATGGTCGGCCAGGACGCACGCCATCATCGCCTCGCCGACCGGCACGGCGCGGATG
>Ga0209488_10004130_pt1 | contig 11451 bp, 13 predicted proteins | sample Rivendell_Oct201_8_FD_188349 | JGI IMG/M metagenome (GOLD analysis project Ga0209488, IMG submission 188349) | Vadose zone soil microbial communities from the Eel River Critical Zone Observatory, Northern California, USA -... | ecosystem: Environmental > Terrestrial > Soil > Vadose zone >... | reverse complement strand
TAAACCTGAAAGAGACCGACGACCCGCATGACGGGCCCGCGATCGCGCCGGACGTCGTTCCGGCCGCGTGGGCCGATAGAGTGCTCGCCGACATCAAGCGCGACGCGGTGAGCGGGGCTACGGGCAAAAAGCTCGATACGGGACCCAGCGTCGCCGCCGGCGCGGCGGCCCCATCGGTCGATACGACGTTTCGAGCAACCGCCGTCAACAAGGTCCAGGTTTCAGGCGACCGGCCGTCGAGCGGCAGCTGGACCTCGCGCGCCGTCATGGCCTTCATGTTTGCCCTGTGCAGCGCGCTTGCTGCCGCGGCCTGGCAACACTACGGCCATACCGCGAAGCAGATGATTGCGGATTGGACGCCGCCGTTCGTGCTGGCTGCATCGCCGGCATCGGAAAAGACCGGGCTCACCGAGCAACCGGGCTCGCCAGCCGTTCAGGCGGCCGCGGCGGACCAGCCAGCGCAAGCGGCTGGCTCGACTCAGCCCACGGACGGCGCCACACCGGCCGCCGCGCTCGCTCCGGAATCGGCGCAGTTGCTGCAGTCGATGGCGCGCGATCTTGCCGCCATGGGGCAGCAGGTCGAACAACTCAAGGCCAGCATCGCAGAGCTCAAGGCCGGCCGGCAGGCAATGTCTCCTGAAGCTGCCAGGACTTCGGTTGCCACGCCTTCGGTTGCTGGGACGCCCGAGATCAGGGCTCCCGAGCCTAATTTGCGACCAAAGATGTCGGCGCTTCCGCCGCGACCGGCCGCGGCGCCGCCGGTGCGCAAGCCGAGGCCGGCCTATTATCCGCCCGCGCAATCCGCAGCACCTCCGCCAGTGCCGCTTGCCGCTCCACCACCACCGCAGCCCGCGCCGCAACCGCAAACGGCGGGTCGGCTCGAGGACGAACCGGTGGCGCGGCCGCCGATGCCGATGCGCTGGTAGGTAGCCGGCAAAGCGGCTGGTCGGCTCAAATTTCGTCCAGCGCGGGAGGCTCAAACCAGTTCGTCAGCGACAGGCCGCCATCGACCACGATCGCGGCCCCCGTGACGTAGGCCGATATCCGGTTGGACAGCACCGCGAGCGCCATCGGTGCGAGGTCATCGGCCTGGCCAAGGCGGCCGAGCGGGATGTGTCTTGCGAGCGACGGGTCGGCGACAAACCCGCCGGCGGCGATGGCGCCGGGCACCAGCGCATTGACGCGGATGCCGAAGCGGCCCCAGGTTCTGGCCAGTTCTTTCACCAGCATGGCCATGCCCGCCTTGGCCGTCGAGTAGTGCGGCAGGTTGCGCGGCGTGCCGGCGTGCAGCGAAGTCAGCAGCAGGAACGAGCCGGGCTCCCCGGCTGCGATCAGCTTTCGCGCCAGTTCGCGCGCGAGGTGAAAGCCCGCATCGAGGTTCACCGCATGCATTTGCGCCCAGGTCTCGCTGTCGACGGCCATGGCGTGATCGGCCTCGCGCCGCGGCGGCGAAGCGCTGTGGACGAAATGCGTCACTCTCCCCAAGGCGGACTCGGCGTCCGCCAGCAGCGCATCGCAGGCGCCCCGACTGGCGAGATCGCCGACCCAAGGCACGGCCAGCTCCGGCCGCGGCGAGGTCTTGGCCGCGGCCCTGACCGTATCCTCGCGCACATCGGCGAACATTGTTCGCACGCCCTCGCCGACCAGCGCTTGTGCAATCGCGCGACCGATGCCGTTTCCCGCGCCGGTGACGAGCGCTGCTTCGCGCGCGGGGTCGAAGGGATGATCCAGCAGGCTCATGTCGGTGGGCTCTCCCATGGGTGGTGACGCCGCACGCTATCACGCGGGCTTCACAACTCCAGCATTAGCCGGTGGTCGCCGATCAGCGCCGCAACGCACAGAGACTTCGTCTCGCTCGGGTGTGGAATAGTGCCCGCAACAAAAAAGGCGGCCCGTCAGGCCGCCTTTTTTCCGGAGGATCCGGTGTCACCAATATCCGGGGCCCTCGTCGTACGCGTATGAACCGTACGGCGCGACGACCACCGGGCCGCCGTAGTACGCGCGCGGTCCATAGTACGCGCTGCCGTAGCGGTATCCGTAGCTCGGCGTGCGGACGCCATATCCACCTCTCAGATAATTCGAGTTCGGATAATTGAACCCGATCGCGCCAGGCTCCTGCGTCGCTTCCTGAGCCATCAGCGGAGTGGCAAGCACGGTCGACAGGATCGCGGCTCCCAGTAGTTTCAGCTTCATCATCAGTTCTCCATTTGCGATACGAAGGACGAACCGCGCACATCAAGCGACGTTCCGAATTTTCGTTCAAACGGCCGTGAGTTCCGCGCGTCATCGGTATGCGCGCCATGCAAACAATGGTTGCATCAATAGGGCGGCTGCTTCTTCGCCCGCTGCGCCTTTGCCGCTTCCATCCACCACGCCAGATCATCGGCGAAACGCGGGAACGCATGCGCCAGCGCCTTGCCGCCCTCGCCGGTCGGCTTGCCTTCCACTGACAGGGTTTGCGCGATCGGCCCGGCCGCGATCGTGCTCGAAATCACCACCATGCCCATTTCGGAGAGCGTGCCGTGCCAGGCGGTCGCGGCGCGGACGCCGGAAAAGCGCCCGGCCGAATAGCTGGCAATCGCGGCGGGCCGCCAGAACCATTCTTCGAGAAAGTGATCGGTGAGGTTTTTCAGCCCCGGCTGGATCCCCCAATTGTATTCGCCGGTAATGAAGACAAAGCCGTCCGCGTCGCGGATTTGGCCGGCGAGTTTTTCGAGCCGCGCAGGCGCCTCGCCTTTTGGATATTCCTTGTACATCCGGTCGAGCATCGGCAGACCGACTTCCCTGGCATCGATCAGCTCGACATCGTCGCCGCGCGCGCGAAGACCCTCGACCACGAATTGCGCGAGGCGAATGCCCATGCGGTCGGAGCGATAGGAGCCGTAGAATACGAGGATGCGGTGGGTCATGGCAGCAATATGCTATCACGCGTCATTCAATTACTTCGTCCGCCAGCGCGAGTAACGTGGGCGGCACCTTGATGCCGATCAGGCGCGCAGTCTGCAGGTTGATCGCGAGCGTGAATCGCGTTGGTTCCTGAAACGGCAGATCGGCGATCCTTTTGCCCTTCAAAAGGCTGTCCAAATACTCCGCGCTTCGGCGGTAGCTGTCCAGCGGCTCAATGCCATAGGACATCAACGCTCCACCCTTCATCTCTGATACGAAGGTATGGATCGCAGGCAGTTTCAGCGCCGCGCAGCCCTCAATGATAGCGCGACCGTTCGCAACCGTCAGCGGGTCGGCGGCCACGATGATCGCCGACGCGTGCTGGTCACGCGCGACGGCCAGCGCCGGCGCGATATCGTTCGCGTCCTTGATCGGCAATGACAGCAGCTCGATCCCGAGGGTCTGCGACGCTGTTTTGGTCTGCTTTTCGAGCAGGGCATGTTGCGGATTTGCCGGGACCCATATCAAAGCCGCCATGCGCATGGAGGGCACGATCTCGCGCAGCATCTCAAATCGCTTGGCAGCCAGAACGTCGTTGAAGGTTGTGAAGCCTGTGACGTTTCCGCTCGGATGCGACAGGTCTTTGGTAAAGCCGAGTGCGACGGGATCGCCGCTCACGGCGGCTACAATGGGGACATCCTTCGTTGCAGTCATGAGCGCGCGCGTCGTCGTGGAGGTAGTCGACACGATCGCGTCGGGCGCAAGCTCGACTAATTCGGCGGCTGCTTGACGGATGCGCTCGCTATCATTGTAGGCAAAGCGGATGTCGATCTGGAGGTTCTTGCCTTCCGTCCAGCCCAGTTCTCGCAATCTCAGCTTGAGCGCGTCAAATCGCTTGGTGGCTTCCACATCTCCTTCGGCCAGGTTGCTGAGAATTCCGATACGTCGTACGCGATTGACGGTCTGCGCGGATGCGGCCGGCGGCCACGCCGCCAACCCGCCACCCACGAGGGCAATAAATTCCCGCCGCCTCATCAGCTTTTCTCTCAGAGAAGTGGGAAGCACAGCTTGTATAGCACAGGCCGAAGAAGGAACCACGCGGCGCTTCGTGTAAAACCCGCCCGATCGTTGTCGGTGTGTTGGTCAGTCCGCATCCTCGCTTCCGGCGCAATAGGCCTCGCTATCGCGCCGCCCTACTGCCCAAGCGCCAGAGCCGGTCTCACACCACCTTCGCCCGCACGAACAGCGCGCGCAGCGCGTTGGTGGCCTGCACCGTCAGCATCGCATTGTCGGCGGCGCCCTCAAGCGAAGCGATGGCCTCGTCGTGCAGCGACTTGAATTCCATCCACTCGATCGAGCTCAGATTGGTGATGAACTTGTAGGCTTGGCCGACGGTGCCGATCGAAACCGTTTTGCCGTTCACCTTGACCTTGAACGTCGCCCGCAGCGGCGTTTCCGACGTCGCCGCCTCGATCCCAGTGAATTGTACAGGCGTCATGATTGCGATGAAGATCTGCGCGAGGCCGTGATTGAATCGGAGAGGCTCGGCACCACGACCAGCCGGGTGATCTCGCCGTCGTTATACGCCTTCAGGAAGCGATCATAATTCTTGATCGAGACGCAGCCGTTGGAATCGCCGTTGGGACCGAGCATGTAGTTGTGCGCGAGCAACCCGGATCGGCCAAGCGTCATCTCGCCGTCGGTCGGGATCAGGCGCAGGGCCTGCACGCCGTGAAACAGTTTTTCACGCGGCTTCAAGTCGTAGGCGCCCGGCGGGGTCGCGCCGACCATGCGTTCGCTGACGTGTTCGGGATTGTCCATCTTGCTGCCGAGCCCGGAATGGGCTTCCAGCGACGCGCCGCCCGGGAGATAAACCGCACGTGCCGAAATGTCGTAGACCGCGGTAGACCTGTCGTAGCCGAGCGCTGCGAGATCCGGCCCTGTCCGGAACATACCGCCGCCCGGCGTCAGCGACGCCAGCGTGACCCGGCCGGGCCACAGGTCGGACAGTTTTTGCAAGATGGTGCGCTGGTCGCCCTGCGCCGCGTTGTCGGCCTGCGGCGTCGGGCCTGGGGTTGTTCGGCTCGCCGCGATATCTGCCTCCACGGGGCGCACCTTCGGCAGCGGCACGGCGGTGGAAGCAGAGGCCGATCGGGCCGCCTCTTCCGGCAGGGACCACCGCCATTCCTGTGACTGCAACTGCCGCGCCAGCAATTCCCGCGCGTCCAAAATTCTGTTGTCGACGGCCGCAAAAGCGGACCGGTCCAGCGCAGGCGAGGAAAAGTGAGGCGCAAGCGATTCCGGCGGCGGTGGCGGCAGAAAACGCTCCTCGAACGACGACGCGCCGGCTTTCGCATCGGCCGAAAGGAACGCGGTCTGCGCGGGGTCGGCGATCCAGGCCGCGGCTCCCACGGTCAACGCGAAGGCGCCGCAGACCAGCGCGATCGCTTCGGAGTACGAAGCGCGGCGGTGCTGCGATTGCCTGTCAGCGCTCGCTATGGCTCGACCCATCACTTCCCCGGTTCCACATCCGCCGCGGGCCCCCCGGACGGATTCGTGGAAATCACCCCCAATAGGAGTGCCGAAGTGCGGCATAATCGAGACCGCCGGCCAGGCGCGGCCAGCCGATCGGCTCGGGAACGCAATCGCAGCATAAGTCCCCGGCCAGGGCGAGGACGAGCCGGCCCGCTGAATATCGCCCGCGGCACCGCGGCGTCCTACTTGATCGCCCGACCATTCCGGGTTCCAATCCGCGCACTTAATTGATCAGGGAGAAGCCCAATGAAACGGATCTTTTTGGCTGCAATTATCGCTACCTTCGCCGCCGGTTCGGCCTTCGCGCAAGAGTCCTGTGAGACCAAGGCGGTCGGCAAGGACGGCAAGGCGCTCGCCGGCGCGGCAAAAACCTCGTTCATGAAGAAGTGCACGGCCGAGTCATGCGCGACCAAGGCCGTCAGCGCGGACGGCAAAAAGCTCGCGGGCGCCGCCAAGACCAGCTTCATGAAGAAATGCGAAAGCGGCGCGTAATTAGTCCCGCTTGAACCGGTAATCGAACCGGGCGCCGTCGGTCTTCAGCAGGCCGACGGTCGGCGCCGGGAAGTGCACCGGCAGCATCAGGGTATCGGTATCGGCAACCTCGGCGAAAAATTTTCGCCGCGAGACCGCCGATTGCTTCAGGTCCCAGTCGACGCCAGCCGACCAGTCCGGCTCGCGGCACTGGATCACGTGGTGCATGAGGTCGCCGGCCACCACCGCACGTTGGCCCTTCGAGAAGATGTTCACGCAGCAATGACAGGGCGTATGCCCCGGCGTCGGCGTCAGCGTGATCATGTCGTCGAGCGCGTAGTCGTCGTCGACCAGCAGCGCCTGCCCGGCTTCCACGACCGGCAGGCAATTGTCGCGAAATACCTTGCTCAGGAGGGCGGCGCGACCCAGGAGCGCGGCGCCCTTGGCATATTCGGCCTCCCAGGCGGCATATTCGCGCTTGTGAAAAATGTACTTCGCATTCGGAAACGTCGGCACCCAGCGCCCGTCGCGCAACATCGTGTTCCAGCCGGTGTGGTCGATATGCAGATGGGTGCAGAAAACATAATCCACCTGCTCGTAGGAAATACCGAGCGCGAACAGCTCGTTGCGCCAGCGTTCCTTGCCGGGAAAATCGAACGGCGGCGGATGGCCCTTGTCCTCGCCGGTGCAGGTGTCGACCAGAATGGTGTAGCGCGGGGTGCGGACCACAAAGGTTTGATAGGTGATGACCATCTTGCCCGACGCGGTGTCAAACACCTCCGGGTCCATGCCAGGCAGGTGATGCTTGAAGACGGCGTCGTCATAGGCCGGGAAGAAATCCTGCGGCCGCCGCCACGGCCCGTCGCGCTCGATCACCGCATCGATCGTGACGTCGCCGATCCTGATCCGCTTCATGCTCGTTTCGCTCCCGTTTTTGAAAGCGTAACGAGTGCCCGCCGGTGGTTCAAGCCGGGACACCGAGGCCGCTTGCGCGGAGATCACCGCTTTCATGCGGCGTGAAAACGTCCTAACATGACGCTTGGCAATCTGCGGGGCCCCACGATGCAATCCCGCGTGAGAAAATTCGCCCACGTTCTCGAACGGTCCGGGCTTGCGATGGCCGGAGCAGCCAGCGGCCTGTTTGTGGCCGCTCACGTGGGGTCGAGCATCGCAGCGCTGACCTCTCAGGGCTTCCTGCTTCTCATGATGCTGGCCGGCGCCGTCGGATTTTATCTCGGCATCGACACGCCCCAGATGCCGCTTCATGCGGCCAGTGGCCAGCCTTCGAACCCAGGTCCAAAGATCGACGCCGCGGAATTCCTGAGTGCGGTCGGGACGTTTCTCGCGGCGTTCGCGGCTGTTGCATCGGTCGGCGTGATCATCCTTCGTCACGACCCGCACATCGCCTGGACGGCCATGATCATGGCCGGATGGATCGGCGGCGTGACGATGCAGATCGTCGCCGGAGCGATTGCCCGCTTTCGCGCCTGAGCCGTTCAGCTCCGCAAGCCCGGCGCTTCCTGGCCGGTGCGGGCGACATATTCGGTGTAGCCGCCGCCATACTGGTGGATGCCTTCGGGAGTCAGCTCCAGCACGCGGTTGGAGAGCGCGGCGAGAAAATGCCGGTCGTGCGAGACAAACAGCATGGTGCCCTCGAACTCGGCGAGCGCGTTGATCAGCATCTCCTTGGTCGCCATGTCGAGATGGTTGGTCGGCTCGTCCAGCACCAGGAAATTCGGCGGATCGTAGAGCATCTTTGCCATCACCAGCCGCGCCTTCTCGCCGCCGGAGAGCACCCGGCATTTCTTCTCGATATCGTCGCCGGAGAAGCCGAAGCAGCCGGCGAGCGCGCGCAAGCTGCCCTGGCCAGCCTGTGGAAATGAATCCTCCAGCGACTGGAACACGGTCTGTTCGCCATCGAGCAGGTCCATCGCGTGCTGCGCGAAATACCCCATCTTCACGCTGCCGCCGATCGCGACCGTGCCATCGTCGGGCTCGGTCGAGCCGGCCACCAGCTTCAGCAGCGTCGATTTGCCGGCGCCGTTGACGCCCATCACGCACCAGCGCTCCCTGCGGCGGATCATGAAATCGAGGCCTTGATAGATGCTGCGGCTGCCATAGCCCTTGTGCACGTTCTTCAGGTTGGCGACGTCCTCGCCCGAGCGCGGCGCCGGCATGAAATCGAACGCCACCGTCTGCCGCCGCTTTGGCGGCTCGACGCGCTCGATTTTCTCCAGCTTCTTGACCCGGCTCTGCACCTGGGCGGCATGCGAGGCGCGCGCCTTGAAGCGCTCGATGAATTTGATCTCCTTCGCCAGCATCGCCTGCTGGCGCTCGAACTGGGCCTGCTGCTGCTTTTCATTCAGCGCGCGCTGCGCTTCGTAGAATTCGTAGTTGCCCGAAAAGGTCGTCAGCGAACCGCCGTCGATCTCGACGATCTTGTTGGCGATGCGGTTCATGAACTCGCGGTCATGCGAGGTCATCAGCAGCGCGCCCTCGTAGCCGCGCAAAAATTGCTCGAGCCAGATCAGGCTTTCCAGATCGAGGTGGTTGCTCGGCTCGTCCAGCAACATCACATCGGGCCGCATCAAAAGGATGCGCGCCAGCGCCACGCGCATCTTCCAGCCGCCGGAGAGCGCGCCGACGTCGCCCTCCATCATCTCCTGGCTGAAGCCGAGGCCCGCCAGAGCCTCGCGCGCGCGGCCCTCCAGCGCGTAGCCGTCGAGCTCCTCAAAACGCGCCTGCACCTCGCCGTAGCGCGCGATGATGTCTTCCATCTCCGCTTCCTGGTCCGGATCGGCCATCGCGGTTTCAAGCTGCTTCAACTCGCTTGCCACGATGCTGACGGGCCCGGCGCCATCCATCACCTCGGCCACCGCGCTGCGGCCCGACATCTCGCCAACGTCCTGGCTGAAATAGCCGATCGAGATGCCGCGATCGACCGAGACCTGCCCCTCGTCGGGTTGCTCTTCGCCGGCGATCATCCGGAACAGCGTGGTCTTGCCGGCGCCGTTGGGGCCGACGAGGCCAATCTTCTCGCCCTTCAGGAGCGTTGCGGAAGCTTCGATGAAGAGAATCTGGTGGCCGACTTGCTTGCTGACGTTGTCGAGACGGATCATTTTGGCCTGAGGTGGAATAAGCGTTGCGGCCTCTTATTCCATGTGGCGCGCCAGTGGAACCCCCATCATCGAGTATGACGACTCTGCGAAAAGCCTAAGCCGGCCGCATCAGCTTCAAGGTCGCCGTCAGCCGAAGGCTGCGCTTGCCGGCAAGCGCAATGGCTTCCAGTTCCGCACCTCGTTCGTGGCAGGTACCGGAAAAACCGATGCCGACCTCATGGCCGCCGAACACGGGATTCTCGCCCTTGGCCGGCGTGTGCTCCTGATTGATGATTTCGCCCTTCCAGCGGCCGTTCTGCGAGCTATAGGAGCCGAGGTAGTAGAAGAAGGCGTCGCCGCCGAGAATGCGGCCGTCGATCAGCAGCATGACGCCGGACAGGCCGCCATCGATGCCATCGAGGGTGCGGATGTGAATGGAATAGAGCCCGTTGACGATGCCGCCCTGCCCGACCTTTCCGGCCGGGGCCAACGCCTCGTCGTCGAGCCGGGTCAGATCGGCCCAGAACAGCGCGCCGGGCCGCGGCGCCGCACTTCCCTCGAAGCGAAGCTTGTTGCCATCAGCCCTGCCCCGCACGCTGATCGCGGCGACGTCGGCGCCCATCAGCGGTTTGTAATGGGGATCGTCGTTGTGACGCTCGGTGATGATCTCGGCGGCGATCTCATCGCCGATCTGTTGGTAGGTGCCGAGATGGGCGAATGCCGAGTTGCCGCCCAGCATCTTGCCGTCATGCATGCACATGACGCTGCGGCCGAACGCATCGTTGACGCCGTATTCAACCTTGTAGAGCCCGTCCAGCAACGAAGAAACCCGCACTTCCCTTACAATCGCCGCTCCGCATAGCACCGGCGGGGGAACGAGCACAACCGGGTTTAATGCCGCTTGAAATATTGCACGGCGCGTTCGTGCTTTTCCGCCGCCGCACGCGATTTGAAGGTACCGAGATTGCGCCGCTTGCCGGTCTTCGGATTCACCTTGCGCGAATAGAGCCGGTACTCGCCGGACTGCAGTTTTCTGATCATGATATCCTGTCCATTGTGAACTTTTCCGTTCAATCGCCGGGCTCCCGCCTGGTTCCAGACCGGGCCGTTCCATCCTTGCAATTCGCGGGGAACAGGACGTTAGTCTCCGCCCAGGCAACGATATGGGGGTCCACGTGCAGGCGATTTACCTTTGCGTGCTGGCGCTCGGCGCCGGCATCAGCGTCGCAACCCAGCAGGTGTTGAACGCCAGCCTGCGAACGTCGCTGACATCGCCGGCCTGGGCCGGCTTTTTCAGCTATCTGGTCGGACTGCTGACGATGATCGTCGTGCTGTTCGCGCTCGGCGAACATTTGCCGTCGTGGCGGGCGATGGCCAATACGCCGTGGTGGGCCTGGGGCGGCGGCGTGCTCGGCGGCATCTTCATCCTGCTGGCAATCCTGCTGCTGCCGTCGCTTGGCGCGGCGACCCTGATTGCGCTGGTCGTCGCCGGCCAGATGCTCGCCACCATCACGATCGACCACTTCGGGTTATTCGGGCTGACGCCGCACCCCGCCAGCCTGTCGCGCCTGCTTGGCGCCGGCCTGCTGATCGCCGGCGTCATCCTGGTCAGGGAATAACCACAAGCATCTTCCAGCTCGCGAGATGCCGGGTCGATGCCTCATCTAGAAGCACAAATTGGTCACCACGTTGCCGCGCTTGTCCTTGATCACATAGGGACAGCGGATGCGCTCGAGCGCTTTCTTGGCACCTTCGTCGCCGAGAGCGGCGGCGCGCTCGTAATAGGATTTTGCGGCGGACGAATCCTTCGCTCCGCCGCGTCCCTCGGTGGCGAAGGCGCCCATGCGCTCCAGCGCGCCGGGGTGATTTTGCGCGGCGGCCTTTTCGAACAGCGCGCGCGCTGCTGCGTCATCCTTTGCGCCGCCGTTGCCTTCCGCCAGCATCAGGCCGAGTTGATATTGCGCCTCGGCGTTGGTTTCGGCGGCACGACCGAGCAATTCCCGCGAACGCGCAGGGTCCGCCGGCGCACCGCCGCCGCCGAGCGCGGCGAGATTGCTGACGCCGCGCGGATTGCCCGCCTCGGCCGCGCGCTCGAACAGTTTTCGCGCCTGCGCCTCGTCCCGTGCGACGCCGTTGCCGGTGCCGTAGAGCACGCCCAGCTCGACCATTGCCGAGGTCGAGCCCTTGTCGGCGGCCTTGCGCCAGGCTGCGACTGCTTCCGGTATCTGGCGATTGGCGGCGTAGCCGCGGCCGAGCTGATACATCGCCCGGCGCGACGCCTTCGCGGCGACGCTGCAATACTTGACCGCGGTTGCGACGTCGGACGGCGCCACCTCGGCAACGCCCTTCACATCCGCCGGCTTGTCGGGATCGGAGGGATCGGCCGCCAGCCGGTCGCACAGCACGAGATCGGCCGATTGTGCATGCGCCAGGGTCGGCGCGACGGTGAGCGCGATCCCGA
>Ga0209488_10004129_pt1 | contig 11451 bp, 12 predicted proteins | sample Rivendell_Oct201_8_FD_188349 | JGI IMG/M metagenome (GOLD analysis project Ga0209488, IMG submission 188349) | Vadose zone soil microbial communities from the Eel River Critical Zone Observatory, Northern California, USA -... | ecosystem: Environmental > Terrestrial > Soil > Vadose zone >... | reverse complement strand
GGTGCTCGCTGTGGGGTGCGGCCAGGGCGTCAGCTCGGCCCCGCCCGCGGACGACCAGCCGCTCACGCTCCGGCTCGGCTACTTCCCGAACCTGACGCACGCGCCCGCCCTGGCGGGCTTGAAGAAAGGCTTCTTCGCCACCGCCCTGGGCAGCAGCGTCGCGGTCGAGACCCACACTTTCAACGCCGGGGGCGACGCCGTCACGGCGATCCTGTCGAACTCGATCGATGCCTCCTTTGTCGGTCCGAGCCCGACGACGAACGCTTTTGTCCAATCCCACGGCCAGGCGATTCGGGTTGTGGCAGGCGCGACGTCGGGCGGGGCGCTCCTGGTGGTCAAGCCGAGCATCACCTCGGTCCAGGACCTGAAGCGCAAGAAGATCGCCGACCCACAGCTCGGTGCGACCCAGGACGTGGCGCTGCGCTGGTTCCTGAAGAGCAACGGTTTTGCGACCGATACCGCCGGAGGTGGCGCGGTCAGCGTCTTGCCGCAGGACAACTCACAGACCCTCACGGCTTTCAAGCAGGGCCAGATCGACGGCGCATGGGTGCCCGAACCCTGGGCCAGCCGTCTTGTGATCGAGGGTGGCGGCAAGGTGCTCGTCGACGAGCGGGATCTGTGGCCGCAGGGCAAGTTCGTGACCACGAACCTCATCGTTAGAACCGATTTCCTCCAGGCCCACCCGAAGCGGATCGCGGCCTTGCTCGAAGGGCTTTACCAGTCAGTCGCCTACTTGAACGCCAACCCGGGGGCCGCGCAAAGCCTCACCAACGAGGCGGTGGGTGACATCACCGGCAAGAAGCTCGCGGCCGGAGTCGTCTCAGCGGCCTGGCCGCACCTCACGTTCACGCTCGATCCCCTGCCGGCGACGCTCAAGGTCTCGGCGGATCACGCGCACGCGGTAGGCCTTCTGCCGAGCGTGGATCTCAAGGGCATTTACGACCTGAGCCTGCTCAACCAGGTCCTCGCCGCTCATCACGACCCGCCGGTGCAAGGCCCGTGAGCAACATCCTTCAGCTGGGCGCCGGGCACCCCCACAGCGCGGAGTCAGAAGAGCACTCGCTGAGCGTGGAACGACTCTCCATGTCGTTCCCGCATGGCGATCGCCTGCTGGTGGCCCTCGAAGGCGTGACCCTCGAGGTCGAGCAGGGCGAGCTCGTGTGCATAGTCGGCGCCTCGGGCTCAGGCAAGAGCACCTTGCTCAACATCCTGGCGGGGCTCGACCAGCCGACCAGCGGCCGGGGCCACGTTCACGGACGTGTTGCGCTCATGTTTCAGGAGGCCGCGCTCCTGCCATGGCTCACCGCCTCCGGCAACGTCGAGCTCGCGCTGGAGCTGCGGGGCGTGAAGCGATCCGAGCGCAGGGACCTTGCGCGAGAGCTGCTCGGCCGGGTCCATCTTCAAGGATTCGAGAAGCGGCTTCCGCACGAGCTTTCCGGAGGCATGAAGCAGCGCGTGGCCCTGGCGAGGGCGCTCGCCCAAAACGCCGATGTCCTGCTGATGGACGAGCCCTTCGGCGCCCTCGACGCGATCACGCGCGACCGCCTCCACGAGGAGCTCGAGCGCATCTGGACGGAGACCGGGTTGACGATCCTCTTTGTCACCCACAACGCGCGCGAAGCGGTGCGCCTCGGCGACCGCGTCCTGGTTTTCACAAGCCGGCCGGGCCGCGTAGGTCAGGAGGTCAGGATCGACCTTCCCCGCCCGCGCAGCCTCGACTCACCCGAGCTGGCGGTGATCGCCGGCCGCATCACAGATCGGCTGAAGCACGAAATGGAATTGATCAATGGCAACTGAGCTGGCGGCGGATATCGCCGGCGTGGATGCGGTCGAAACCGCACCGCGACCGTCCCGGCGCTTTCCCCTGCAGCGCGTGTGGGATGGCCTGTGGCCGAAGGTCGCCGCCGCTGCTCTGATGATCGCCGCCTGGCAGATTGTGGTGTGGTCCGGCTGGAAGCCCGACTACGTGCTGCCTGGACCAGGTCCTGTCTTCCAACGCCTCGCCCAGGACTTCGGCAACGTGAGCTTCGACCTCGGTATCGCGATCACGCTGCGACGGGCGCTCGTCGGCTACGCGATCGCCGTCGCCATAGGCAGCGCCGCCGGAATCCTGGTCGCCCGCGTCGCCGTGCTTCGCAAGGCAATCGGCTCGGCCATCCTCGGCCTGCAGTCGATGCCGTCGATCGCCTGGTTCCCACTGGCGATCCTGCTTTTCGGCCTCAACGAAACCGCCATCTTCTTTGTCGTCATCCTGGGTGCTGCGCCGGCCATTGCCGGAGGTTTGCTGAGCGGGGTCGACCACGTTCAGCCCATCCTGGTCCGCGTCGGGCACGTGATGGGGGCGCGCGGCTTGAGCCTGTACCGCCATGTCATTCTCCCCGCGGCTTTGCCGTCCTTCGTCGGAGGGCTCAAGCAGGGATGGGCTTTCGCCTGGCGCAGCCTCATGGCCGGCGAGATCATCGGCATCGTCGGTCATCAGATTTCGCTGGGACAGCAGATCCAGTTCGCTCGAGACTTTGCGGACGCCGAGCAGCTGCTCGCGATCATCGTCGTGATTTTCGTCATCGGCGTCGTCATCGATTCCCTCTTCGGCATCCTCGATAAGGGGATCAGGCGGCGTTGGGGACTCTTGGGAGCTGAGGCATGACCAAGGGTTTCGTCGTCTGGTTCACAGGCCTGTCCGGTGCGGGAAAGTCGACGATCGCGAACGCCTTGAAAGAGGAGCTTGCGCGGCGCGGCCGCCATGTCGAGCTGCTCGACGGTGATGATGTCCGGACCCACCTGTCCAAGGGATTGGGATTCTCCAAAGAAGATCGCGACACCAACATCCGCCGCATCGGCTATGTCGCCCGGCTCGTTGCGCGAAGCGGGGGCGTTGCCATCACCGCGGCGATCTCTCCCTACCGCGAGGTGCGGGACGAGGTCCGAGCGGAGACGCCCGGTTTCGTCGAGGTGTTCGTCCGCTGCCCGCTCGACACCCTCGTCGAGCGCGATGTGAAAGGCCTCTACAAGAAAGCGATTGCGGGCGAGATCGCCAACTTCACCGGCGTCAGCGATCCGTACGAGGAACCGCTCCGTCCCGAGGTGGTGGTCGACACGTCGCGCGAATCCCTGCAGCAATCCCTGTCGAAGGTCATCGATGCACTGGAAAGGCTCGGCCATCTCGACCGGCCGGTTTGGGAGCGGCTGCCGCAAGGCGCGGAGCTCAACTCACTCCGTGCCGAGGCCCTCGAGCTTCCGCGGCTCGAAGTCGGCCAGCGCGAGCTGTCCGACCTCTTCATGCTCGCCACGGGTGCTCTCGCGCCACTGGATTCGTTCATGGGCCAGGACGATTACGACTCCGTCATCTCATCGGGCCGGCTGGCGAACGGACAACCTTTCACGATCCCGATCGTCCTGCGAGCTGAGGCAGCTCCCACCGCCGAGCGGATCGCGCTTTTCATCGGCGATCAGCCGGTCGGCATCCTCGAGGTCGCCTCGGCGTTCAGGACCTCGCACGACCTCGAGGCGCGTGGAGTGTATGGAACTGATGAGGAGGCCCATCCGGGGGTGCGAGTGCTCAAGGCATCGGGCCAGTGGGCAATCAGCGGCACGGTCGTCGCTCTCGAGCACCCGACCTCTGGGTTTCCGGAATACGACCTCACGCCGGCGCAGGTCCGAGCGGTCAAGGCCGATCGCGGGTGGAAGACCATGGTCGGCTTCCAGACCCGCAACCCCGTCCACCGCGCCCATGAATACCTGCAGAAGGTCGCCCTCGAAAGCGTCGACGGCCTGCTTCTGCATCCGCTGGTTGGCGAGACGAAGAGCGATGACATCCCCGCCTCAGTCCGCATGAGCTGCTACGAGGCTCTGCTCCGTGGCTACTTCCCGCCGGAGCGCGTCCTGCTCGCGACCAACCCCGCCTGGATGCGATACGCGGGCCCGAAGGAAGCGGTGTTCCACGCCATCGTCCGCCGCAACTACGGCTGCACGCATTTCATCGTCGGCCGCGACCACGCAGGTGTCGGGAACTACTACGACACGTATGCGGCGCACCGCATCTTCGATGGCTACTCGCGTGATGAGCTCGGCATCGACATCCTCCGCTTCGAGCACACCTTCTACTGCTCGGCCTGCCGCGGCATGGCCTCGACTCGAACATGCCCGCACCCACCCGAGCTTCACCAGACGCTCAGCGGCACCGCGGTGCGCAAGCTCCTCGCCGAGGGCAAGGACCTCCCCGAGGAGTTCACCCGCCCCGAGGTTGCGCGCGTACTTCTGGATGCGGCGAGGGAGCAAGTCATAGCGTGAGGTACTACCCGGTCTTCCTCGACCTCACCGGCCAGCTGTGCATCGTCCTGGGTGACGGGAAGTTCGCGGTCGAGAAGGCCGCCGCGCTGCGGGAAGCCGGAGCCAACGTGCGGGTGATCTCGTCGCGCGACTACACGCCCGGTGCCCTGGCGGGAGCGCGACTCGTGGTCGATGCGAGCGAGGACGAGGCGATCAACCGCCTCAGCTGGGAAGAGGCCGAGGCCGCGGGCATCCTGATCAACGTTGTCGACCGGCCCGCGCAGTGCCGTTTCATCGCGCCCGCGATCGTGAACCGAGATCCGCTGCTCATCGCGATCTCAACCTCTGGCGAAAGCCCGTTTCTCGCATCGGCTTTGCGCGCTCGCATCGAGCGATGGCTCGGCCGCGAGTGGGGTCCCTTCGTTGCACTGGTCGGAAAAGTCCGCCGGCAGCTTCGTGACCGTGGCATGCCAATTCCGGAGCAGACCCGCATCTATCGCCGGATCGTGAACTCCGACGTGCGCAATCTCCTCAAGCGTGGCCGCCCGGATGACGCGTCCCACCTCGCCCTGGCCATCGGGCAAGCCGCGGCTGCCGGCGCTGGACGCGTCGCACTGGTGGGTGCCGGACCCGGCGACCCTGACTTGCTCACGTTCAAAGCTCGCGAGCTGCTCGCGGACGCCGACTACGTTCTGTACGACGCGCTGATCGCGCCCGAAACGCTCGCCCTCTGCGGGCCGGACACGCGGCTCGAAGACGTGGGCAAACGGGCGGGCCTTGAAAACCCGAGACAGGAGGACATCACCGCGCGCCTCATCGAGCTGGCGCAAGCCGGGAACGCGGTCGTGAGGCTGAAAGGCGGCGACCCGTTCGTCTTCGGCCGAGGTGGGGAGGAGCTCGACGGGCTTGTCAAGGCCGGGGTCGAGGTGATCGTCGTCCCAGGCGTCACGGCAGCGCTGGCCGCTCCCGCGGCGGTGGGGATACCCGTCACGCTCCGCGGGGTCGCGTCGTCGTTTGCCGTCACGACCGCGCAGGGCGGAGGATCCCTCGACCGCCTGCGCGACCTGGCGCTGGCCGCCGACACGCTGGTGGTCCTGATGCCGCGAACAAACCTCGCCGAGGTCGCCGCGGTCCTCGCTGAGGCGGTGCACGGCTGGCGCCCGGCGGCGGTGATCAGCAACGCGACCCTGCCGAACCAGAAGATGGTCTCCGGACCCCTGGATCAGATCTCGTGGCTGGCCGATCAGGCGGCGATCGGTGCGCCGGCCACTCTCGTCGTGGGTGACGTGGTCGCGGCCGCCCCCGCCGTCTCGGTGCTGCCAAACTCGTCAGTTGGCAGTGGGTTCGGCTAAGCGGCTTCGACTGGGTACTCGTGGATCGAGGCTCGCCCTCATCCAGAGCGAGCTGGTTGCCCAACGTCTGCGTGACGCGGGCCATGACGTCGAGCTCGTCACGATCGTGACCGAAGGCGACGTGCGGCCGATCGACATGTCGCCTGGTGAGGGCGTCTTCGTGGCAGCCATTGCCAGGGCGCTCCTCGCCGGCGAGATCGACGTCGCGGTTCATAGCGCGAAGGACATCCCGCTCGAGGAAGATCCGGGCCTGGTCATCGCGGCCTATCCCGAACGTGCTGACCCCCGCGACGTGCTGATCACAAAAGGCGGCGGCGCTTCTCTCGAATCGCTTGGCCGGGGAGCGACGGTCGGGACGGACAGCCCTCGGCGGACAGGATTTCTACTTGCGGCGAGGCCGGATCTCCGTGTCATTCCGCTGCACGGCAACGTCGAGACGCGCATCAACCGAATGGACGCAGGCAGCGCGGACGCGATCGTGCTGGCCGCGGCCGGACTCGACCGGCTGAGCAAACAGGAACGGATCGACCAGCGCCTCGAACCTGAGGTTGTGGCGCCCGCCCCCGGACAGGGTGCGCTCGCCGTGCAGGTCCGCCGCGGCGACTCTCGAATCCTTGAGCTGGTCTCGGCCATCGACGACCAGGAGGTTCGCCTTGCGGTCGAGGTCGAACGCGAGGTGTTGAGGGCGGCGGGCGGCACGTGCCGCGCGCCGGTGGGCGCCCTCGCCTCGATCACGCAAGGCTCGTTCAGTCTGCTGGTCGCCGGGGTAAACAGCGACGGTACCGGCAAGCTGGTCGAACGGGTCGAGGGCGATCGAGCCCATGCCAACGACGTCGCCGCCCGCCTGGGTTACCACCTCGTCGAGCGGATAGCGCTTCGATGATTTCCGTGCTCGTGACGCGACCGGGCGGCGAAGCGGATCCGTTGGTGCAGGCGTTGCGGCAGCGCGGATACCTGGTGCACGCGGTGCCGACAGTGGAAACCGAGCCGGTCGAGCTCGCCGGCCGCTCGCTGGAAACATTCGACTGGATCGTGCTCACCAGCGCGCGTGGAGTGGAGGCGCTGAACGAGCTGCCGTCCGGTCCGAAATTCGCGGTTGTCGGGCCAGAGACCGCGAAAGCGCTTCGAGCCCGCGGCGTCGAACCCACTTACGTCCCGGCCCGCTCCGATGGGGCAGACCTCGGCGGTGCCATGCCCGAGGTAAACGGCAAGCGCATCGCGCTCGTACGTGCGTCGGCCGCGGCCCCCGACCTGCCGGACCGTCTGCGCGAGCGAGGAGCGACCGTGGAAGAGGTGGTCGCATACCGCACCGTGGAAGGACCAACCGCCTCCGCTGAGCAGTTTCGCACCGCCCTGGCGGACCCGGACCTGGGAGCTGTGGTCTTCGCGTCTGGGTCGGCGGTGCGAGGTTTCATGAAGCTTGGGGGCGGCACGCGGCTGCACGCGATCACGATCGGGCCACGTACTTCGGCCAGCGCGCGGAACCTTGGTTTTGGTGTGATTACAGAAGCCGATACGCAGGACGTGGCGGGTCTTTCCAACGCAGTTGCCCACGCCCTACCCCTGGAGGTTCACAAGAATGCGTGAGGTACTTCGCGCGCGGAACGTGAGGCTGCCGGGCGCCGAGCGCCCGCGCCGGCTCCGCGCGAACACTGTCCTCCGGGCCCTGGTCCGCGAGACGCGACTAGATCCGGGCCAGCTGGTGGCGCCGCTTTTTGTCGTTTCTGGACGAAGGCGCCGCGACGAGATCCCTTCGCTGAAGGGTCACGCTCGAATCAGTCCTGACCTCGCGCTCGCCGAGGCTCATCGGCTGGCCGAGCTCGGCGTGGGCGGCGTGCTGCTCTTCGGCATCCCGGATTCAAAGGACGTGCGGGGCGAGATGGCCGCGGATGAGACCGGCCCGGTGCCGGAGACGTTGCGCTTGCTCAAAGCAGAGAAGCTACCGCTTGCCCTGGCTGCGGACGTGTGCCTCTGCGAGTACACCACGCACGGGCATTGTGGTGTCCTCGATGGTGACCATATCGACAACGATGCGACCCTTCCGCTGCTGGCGGAGGCCGCCGTCGCATATGCCGAATCGGGCGCGGACGTCGTCGCGCCCAGCGCGATGATGGATGGCCAGGTGGCCGCTTTACGCTCGGGTCTCGACAGCGCGGGCTTTGACGGCACGGCGATCATCGCCTACGCCTCCAAGCACGCTTCGGTCTTTTACGGCCCGTTCCGGGAAGCCGCCGGCTCGACCCCGAGCTTCGGCGACCGCAAGTCGTACCAGATGGACCCCGCCAACGGTCGCGAGGCCATGCGCGAGCTGGAGCTCGACGCCGAGGAAGGCGCCGACATTCTCATGGTCAAGCCGGCGATCACCTCGCTTGACCTACTCGCGAACGCGCGCGATCTATTCAATCTGCCGCTCGCCGCATACCAGGTGAGTGGCGAGGCCGCGATGATCGAGGCGGCCGCGGAGCGGGGGTGGATCGACCGTCGTGGCGCCATCCTCGAATCGCTGATCGCGATCCGGCGCGCCGGCGCGGACGTAATCGTGAGCTACTTCGCCGCCGACGTCGCAAAATGGCTGAAAGCGGCGCGGTGACGGACTTCGTCCATGCGCTGGCCCTCGGCCTCGATCCTGCGTGGCGCCGGCTCGAGTCTGAGGAGCGCTGCCAGACGGCGGACGAGCTGGTCGCAGCGGTGCGGCGGGAATCAGACGTTCGGACTCACACCTATTCGATGGTTGGCCTGCAGGCCGGTGCGGACCTGCTGTTGTGGAGCCTTGGGCCGAGCCTGGATGCGCTCGAAGAACGATCCGCGGCCGTGCTGCGCACGGGCATGGGTAGGTGGATGGCGGTGAGCGAGAGCTTCCTCGGTGTGATCCAGCCCTCGCAGTACGTGAAGAAGCCGACAGCGCAGGAGCAGTCGCTTTTCAGCGGCGACCGGTCGCGCTATCTCGTCGTCTATCCGTTCACGAAAAGCGCGGATTGGTACTTGCTCGATCGCGAGGAGCGGCAGCGAATCATGAACGAGCACATGAAGGTCGGCCACAGCTATCCGGAGGTGCGCCAGCTGCTGGCCAACAGCTTTGGTCTCGACGACATGGACTTCCTTGTCGCGTACGAGACCGACGACCTTCCCAAGTTCAGCGAGCTGGTTCGCGCGCTGCGTGGGACGGAAAGCCGTCGCTCGACCGTTCGCGACACGCCGATCCTCACCGGGATCCACCGGCCGATCGAGGAGATCACCGAGCTCCTTGGCGCGACGAACATTTCGAGTTGAGTCGCTTCCTGGACGCCGCGAATCGGCGCCCGGTCGACGTCACACCGATCTGGCTCATGCGCCAGGCCGGCCGCTCGCTTCCTGAGTACCGAAAGCTGCGTGAACGCTGGAGCCTACTCGACATCGTCGCTCAGCCTGAGCTGTGCGCCGAGGTCACCCTCCAGCCGGTGAAGCGCCTGGGCGTCGACGCCGCCGTGATGTTCGCCGACATCATGCTGCCGCTGCGTGGCATGGGCGTCGAGTTCGAGCTCATCGAGAACGTCGGGCCGGTGGTCGCCAATCCAATCACGTCGCCAGCAGACATCGATCGTCTTTTCATTCCGGCGGGCGAAGAAGCCGCGCCGCAGGTCATCACCGCGGTTCGCCAGGTCGTCGCGCAGTCTCCCGTGCCGGTGATCGCGTTCGCGGGTGCGCCTTTCACGCTCGCCAGCTACCTCATCGAGGGACGTCCGAGCCGCGACTTCACGAAGGTCAAATCATTCATGTACTCAGAGCCGGCAGCGTTCGAGAAGCTGCTGACGAAGCTCTCGGAAACGATGGCGGGATACCTCAGAGCGCAGGTCGCGGCAGGTGCGAGCGCGGTGCAGCTTTTCGATTCCTGGGTCGGCGCTCTGGCGGTTGAGGACTACGAGACCAGAGTTCACGCTCACACTCGCGCGATTTTCGACGCCTTGAAATCAGTCGACGTCCCCCGTATCCATTTCGGGACGGACACCGCCGCGCTGCTCGAGTCGATCGTGTCGACCGGCCCGGATGTTGTGTCGCTCGACTGGCGCGTGCCGCTCGACATCGGCTGGAAGCGGGTCGGCTACGACCGCGGCATCCAGGGCAACCTCGATCCGGCCGTGCTGCTGGGCCCATCCCATCTCGTGCGCGAGCGCGCCCGCGAAGTTCTTCGCAGAGCAGGAGGAAGGCCGGGCCACATTTTCAACCTCGGCCACGGAGTGCTGCCGTCGACACCGCTCGAAAATCTGCAGCTGCTGGTGGACACCGTCCACGAGTGGCAGGTCGCGCGTGTCGCCTGAGCCGGCCACGGGCCTGCTGTGCATGGCGTACGGCAGCCCCGAAGGGGAAGCCGGAATCGAGGAGTACTACACCCACATCCGCCGCGGCCGCAAACCGTCCCCGGAATCGCTGGACGAGCTGAAGGGTCGTTACCGAGCGATCGGAGGCTCTCCGCTGACCGCGATCACGCGGGCCCAGGCCAGAGCGATCGGAGCCAAGCTGGGCATGCCTGCATTCGTGGGCATGAAGCACGCATCTCCATTTATCGACGACGGAGCTGTGGAAGCCCGGCAAGCCGGAGTCACGCGGCTGGTCGGCCTTCCGCTCGCGCCGCACTTCGCCGAGATGAGCCTCGGCGCCTACCAGCGTTCACTCGAAGCGGCGTGGCCCGGCGAGCTGATCTTCGTGCGCGGATTCCACGATCATCCCGCTTTCATCCAGGCGGTCCAAAATCTGATCCGCGAGCGGCTGAACGACGGGCAGCCCGATCGACTCTTCTTTACCGCCCACAGTCTCCCCGCCCGCATCGTCGCCGAAGGGGACGGCTACCAGGACCGCCTGCTCGAGAGCTGCCGCCTCGTCGCGGCCGGCATGGAGCTGCCGGAATGGCAGCTCGCGTTCCAGTCCGCGAGCGCGACCGGGGAGCCATGGCTCGGTCCCGATCTACTGTCAGCGATCAAGAGCTCGGGCGCATTGGATGTTCTCGTCTGCCCGATCGGCTTCGTCGCCGACCACCTCGAGATCCTCTACGACCTTGACGTGGAAGCCCAGGCGTTTGGACGCGAGAACGGCATCAAGATCCGGAGAACAGAATCATTCAACACGCGGCCGGACTTCATCGGCGCGATGGCTGACGTCGTATCAAACGCCCTCTCAGCGCACGTTTGAGCCAGGATCCGCGGCCGGCTCGAAAGCTCGCTCGCTGATCACGACCTTGGGTGTCGAATCCGGGCGTAGCGATCCATAGCCGTCTTCGACAAAGGCGTGGAACGCCACGAGATGCTTGAGGCGGTCGCGCAACATGGCGAATCCCTTCAGCTGCGTGTTACCGATCTGAGCCGTGCCAATCCTGCCGTCGAGCTCCCAGGTCACTGTTCTGGTGTATCGACCGCGGCATAACAAAATCAGCAATCGTTCCGGCCTCGAGCCACGCCGTCGGCAGCAGGTAGGGAAGTGAACCGCTCGCGCGTTCTATCTGATATACGGATGGTGAGATGAGCGAATCGACCACCGCGGCCGCCGGCGACGACGCAGCAGAACCGCTTCCGGGTGAGCGCCGGACCCGCCTGAGCGGAGCCTGGACCGCCATTGTCATCGGCCTTGTCGCGCTCGTCGTCATCCTCGTCTTCATCCTCCAGAACGGACAGAAAGTAGAGGTCACGTTCCTGGTCTTCAAGGGCCAGCTACCGCTGGCTGTGGCCCTCCTCTTCGCGCTGATCCTGGGTGCGGTCATCGTCTTCGCGTTCGGGGCGGCGCGCATCCTCCAGCTTCGAATGGTGGCCGGGCGCGCGCGGCGCAAGGAAACGAGCCCCGCCACACCGCTCGAGTGACCCCC
>Ga0209488_10004128_pt1 | contig 11458 bp, 5 predicted proteins | sample Rivendell_Oct201_8_FD_188349 | JGI IMG/M metagenome (GOLD analysis project Ga0209488, IMG submission 188349) | Vadose zone soil microbial communities from the Eel River Critical Zone Observatory, Northern California, USA -... | ecosystem: Environmental > Terrestrial > Soil > Vadose zone >... | reverse complement strand
AGGCTCGACGAGAACTCCGCAGGAGTCGTCGATGATCTCCGTCGCCGCTCCGATCGCGGTCGATATCAGCGGTAGTCCAACGCCCATCGCTTCCACAAAGCCAAGTCCGAACCCTTCCGGACGAGTGTTGGGTTGGCAGTAGATGTCAGCGGCGCGAAGGATTCGCGGCACGTCGCTGCGTTCTCCGAGAAAGCGCACCCGATCGGAGATTTCAAACTTCGACGCGGCCCGCTCGAGCGTCTCCACGTAGCGTCGCTCGCGTGGACGCTGCGGACCACCCGTCACCCAGCAAACCCATCCCGGCAGGTCGCGCAATCGCCGAAGTGCCTCCAACAGTAATTCATGTCCCTTCAACGGCTCCATTCTCGACACCTGAACGATCACCGTTGCGCTCGGCGGAGTGTCAAGCGCGGCGCGGACTGCGGCACGCTCAGATGCTGAAAGACCCGCTGCGGGTGGCGGCAGCGGGGGGTAGACAACTTCGAACGGTGAACCACGCTACAGGTCTACGAGGGTGGACGACGTGAAGCGGCTATTACAAATCGTGAGGTCCGGCGGCGTCAGTCGCGCCCAAAGTTCGAGCCAATGCCATCCGCGAGTGGCCCCATGCATCCAGAAGACCAATGGGATGCCAGCGTCGCGCGCCGCAGGCCCGAAGATAGCTTGCGACCACGGCATGTGACAAACGGCCACGTCGATTTGGCGCTCTCGCAACAACCCGCGAAGCTTCCGGCGCGCGCGCCAAACCGTAAACGGCCGCCGCGTACGGACTTCGCCGAGCAGGTGGACCGGCGCCCCACTCGCCGCAAGTTCTGTGCTCAGACGCGCCTCGAAGCAGAGTGCGAATTCCTGGTCGAGCGCAGGTAGAACTTGGCGATAGCGGGCCAGCGTGACGAGTATCGTCTCGACACCGCCGTAGAGATTCCCGCCGCTTATATGAAGAATGCGCATCAGCAGACGCCGGCACAAGAGGCTTCGCCTCCAAGCGATGGGTAGATCTTCAGATCAAGCGATCATTGATTTAGCACTTTGCCGCTCAACCGCAGGTACGGGATCAAACTTCTGGCCGGCGAATTCCCACAACAGCGCCAAAAGATATATAGCGCCGGCAAGTAGGTAGAGGAACTGGAAGCCGAAATACATCGAATTGTACTCCAGCAAGCCTCCGAACATCGCGCCGAGCAGGTTCACCGCCATGATTGTCGATATCCTTCCCCGCAAGCTCAGTAGTGTAGAGAACACTACGCCGGAGAAAAACATGGGACAGGTAAGCACAATAGTTGTGGCAGTACGACCTATCCACGTGGAAGCGAAGCCGCCCGTTCTGGCTATCCACCATCCGATAAGCAAGCTGGCGAGCAGTAGCACGTAAGGAATCCCCGGCCGTTCGACCTTGAGCCACTGGACCACACAATTGGCGAGGAACGCCATGACCATCAAGCCGGCTATGACGATGCCGATGACCTGCCAGGAATTACCGAACGTCAGTCCCAATTCTGTAATCCCTTTGGTCTCGATGAGCATGAAACCGGCGCCAAGAAGGAAAAACGGCAAATGACTAAACTGCGGCGTCTCATCTATGAAGTTGGCAACAAGAAACATTGAGAGCAAAAGAATCAGAACGAACATTCCCAGGTAGGAAAACGGGTAGACTCGCTGCGGCATATAGAAGAAGGGCCAATCGTCCGTCGAGACATCAGCCTGGAGCGCCGGGTCGGCGTACACCGAGGTGCTGTCCTGGAAACCGGATTGTTGGACAAGCGCCGGCGGCAACGCTAAATCCTTATCCTTTCTCTCGAGAAATATCACTGCCAAGTCGTAGCCAGCAGTTACACAAACTGGTTTACGCCCATCAAAAGCCTGTTGCATCATTAGATATAGCTTGCGGCCCAGCCGCGGCGCGATCATGCCGAAGGAGACCGATAACACCCCGCCAGGTTTCAAACGGGCCTTCGCCTCCCGCAGCCCTTGCACGGTGTAAACAAAAGAATCGAGACGCACGCTGGAGGCGTGGCTCAGGAGCGTGTGTGAATCCAGGAGCCCATACACAATCATGTCATAAGTCTGATCCGTATTGCGCAGAAATGATCGCGCATCGTTGACAATCGCATTGACGCGCGGGTCATCATACGGATGCTCGGGATGGCCAAGGCGGCCCAGCAGCAGGATAGCCGGGTCTATTTCTATAGCATCCACATGCTCGCTCCCGCCCCGCAATGCCGCCGCAACGTCGTTGCCGCTTCCGGCACCCACTACCGCGACGGTCTTTGGCTGGCCGTAAACGCGGTACGGCAGATCATAGTAATTCTGAATTGTTTTGAGGCCGGGATCTGTCTCCACGTTGTGGTTGGAGTGTGACAGGTCATAAACCCGTTGATAGTAATGGCCAGCGGCGCGAATCAACATCAAACCTCGTTCATTACGCCCCACTTCCAATAGTTGGTAAGGGGAATAGATCCTCTGCCATTGTGGACTGACCGGCCACGCCAGTATGACGAGTGCTACTGCAGCAGCGATCAAGCCGGCCAGCAGCGACGACCGCTTCGGGACGTAAAAGAGCAGAGTGGCGGCAAACGCCAACACGAACCACACTAGCGGCGGTGTCCAAAAGGCGCTGACCGCAAAGATTAGCAGCACCCCGGCCAGGCTGCCTAGCAGGTTTAGTCCGTAGGCGGGCAGATTTTCCGCTCGCTCCATCAGAGCACCGCACAATTGTCCAACCGGTATAAACGCAAGGGCGGTAAGCAGAAAAATTATGGCCAGCACACAGTAGAAATGCGGTGTCTCAAAAAAGTGCCTGGCCGCTGTCGGGCCCATATTCAATTGTTCGCTGAACGGCAGATGGCTCAAACTAAATATCTGCGCTTCCGACATGCCGTAGCGCATGCCGAGCATCAGTGCAAACTGCCATGCCAGCAGTGGTATAGTGAGATTGAGCGCAATGCGCTCACGGTTCGCCATCGAATATCCAAGGCCCAGTCCTGCAAAGCAGGACAACAGAGAAAAGTTTTTGTAAAAGGTAAAGAAGGAGAATACGGTACCCTGCCAGCGAATGATTGCGAGTTCCAGGAATAGGCTAAGAGCCGCGGAGCCGAACACGGCGAGACGGACGTAACGGTCGGGAAACGAACGCAGAAAGACGGCCTGATCGCGGGCGTGTCTATCCAGGCGTGGCTCAAACGCTATAAGAGCTCGATCAAAGAGCACTGTTAACGCGAGCACCAAAACCGCAATGACCGCGATCGTGATCAGAAACCGTACCGAGATAGTGTGCAACGCGTAATAGCTCGCGCACACTGTGATGAGCGGTGCCAGACCGCTACCTAGCAGAGCCAGCGACAAAAGCCGGAGATAGGGCCTCATCCGTTTCTCTTCCGTTTTCCTGACCGAACGTACCCTGACTGTCCTAATTTTTCACCTTCGGTATCCTAAATCAGTGGATACCGGCGCGGTGCGCATTTGACATGATCGCAAGCAATCATGAGGCGCTGGCCGCAACAACCTCCCGGTAAATTGGAGTCATCTCGGCTGCCAGACGCTCGCGGGTAAAGCGGCTGGCGGCACTCGCCGCCGCGGCCCGGCCAAGCCTCAGGCGCAATTCCGGATCCAGCGCGAGCTTCGTAATGAGCCGCGCGAGGGTCTGGAAATCGCCCGGCGCATGAGTAAGCGCGTCGACCCCGTCAGAGACGATTTCCGCGGCGCCGCCATCCGCGCTCGCGACTACGGCTCGCCCACACGCCATCGCTTCCGCGATCACCAATCCGAACGGCTCGGGTTCCGTGCTCGCGTGCACGACGACATCGAGCGCGCGCATCGCCGCCGCTGGATCGCTAACGAAGCCGGTGAACGCAACGCGGCCTGCGACCCCGAGCTGCGCGGCCATCGCACGCAATTCCCCGAGCGTATACTGGCTGCCCCTCGTATGGTACAGCGGGCCGCCAATCACGTAGCCGCGAATCGGAACGCTCTCCGGGACCAACGATAACGCGCGCAGGAAGGTCTCATGACCCTTCCATCGCGCCATCGTAGCCAGCAAACCCACTCGCACACCGCCCTCACCGAGTGGCGGCATTCCCGCCAGCTTGTCAAGGTCGAGCCGCGGCCCGTTGACGCAAAAACGCTTGAGGTCGATAGCGTTGTAGACGGTGAAGATTCGTGCGGCCTTGCCAAGCGCCATCCGTGCGTCCGCGGCGACGCTGCGCGAATTGGCAACCACCGCGGCGCAACGGCGCGAATGTATCCGCAACAGCCGGCGCATCATCGGCCGCGCCTGCACGAAGTCATGAATGTGCCACAACACAGGCACGTACCGTGGCCTGCACAGTACCCCGAGGAGGTGCATCTTGAAGCCGTTCGTATGGACGAGATCGGGAGCCGCTTCAGCAATCGCATGCTTCAGGTTCTGCGCGTATAGCATCATCGCCGGCAGGGCCTTGACGAGCCTGCCCGTCACCTTCCGCAGCCTGGTCTGCCGTCCGGCCGGTCCCCCCGCGCCGGCGTCACCCAAAGCCGCAATCACCGGCGGCAGCGGGATCACCGACGCCGCAACGCCCATCGCTCTCGCCCGGCTCACGAGTTCGCCGTCAGACGCGGCAATGAGATCGAGACACCACTCGGGATTGGCTGCCCGCAGGGCCGCCATCAGGTCGAGCAATGCCCTCTCGGCTCCTCCGAGTTCGCCCAACGGGCTCAGGTACATGACCTTCAACGCGCTGGCGCGGGGCTTCCGCCCTCGCGACGGCCCAACCAACCGACCCCTGCGATCATCGCCAAGAGAGCCATCGCGGGAACACGAAACCGCGCGGTCGCTTCCGGTCCCGATGCAATGATCAGCAACACAAATGCGGAGCCGGCCAATGACACGAGGCACGTGCCTTCATAGGAGCCGCGCTGCCAATGCCGTAGCGCGAGGGCCGCGCCAGTCCAAAGAAACGCTGCCGTTACAAGTTGAAACGTGATCAGAAGGACAAGCGTCATGGAAGAATCGAACTCAGTGCAGAAGATGGACCGGATAGCCGCGCCTGGAGCTTCACCCATGCGCTCGAGCGCCGATTTCATCCTCATCGATCCCGGATCCTCGACCGAAAATGATCGCTGCACGCCAAGCAGATGGCTCAATGGCCCGCGATCCGGGACCACGCACAGGTAGAGAAGGCTCCACGCCGTCATCTCGGCGAACGCCACTGGATGCGCCATGATGATCCTCAGCGCATAGCCATTCAGATTCGCGAATGCCGGCGCCTGGAGCTGATGCAGTTCCGCCTCCCATCCGATGCCATGAGCGTACGCGAGCGTCCCACCGGCGCGGTAATAAAAGAAATTTCGTGAGCCGATGGTGGAGAACGCCGCAGTGCCGGTCACGGCGCGGTTGCGCAGCGACCATCCGGCCACGACGACGAAAGAAACGGCAATGACCGTCCCGAAGCAGGCGATTCTCTTCGACCAGCCGGCCCGCATGGCCAAAAGCGGTATCATTGCCGCAACCGGGACCGCGACCAGCCCGATGGGCCGCACAAAGATCGCATAACCGAATAGCAGCGAGGCCAACCCTAGAAGGCTGAGCCGCTTCGTATCACCGCATCGAGGGTGCATCGCCGAAAGCTCCGCCAACACCGCGAACGTGAACGCCGCCATGAACAACGTCTCGGTCATAACCTCACTGCCATAGACGATGCTGGGAACATCGGCCGCCGCCAGCAACGAGGTCACGAAGGCCGCACCGGATCCCCACCGCCGCGACACGAACACGCCAATCACAAAAATGAGCACACCGGCCACTGTCGCTTGCGCAATCAGCGCGCCTTCGATGCTCGGCATCGCCGCGAGAAAAAAGGGATATCCGGGCGTTCGATTGACTTCGGGGGCGAGACATTTCCCGTTGTCCATGGGCGCAAAGCCGCATCCGTGGCGGATACCGTTGGCGAGCGCGACGTAACCCGCGGAATCAGTGTTGGGGTCCATCCATCGGCCCGTCCCGCCGAACGGAAGTATCGAACCGAGCCTGAGCAGCAGCGCAAAGACCGCTATCGCACAGAGACCCGCGTACGGCGAAGGCTGCTTCAAGCGCTGAAGTAAGGTAGCCGCGGGCAGCGTCGCTGCGGCTTCGGCGCGCGACAGCGTTGTCCCGCCTTTGTCCCGCGTTGTCCCGAGCTCACTCCCTCTCCACCGATTCGCGTCACTCGCCATCACTTCGCTGCTGAAGCGCGGCGACAACGGAGCCGCTGCCCGAAAGGTGAAAAAATGTTTCAGCCCGGGCCGCCGGTTGCGCTCTTGGCCGTCCTTCGCTGAAAGTCGAGGTAAAATGCGCGGTAGAAGCGGTTTTCAGGGTCGAGCTGGGTGGCGCGAGCGTACGCCTTTTCCGCTGCTGAATAGTCGTAGTTACCCTCCTCCGCCTGGCCCAGGCTGAAGAAGGCCGGCGCCGACTGTGGATTCAAATCGGTCGCCTGATCCAGCGTAAGCACCGCGCGAGGAAATCTGGTTTCTTCAATATATAGCTGACCAAGTTCGAGCGTCGCCTGGAAAGACGAGTGGTACTTCAGCGCCTTGAGGTAGGCGCTTTCGGCAGTTTCGTGGTCATTCAGTGAGCGCGCCAGCTGTGCGAGCGCAAGGTTGAGCGCGTACGGATCGACGCCATTAGCTATCCCCTCGTCCACGAGTTGCCATGCGGCGCGCAGATTCATTTGCGGTCCGAGCACCGTTCTCATCAATTCGGCGTATGGCTTCGGATCGTCCGGCGTGGTCGCGATGGCCCTGCGTAGCGAGCCCTCGGCGTTCTTATAGTCGCCGGCCTCTGAATATTCCTGCCCAGCCGCGACCAGCAGATCCATTTCCGCCTGCGCGGAGTCCTCCTGTCCAGCCGCTTCCACGTGCATACGCGCGGCATCTTTGTACCGGCCCAGCGCGGCGTAGAAATCGGCAAAGTTGCGAAGCGAATGGTCAAGTCCCGCGTTGACCGCCTGCTCGAAGCCATTGACGATCGCCGCCTGCTCGTCGGGCAATAGCCACTCGATCACGCGCGGCTCGAGATAGTAATGCGTGTTTGCGACGGGCGAGTGAGCAACCGACAGCGAAATCTGACGGAGCCCCTCCTGCTTGTTGCCGGCCAGCAGCAGGGACTGCGCGTAAATGTCGCGCACCAGCGGCTGGTTCGGGTCCAGCCACACTGCCGCCCTTTGCTCACTCTGGCGCAATGCCAGCGGCGCCGCGGCCGGCATGAGCGATATCAACTCGAGATGCGTGAGGGAACTCGCTGGATGGGCTACGACCGTCGCTTCGGCCTCCGCGAGCGTGGCTGGAGTGGCGATATCGTACGGGTAGGCAGTGCCATCCTGCGCAAAAGCTGCGAATGTCATGAGAATCGCGGCCGTGATGGCACACCCGGCGAGCGCGCGCTTGTGACCGCCCCGCGTGGCCACCGTACGTATCGCGACCGCGTCCCTTTCACCGCCTCGCGTCACCGCGATCCTGAGCGCAAGTCCGAGCAGGATCGTGGCAAGGAACGCATTGGCCGGCGTCTGGAAACTGAAATCAAACACCTCATGGACGGCGAGCGCCGCAAGCCCGGCAAGCAGCCCAACATAAAGCGGCAACTGCCGCACCGATAGACGCAAGGCCGCGTTCTTAAGTTTTCTGACGACCGCAAACGCGAACCATATGAACAGCGCGAGTCCCGCGATTCCGGTCTCGGCGATTAACTGCAAGTAGTCGTTCTCGACCTTGCGCGAGAAGAAGGCATACCACGGCGGCCGCTGATAGTGCGGAAAAATCTCCGGCCAGCATCCCAGCCCCACACCGAACACCGGAAAGTCGCGAATCATGCCGAGCGTGTCCTTCCAGACCGCAGGACGCTCGCTCAGACCCTGCCCCTGTATGACGCCCTGGTCGAACCGTTCGCCAACGAACGATCGGCCGCCTGGCCCGACCAGGTAAAGCGTCACCACGAGAAGTACCAAAAGCCCCCCGAGCGAAAGCGGCAGCGCCCGCACGCCAAGCCGCCTGAGCGGTTCGGGTGCGCGTTCATGCGCGTATTTGAAGGCGAGCGCGAGCCCCGCACACACGCCTAACGCCGTCGCTATCCATGCGCCCCGCGAGAGGCTCAGTAATATTCCGGCGACCATTACGAAGGACGCCACTGCGCACACGAGTCTAAGGTCCGGTTGACGCCGCTTCGAAACGATCGGCAGCGCGAATAGCGCGCCCACCACCGCCAAGGGCAAAACCATCGCGAGGTAATCGGCGAAATGATCGGGATCGACGAATGGTCCGCTCGCGCGCGGCGAAGTTGGGAACATCGGCTGCCCCCAATCCCGTGGCACAAAGATCCATAGAATCCTGCCGTTCCACCATCCGCGTTCGACCAAACCGATCGCAGCGATTCCGAGCCCGGTCAACAGGACCGTCAGCGTTATCCTGCGGTAAAATCTCGCCTCCGCCTCCTGCTCGCCGACGAAGCCAAACGGATAGAGCACGACGAGAAACAGCAGCGCATCCAGCGCCAGCAACTCGATAAGGCCGCTCCACGTCACGGAAGGAGCAATCGAAAGCGAAAGCCATCGCCGATCACCGCTGCTGCCGGGCATTGCAGGACGTTGACTGGCCGCATTTTCATCACGATGCGCCGGCGCGACCGCGGCTTTGGGCGTCGTCTTATCGCCCTTCGTAAGCGGGGGTAATGCCTTCGTGACCGGCGGTAATGCCTTGGTGACCGGCGGTAATACGCTAGAACCCGGTGGTAATACGCTAGAAACCGGTGGCAATACACTAGAAACTGGCGGGAGGAGCTGAATAGTTGGAGGGCCTTTTGCTGTCGATTTCCAGGCGCCGAGCAGCGCATGATACGGCGACTCGCGCGGCCATCCCAACAAGCTGACCTGGTAGAGTTGGTAGGTGGCGGGCGCGATCGCGCGTAGCAATGCCGGCGGAAGCGGGGCGAGTTCGAAGACGACCAGCAGCGCAAACAGAGCCGCCGGCAGCGCAATTCGGCGGGCCTGGGCGTCCGCAGCCGGAGCCCGCAGCGGCCCCCGCGCCTCTATCCACACCTTCGCCATCCACGCGATCACCAGAACAAAAATGACCGCCTCCATCATGGCAAACGCCCATTGATGCGCCGAGCCCATCGCGAGCGGCGTGAAGACGAGCAAAAACATCAGCCCGCCGGTCACCAGGCGGTCGAGCCGATGCGAGCTTCCTCCGGCCGCGCGAATTCGATCGCGCAACATTGGCGGTTCCAGGATGGCTTATTCCGGGGGGCGAGCGCCCGCGCGCCGATCCTCAGACCGGCTCTTCGTCTTCGCGCGGACTATCACCCGTGGGCGGATAATAGTCGTGGTGATAGTAGTAGTAGTGATAATCGGGACCGTTGACCTTGATCTTGTTCAGTATTGTCCCAAGGATCTTCGCGCGCGCGTATTCCAGCCGTGCGCAGGCGGCCTTCACTTGATGGCGCGGAGTCGCGCCACCATCGGCGACGATCACTACACCGTCGGTCATCTTCGCGAGCAGCAGCGAATCGCTCACCGGCAACACCGGTGGTGAGTCAATCACGATATACTCGTAGTGCTCCTTCAACTGAGCCATCGTATCCATCATCTTGGCCGAGTTCAAAAGCTCGGTCGGGTTGGGCGGTACCGACCCGGCGCTCAGGAAGTAGAGGTTGGGAATCTCGGTCGAACGGACCATCTCACGCACATCGCGCGCGCCCGTGAGCACTTCCGTAAGGCCAAGAAGGTTGTCGACCGCGAGGACCCGATGGCAGCGGGCGCGTCTCAAGTCAGCGTCAATCAGCAGCGTGTTCGCGCCCAACTGCGAGAGCATTACCGCGGTGTTGACCGCGGTGACGGTCTTGCCCTCGCGGCTCATCGCGCTCGTGATCAGCGTGATCTTCGGCGGGCCGCCCGCGCGCGAAAGCAGCAGCGCCGTCCGGATATTGCGGTAGGCCTCACCTATCGACGAATACGAGCCATGGGACGTCACCAGCTCCTTGCCCGGGGGCAAGGCCTGCGAGTTATGCGAGTTATGATCGAGGGACAACTGACGGCTCAATTCACGCGGACCGTAGAGTGATTTACCATTGATGCTCGAAAATTCCGGGACGACCCCCAAATTAGGCAGGCGCAGATAATTCTCCGCCTCTTCCGGATTCTTGAGCGTGTTGTCGAGAAATTCGAGTACGAAGGCCAGTCCGATCCCTCCCGCGAGGCCGATTACTGTGGCGAGCGCCATGTCGCGGCTCTTTTTTGGCAGGGCCGGAACCGTCGGGATTTCGGCTGAATTGATAACCGAGACATTGGTCACCTGCACGTTATCCGAAATAGATACGTCCTTGAGCCGCGTAAGGATGGCGTTGTAGAGCTGATGGTTGGTATCGACGTCGCGCTGCAGGATCGCGTACTGCGCCGCCGCGTCGTTGAGATTGAGCGTCTCGGCGCGCTGACGATTCATCTCGGCTTGCAGCTGATCTTCTTTTCCTTGCGCTTCCTGATACTCGGAATTTATTCCTTCGACGATCTTTGCAACTTCGCCCGTGCGACGAAGCTGGAGCTCGCGGATCCGGGCCTGCAGTTTCGCCAGCGGCGGATAGTCGGGCTTGAACTGACTCGACAGCGCGGCAGAGTCGGCGAACAAGCTATCCAGGTCTTTGTCCAGACCCTGGACCGTCGCACTTCTCAGCACCGGGGGCAACGAATTGTAATCATGCTTGCGGATCAGCTGAACCTCGGCCTCCAGCCCGATTCGTCCAACCTGCGCTCGGGTCAGGTCCTTGCTCAGGTCCGTTAACCGGTCGAGCACCACCGCATCCTTGCCATCGAGCGAGATCAGGCCGGGGATGATCCCCTTTTTGCGCCGGTAGTCGTTGAGCGCCGCTTCGGACTTCTCGAGCGACTCCTTGATTTCGAGCAGTTTGGCTTTCAGGAATTCCTCTGCATCGGCGCTTTGATGGCTGCGGAGCAGAACTTGTTGGTGTACGTAAGCATTCACATGTTTGTTGGCGAGTTCGGCGGAAAGGTTCGGGTCGGGCGTACTGAAACTTATCTTGACCAGGTTGGTGTTCTCCACCGGGGTCACTTTGAGGGCGCCCAGATACGCATGGACCAGGTCTAGCGGAACCTGCGAGACATCGTCGTCATCCAAGGCTCGCGCGGGTACGCCGGCCCCGTTATTGGCGGCCCGTCGTGTAACGTCCCGGCCGGCCGGAATCGACACCATCGCGGTCACATGCGACCACAGCCGCGAGAACGCGCCGGGCGCGCGCGGCTGTTCGGTGAAAGCGCTGTTGTGGGCGAGATCGAGCAGCTTGATAACGCTGGCCGCGAGATTGCGGCTCTCCAGCACCGCGCATTGCGTCTTGTAGTACTGGTCGGAATTCATTGACGCGGCTTCGATCTCGAGCAGGTTTTGCAGGTTGTCGGAGCCTCCCGGCGGATTGGGCTGAATCAAAACCGTGGTTTCGGCAATATAC
>Ga0209488_10004127_pt1 | contig 11459 bp, 7 predicted proteins | sample Rivendell_Oct201_8_FD_188349 | JGI IMG/M metagenome (GOLD analysis project Ga0209488, IMG submission 188349) | Vadose zone soil microbial communities from the Eel River Critical Zone Observatory, Northern California, USA -... | ecosystem: Environmental > Terrestrial > Soil > Vadose zone >... | reverse complement strand
ATCGGCTCGCCGCGCAGCGAGTAGATGTAGTTGATGGCATTCCACCGCTGCTGTGGCGTCAGAGACGGTGCGAACCCGGCCATCGCTGTCCCACGCACTCCGACGGAGATCACGTTGTAGGCGAGTGTTGGCGTCAGCTCGGGCGTCCGCGCCTCGATGCCGATCGCTGGGGGAGGCGTGCTCAGCGTACGGGCGGCCGGACCATCGCCCGCGCCCGTCATCCCGTGACACGATGCGCAGTTTGCGCCGAACAGAGTGCGCCCCTGGACCGTATCGAGCGGAGCCTTGGGAAGATCCATCGCCCCCGCCGATCCGAGCGACGTCGCAAACCGTCGATACAGCTCCCGAATCACAGCCGGAGATTTTTTCTGCGCGACAGCCACGATCATGGTGTCGAGGATCGCCCTTGTCGCCGCCGCATCGTAGCTATTGAGTCGGGTCGCTATCTGCTTTGCGTCGCCGAGGAATCCATGGGTCTCGTCGAACTCGTCCTTGGAGATGAGCTGGCCGTGGTCGTCAACCGCCTTTGCGTATTCCTCAGCGGCGACGCCGACGATGCTTGCAAGCCGTTTTGCCGAGTTTTCCTGGGCGGGCAGCACGGTAGCTGCCATGAGCGAAAGGACCGATATGCCGATCCATCGCATAAGTCGATAGTTCATTGCCGAGTGAATCTATCCGGATTACATGCGGAAGCAATCGGGGACGATCAGGAATCCCGAAAGGAATAATCGTCCTTCAGCTCGCGATCGCTGATCGCGGCCCTGACCCCGGTTCGATGCTCGAACTTGCTGACGAAGTCGCGCAACCGCTCGTTGGTAAATGTGCCCCGCTGCAGTCCGAGCGCCTCAATCGCCACTTCGATTGCTTTCGGCTCACCCTCTACCTCGACGAGGACGTCCATGCGAGGGTAGGTCTCGAAGCGAACGGTGGCGCCCCCGAACTGGTATTGGGCAATTTCGCGATCGATCTCCGAGGTCAGCGCGAGGCCGAGCTTCTCGAAGATTTTCTCGAGCGAGTCGAGATCTTCGACAGGCGCAGTGATCTCCTCGCGGATCTTGTAGCCACCCTGCATCTCGGTCGGACCCTTCCAGTCCATATAGGTTCTGGTCGACGAGCGGCTCTGGTACGTCCGCGTTCTCAGCACCTCGTCGCGCCCGGACAACTCACCCGACGTGAAATCGTAGCGGCGGTCAGAGATCTTCCCCTGGAACGAAAGCGTTCCCCCGGCTGCTTCAATTTTTTTTCGCCGGCCGGCGAGATCGTCGACGACAGCTTTGAGCTCGACCTCACGCATTGAGGATCGACTCGAGGAGCTGCTGCGTGTTTGCCAGCGACGGAAAGACGGCGTACGGGTCGTGCTCCTGGAGCTGCTCGACGGTATAGTGTCCGCTGGCGACGCCGATCGCTTTCGCGCCAAGTGCGCGTCCACAAGCGATATCGGCTGGTGTGTCGCCGATGACGATCATGCGCCCTCGTTCGATGTCCAATCCGAGTTTTTCGCTCGCTCGCCTCTGTGCGATTGCCGGGAGCTCGGGCCGGTGCTCGTTGTCCGAACCGAACGCGTTGATGCGAAAACGATCGGGGTTTATTCCGGCCGCTATCAATTTTGTCCGTGCGCCCGTCTCGACATTTCCCGTCAACAGGCCGAGCACGACGTCTTTACGCGGCTCGAGCGCGTCGAGCAGCTCGGCCACCCCCTCGAGGGGTCGGACGTTGAAGTTCCCGCTCTTCGCGTTCTCGCGCAGGCCCTCGAGGTAGGTCTCGATCAGCTTCTCCATCTGCGAGTCGATGTACTCGTCGGAATGACCTTCGAGGCGCATGACGTCACGTACGATCTGTCTGTCGGTTTTTCCGTCGTACCGGTACGCCGGGTTCCCGGGCGATCCGAATATCGATCCCAGCGCGCGCCGCATCGCTGTGCGGCCGATCCCCTCGGAACTGAGCAGCGTGCCGTCGATGTCGAAAAGAACGAGCCTCATGATCTGGTCAGAAATACGCCGGCGATGATCGTCACCGCACCGATCCCCTGAAAGATCGTCGGGATCTCGCCGAGGAACGCCCACGCGGCCAGGAGTGCGACGATCGGTTGAAGGTTCGAGTACACAGCGGTGCGCGTGGGTCCCAGCACGCGAAGCCCGCGATACCAGAAAAAGTACGCGACGCCCATCGAGAGCACGCTCGAGTAAAGAAGGGCGAGCCATCCGCCAGAACCAACAGTCGACCAGTTCGTGGCAATCAGTGAAGGCATCGAGGCAACTACCAACGGCACCGCACCTCCGACCAGTGTGACCGCCGAAAGCTGGATGACGTCGATCCGCTTCGTGTACGGCTGCAGCAGGATCGTATATGCGGTCCAGCACAGAACGCCAAGAAAGACGAGCACAGATCCGAGCAGCGTCGTCTGATTTCCGCTGGAAGACGACGCGCTTCCCACGATGACGAGACCCACGCCGATCACCGAGAGCGCGATGCCGACGAGGGTCATTCGCTTTACGCGCTCCATCCCGCGCGCCCTTGCGACGAGCGCTATGAACGCCGGGGCGGCGCCGACAATCAGCGACGCGTTGCCAGCACGCGTGCGCGCGACGCCGTGGACGAAGAAAAGCTGGTACAGCCCGTTGCCGAGCACGCCGAGGAGCAGGAGCCTAAGCACGTCATGCCGCGAAAGAGCAAAGCCACCGCGCGCGTACGCGAAGGCCACGAGAAAAGCTGCCGCGGTTCCGACGCGAAGTCCGGTAAAGGCTACGGGATTGAAGATGTGCGTCGCGTATTTGACGACGACGAAATTCACTCCCCAGATCGCTGCCATCGTGAGCAGGAGAACGTCCGTCAACCCGAACGATTGGTGAGCGGTCGAATCGCCGATGGACGCTCGAGGCGCAACTGATTCTGTCATCGTCGAAAGCTAGCCGCGCAAGGCGTGGCGCGGCTACTTTGGTTTCATGCACATCTCATTCGCCGTATTCGCCGACGCCGCCAACCTGTCGCAGGAAGGAAAGCTGAACGTGCTGGGCGTGTTCGACGCGGTGCAGGTTGCCGGGCTTCCGACGATCCATCCACGAACGCACTTCGTCGTGCGGCTCAAGGCTACGGGCGACGATATCGGCCAACACTCACTTGCGTTCCGTTGGCTGAGTCCGCTCGACGAGGAGCTCTGGTCATCGACAGGCGAGATGAACGTCGCGCCGCCGCCGAACCCGATGTTCGAGGTCGACTTGCCCATCATCGCGGTGGTGGATCTCCCGCTCAACATGGTCGGCCAGTATACGATGCAGGTCGCGCTCGATGGACAACCGAGCGCTGCGGCCAGGCTATTCGTCAATGCGCCAGCTCAGTCACCTATGGTTGGGGGCGCACCGAACGGAATGGTCAGCTAGAACAGCTGCGGATTGCGGACTAACCGAGGACTGCGGGCCAACTGCTATTGCGGATCGCAGACTGACTACGGATTGGGATACTAACTGCGAGCTACGGACTCGTCCTCAATTCGAAGTAAGTCTCCCAATCCGCAATTAGTCTGCGGTCCGCAATAGCAGTTGGTTCGAACTCCTCAGCCGTTAGTCCGCAGTCCGCAGCGGTTAGATCGCAGTCCTCAGTCCTTGGAGAGGACTCTCCGCGCGAACCGGTACCTCTTGAGCAGCAGATCGGTGTATTCATCCCCGCTCTCGAGATCATCGACTGCGTATCCCCCGCGTCCAAGCGCGAGATGCACGACTCTCAGTCCGCCGAGCGAGATCGCGACGTGAGTGATCTTCCCGTCGGGGTCGTCCGAAAAGAAAAGTAGATCGGCGGGACGGAGATCATCCATCGACTCCACGGGCGTACCCGTCTGCGCCTGCATCCACGCATCACGCGGGACTTCCACGCCATGCAGATGAAACGAGCTGGATACGAGCCCGGAGCAGTCGCATCCCCACGGCGTCAGTCCTCCCCACTCGTACGACGTGCCCTCGAAAAAAGTCATCGCCGATGCCGTTATCGAGTCGGCCGCGGGTGGGAACGCGTGCCGCCGCTCCGCGAGAGTCATCGCCAATCCGCCGAATCGCTCCTGACCTTCTGTGATGAGCGCCCCCAACGGGAGCTTGCGGGTGGCGCCGTGCTCGTCGCGCACCGTGCAGTTGAGCGAAAGCGGCCGCGGATCGTTCCAGCCGGATTCGGATAGTGGCGGAACAGGCTCGGGCATGGTGACGACGTAGCCCTGATGAATCCACCCGGTGTACTCGTCCGCGCCCTTCACGTGAAGCCAAAGTCCCTGCCGCTCGACCACCTGCGCGATGTGCCCGTGAAGCAGCTGCGAAACCTGGGTCGTTCTTACATCGGGCTCACACAACATTGGTGCGATTGCCGCGATGGCTGTGACGCTCTCGTTCAATGCTCCGGCCAATCTATCTTCGTCGAAGTGTTAGGTATCAGCGGCGGCTCGGGACGCTTCGCTCGGCAGGTCTTGCACAAAGTTACCCCGCGAAAGTTGCAAATGATGCACACGAAGGTTCCGCAATCGGAGCACGGATATCCTTCGGACGCGCGCTCCTCGTTCCCGCAGGACCGGCACATCATCACATCTTTTTCGCGGAGATTCTTTGCCATTGGCTCTGGTGCCTGAACTAAATGTAGTCAACGTAAATCCGTTAACTGACGACTCAGTAAAGGTTTAGAAACGCCAGTTCCGAAACAGGTCGAAGCCTAGCTGTGGCGGAGTCTGGGTCACTTGGATCGCAGCCTGGTTCGTTCCGCAGCTTTGGATGTTCCTCGTTCCGGGTTCGATTGCCGCCTGTGCGCTGTACACCGAGCTGATTCTGTACTCGAGCTGAAGGCCAAGATTTTCCTTGAACGCGCTCGGGCAGAGTCCCGTGCTCAACCCCAGAAACCACCGACTGCCGAGTTGCTTGCCGAGCACCGCCCGGGTGTTTAGCAGACTCGAATAGTAGTTCGTGTTGGCTGCGGTCAGCGTCGGATCGGCCGCGACCGTCGCGGTCTGCAGCTCCAGGATGTCGAGCAGATTTTTCGGAAGTGCGTTCTGGAAGATGTTCGCGATCGTGCGAACACCGAGGCTCGCGACCTGGTTACTCGTGTTGTCGAGTCCGACGGCGGGCTCGCCTGTCACCAGGTAGCTGAGAAGATCGCTTTCGGAGAGCGGAAGGTTGTCCGGATTTCTGAGCGAGAGCAGTGGCTGCGCTAGCGTTCCCGTGATGTCCACTTCCACTCTCACGTCGCGTCCGTTGACACTTTTCTGTGGCTGACGCACGGTGTGAATGGCGGTGATGTCGAGCGACGGATTGAGATCCGGAGTTCCATAAAATCGAAGCGTTCCGCTCTGTACATCGAACGTCGGCTGAATGAATGGATCGACGAGGTTGAGTCTGTACGTTCCCTTATCGGCGCTCAGATTTCCCTCGAGCGCCAGCCTCGGCGGCTCGTTCGGAGTCGGCGGTGCCAACGTCACGTTGAGAGAACCACCGAGCTTGATGTTCGCTTCAGACGACCGCAGCCAGACGTCGGGCCCGATGTCAACCGCGACGTTCTCGAGTCTCAGGTTGCGCGCCACAGCTTTCGGCGCCCGCGGCATGACCTCCCGATTCGTCGCCAGAAGCGTATCGACCATGCTTTGGAACTCCGGATCGTTGAGATCGATGATCTTCTTCTTGACGACGTCGGGGATGTAAATCGATCCGCGCTCGACGCGCACGGTGCCGCGCATCACCGCGTCCTGCGTCGACCCAGTCAGCGTCACCGGAGGACCGGTCGAGATGTCGAGCGCGGCCAGGCCCGGCTTGTCGATGGCATGGAAGTTCGACGCGTTCGCGATGAGCGAGAACGACGGATTGTCGTAATGCTCGAAGCTGATGGTGCCCTGGACGTCGACCGTGCCGCGTCGATCCTTGACTGTCTCAGCGGAAAGCTGCTTGATGTGGACCGTGTCGTCCGCTAGCGTGATGTCCGCTTTGATGTGTATGAAGCGCGTTCCCAGGCTGGAGAAACCCGTCGTCCCGTCGGAGAGCGAGATCTGGCCGAACAGCCTCGGCTGTTTTACGTCGCCTCGAACGTCCACGTCCGCTACGATCGCTCCCCGCGCTTCGACCAATCCCGGCACGAAGGCGCGAAAGAGTCTGAGGTCGACGCTGTCGGTGCGAATGTGCCCTCTGATCGAATCACCCTTCAGCTGCACGTTCTCGACGACCAGCTTCGCCTTGCTGCTATGCTGGAGTGTCAACGAATCGAGCGCCAGAAACCCCGTCGAGAACACAACGCGACTCGGCGACTGAAGGCGATAGCGATTTTCGGCGTCGACCAACACCGCGGCGCTGTCGAGTCGCAGCACCGTCGTGTCCTTGCTGCGAGTAAGATTGCCGACAAGATCCGTTTGCACACCGCTCTGGCTCAGCATCGATCCGGTGAAATGACCGGACGTTGGCGATGCGAGTGCCACCGACGCTCTGATGCTGTTGAAGCCGACCGGACCCAACGCAACGGTGTCTGCCGCGAATATCAGCGAACCGCTTGCCTGTTTGGTGATGTCTGCGAGGAGAACCGTTCCCCGCACACTCTCTACACTGCGTACGCCGAGCTTGATGTCGGTGGCGTGAACGACGCCGTTGAGCGCGAGATGGTCCCCGCTTCCACTCAGCTCGCCGGACAGCTCGGCGCTGCCATGCAGAGAGTCGAGCTGCGCATTGTTCGCGAGCGAAGGCACCAGGGCGCGCAAGCGCGACAGCGAGTCCATGACCGCTGTGAACTTGAGCGAGCCGGTGTGGGCACCGGTAAGACCGAAAGTACCGGAGGCCTGCGCCTTCAGTCCGGCGGCGTTGAGCGCCACCGTATCCACACTCGCTACGCCGTTCGCAAAGCGAAGGCGTGCGACAGATGGGTCGACGCGAAATCCCGCGAGCGTCGATTTCTCGATCGACGCCACGGCCCTGCCGGTGAGTGTCGCGAGATTCTCGCCGCGCAAATCGAGATCGTACTGGCCGGTCAGCTGTGAGTGAGGCAGCGCGTTGTTTTCCAGCAGCGTTCGCAGGTCGAGCGCGGTGGACGTTGCGTGTCCCCGCGCGCCGTAATCCAGCGGATCGGCGTCGACGATGCCGTTGTATCCGAGAGTGCCGGCTGGTCCCGTCAGCGTCGTTATGACAAGGAGATTGGGAGAGGTCCCCTTCACTTGCACCGGTCCGGCGTAGCTGCCGCGCAGTGGGAGCAACGGATAGGAATTCGACAAAGCCGTGAACGACACCGGCTGCGCCTGGAGCGCCATGTCGTAGGTGAGATACTTGTCGCCCCAGGTCACGCGACCATTTCCCGTGACGTGCGAGATCGGCTGATTGCCATCGTGATGCAGTAGATCCGCGTTTCGGAAACGCACATCGAGCCACGAAGAATCGAGCGTCGCGGTACCCGATACCGTTCCCTTGATCCGAGGGAAGAACTTGTTCAGGTATTGGAGCGTCCGCAGATCGAGCGTCGCGACGTCGACGTTGAAATCGTGGAACGCGGTGAAAGCAGGAAAGAGAATATCGAGCTCGCCCTCTCCGCGCGCCTCAGTAACCGCGCCCGGCACGTGCGCATCCTCGAAGATGAGCGCCGACTGCTCGACGTTGAAATGATTGAGCGGACCGCCCGAAGCCCTGACGTTGCCGGTGATCTTCCCCTGCCAGTCGTATGGAAACGCCTTTCCATTCAACGTGCGGAGCAGATCGAAATCGACCGGAGCAGCCTGGAGATCGACGTTCTTGACCGCGAGCACCGCCCCGCCGGTGCCGAAGGTCATTTGACCCAACAGTCGGGAGCGCGTGGTGCGCACATCCATGTTCGTGATGATGTAGTCGAGAAAGCGCGGGTTACGCTCGCTCCTGATGTCGAGCACCATCTTGCCGCCGCCGGTGGTTGGAAGCGTCGGGTATACCCAAGCGACGTCGGCCAGCGACACCGAGTCGCCGACGATATGCAGATAGTAGCGAATCGGAAGATCGCTTCCCCACACGACGCTCCCGTGCGCCTTTCCTGTCGAGCCCGGCAGATCGAAGTGATCGCTGTCGAGAAAGACCGAGTCGCCGAGGTTGAGCGCCGTTCCCGAGATGTTCCGGAACTTGAATGGCGGATCGGTCTCGGTGAAGCTCGCTTTTCTTATCCTCACCAGTCGGCCGACGGTGTCGGGATCGGCGATCCGCGCGAACCCCAGATTCGCCTCCGTCCTGTTCCATCTCCACGTGCGCGCGAATCCTTCACGGGTGCGCCGGATCTCGTGATCGTTACGAGTCAGCTCGAACCTGATCGCGCTATCGAGCTTCGATCCGCGCAGCGTATCGGACGGATGCCAGGGCAGCGTCAACGTCAAAGTAGCATCGCGAATCACCGATGAATCGATCACGATGTACTGACCGAACCCGCGCTCGTTTCGCTTCTGCTTCTCGACGCTCGCCGGAAAGATCCGTCGCCAGTTCCAATCGCCGTTCTCGTGCTGCCGAAGATGCACTACGGGATGGTCGGCCTCGAGATGACTGAGCAGAATGCGGCGGTCGAAGAGATCGCGCGGGTCGTACGCGACAGTGATCGGTCCGGACGCAAAGAAAACGGAATCCTCGTCGTCCTTGATCTCCACGGAGTCGATAGTCACTCCAGTGAAAAATCCGCCGCTCATGCCGCCAATGTAGACTTTGCCCTTGACGCTTCCCTCGAGCATCGACAACACCATTTTGCGCACGCGGTCCTGGCCGAAGCCGGTGTGCGTGACACCGATGACACTGAGCATGACGATCAGCAGTAACCCAACGAGGACGACTGCGCTCGCGATCACGATGCGGAGGCGGCGGGTCATGCTAGAACGCCTGGCCGATTGCGAAGCTGAACGTGAGCTTGCTTCGCAAGCCACTCAGCGTTGCAGGCTGGAACGTCGCGGGACATCCGTTGAGCGGTACGTCCTGCGTAACTGTAACCACGCCTTTGGCATCCGGCTGGCTGAAATGAGTCGGCAATCCGTTGAACGGGCTCACACACAGCAGCGGAGAGCCACCGAATGTTGTCCCTGAAGCCGCCAACGCTGGAGGTATCGCATCTTCGTAGTAGAGAGGTCCCCGCGGCCGTTGGTACGGATTGTACCCGATCGCGACACGCACCGGCCCCACGGGAGAGAACGCGGTTATCTGGATTCCCGGCGTGACTTTGAGCTTCACCGCGCTCTGTTGCGGTTTTCCTCTGTTCCAGACTTCACCCGCATCGGTGAAAAGCGTGAACTGCAGCAGCTCGGGAAGGAACGGGCTGCGCAGCCGGAGCTCGACGTTCCCGACGACAAGCGAGTTTCCACCAACCGGCACGATTCGCTTGAAGGTGGTGGTGTCAGTCCTTGGCGCCAATACCACGGTGTCCGGCAAAAAAGTAGTCGGATGAGTCGAGAGGAATGTCACCAAATCGCCTGACTGCGCGATGTAGATCAGCGAACCCAGCTCGTTCTGCGAGAACCCACGCACAGTTGTCGGTCCGCCCGCGTATAGTCGCTCCTGCGGCGGAATGAAAGAAGTCGCCGATTCCACGTTGCGCCCGAATACGCTCCCGCCACGGATGCGGAACGCCAGGACGTTGCCACCCCCGGCGCTGATGTACCGCGACGCATCGCCGACAATCTTGTTGAACTGAAGGTCCTTGTTGGAAAGAATCGCCGGCGACGAGTGACGCCCCTCGAGCCGAATGATCGATCCGCGCGTCGGAGATAACAGATTGTTCGAGTTGTCACGCGTGACCGCCAGACTCAGCACCGCCAGCTGCTGCGTCCGCTCGATTCGCTCGCGCTCGGCGGCTTCACACAGATTGAACACCGCGCAGAAAAGCGCGGGCTGCGCTTCGGTGCGTCCGAGGTCCATCGAGTACGTGAGGTTGATCGGCGTTCTGGTCAACCCGCGCCACAGCACTGACGCTGCTCCTCCGATCGTCGTCGTCCGGAGATACGCGTTGTACTCGGAGACGCGCTGGCTGTAGACGGTGATCGTCGGAACCGTTCTCAAGCCGAGGAATACGGGCTGCCTGAAGGTGCCACCGACATAATAGTTGAGCCGGTTGCTGAAGACGTCCTTCTTCGCCGACGGACACAGGCCCGGTGCCCAATCGAGCGGTTTCCCGATTCCAATCTTCGATACGCGCGTCGTGAGATCGAAGCGCCGCGCGCCGTTCAGGAAATTGTAGTCGGTGTACTCGCCAGTCACTCGAAAACAATCCAGCGTTCCGTAGCCAGCCCCCACTCGGGCCGCGTGCATCTGGGCTTCAGCGAGATTCGTATAGAGAGTGATCAGAGTATCGGCATTCGAATCCGGCGTGATCGATACGTGCTGGTACGCCTCGGTCTGGTAAAGCGCGCGCTGCGCGTCGATGACCCTGTCCTCGCGGTAAAGCTCACCCGAGTCGAGCCCCATGATGCTGCGCACGATCCTCGTCGGTATCTGCTGGTTTTTTCCGAGAGGTGTCACGTTGATCTTGATCGCTCCAATCTTTGTTCGTGGGCCGGGCGTTACGGACAGGGTGTCCCATGCGCTCAGCGTGCTGTCGCTCACAATGAAGTGATTGACGGCGTCAGCTCTTGGATATCCATCATTGTGCAGTCGCTGGCGGACACTGTCGGCCGCGGCATCTATCGCGAAGCGATCGAACCTGGTGCCTTCGCGCACTGGAAGCCCGCGAAGAATCCGCGATTTGTCCGGCACCGAATCCATTCCCGTCACCACGAAGGACCTCAGCATCATCGGTGGCCCCTCGTTGATCGTGAATGTTACCGCCACCGCTCCGGGAGCCAGCTCCTTCACCGCGGTGTCGACGGTCACCTTTGGATACCCCCGGCGGCGATAAAAGATTATCAACCGGGCCCGGTCGTTCGGCAGCTCGGCTCGGTCCAGACAATGTTTGACCGTGAAAGGGAGGTAGAGGTAACGACGCGCCCAGGCCGATGGAGCGGTGACGATCGTCTTGGCAAGATCGGCGTCCGAAAAGGCATGGTTTCCCTCGAAAATCAGCCGAAACACCTCGAGGTCACCACGCTGGCACTCGATGTCCTGCGCGCGCGCGCTTTTGACGCCGGAAAACGCTGCCAGGAACGCGAGTGCGAAGTAGATCCCGAGTCGTACCCGGGGTAGCGTCACCCTTGCCGCGCGGGGACGCCCGGCGGCAGCCCGGGTGGCAATTCGCGAGCGTAGTGCGTCTCGGTCTCGGGCTCGGTCCGATCGCCGAGCATTCGCTTCGGAGGTGTCACGGGCTTGAGGGACATCTCGCCCTGCGGCACGAGGGGTGTGCGCTGGATTAAGAGTTGCACAACGTAAAAAACGGCCAAACCGGCAGCGACGCCGACGCCAACGGCGGGCAGTAGATCCTTGGCGCCAAGTTGGCGGCGATAATAGTATTCTGCGCTCACGGTGAGGCCTATTTCGGGGTGCGCGAAAGTTCTCGCATTTCGCCCCTTCATGTCAACCGTCAGAGCACACCAATGCGCC
>Ga0209488_10004126_pt1 | contig 11461 bp, 13 predicted proteins | sample Rivendell_Oct201_8_FD_188349 | JGI IMG/M metagenome (GOLD analysis project Ga0209488, IMG submission 188349) | Vadose zone soil microbial communities from the Eel River Critical Zone Observatory, Northern California, USA -... | ecosystem: Environmental > Terrestrial > Soil > Vadose zone >... | reverse complement strand
CGGCAAAATCATGTGCACGTGCAGTTGCTCGCAAATGCTGTTGAAGTGCAACCACGTAGGCTGTCCCAATTCTGATCAAATGATTCGCGAGCTTAGAGCCAACGTCAGCGGGACAAAAAATGACGAAACCGTGCTGAACTGGTTCCGCACGAAGTGGGGTGTGACGGCCGTGGTCGAGCCTTCGACGCATGGCTTTGAACTGCTGGCCTGGATACTGCCCGCTGCCGGGCTCGGTCTGGGACTGATGCTGGTTTTGGTGCTGATCCGTAGCTGGAAAATGCGTGCAGCGCCCGTTGCCGCGGCAGACATGAACCTTGCCCCAGATCTTGAAGCTCTGCGCGCACGCGCTCGCCGGGAGACCGAACTATGAATCCGGCCATTTTTGACTACATCATCAAGATGGTGTGTTGCGTGTTCGCGGCCGGCATTCTGATCTATGTTTTCTATCCCAGCCGCGATACCGATACCGGAGTCGTCAAGACCCGGGCTGCTTACCTTTATGAGCGCAAAGAGGTGGTCTATGAGAATCTGCGCGATCTGAGTTTTGAATTCAAGTCGGGCAAGTTCACTCAGGCCGACTATGACGGCATGCGCCTGGGCCTGGAAGCAGAGGCTGCCCGCATCATGGCCGAAATTGAAATGCTGGAGTCTGCACGAGCCTGAAGGAGTCCATTCCATTGAAGCAAGTTTCCATCACCCTGATTCTCCTGGTCTGTTCGCTTGCCGCGGCGGCTGACACGCTCAAGGGCGTCGTCCAGAACAGCACCACCAACAAGCCTTCGGTAGGGGACGACGTCACGCTCAAAAAAATCGGCAAAGGCATGGAGGACGTAGCCAAGACAAAAACCAATGCCAAAGGCGAGTTCAGTTTTAACGTCCCCGCCGCACAGCAGCCTTACATCGTATGGGTCCAGCACCAGGGAGTCACATACACGCAGGCAGGTTTGCCGGGAGGCACGCCGGTTGCCGTTCGAGTTTTTGACGCTTCCGCGAACATAAAAGAAATCAGCATTCTTGACCACGCCATGGCTCTCCAAACCTCTGAGGACGGAGCGACGCTCAACGGCGAAGAATTTTATACAGTGGGCAATCAATCGACTCCGCCCCGAACTCTCACCGGCCAGCACACATTTGAGTTTTATCTCCCCGAGGGCGCGTCTATTGCTGAGTCCAGCGTCCAGACCGGCAAGACACAGTTGAAGGCCGCAGTGATTCCCACTGGAGAAAAAAATAAATTTGCTTTCGTTTTTCCGATACGTCCCGGACAAACCCAATTCCACATCCTTTACACGGTTCCCTATTCCGGCAAGCTGGAAATCGATCCTCGATCTGATCTGCCGACGGAAACCTTGATGGTGGCTGCGCCTGACTCCATTAAGTTTGCCGCCAGTGATAGTTCCATCTACCAGGCCAAGACCAATCCGCAATTCAAAAGCGTTAACTTCTTTATCGCCAAGAACCTTACCCCGAAACAAAAAGTGTCATTCGCAATATCAGGTAAGGGAGAGATGCCGCGCGAACCCGAACAGGCGGCGGCTCCCGGCGCTGGTGGACGGCGCGGAGAGCCCACTGGCCCTGGCGGAGGGATGGGAGTGCCCAATGAAAGGCCTGACCCGCTGCATTCTGGCCAATGGCTGTTTCTGGGGGTGCTGTCCCTCTTCTTGGCCGCTGGCGGCGTCTTTGTCTACACCTCAAACCAGAATGCGGCTGTTGCAGGGCCGGCTGTCCCGCAAGACCGTTCTACTCTGCTGATGGAAGCCATGAAGGAAGAAGTGTTTCAGTTAGAGTCAGATCGGCTTCAGGGCAAGATCAACCCGCAGGACTACCAGACAGCCAAATCAGCGCTGGATAAAACATTGCAACGTGCTGTGCAACGGCAATCAAAATCGACTTAGGTTGTAAACTACCTTCGCTGCCACTTACGCGAAGATGCGCCGCTTGGCACCTATTTCAGCGTTCCGGATACTCAATGGCAATCATTGTCAAATCGTCTTCCTTGCACGGCGCCGGAGTTTATACCACTGCCGCCGTCAAAATAGGCACTCACATCCTTGAATACACCGGCCCCAGGCTCACCGCCAAGGCCTGCGAAGGCATGTACGCCGATACAGAGGTCACATATCTATTTGCCATGGACGACGGCGACACCATCATCGATGGCTTTGGCATGGCCGCCTTCGTGAACCATACTTGTGATCCAAACTGTGAGACCGACCAGATTGACAATCGCATATGGATCATCGCTCTGCGCGATATCGAGGCTGGGGAAGAACTCACATATGATTACAACCTCTTTGACGGCGACATAGGCGAGAAAGCGCCCTGCTACTGCGGCCTGAAGAATTGCCGGCAAACTATGTTTTCTGAAGAGGAAGTCGCGCGGCAGAAAAAAGTTTTACGCCAGCGCAAGAAGCGTAGAGAAGCTGCACGCTTAAGGCGCGAGAAAGAGCGCAAGGCGATAGCGAGAAGGCGTTAGCTCGATCAGTTCACTGCAATATTGAGCCATTCGAGCATAAAAATGCCATCGCACTTGGGTGACGACATTTTCTTTCTAATTGCTTCTAACTTATCTCTGAATTGGCGCCGTTCCGTTCCAGCTGAGTGGCTGATCCACTCTGATGAGCATGCCCGCCTGCGCCGGGAGATTTACATCTTTACCATTGGTGGCAACCACATAGCCGCCGCCAGTGAGCGCGCCAATAGCAAGACCTTTGATATGGCCGCCAAAACTCCGTCCGGTGGCGCTACCTGTGCTCGCGCCAATGCCAATTTGGGCACCCGCATCCGCCTTTTTGGAATTTTTGCCGCTGGTATCGTGTACTGAGATCAGCGTCGCTGTGAGAGGCAGCGTCTGTCCGCTGGGCAATACTACATCGCGAAAGCGCAAGCTCAGCTTTCCTTTTCCCCGAAGCGCCGCCTGTATTTTTTCGTCTTCCGATTCAGCGACTTCTCCTTCAATGCGTGCACCGCTGGGAATCACGGCCGCGCCGTTATTCGCCCGTACCGGCTCATTCACGGTGGCGGTAAAGCGATCACCTGGCTTGGAAGTCTTGCTGGAAAGAGGCGTATCCAAGGCTGCATGAATCTCAGTGCCGGCGCCGACTTCATCCACAACTGCTGCATTGACTGGAGGAACACCCTGCGATGAATTTGAAGCGGCGGCGGGAGCTGAATTCACCGGCTGGTTGTTACCTTGCGGCAAATCCGCGGATGATGTGCCTTGCGGCACTGCGGTCGCATTCGGATTCGACGGACTCTGCGTTTGCGGCGTGGTCGCCGGGGTGTTGCTTGTGCCCGCAGGATTCTGGGCAAAGACCATTGCCACAGCCACCAGCGCGAACAGGATAAAAGTGCCTGCCCTGCAAATCATGGGATAACCTCTATGTGGTTACACCACAGGTGAGAAGCTGCCAAAGAATCGCAGGTTGGCCCGTGGCAGCCCTCTTTTTTCGCAAATCCAGCATCTCTGTTAAGGACACAGTGGCAAGCTGCCACACGTTATAATGATTCTTGGTCGATTGAATCGGTCCTGATCTTAGCTACAGGAGTTCCCACATTGACATCTAATGGTCAGCCTTCAAAACCCCGAGTCTTGGTGGTGGATGATGAGCGCGTTATCGCCGATACCCTGGCAATTATTCTCAATCAAAATGGATTTGACGCGTCAGCCGTCTATACGGGAACTGCGGCCGTGGATCGCGCGCGTGAAACCAAACCGGATTTGATCATCAGCGATGTAATCATGCCTGATATGAACGGCATTGAAGCCGCCATCCGCATCCGCCAGGTGCTGCCAGGATGCAAAATTCTTCTGTTCTCCGGCCAGGCTGCAACGGCCGATCTGCTGGAAAAAGCCCGCGCCCAGGGCCACGAATTTGAGATTCTGGCAAAACCGGTCCATCCTCAGGATTTGCTGGCAAAGCTAAGAAACTAAGAGTAATTCCTCGGAGGTCTTTCTACAGCTCTCTTCGGCCTTCCATTGCCTTCAGCATGGTCACCTCGTCGGCGTATTCAATATCGCTTCCGGCAGGAATCCCCGTAGCAATTCGCGTGATCTTAACGCCGGGCCTCTTCAACAAACCGGTAAGATGGACCGCGGTAGCTTCGCCTTCGATAGTGGGATTGGTCGCGATGATCACTTCATCCAGGCTACCGCTCTCAATCCGTTTCATCAGCGACGGTATGCGCAACTGTTCCGGGCCCACACCATGCAACGGAGAAATGGCGCCGTGAAGAACATGATAGACGCCGTTATAAAACCGCGCTTTTTCGATGGAAGCAATATTCGTGGGCTCTTCCACCACGCAAACCAGACGCTGGTTTCGGGTGGCGCTGGTGCAGTAGCTGCATGGGTCAACATCTGTAATATTGCTACATATGGAACAAAGATGAAGTTTTTCTTTAAGATTGCGGATAGCTGCGGAGAGTCCGTCAGCATCCTCAGCACTGGAACGCAGAATGTGAAACGCAAGGCGCTGGGCGCTCTTGCCGCCCACGCCCGGAAGTTTCTTTAACTCATCGATCAGTCGGGCCATTGGCTCGGCGAACTTTGACACAGGTCCCTCTAAATTCCCGGAATTCCCATTCCGCCCAGCATTCCGCCCACCGTCGATTGCATCGCTTCATCCACCTTTTGGCCCGCAGCGTTCACTGCCGCAGTCACCAAATCCTGGAGCATCTCCACATCACCGGCTTTCACTGCTTCCGGATCAATCCTGGTCTCCAGCACCTGCTTCTGTCCATTCATCTTGATGGTGACGGTGCCGCCGCCGGAAGAAGCCTCAACCACCGTCTGCTTCATCTTGCTCTGCAGGTCTTGTGCCTGCTTCTGTGCATTCTCCAACATCTCCTGAAATTGGCGTGAGTTAAATCCGCCCATGGCTTCTCCTAGTTTTTCTCGCGATGATCAATCACTGTACGTATTTCTGCGCCAAATTTCTCGCGCATGCGCTGCACGATGGGATCTTCTGCCGCGCGACTGCGAGCGCTCGCGCCATTGCGTGGCCGCACAACCGTTGTCGCTCCATTCGTTGCCGCAGGAACGCCGCTGACCACGTTCACTTTCACTGATCGTCCCGTGGCCGCGCTGGCTGCGGCATTGGCCAGCCGCTTTGGCTCGGCACTCATCATTAAATCGATGACCGCCGCTGTTTGAGCAATATTTATTATCAGCTCATTTCCCTTCAGCGTAACGCTGCCGCTTTCCAGGGTAGAAGCCAGCATCTTGTGCCCAGCCTTTTCCAACTCCGCCAGCACATGGCCCATGATTTTCCCTGGATCTTCCGTCGTGCCCGGGTCTTCCGTGGACTGGGGCTCTTCCACGGCTACTGCCGTAGCAGTAGCCGATGTTTGCGTTTGCAACGTTGTCGCAGGCGTGGCTGACATTTCCGGATCAAAGCTGCGGCCTTTGCGGGCACGGTCCGCTTCGAAAGGTGACACCGGGCTTTGTTGCTTTGGAGCGCCCAGCGAAGCTGCTGTCGGCGAAGCAGCCACGGGCGAAGGCCGCGACGTGGGTGCTCGTTGCGCTTCAGGATCCCTCTGCGTTTCGCCGGAGGCTTGGCTCAGTATCTGCTCCAGCGGAAGAATGCGTTGCGCATGCACCAGCTTCAGTACACCCAGTTCAAGATGAAACCTTTGTTCCTGCCTATATCCCAGCTCATCGAAGGTGCGAAGCATGATCTGGAGAAACCGGGCCAGGTCTTCTTCAGAAAACTGACTCGCCACGCGTCCCACGCGTGCCCGCTCGTCGGATGAAATCTGGAGCAGCGAGGAATCGTCGCCCGCTACCTTGGCTACCACAGTATTACGTAGGAAGCGCACCAGTTGCCGGGCAAAGTGCGCAGGATTGTGCCCCTCAATCATAAGGCGGTCGAGTGTACGCAATGCCTCCTCACTGGAACTGCGCGCCACCGTGCCCATCAAGTCTTCAAAGACTTCAGAACCCACATTCCCCACCAGCCCGCGCACGAGCTCGCCGCTTAGCCTGGTGCCGCAGCACGCGATGGCCTGGTCCATGATGGAAAGGGCATCGCGCATCGAACCATCTCCAGCCTCGGCCAGCACGGCCAATGCTTCGTCATCTGTGCTGATGTTCTCTTTTTCGGCAATCGAGCCCAGCTGGCGAACAATTTCATCGAACTTGACCGCGTGAAAGCTGAAATGCTGGCAGCGCGAGCGGATTGTCTGCGGAATGTCCTCCGCCTGGGTCGTAGCCATCATGAAGATAATGTGTGGCGGCGGCTCTTCCAAAGTCTTGAGTAGAGCATTGAACGCGGCATCGGTGATCTGGTGCGCTTCGTCCAGAATGTAAATCTTGAAGCGATCACGCGCCGGGCGATATCGTGCTGCATCGCGCAGCTCCCGGATTTCGTCAATGCCGCGGTTCGTCGCCGCATCGATTTCGATTACATCCACCGAGCTGCCTGCCCTGACTTCCACGCATGAGTCGCAAACGCCGCAAGGTTCTGGCGTCGGCTTGTCCGCTTTGCCATCAACGCCACGGCAATTCAGGGCCATGGCAAGAATGCGCGCAATGGTGGTTTTGCCGATGCCCCGATGACCACTGAAGATATAACCATGCGCAATCCGCTGCTGGTCAATGGCATTCTTAAGGGTCCGGGTTACATGTTCCTGCCCAATCACCTCAGAAAAACGTTGTGGGCGATATTTGCGCGCTAGTACTTGGTAACTCATGCTGGAAATTAGATTATACCGCTTCGCAGGCGAGGGATTTTCAACAGGCAGACCGCATTACCGACGCATATATCTCTACGCTTGTGGTCAGGGACCTGCAGACTGGACAGGTTTCCCGGCCGGATCCTGGACTGAAGCGTTCACGCCGGACCACACCAATCGATGAAAGGCGCAGTCCATCTCCGCGGCAGAAAGCGGCATTCCCCGATCAATCCACCAGCTAAGTGAAGAAAACAAAGCGCCTGCAAGTGCATGCGCTGCGGCCGCGAACTGCCCAGGGGAAGTTCCTTTTACCGTGCTCAATTTCATCAGCCGCTGCTCAATCGCGCGTGCAAATTGCCCTTGCCCCAGTTCCATCACATCATGCACCTTGCCGGATGCCACAAGCGCATCGCGGAAAACTTTCGCCTCTGCAACGTGGGTAAACAATTCGCATACCGGCGCAACACGCTTTGAAACTTCACCGCTCCGGTCGAGCATGGTAGATATTGCTTCCCAGAAATCTTCCACGTCACTGAGAAACAGGTCTTCTTTATCGCGATAATGCGTATAGAAAGTTGAGCGCCCCACTTCAGCGCGGTCCAGCACGTCCTGAACGGTAATTGACTTGAATGGCCTCTCTTGCATCAGGTCGATCAGCGCATCCCCTAAGGCGTCTCTTGTTCGGCGGGCCCGAAGATCCATTCCTGGCTTCGACTTGGGTTTTGCTTTGACTGTGGTCTTTTTCCCGGACATTGCAGACCTCTTTGTTCAGGATCGCGACTCTTCCGGCAAATCAGCGTTGACAGTTCGTCAACGCAACTCTACAGTGCAGCTCATGACCGACAATCGCATGAGCGGCGCAGCCCTGATCGCAGGAATGATCGGCTTCATTATAACGATGGCTTTTCATCCTACTGGACACGATCTTGTTGCCCCGGAACATTCAGCATTCATGATGCAGCTGAATGTTGCAGTTCATTCTCTGGCTCTTGTGTGCATTCCAATACTATTCCTGGGCGCTCTTGGACTCACGCGGCGCCTGGCTTCGCCCAACAGGCTTGCATTGGCTGGACTTGTTTTGTTCGGATTTTCCGAAGTCGCTGGCATGATTGCAGCGGGAATGAGCGGACTGGTGATTCCAGGGCTAATTCATCATATGGTTGCCGAGCCTGCTATGGCTGACACATGGCGAGCTGTTCTACAGCTTAGCGGCCGTCTGAACCAGGCTTTTGCCCTGATCTTTGTTGTGGCTTCATCTGTGGCGATTGTGCTCTGGTCAGCAGCCATCATCCGCAGCAATGTGTTTTCACGGGCGCTCGGGGTTTATGGTTGCCTCCTCGGACCAAGCACGATCCTTGTTGTACTCTCGGGCCATCTCCGCCTAAACGTACATGGGTTTGGCATGATAGCGCTCGGCCAGGCCGTGTGGTTCATCAGCGCTGGCGTTCTGCTCTGGAAAGAAAAGCAAGAACCTGCTCAGGTTCTGATCACGTAAGACTTGGAGTTGGGCACTGATCCAACAGCCATGCATTTCTCTCACAAAGTTTTTAGTTTTCGGCGTGACACTCTTCCTCTTCGTGAGCACCGCGAAAAACTAAGCGTCAAGCACACCCCACATTTCGGTCGCGCATCTCAACGATTATTCCAATAGGAAAGGTTGTGTTGTTATGAGCGAAGCTGCACGCATTCACTTACGGAATGCTCAAGGCCGCCGATATCGCATAGAGACTGCATTCCGCTGGAGCGCGTTGATTACCGGAGGCGCGCTAGCCCTGTTAGGTTTGTCTCGTCGTTCCAGGTCCGGCGTTGCCATCGCGGCTGCCGGAGGACTTCTGTCGTATGCAGGCGCCAAGGTCGGGACCCGCCAGCGGGAGCTGATTACCCGAAGCAGCATCCTGCTGAACTGTACTCCGGAAGAGGCGTACCAATTCTGGAGCAAGTTTGAGAACCTGCCATTATTCATGCGTCATCTGGAATCAGTCACCTTGATGGGCGAAACCCGTTCCAGATGGATCGCCATCGGTCCTCTGGGCAAACGCGTGAGTTGGGACGCGGAAATTGCTTTTGATCGCAAAGATGACGTGATTGCCTGGCGTTCACTGCCCGACTCCGACATCTATGTTGACGGCATCGTCAAGTTCCGCAATGCCCCGGCAAACCGTGGCACCATCATTACTGTTGTTGTGGTTTACCAGCCGCCCGCCGGCGCCATTGGGAACGCACTTTCAAAACTTCTGGGAAAAGATCCCAGCTTCATGATGCGGCAGGACCTGCACCGCCTGAAAGCCCTGATCGAAACCGGCGAGATTCCGACTGTAGAAGGCCAGTCCCATGGTCCACGCTCCGGAGTTGCCGCGGCCGCGCGCATCATCAATCCCGACGATCCCATCAAGGGCGACTCTAAATTAACCGAAGTCTTAGGAGCCAGAAGGAGGGTCTCATGAAAGCAGTTTGCTGGATGGGCACGGAGAAAATGACGGTTGAGACGGTGCCAGATCCTACAATCCTGAATCCCCGTGACGCAATTGTTCGCATTACCAGCACTTGTATTTGTGGTTCTGATCTGCACTTGTATAACGGCCTGATGCCCACCATGGAGCAAGGCGACATTATGGGCCACGAGTTCATGGGCGAAGTGGTCGAGATCGGCGGCGGTGTCGACCGCCAAAAACTCAAAGTTGGAGACCGCGTAGTTGTCCCCTTCACCATCGCCTGCGGGCGATGCTTTTTCTGCCAGCAGCAGTTGTGGTCATGCTGTGACAACTCAAACCCGAACTACTGGATTGCTGAAAAGATGATGGGCTACTCACCTTCAGGGCTATTCGGCTACACACACATGCTGGGTGGATATGCCGGCGGCCAGGCGCAATACGCCCGCGTACCGTTCGCCGATGTAGGTCCATTGAAAATTCCTGACGGTATTGCCGACGAACAAGTCGTCTTTCTTTCAGACATCTTTCCCACCGGCTACATGGGAGCGGAAAACTGCAATATCAAGCCCGGCGATACGGTGGCTATCTGGGGATGTGGTCCCGTAGGCCAGTTCGCCATCCGCAGCGCTTTTCTTCTGGGCGCCGAGCGCGTGATCGCCATTGATCGTTTTGATTACCGTCTGAAACTGGCTGAAGAGGCCGGAGCAGAAATCATCAATTATGAAGAAGTCGATGACGTGGTTCAGCTTCTTAAGGATATGACCGGCAACATCGGGCCAGACGCCTGCATGGACGCCGTAGGCATGGAAGCACATTACAGCGGACCAATGTGGGCCATCGATAGGACAAAGCAGGTCTTAAAGATGCAGCCTGACCGTCCTGGCGTATTACGTCAGGTCATCATGGCATGCCGCAAGGGTGGCACGGTTTCTGTGCCCGGCGTGTACGGTGGCTTTATCGACAAGATGCCCATGGGCGCCTACGTGAATAAAGGTCTGACCATGAAGACCGGGCAGACGCACATGATGCGCTACATGAAACCACTGCTGGAACTTATTCAGGGCGGCAAAATCGATCCTAGCTTCGTTGTCAGCCATCGGGTGCCGATCGACAAAGCCCCCGAAATGTACAAAATCTTCCGCGATAAACAAGACCACTGCACCAAAGTTGTTCTTGATCCGTGGGCAAACGGAAGCGTCGCGGCCTAAATTAATTCATGAAGCGGTCACGGACGGCAACCTGGTTACTGCACGCAAACCTGAGGACATCCCGGCATTTGATCGCGCAGCGATGATCGAGCTATTCAGCGCGGGAGTTGAACAGAAGCGTCCCGCCGCTTAACCAACCTCGCAAATTGTTATCCACAAAACAAAACCCGCTGGGCCTAAGCCCGGCGGGTTTGTTTTAGATCTAAACCGTCACGGCTGAATCCAGAATGGGGCCGTTTGAATCGCAACGGCGAGATAATCAAGGCGCCTCGATCAGCTCCATTTTGCCGTCTCGCTTGCGATGGAGTACTTTGACCCGGCCCTCCAGATCGCGGAAGACGAAGACTTCCCGATCGCGAAATTCAGCTTCTTTTACCGCTTCCTCCAGACTCAGCGGTTTGTAAGAGACGGAGTCGGAACTTTTGACCACGTGGGTTTCCGTAACTTTCACTCTGCTGGGAAAACTGTGGACTTTCACCGGCACGGCCGTCGTCAAATCCCCATTCACTGCAATGGCAATGCTGGTTTCCTGTTGCGACTCGCCGGCCTGTTCCATTTTCTTGCGCGCCTGGCGTTTTTTGCTCTTCCATCGCGTCTTGTACTTCACGGCCTGCCGCTCGATCTTGTCCAGCGCTCCGCCAATGGCCGCAATCATCTCCGAGGCCTCAGAGAGACCGACAATGGGCGCATGATTACGCACCGTGATAGTGATTTCCGCTATATGTCGACGCTTCTCCGTCGACAGGATCACATGCGTTTCAAAATTGCCAAGAATTTTCTGGATTTTTTCAAGCCCGCCTTCGACCTGCTTGCGGGTGATAGGAGTGATTTCGTACTGGCGGCCAGTATATTCGACGTTCATTGACTCCCTCCTGAAGTTGGGTCCAACTGAGAGTCGTCTGCCGGGTGCCTGGGAGGTACAGCACGGGTACAGGCGGCTTTTTAACGTCTGCCCGAGTAGCGCCGGCTCGGATGGGGCCGCGCTTTCCCGATCTAGCTCTTTGTCCTCCTTTGATGCGTGCTGGGTATCTTCATATCTTCACGATATTTGGCCACTGTACGGCGCGTAACCTGAATGCCCTGCGACTGCAGGACCCGCGTAATCTGGTCGTCAGTGAGCGGATGCGCCGGATCTTCTTCTTCGAT
>Ga0209488_10004125_pt1 | contig 11465 bp, 12 predicted proteins | sample Rivendell_Oct201_8_FD_188349 | JGI IMG/M metagenome (GOLD analysis project Ga0209488, IMG submission 188349) | Vadose zone soil microbial communities from the Eel River Critical Zone Observatory, Northern California, USA -... | ecosystem: Environmental > Terrestrial > Soil > Vadose zone >... | reverse complement strand
CCCCGCCATCGGCACACCATAATGCGCTTCGAGCAGTGCCGGCACGTTCGGCGCCATGACGGCGACCGTATCTCCCTGCCCGATCCCCCGCCGACGAAGCGCATCGGCGAAGGATCGGCTGCGTTCATAAAGCTGGCGATAGCTGAATCGGGTGGCGCCGTGGATGACCGCGAGCTTGTCGGGGTAAACGGCAGCGGCGCGCGACAGGAAGCCGAGCGGCGTCAACGCGGTGAAGTTCGCCGCGCTGCGAGCAAGGTGCGGAGCGTCATAAGGACCCCGATGATCAGGATCTTCGGCCGACAACACGGTAAACTCTCTTCCCAACCCGAGCATTCTCCCGGCATCCTCACGGGACGCCACGCCAGCGTCAAGCGGCGGGAGGAAACCATGCAAATCGACATCGTCTCGGACGTGATCTGTCCGTGGTGCTTTATCGGCAAGCGCCGGCTCGAGCGCGCGCTGGCGCTTCGGCCGGACCTGTCGGCGACGCTGTCGTGGCGCGCCTTCCAGCTCAACCCGGACATGCCGAGCGACGGCATCTCACGCGAACTCTACCTTGCGGCGAAATTCAGCGGCTCGCGTGCTGCCGGGCGGAGCTATGCGGCTGTCTGCGCCGCGGGACGCATCGAGGGGATCGACTTCGCCTTCGAGCGGATTCGGCGAACGCCGAACACATTGCGCGCCCATCGGCTGATCCGACTCGCCGCGTCCGAGGGCTGCGCCGATCGGATGGTCGAAGCCTTGTTCCGGGCCTATTTCGTTGAAGGGCTCGACATCGGCAACATCGAGGCGCTGGCGGCGATCGCGGCGCGCGCCGGTCTCGATGAGGAAGAATCCCACGGGTACCTGATGGGCGAGGCCGGCACCAACGAGGTGCGCGCCGAAGAACACCGTGCGCGACGGCTGGGCATTCATGCCGTTCCCTGCTTTGTCCTCGACCGCGGCTATGCAATTTCCGGCGCGCAGGAGCCGGAAATGTTCTTGCCCCTCTTCGACATTGCCGCAGGGGTCGTCGATCCCGCACCGGCGGAGGTGTGACAGCTCGGTCTACCCCCTCAGCCGTTGCAGCAGCGGTCGGCGGCCATTTCGCCGCGCGCGTTTGGCGCGATAGCTGGCGGCGGCCATGACGAGGCCGACGTGATCGGCGGCGACCATCGCCGACACATCGGCCTCATCCAGACCGGCGGCGCGCGCAGTCTCTGCCGGCGCGCGCATAAACGCCGCGAGGGACGATGCGTCGGTGTAGAGGCGGGCGAGGAATTCTTCGAGGCGTGGCGAACTCATGGGCCGATCTTCCGGCCGGCCGCCAATGCCGCTCGCGCGTCGTCGAGCTGTTCCAGAAGCCGGGCCATTGGAGGATGACGGCCGTCGCGTTCGATGATGACGGTCAGCGGCTGGGGAGCGAGGCGGCCGAGCTCGCGCAACAGCTCGAAGACGGCTGCCGGCACGTCGTGCAGATGGTCATCGAGAAGCCGGCGGACGCCACTCGGTCCGTCGATCCAACGCCCGCCACTGAGATGCACGGCAGCGACTTCATCGAGCGGCATCCGGCGCAGGAGTGTGTATGGGTCGTCGCCGCAGTTGACGGCATTGGCGTAAAGATTGTGGAGGTCGAGCAGCAGCTTTACGCCGGCCCCGCGGACAATGCCCGCGATCCACTCAGCCTCGCCGAGCTGGCTTGCGGGCGGGACGACGAGCGTGGCGATGTTCTCGACCAGCGGCGCGCAACCGACAATTCGCGTCGCGGATTCGAGGTTCCGACAGGCCCCCTCGACCGACGCCTCGCTGCGCGGTGGCGCTGCAAGATGGCCGATCTCGATGCCGCCGGCTCGGACAAAAGCGAGATGCTCCGACCAAGCCTCGGCACCGGTGTTGTCGATCAGCCGTGCGATACGGTCGAGGCGCTTACGCTCGACAGGGAGCGTCGAAGCAAGACCGAGCGAAACGCCGTGCAACACCATCCTCACTTGCGCCGCCAGGGTGCGCAGGGCGCGCAAATCACCGCGCGAGGCCCCGAAGTAATCCTCGGCGATGACCTCGATCACATCGACTCGGTCGAGATGAGCAAGGATTCCGGCAGCGAGCTCGGGGCGCCAGCCGAGCCCGAACCGATCGCGCCGCTCAACCGCTGCCGCACCCGCCACAACCCCCTCCGCCTCCACCCCCGCAGCCCGATCCGCATGATGATCCGCAGCCGCCGCCTGAGCTGGCGGATTTTTTGTACACGCGCAGCAGGTCGGCAAAACCCGTCGACGGTAGTGCAGACAGACCGAAAACCGCGGCCAGCAGCATCGCGTCGCTGGTCATTGCACCGGGGCGAATGCTCGCGGCGCGCCGACGCAGTGCGCGAAACAACCGGCGAAGATCTTTCAGCATCCTGTCGCCGAGGCTCGTACGACGGCGGCTCACCAATCGCCACGCCGCCCACAGTACGATTGCCGTAAGGATCACGAGGAATGCGATGTTGTGCCGAGCCCGGTCAATCGCGACGGCGATCTTGATCACGGCAACTCCGAGCAAGATCACGGCACCAAATGCGAACCAGTTGAATCGCCGTGCCTGCAGCCCCGCGTCGGGAGTCAGCTGCATCTGCTCGAGCTGCGCCTGATAAGAGGCGCAGGCCTGCTCGACCGCCGGGTCGTTCAAGACGTCGGTTGCAGCAGTCCGGGATCCGGCGCAGCGCGCCAGAATAGCGCTTTCGATCGGCTGCAGAACAAAGGATCGCACTGGATTTGGAATGACGAGATCATCAAGATCCACTACCAGCAGACTGCGATCGATCAGCGACAGCACGGCGATGCGGGCGGCTTCAGGTGTTCCGCCGCGCAACCAGGCGATCTGGTAAGGGTCGCCCAGCGGGAGCGCCGGTGGCGCACCGCCCTCGCCCATATCGATCGCGAGCTTCATTGCGATCACTACGATCAGAGCGAAGCCGATGTACAATACGAGAAATTGCGGGCCGCTCAGATCGAACGGGTTCATCTAGCGGAGTCGCTCTGCCCGTGCGGCCATTAGCGTTGCCAGTTCGAGCGCGCCGACCAATGTGGCAGTGGCGCCCGCTGTCGGGACACCGCCACTCTCGCGCGCCTCGGTGATTGCGGCGAGGGCGGCGTCGACGCCGGTCTGATCCGCGATCCGGCGCAATGCCTCGCGCGGCGCACCGTGTTCTCCCGATTCGAGCCAGAGCAGCACGGCCGCGGCAGCGCGCAGCGGCCCGACCGCATCGGCGGCCGCCAGTGCCAGCTGCTCTTCAAAAGTCGACGACAGAGCAAATCGCTCGCGCAGCCGCAGCTGCAGATTTACCAGTACCTGGCATCGCCGCTTCGCGTGAGATCGTGAGCCCGGCAAATGGATCACTTCCGTAAAGCACTTGATGCCGTGCCACGATGTCGGCGAACTTGACGGCGAATGCGTCTTTGGCGACAGCGATCTCGCTTTCGAGGATAAACATGGCTGACAACCGGATCGCGGCGTGAGCGAGCCGATATGCCTCGCCGATTTCCTCCAGACGCGTCGGATCGGCGACGCGGAGCACGACGACCACATTGACGTCCGAGGTCTGCCGCAGGCGCCCCTCTGCGGCAGAGCCGAACAGCACGACCGAGAGGAGATCACCGCCGAATACGCGCTGTGCCGCCGAGGTAAAGGCGGCGAGCGGCCCATGCACGGCCTCCGGGAGCTCGGGGGATATCACCGCGCAGCCGGGGCAGCCCCGAGACGGTGCCCTTAGAGCGCGAACCCGTAGAGCTTGGCTGCGTTGGCGCGGGTGATCTTGAAGCGGTCTTCGGCGCTGGCCTCCTTGAAGTCCCGCGCGACCACCTCCTGCGAGTGCGGCCAGGTGGAGGCCTGGTGCGGGTAGTCGGAGGACCACATCAGCTTGTCGACGCCGATGAAGTGGCGGTTGGCGACGCCGACATAGTCGTCGATGTAGGTGGCGTGCATCTGGCGTTGGAAATACTCGCTGGGCTTAAGGCTCAGTTTCCAGCCCGCGGCATAGCGACTGCGCTCGAAGGTCCGGTCCATCCGCTGAAAGTAGTAGGGCAGCCAGCCGATATTGTTCTCCGCCGAGACGATCTGCAATTCCGGGAAGCGCTCGAGCACTCCGGAGAAGATCAGCACGCTGAACGAGCGCTCGACCTCGTGCGGCAGAACCGTGCCGCGCATGTATCGGTCGCCAAAATCCCACTGGCTTTCCCAGCCCATCCCGGTAATGGCGTGCAGGCTCACCGGCATGCGCAGCTCCTGCGCGGCAGCCCAGAACGGATCGTACATATCCGAGCTGTAGGGCCGGTCCGTGGGCGGCGAGCACCAGATCATGGCCCCTTTGAGGCCCATTTTCGCGCAACGCTCGAGCTCGCGCGCCCCCGCCGGGGGGTCGTAGAGCGAGATCATCGGCAGCCCCACCATACGCTTGGGGGAATAGCTGCAATATTCGGCAAGCCAGTCGTTATAGACGCGGAAGCAGTCGGTCTGCAGCCCCGCATCCTTGATCCAGAAGACGCGGAACCCCAGCGTCGTGTAGAGCACGTCCGCCTCGACCCCATCGAGGTCGTTGTCCTTGACCCGCTCGGCCGGATCCCAGCCGCCCGGACGCGCATCGGCATAAGTCGCCTTGGTCAGGAACTCGGCCAATTCCTCGGGGCTCTTGCCGGCGCCCAGGCCAATCCCGATCGGGTGGGGGGCGTAGCCCTCATAAAGAAAATAGGCGCCTTCCTTGCCAGGCAGGTCGACCGCCAGTCGAGGTGCCCGGTCGCGATATTTCTGGTCGACCCGAGTCGCCCACAGATCAGGGGGCTCGCTGACGTGAGAATCCGCAGAGATCAATTTGTATTCGGCCATGTCGGATCTCCTCCCTCAAAGACCGGCAGCCGTAGCGGCGATCTCGCCAGCGCCACGGGTCCGATACCCGTTCATACATGAGCTTCCGGGTTCGGGTCCAGGTTTGGGATTGGTTGCGCTTCTATTCCCGGCTATATCACCGGCCGCGGTGCGAGGGCTGGAGAAGGGGATAAGGGGCTCATCCGCAGACCCGCCAGGCGCCACGCCGGGGACCTGCCGGCCCTCGTGGTGTTTCGGATACCGCGTGACCTAACTCTGGCGGTGTGCGTTCAAGAGCGCCGCGAGAACGCGGCTGCGGCCGGTGGATCCGGTGGAGTGACGATGACGATCGCGAGCTATGATTGCCCCGCCTGCGGGCGCGTTTATGCAGCTGACCGGCCGCTGTGGCGGTGTGATTGTGGCAGCCATCTCAATTTGGCGCCCGGCCGGGGCTTTACGCGCGGTCAGATCGCCCCCGGCGAGGCCTCGCTATGGCGCTACGCTGCAGCGTTGGCGCTGGCAGGTTCGCCGCGCGTCTCGCTCGGCGAGGGCTGGACGCCTCTCGTCCTGCGCCACTGGCAGGGGGCAGAAGTCCGCTTCAAGCTCGAATCGCAGATGCCGACCGGATCGTTCAAAGATCGCGGCACGGCGGTCATGATCAACCACTTGATCGAGGTCGGCGTCGGGCCAATCCACGAGGATTCGTCGGGGAATGCGGGAGCCTCGATCGCGACCTACGCGGCGGCTTCGAGCATCCCCTGCCGCATCTATGTCCCAGCCGCGGCACCGCGCGGCAAGCTCGTGCAGATCGCCGTTTCGGGCGCCGATGTCCGGGCAATCCCCGGCACGCGGCAGGATGTGACCGAGGCCGCCCTTACGGCAATCGGCGAAAGCTTTTACGCCAGCCACAATTGGCAGCCATTCTTTATCGAGGGCACCAAAACGCTCGCCTTCGAGCTGTGGGAGCAGCTCGGCTTTCGCGCGCCCGACAACATCCTTGTTCCGACCGGATATGGCAGCAACATCCTCGGCCTCGAGCGCGGCTTCGACGAGCTTGAAAAAGGCGGCGAGATAGTCGCACGACCGCGCCTCTTCGCAGTGCAAGCGGCTAATTGCGCGGCCTTCGCAGCCGCGTGGGCGGCAGGAGAGGATAAGCTGGTGCCGTTCGCGACAGGACCGACCGTCGCCGACGGGATCGCCACTCCGAAGCCCGTCCGCGTCGCCGAGGTATTGGGCGCCTTGCGCCGATCTAGAGGAGGTGTCGTCATGGTCGCCGAAGCGGAGATCGCGCCGGCGATTGCCGCGTTCGGCCGGCTTGGCCTCTTTGTCGAGCCTACTGCCGCCACTGCCGGCGCGGCGCTGACGCAACTCTTGCGCGACGGTACGATCGGGGCGGATCAGGTGACGGTGGTGGTGTTGACCGGCTTCGGGCTCAAGGCCGCGGAGCGCATTGGCGAACTCCTCGGCATCGGCACGGAATAGCGATTGCCGCCGCTTGGATGGGCGGATTAACCAGGCGGCGGCAAAGCCGTTCGTTCGACGAGCACGGCGGATCCGCACCGTCGTCAGGCCCGCGTATCCGAGGAGATCGATATTGTCCGCAGCAGCCCCACCGTAGGCCACGCCCCGGTCCGGTGCCTCGTCCGGGTCATTCGCGCCGAACATGATTCGCTCCGGTTGAGAAAGATCTCTTCTCCGAACCGCGGGAGCGAGGCGCTCGTTCTTGGCCGAAATCCTTGCGTGCAGACGATGTGCTTGGGTTGTCGAGGCACAACTGCTCGTTGCCAGGGCAAATGGGCATAAAATCGCCATAGCTTGGTAGTACTGTAAGTCCAATCACTACCGGCGGTCGATCGAACGGAGCACGCGACCGTCGGGTAGGGCATCCGGAGAGCGGAGAAGCAGCGTGGACGTCGCTGATATTTATATACGCCAGCTAACACCTGGTGATGCCGCCTCATACCGCGGCATCCGCCTCGCGGGTCTCAAACAGAACCCGGAAGCGTTTGGCAGCACGTTCGAAGCTGAATTCACAAAGCCTCTGGCTTGGTTTTTCGACAGACTGAGCAGCTCTCAAGTATTTGGCGCGTTTCGTGGTACCGAGATCTTGGGAATCGCCGGATTCGCCGTTCGGGGCGGCGAGAAGGAGGCGCATAAGGGCCTGCTTTGGGGCATGTATGTTCGACCGAACGCCCGGGGGACCGGTGTTGCGCGGCGTTTAATCGAGGCAATAATCGCGTTTGCGCGCCCGCGTGTCGAGCTGATCCAACTGAGCGTCGTGGTCGGCAACGAGCAAGCGCGCCGGTTGTATGCTCGCCTCGGCTTTGTGGAATACGGGGTCGAAAAGAACTCGCTCAAATACGACGGCAAGTATTACGACGAGATCCTGATGGCGAAGGAACTTTCCCCAGACGCGGATCGGGATGCGGTCGGCGTTCCTTGCACTGGCGCTGAACTCTACCTTGATGGCTCCTCGGTAAGCATCGAGTTCGCCTCGCCGAGCGCGGGGTAACTCTTCTCTGTCTTGTCGCCACGGAGCTGCGGGTCGATGGGCACGGGTAGTGCGGGAATGCTCCGGCCGTCGGCGGTCAGCTTGCGGGCGAACAGGCCGCGCGCCGCGAAATGCGGGTCGGCCAGCGCCTCCTCGACGCTGGCGACGATCGCGCAGCAGACATCCCTTCCGGCAAACCTCGTACGCCACTCCTTTGAGGTGCGGGCGGCGATCTTCTCGGCGACGGCGCCGCGGCTCGCCTCGGGATCGGCGGCATCGTCGCGAAATCTCGGATCAAGCCCGATCGCGTCGCAGAAGTTGCTCCAGAATCGGTCCTCGAGCGGCGCCGCAGCGAGATACCGTCCGTCGGCGGCAGCGTAGATGTTGTAACGCGGGCTGCCGCCGGTGACGAGCTCGCCCCCGGGCCGCGGCCATTCACCAACGGCGAGCCCGTTGCCGATTGCCCAGTACTCGAAGGTGAAGAGATTGTCGGTCATCGCCACGTCGAGCCGGCAGCCCTTCCCGGTGCGGTTCCGTTGGGCCAGGCCCAAGAGAATGTTGATGACCGCTGGATAGGCGCCGCCGCCGATATCGGCGATCAGTGCCGGTGGCACCACCGGGGCGCCGTTCGCCCCGGCAGCGAGCGACAGGAGCCCAGTGTCGGCGAGATAGTTGAGGTCGTGCGCAGCCACCTGTGCCTTTGGCCCGTCCTGGCCGTAGCCCGTGATCGCGCAATAGACCAGGCGTGGGTTGAGCGCCGACAGCTGCTCCCAGCCGAGGCCGAGCCGTTCCATGACACCAGGCCGGAACTGCTCGACGATAACGTCGGCGCTGTCGATCAGCGGGCGCAGCCTGGCGATAGCGACGGGCGCCTTCAGATCGATCGCGATGCTGCGCTTGCCGCGGTTCAACAGCGCAAAATTCACCGAAGCGGCGCCAAAGCGCGGCCGATAAAGGCGCATCTCGTCGCCGATCTCGGGGCGCTCGATCTTGATGATTTCGGCGCCAGCCTCGGCGAGCAGCAGGGTCGCCAGCGGACCGGGCAGCAAGGTCGTAAAGTCGAGAACCCGGATCCCGTCGAGCGGGCGCATGCTGCGCCTCAACCTTTCAGGATAAAGCTGCGGCCGATGATCTGGCGGTGGATCTGGTTGGTCCCCTCCCAGATCTGGGTGATCTTGGCGTCGCGCATCAGCCGCTCGACCCGGTAGTCCTTGCAATAGCCGTAGCCGCCGTGCAGCTGCACGGCCTCGGTGGCAATTCGCATTGCCAGGTCCGACGCCCGCATCTTCAGCATCGAGGCCTCGGGCCCGAAATCGCTGACGCCGTTGTCGACGAGATGCGCGACGTGCCACAGCCACGCCTCGCACATCGCCAGATCGGTCGCGAGATCGGCGAGCAGGAACTGGATGCCCTGGAACTCGATGATGCGACGGCCCGATTGCCGGCGCTCATTGATATAGGCGACAGCGTCCTCAAAGGCGGCGCGGGCAATGCCGAGAGCATGAGCGGCGACGCTCGGCCGTGACTTGTTGAGCGAGGCGAGCAGCAAGGGCAACCCGGCTCCGGGTCCGCCGATCAAATTGGCGCGCGGCACGACGCAATCCTCAAAGGCGAGCGCGGCGGTGGACGAGGCGCGATGCCCCATCTTATCCTCGGTGCGGAGCACGGCGAATCCGGGCGTGCCCTTCTCCAGGATGACCGCCGAGATTGCCTTCTTGTCGTCGGCGATCTCGGCCCATTTGCCAAAAACGAGGATCAGGTCGGCGACGTCACCATTCGTGATGAAGGTCTTGGTGCCCGACACGACGACCGTGTCGCCGGCGGGAGTGAAGCGCGTCGTCATGTGGGTCGCGTCCGAACCAGCATCCGGCTCGGTGATGGCGAGCGCGGCGAGCGCCCCCTCGGCAACACGCGGCAACAGGCGCCGCTTTTGCTCCTCCGTGCCGAAATCGATCAGCGGCTTCGTCGCATGGAAATTCGTCGCCCAGATGATGCCAGTCGAGGCGCACGCCTTGCTGATCTCGCGCACACAGGCAAGATACGCGGCATAGCTCAGCCCAGCCCCGCCATAGGCCTCGGGTACAAAGATTGCGTTGAGGCCGAGCGCGTTGATCGCGCAGATATTGTCCCATGGGAACTCGGCCGAGCGGTCGTAGTGCGCGGCGCGCGGCGCGATCTGGTTGCGCGCTAATGCCTGCACATTGTCGAGGATTTGCGCCTCTTCGGGCGACAGTGCCGGGATCGCATCGAGGCGATCGAACAGCTTCATCAGGGACCGCTCGTATCTTGTCCATATGCGGGCCGGACACACACGGACCTATACTCGGATAGGTTGATCGCCCACGCCTCCCATGCGGTCTTGCGTACCTTGTCGAGCAACCGCAAATCGGCCGTTACGAGACCGACCTGCTCAGCCTCGGCGAGAGCGAGATAGAGGCAGTCGTAAACAGGATGGTCGAGCTGACCGGCAATGGCTATGGCCCGCGGCGCCAGCCCGGCCGCGCTCACGAGAACGTCGAAGAATCGCGGCAGACTGGCGGCGATTTCGCCCACCTGAGCTTGGCTGATACGGCCCAGCCTCGCCGAGCGCCACGCGGCATTACACACCTCGGCTATCAGAAAATCTGGTGCGAGCAGAGTGCCTCCGTCCTGCACGACGGCGAGCGCCTGGCTGGCGAGAGGCTCCTCCGAAAGAAACCATTTGAGCGCAACGCTCGCATCGACGACCAAGCTCACCGCGTATCCCGGTCTTCGCGAATGAGTTCCTCAGCCGTAGGGTAGGTCGTGCCTGGCCGGCGAGGCGGCGTCATCCTCGGATGCGCTCGAGATCGGCGAGCAATTCTTCACGGCTGGGCTTTGCCGTTTCATTCAACAGCTCTCGCAAAGACTGTTCCAGAGATTTGCGCTGTGCCATCGCCCGCACTCTCAACCGCTCGAGTACCCGATCGTCGATATTGCGAATGATCACTTGTCCCACACCGATGCTCCAGCGGCCGTGATTGCACGCTGATATCATCGCGCTCGAGGTACGACCTTTCAAGGCTGTTTGCGACGGTCCTTGGGTGGGTCAATGTACGGGTGGCGATCCCGACCACGTTGCAGGGTTCGCTGTTGGCGCGGCAAGTCTGCGCGTGCGGCACGATCCGATCGCGGCGAGTTTCTTGACGCTATCATCCTCATGGCCCGCGGCCCCGGCGCCCAGCGGCTCACTCATCGCGGAATACTGGTTTGCGCTTTTCGAGGAAAGCCGTCATGCCTTCGACCGCGTCAGCGGTTTGGAAGGCGAGGGTGTTGAGGTCGGCTTCGATCTCCAGCCCCTCCCTGAGTGCAAAGGTGAGGCCGCGGTGGACCGCGTTGCGGGCAAACCCCAGGACGGGCAGGCTGTAGCCCGTCATCTCGCGGGCAAAGCTCTTCCCAGCCTCGAACAAATCGCCTTCGGCGGTGCGGTTGACGAGGCCGATCCGCTCGGCTTCCTCGGCCTCGACGGTGCGGCCGGTCATGATAATCTCGAGCGCCCGTGCTTCGCCGATAAGCCGCGGCAGGCGCTGGGTCCCGCCATATCCGGGGATCAGGCCGAGCTTGATCTCGGGCAAGCCAAGCCGAGCGCTACGCGCCGCGAGCCGGAACGTGCAGGCGAGCGCCAATTCGAGCCCTCCACCGAACGCATAGCCGTTGATCAGCGCGATCGATGGTATCGGCAGAGTGTCGAATTTGGCGAAGACGGCTTGGCCAAAAGCGGCGCCCTCGCGCTGGGCGCTGAGCGAACGGCCCATCAGCTCCTTGATGTCGGCGCCGGCGCAAAAGGCTCTGTCACCGGCACCCGTAACCAGCAACGCGCGGGCGTCGCCGCCTGCGACTTGGTCGAGAGCGGCGCCGAGATCGCGCAGCAATTCGAAATTCAGCGCATTCAACACTTCGGGGCGGTCGAGCGTGAGGAGGGCCAGCGCGTCGATGCGCGTCAAATGGATCCCCATTGAATCAGACTTCCGCATGCCGGGAGGGTTCGCGCCAGCGGATCGGGGTCGGCTGAATGCGGCCCTCCTTGGCCTGGAGCACGAGCTCGCGCTTGAGGATCTTGCCGCTGGCGGTCAGCGGGAACGCATCCATTGCAATGAAATATTCCGGCATGTCATACCGCGACAGGCCTGCGTCGTGA
>Ga0209488_10004124_pt1 | contig 11466 bp, 8 predicted proteins | sample Rivendell_Oct201_8_FD_188349 | JGI IMG/M metagenome (GOLD analysis project Ga0209488, IMG submission 188349) | Vadose zone soil microbial communities from the Eel River Critical Zone Observatory, Northern California, USA -... | ecosystem: Environmental > Terrestrial > Soil > Vadose zone >... | reverse complement strand
CTCGCCGACCTACTCGCCCGAGCTCACGTGGATGCAGCTCGACAAACAAACCTGGCGAATCAGCAAGCCGCCGGACGACGACGTGCGGATTCATTACCGGCTCTACTCCAGCGATCTCACCGACGAAATGGCCGACATTGCCGCACCAGCCACATTCATGTACGTCGTGGGAAACACGCGCTCACCCGTCACGGTCCGTTATGACATCCCATCGAACTGGAAGGTGTACGGCGGACTTCCAAAAAGCGGAGATCGTTACACCGCGGCCAACTACGACACGCTGGCGGATTCGCCTTTTTTCCTCGGCAACTTCAAAGTGCTCGAATTCTCCAGCAAGGCTGGCGTTCCGTATCGAATCGTTTTCGCCTATCCGAAAATTGAACTCACCGAGCGCCAGGTCATCGAGGATCTTCGCGATATTGCCGATGCCGCAGTGGCTCTCTTTGGTCCTGCGCCGTTCAAGTCCTATACGATTCTGGTCAAGGTGCGCGGCAGCGTGGCGGTTGTCGATTCACTCGAACATCTGAGTTCCGCGCGACTAACAGTCGGGGAAAACGACTTCGTGGCGCAGGCGGGCTACCGGCGCTTCATCACCGCAGCGGCTCGCGCCATGGTTCGATCGTGGATCGGGAAAGAGATCCATCCTCAAAGCATGGACGCCATCGACTATTCGAAAGAAGCGTACTCCCGGCTGCTGTGGTTCCTGGACGGAGCGTCCCTCTACTACGCCGATATTCTGGGGCTTCATACCGGCTTTACCATCCCGCAGGAGTACTACGCCAAACTTGGATCGGACATTGACGCGCTGCAGCACCAGTCGGGCCGCCAGTTGAGCAGCCTTGAAGATGCCAGTTTGAATGTCTGGCTTCGCAGCGACAACTCTGCGATCAACACATTTTCGTACGCCAACAAGGGCGAACTCGCTGCGCTGATGCTGGACCTGGAAATTCGCGGCCGAACAAAGAATCAGAAAGCCTGCACGATGTGGTGCGGTATCTCATCGCCAACTACGGCGCCAAAGGGATTGGAGTTCCCGAGGATGGAATTCCGAGCGCCGTCGCTGCAGTTGCCGGAGAGGACTTTACGTCATTCTTTGACAAAGTAGTTCGGGGCAAGGGTGAGTTGGACTACAACCCATCGCTGCACTATGCCGGGCTTCAGGTGGACTTCCATTCCATTGAGTCGGCCATATACTTCGGCGTGGAATGGGAGAGATCCGAGAACAATCAAGTGCGGATCCGCCGCGTGATGGCCAGTTCGCCGGCCGAACGAGCGCAGCTGGATGCCGGAGATGTTTTGGTAGCGCTGGATCAGGAGCGCGTCACGGCAGACAACATGGTGAATCGAATTCATTCGAGGAGAATCGGAACGCCGGTAAGTGTGACGTTCATGCGGGGAGATCGGATGCTGACCACACAGCTCACTCCCGGAGAGACAAAGGAAGAGAGTTCGTCGCTCGGGGAAAATACAAAGGCGACACCGGAGCAGGTCCTGCTGCGCAATTCGATGCTTGGGCAATGAGTCAATGACGCGCTTCGCGCGAAAATCGTCTAAAACTTCAGGACAATCAGCGTGCTGTCGTCGGTGGGTTTTCGGTTGCCCGCGAAATCACGGACCGATTCCTGAATCGTGTTGTGAATTTCGGCCGCCGACGCTCCCGGATTCCCCGCCACCAGCGCGCCAAGCCGTTCGTTTCCGAATAATTCCCCCTCCGCGCTCTCAGCATCGATGACTCCATCCGTGCAAATCACCAGGGTAGAGCCCTCCGGGATGTCGCGCACTTCCCCACCATACTTGGTACCGGAAAACAAACCCACCGGCGGACCGCCGCCCTGATCCAGCCACACCAGCTTTCCGCTGGGTTCAACCATAAAGGGCGGATGGTGTCCCGCGCGGACAAAATGAATCCTCCGCGCCTGAGGATCGATCAGCATCACCAGGAAGGTGACAAACGTTTGCGCCGTGGTGGTTTCAATCAGCGTCTCATTGACGATGTTGGTAATCTGCTCGGGCGATTGAACGTGGCGAACCAGAGCGCGGCACGTCGCGTGAAGCGACGACATCACCAGCGCCGCGCCAATCCCTTTGCCGGAGACGTCTCCGAGAGTGACGATGAACCGGCCTTCGGGCAGCTTGAAGTAATCGAGATAATCCCCGCCAACCGCGTCGCACATCACGCAAGACGCGCAAATCTGAACGCCGCTGCGGCTCTCGGGAATGTTGGGATAGAAGTTCTGTTGAATCTCTCGCGCCAGCAGCATTTCCTTTTCGATCTTGCGCTTCTCGACAATTTCCAAATGCATCGATGCATTTTCCAGAGCAAGACCGATGTGCACCGACACCCCGGCAAGAAACTCCCGATCCTCTTCCAATAACGGGCGTGTGCGATTCAGCAACTCCAGCACTCCGACAACCGCACCGCTTCGATTCACGATCGGCATGCAGAATAGATCGTTGGTGCGGTATCCGAGCACTGCGTCAAAGCTGGAATCGAAACGGCTGTCGGCGTATGCGTCGACGATGTCAATCATGTCTCCCCTGGCGGCAACAGTGCCGGCAATTCCATGCCCCAAGGGAACCACAATCTCGTTGAGTTCGATGCCCTGCGCCACCACGGATCGAAGCAACCCTTGCGCCCGATCCACCACGAACACGGTTCCCCGATCGACGCCCACCTCGTCCTGAACAATTCTCAAGATGATTGCCGTCAGTTCGGCAAGATCGAGAGTGGAATTCAGAATCTTCGCCGCTTCGAGAATGCGGCGCATGCGGTAGACGCTGCGGAGGGCTTCCTGCTGAGTAATGACCGGAGTCGTCATGGGCGTAGGTTATATCACTAGTGACCTAATCCGGGCTTCAATCCCGAAGCGTTGCACGCATGGGCTCCACGTCCGACTTTTAGACTGTTTGCGATCGCTTCGCTGACGTAATCCTTTCCCAATCGCACGGCATCGACCACCGACTCCCCCTTCGCGAGACTGGCGGTAATTGCCGCGGAGAGCACACAGCCGGTGCCGTGGACATCGGCGCTGCCAATTCGAGCGGAACGGAAGTAGCGAAATTCCGCTCCATCGAAGAGTACGTCCAGCGCATCGCCTTCCAGATGTCCGCCTTTCACCAATACAAACCGCGGGCCTCGTTCCTTCAAACGGCGGGCCGCGAGTTCCATGCTTTCCTTGTCGCGCACATCCACTCCGGTAATCGCTTTCGCTTCATTCGTGTTTGGCGTCACGATGAGCGCAAGCGGCAGCAGACAGCGAATGAGCATATCGACGCCATCCGATGACAGCAGCGCCGTGCCGGAGGTGGACACCATCACCGGATCGACGACAAGGTTCGTCACGCCGTGTTCCTGAATCCGGCTGGCGATCGTAGCGACGATGGCGGCGCTTCCGAGCATTCCGGTTTTCACGGCGTTGACAGGAATGTCCGACACGACAGCATCCCACTGGCGAGCGACAAATTCTGCCGGCACGTCCATGACGCCCGTCACTTCAGAAGTATTCTGCGCCGTGAGAGCGGCAATCACCGTCATGCCGTAAACTCCGAGGTGGGAAAACGTTTTCAGGTCCGCCTGAATGCCCGCGCCGCCGCTGGGATCCGAGCCGGCCACCGTCAGTGCCGTAAAAATCATGGACGCGATTATAATGGTCCGCATGATTCGCATCGCCACGTTTGTTGCGGTTCTCTGCATTACTGCCGCTTCAACCGCAACCGCGCTGGCGCAGGTTCCTCCCGGCGTTTCCTATCTTCCCGACAAACATCCCAACGCGATCGTCACCTTCGTCCGGATCCAGGATTTCAAATCCGCAACCTATATTGAAGCGCAGAAGCGGATGGGATTCGATCCGCTGGGAATGTCGGGCCAGAATGGTAAGCGGAAATCCATCGAAGTTGCGCTGCCCATGCCGGCGATTCAGAAAATTCAATTGCCGGATGACGAGTACCCGCTGGTCAAGGTGGAGTTCTCTCCGGTGATGCGGCAGACATACGTCCTGAACGGCGGCGACGAGTTTGTTCTCGATGCGTTTCGCTTTCCGAAGGTGCCGATTCCCCTGAACCTGATGACCGGCGTGCTCAACAACGCCGCGTTCACGCCCGGCGGCAAGAACTGGAAGCCCCGCTTCGGTGCTGCCATTACCCCCGAACGCATGATGGTTCGTGGAGTCGCCGCGCTCCTCTTCGATGACAACAAGGAGTTCGTGATCTTCTGGCGCGAAGGAACCGAGTGTTATGTGGTCAAGAGCAAAGCGCCGCGTTCGGAATTGATTCGAATCATTGACGATCTGCTGTGAGGGTTGGAACAATTTGGAATAAGGAACATTGCCCTCCTGAGTCAGGAGGGCAGCGGGATTGCGAAGCGATCCCGCGAGGGGTGGTTCCCAATGGAACCACCCCGGCGCTTCGCGCCACCCCTCCTGACTCAGGAGGGGAATGTCTCCCACCTGATATTCCTACTCGCCACTGCGGTTAATGAATCGGCGGAGGCATTACCGTTCGCCGACCCTCAAGACTCTTCTTTATTGCAACGTCCAGGCCTTCCGGCAACGGCAAACCAATCAGGTAGTAGATATTCGCGATGTGCTGTCGAAACAGCGCATCGAAAATCAAATCGCTGTCGCTGGAAAAATCATTCCCGAACCACCACATCCAGTCGCTTCCCTCAGCCACCAGCAGCTCTTCATGGGCGAGACTCCACTGTGCCGGATCCACCGCATCCCGGCGCTCCATCAACGCGCCGCGCGCCCGAACAATCCATCGCCAGGCCTCGTGATCCTCCGGGTGGCCGATCCAGATTCCAAAATTCGCTCCGGCCCACGAGCCCGGAGCCAGCCAGTCGAGTTTCGCAGCGGGAACGCGATCGCAGGCCTCCGATAACGTCACGGCTTCCAGCGCCGGATCCCGCTGAATTCCATCAAAGGCAAATCGCAGAAAATCGCGGCCGCTGTTGTCGTAGTAATCCCATGGATTCTCGCCATCGAGAGCAATCGTGACGTGCCCGCCCTCCGGAATATCGTGCAGCCTTCGGATGAGATCCGCGGCGCTGTCCTTTGGCGAACCGTGCATGTATTGGAAGCCGATCAGATCGGAAATCACGCGATCCCTGAAAAACACCGTCATCCCATCGCGCTGATAGGGCCGATAGAGGCGATGCCGGTCGCCATTATTGATATGCGTCCCGGATTTCGCGAGTATGCCTTCATCCGTGGCCATCCAGCGAAATCCCAGCTGGGACACGATGTGGGCTACTTCGTTCGATACCGAACCCTCCGACGGCCACAATCCCTGCGGGTAACGACCGAACCGTTCCTTCATGAACTCACGCGAACGCCGCAGCTGTTCCACGGCATCTTCGGGAAAGCGGAATTCCACCGGTACGCTCCCATCATCGACGCGGCTGTCCACCAGCAGCGGAAGAATCGGGTGATAGAAAGGCGTCGTGGAAATCTCGATGATCCCTGCTTCCTGCTGCCGCCGGTATTCCGGAATCACGTCACCGATGGTCTTGAACACAAGATCGCGAAGCGACTGCTTGTCCGCTTCCGAGAAACCGCTTCCCTTCTGCACCAGCTCCTGCGGACGTCGATCGTGGTCCATCCACGCCAGAGTCCACCACACCTGGATGTCGCGAATGTCGTCGAGGTTGAAGTCTCCACGGTTCCGGCGCTCGTGCAGTTCGAGGTACCTGGGAAACGGCGCCGTCATGGTGCTGACGGGAACCGGAAAGAACCGCTCGATAATCATCCGTCGATCTGCATCGGTCAGGGCATCCGCAGGTTTGAATGCCAGGTCGAACATCGCGTCACGCGCATCGCCGCGCGCGTACTCTTCCAGCTGCAGAACGAGTGACGGGACGAGATTGAACGTCTGATGGACTTCCGGGAATTCGCCGCTCAGTGCTGCCATTCCGTAGTAATCCTTGGTGGCATGCAGGTACGCCCAGGGCATTACGTAGGAATTCCGCACGATATCTTTATAGAAAGGTTGATGCATGTGCCAGAGGAATGAGACCAGTCTCGTCATGTTCTACATGGTAATCTAAGTCGTGCGCCGACTTGATCGCTATATCCTCCGCGAAATCCTCTATCCGACGCTGATCGGACTCGTCGCACTCACTTTTGTTGCGGTGACTCGCCAGCTGGGAACGCTGCTGGAATTTATTGTCCGCCAGTCGGCGACTCCGGGCGAAGTCTGGGCGGTCTCCGCCGCAATCCTTCCCAACGTTCTGACATTTACGTTACCGATGGCGGTTCTTGTCGGCATCCTCACCGGGTTCGGCCGGCTGTCTTCCGACAGTGAAACCATCGCCATGCGCGCGGCCGGAGTGTCGATGCGCCGCATTCTGGGACCAGTGCTGGTGCTGGGAATTACGGCATGGCTGGTGAATCTCGGATTGACCGCGTGGGTCGCGCCAAAGATGATGGTTCGACTGAAACTCGTTCAAAGTGAAATTGTTCTTCGATCGGCCTCGCTGGAACTGCAGCCCGGCGTTTTCAATGAACAGATCACCAACGTCGCAATGTACGTTCGATCGCTGTCATCTAATCGCAAGGAATGGCACGGCATCATGCTCGCCGACATGAGGAAGGCGGGTGAGGAAGAGATCATGTTCGCAGCGACGGGAATCCCATCGCTAGTCGACGGCGACCATCCGTACCAGGTCACGCTCCTGAATGGGAATTCGCACACCATCAACAACGCATCGTCCCATAAGTACGACGATTCGAAGTCCTTTACCTCGTCCACCATATCGCTTCCACTTCCTGCTAGTCCGACCGGACCGCAAACTTCTCCCGTCAGCGAAACTTCGACGCGAGACCTGTGGCAGCGCATGCGGGCAGGCACGGCCACGTACGAAGAGAGTACGGAGTTCCATCGCCGCCTCGCGCTTCCCTTCGCCTGCATTGCTTTTGCATTGGTCGGTCTGCCCCTGGGCGTATCGACAACGCGCGGCAGCAAGTCGATGGGCCTGGTGATGAGCCTCATCCTGATGTTCATCTACTACCTCGCGTTTGTGGGAGGTACGCGTCTGGCAGGCGATTCCCATTTCTCTCCCCTGCTTGGCGCCTGGATTCCGAACACCGCCTTTCTTCTCTTTGGAGTGTTCCTGATGACGCGGGCCGATCGGGAACACGAGAACTACGCCCTGGTATGGATGCGGGCTGCCATGGAATGGATCCACGAGCAGCTGTCGGTACTGAAGCGCGTGCAGCAACACATCTCGCGCTGGATCTACTCGGTTGCGCACCGATCGAAAATGTTTCGAGTGATCGATCGCTATGTAATCCGCGGATTCTGCTTTTACTTCACGTTGGTTCTGATCGTCTTTGTGTCGCTGTTCATTGTAGTGACCCTGTTTGAATTGCTTCCGGATATTGTGAGAAATCACGCGAGCATTGCCATTGTGGTGTACTACTTCGTATTCCTGACTCCTCAGATTCTGTTCTGGGTGGTGCCGCTCACAGTCCTCCTCGCCATTCTGATCAACCTCGGCACGCTGACGAAATCCAATGAGGTTCTTGCGGTGAAGGCCGCCGGCATGAGTCTGTATCGACTGTCGATGCCGCTGCTGTTCATGGGGCTGCTGGTGTCCTGCCTGGTGTATCTCATGCAGGACTTCGTGCTTCCTTATGCCAACAAACGTCAGGATGAATACCGCGACGTCATTAAAGGAAAAGCACCGCAAACCCATCAGCATCCCGATCGCAAGTGGATGGCGGGCTCGGATGACCGGATCTACCACTACAATCACTTCGACTACGGTAAGAATCTTTTCGCGAACCTGTCGGTGTTCAAGTTCGACCAGGACACCTTCAAATTACGCGAATGGATCTTCGCATCCAACGCGATCTGGGATGGAAACAAATGGGTGCTTGGACAAGTTGCGATACACCGGACGCCCCCCGATGGAACGGCGGAAGTGGATGAGTTTGTTCCCGTGCTCAACGTTACCGACATGGACTCGCCGGAGTATTTTAAAGACGAAGTCCGCACCGCATCTCAAATGACCTTCAGCGAATTGGGACAGTACGTCGAGTCGCTCCAGAAAAAGCAATTTGACGTCACGAGCCTGAAACTCGATCTGTACCGGAAGCTATCATTTCCGCTGGTGTCCTTCATCATGGCGTTGATCGGGATTCCGTTCTCATTCAAGACGGGCAAGAAGGGCGCCTTTTACGGCATTGGATTCTGCGTCGGCGTGGGGATTCTTTACTGGTCGACGTTTGAACTCTTCGACAAGCTGGGCGATGTGAATCGCCTCTCTCCTATGATCGCGGCGTGGTTCCCGAACCTGATATTCGGATTGAGTGGAACGTGGATGATGCTTCGCGTCAAAACGTAAAAGGGGGATTTGTGATCGGCGAATGATGATTTGAGATTTGTGATTTTGAGGAATCCGCGTTTCCCTTAAATCACAAATCTCAAATCATCATTCGCCGATCACAAATCCCCCGATCTTCCTACAGCCCTGCCTGTTTCTTCATCGACGCGGCTTTGTCCGTCATCTCCCACGTAAACTCCGGCTCCGAACGACCAAAGTGGCCGTAGTTGGTGGTCTTCCGGTAAATCGGACGGCGCAGGTTCAACGACTCGATGATTCCGCGCGGCGTCAACTGGAAATGGTCCCGAATGATCTGCGAGATCTTTTCGTCGGGGATCTTTCCGGTATCGAAGGTATCCACGGCAACCGACACCGGGTCGGCAACGCCGATGGCGTAGGCCAGCTGGATTTCCACGCGATCTGCCAGGCCGGCGGCCACGACGTTCTTTGCAACGTAGCGCGCCATGTAGCAGGCCGAGCGGTCGACCTTCGTCGGATCCTTGCCCGAGAACGCGCCGCCGCCGTGACGGCCCATGCCGCCGTACGAGTCGACGATGATCTTGCGTCCCGTCAAACCGCAATCGCCCTGAGGTCCGCCAACGACAAAGCGTCCGGTCGGGTTGATGTGGTATTTCGTTTTCGCATCCAGCAATTCCTTCGGAAGCACCGGCATGATGATGTGCTCAAGCACCTCATCGCGAATCTGAGACGGCGTCGCTTCCGGAGCGTGCTGCGTCGAGATCACGACCGTGTCGATTCGAATCGGCCGGGGTCCATCGTATTCCACGCTGACCTGGGACTTGGCATCGGGCCGGAGGAATTTCGGAGTGCCGGCGCGGCGGGCGTCGGCAAGTTTCTTGGTGAGTTTGTGCGCCAGAAGAATGGGCAGCGGCATCAGTTCGGGTGACTCGTTGGTTGCGTAGCCGAACATCAGGCCCTGGTCGCCGGCCCCACCGGTGTCGACGCCCATTGCGATGTCCGGCGATTGCGTATCGACTGTCGCCATGACCGCGCAGGTTTTATAATCAAAGCCGTAGCTCGCATCGGTGTAACCGATGGATTCGACCGTATTGCGGACAATCTTCTGATAATCAATGTGCGTCTTCGTGGTGATTTCGCCCGCGACTACGGCCACTCCGGTGGTAACCATCGTTTCGCATGCCACCCGGCCCATCGGATCCTGAGACAGAACATAGTCCAACACCGCATCGGATATCTGATCGGCCACCTTATCGGGATGCCCCTCGGTTACCGACTCCGATGTAAATAAATGCCTACCCTTATTCACTCTTAACCTCCGTGGAATTTACGACTGAATGCAGCGCAGCATGATAGCGCATCTAAGCGCGTGGATGATAGCTTTTGTAGATCTGCTTCAGGCGTTCGCGTATCACATGCGTATAGATCTGCGTCGTCGAAATATTCTCGTGGCCCAGCATCATCTGCACGGCACGCAGATCGGCGCCCCGGTCCAGAAGGTGTGTCGCGAAGGAATGGCGCAGCACATGGGGTGATATGTTTTTCCGGATCTCCGCCTTCGCCGCATACCGTTTGAGGATTTCCCAGAATTCAAAGCGCGACATCGGGGCGCCTCTTGGCGTGAGGAATAACAGCTCGGAAGCGTGCCCGCCGCGTCCGTCCTTCAGATACGCCTCAACGGCATGGCAGGCCGACTCGCCCAACGGAACGACCCGTTCCTTGCTTCCCTTCCCGAAACAGCGGAGGAAACCCGATTTCAAATTGATACCGTCGATGCGCATACCCGTCAGCTCGGAGACTCTCAGGCCCGTGGCGTACAGCACTTCGATCATGGCGCGATCCCGCAGGCCAACGGGAGTCGTCAGATCGGGTGCCGCCAACAGCCGATCGACTTCGTCGATATTCAGAAAATGCGGCAGGGGGTGGAAACCGCGCGGAGCCTCAACCGTCGTGGTCGGATTTTCTGTCGTGGCCTTTTCAAGCAGCAGAAACTTGTGCAAGCCCCGAACCGTCGCCAATGCCCTGGCCACCGATCGTGCCTTCAAGCCGTGGGAGTAAAGATATCTGAGGAAGGAGGAGACATCGGCCCGCTGCGCCTTCAGCAACGGAGTGCGCCCCAGATGCCGGCAGTACATCTCCAGGTCGTGCTTGTACGAACTGAGCGTGTTCTGCGACAGCCCGCGCTCAATGCGGAGGTAGCTCAGAAACTTTTCGGACCATTCGCGGTTCGTCATGGAAAGTAGATATTCCAGACCTCATCGATTTCACGCACTCGCAGGAGGAATGCCACGCTGAAGTATGTTATCCCGGAAGTCGCAATCGTAATCAGCAGGGCACCGGTACGCTGCGAAAATGAACCGGCATAGAAGCCGGGAATATGGATCATCCAGTACGCAACCACTCCCATGACCGCCGCTGCCGCTCCAAACTTCAATCCCGAGCGGCCGACGTTTCTCATTCCAAGCGCCCCATACCGCCATCGAAACAGCGTGGTCAATGCGACGGTATCGAACACGGCCGACAGCGATGTTGCCAGCGCCGGCCCTCCGTTTTGGAGTGGATGGAAGAACACGAAATTCAGGACGATGTTCAGACCCAGCGATATAGCGCCGACAATCACGGGCGTGCGCGTGTCCTTCAGCGCATAAAACGCCTGAACAATGATTTTCACCATCGCGAAACCCGAAAGGCCGAAGGCAAAAAACATCAGGGCAAAGGCCGTGAGTTCTGTGGATCTGGCCCCAAAACTTCCATGTTCAAACAAGACCTGGATGATGGGCCTTCGCAGCAATACCAATCCCACCGACGCCGGCAGCGTTACAAACAGAACAATGCGAATCGCAAAATTCAGCGACGCCCTTAGCTCATCGATTCGCCGTTCGACGGCCTGCTTCGCCAGCAGCGGCAGGATCGCTGTCGACAGCGCAATCACATAACCGCCAAGAACAAGCTCCATCACGCGGTCGGCAAACGTGATGGAAGAAATGCTGCCGACTGCCATGGCGGCGGCGAATTGCGTGCCCACCAGCACATCGACATGTACGATGCCGATGCTGAAAATACGAGGTGCCAGCAATGAACCCACCCGGCGAACGCCGGGATGCGCGAGATTCCAGATCCATCGGAAACGCCAGCCGCTGCGGACCAGGCTTGGAATCTGAACC
>Ga0209488_10004122_pt1 | contig 11467 bp, 9 predicted proteins | sample Rivendell_Oct201_8_FD_188349 | JGI IMG/M metagenome (GOLD analysis project Ga0209488, IMG submission 188349) | Vadose zone soil microbial communities from the Eel River Critical Zone Observatory, Northern California, USA -... | ecosystem: Environmental > Terrestrial > Soil > Vadose zone >... | reverse complement strand
AACGGCTTGGACTCTAACGTGATTTGCATGACTTTAGTTTATCGCCTCCGGTTGCGATACATCGCTGATTCCGCTTCCCTGCGGGCTTCCTTGTTGCGTTCGTCCTGGCGGCGGTCCCACACTTTTTTGCCCTGCGCCAGGGCGATTTCGCATTTGGCAATGCCATCGCGGAAGTAAATCCGCAAGGGAATGACGGTTAAACCCTTTGATTGCGTACGGCCAGCCCATTTGTGAATCTCGTTCTTATGCAGCAGCAGTTTGCGGTTGCCGAGAGGTTCGTGATTCCACGGGCCGCCGGCCAGATATTGTGCAATATGGGCGTTGACGAGCCAGGGGCCACTGGGCTTAAAATCCACGAACGCATCGCGAATGTTGGCTTTGCCTTCGCGCAATGCTTTTACTTCGGTGCCATGAAGGACGATCCCCGCCTCCATACGCTCCAGCAGGTGATAGTTGTAGCCGGCCGCGCGATTCTGCGCGACGACAAGTTCGCCAGCTTTATTGGCAGACTGCACCGGTTTTTTAGCGGGCTTGGCCACAGCCCTTCACTATAACATTAGATTAAAAGGCGTTACTGATTGCAGGACAGCCAACCCGAGACTTCTTGTCGGGCCTCTAAGCCAATGCTAGAGTAAAGGCCGGTTTCGTCGAGGCGTGGCTTTTCACGGAGAGTGCATGCGGAGTTGGGGGAAACTAATACTGTGCGTTGGGACGTGCTTGCTGGCCGCAGGCTGCCCAAAAAGCACCCAGCAGTACAATGCCGGGCAAAAAGCGGAAAATATTCAGGATTATGACAGCGCGCTTTCGTACTATCAGAAGGCGCTGGCAGGCGATCCCCGTAACGCTTCGCTCAGGATCCGGGTCGACCAGATGAGATTTGAGGCCGGCGAGTCGCACATCAAAAAGGGCCTGGCGCTGCGGGAAAAGGGCGATTTGCAGGGCGCGGCCGCGGAGTTTCAGCATGCCTCGACGATTGACCCTTCGAGCCCGGTCGCTTTGCAGGAATTTCGCCGGACGTTGGATCAGATCAATGACCTTGCACACAAACAGGACCAGCAAGCTATCGACATGGAGGACAGCGGAAGCGACTCCGAACTGGCTTCATCGGCTCCCGAGCTGAAGCCTCTCCCCAATACCTCGATCAGCCTAAAAATGACCAATGACGTCAAGATCATTTTTGACACCATCGGTAAGCTGGCTGGCATTACGATTACCTACGACCCGGACCTCCCTGCCCGGCGCATCTCCGTGGATTTGAACAACCTGACGCTGCAACAGGCTTTGGACATCGTTTGTTTGCAGAGCAAGACATTTTTCAAGCCCATCACCGAAAACATTATTTTCGTCGCGCAAGAAAGCACCCAGAAACACAAGGACTACGACGAGCAGCTGGTCGAGACGTTTTATCTGGCAAATACCGTGCAATCGCAGGACTTGACGGAAATTACCAACGGATTGCGGCAGGTATTGAACCTGACCAAAGTGCAGCAACTGAATTCGCAGAACGCGATTATCGTGCGCGACACCGCGGATAAACTAGCGATCGCGCGCAAGCTGCTGAAGGATATCGACAAGGCCAAACCCGAGGTCGTGATTCAAGTCGAAGTGCTTTCGGCGAGCACCGACCGCCTGCGGGATCTGGGGATATTGCCGGGCCAGTCGGCATCCATAAACTTTCAAACGCCTGGCACCACGACACCCACGACGCCGACCACGGGTAGCACCACCCCTACCACTCCCAACTCAATTCCGCTCAAAGGTTTTCATTTCGGGGCTGCCGACTATAACGTGACGTTGCCGGGCGCCACGGCTAACTTCCTTCTGACCGATTCGGCTACCAAGATTATTCAAAATCCGGAAATCCGATCCATTGATGGGCAGCCTGCCAAGTTGAACGTCGGCAGCCGCGTGCCGATCGCGACCGGCAGTTTTCAGGCCGGCGTAGGCGTAGGAACCACATCGGTGAATCCGTTGGTGAATACGCAATTCACCTACCTGGACGTCGGCGTGAACGTGAACATCACTCCGCGTGTGCATCCGAACCACGAAGTCAGCCTGAAGGTGTCGATTGAGGTGTCGCAGGTAAATAGCTTCCAGACCATAGGCGGCATTCAGCAGCCGGTTATCGGACAACGCAAGATTGAACACGACATTCGCCTGCGCGAAGGCGAAGTGAACATTCTTGGCGGACTGTTTGAAAAGATCGACAGCAAAACCCTGAACGGTTGGCCCGGATTGGCGCAAATTCCCTTCATCAAGTATCTGACCGCAGACAACAACAACCATCAGACGGAAAACGATGTGCTGATCGTGCTGATCCCGCGCATTGTGCGCATGCCGGACTGGACGCGAGCGAATCTGAGGCCAATTTCGACCGGCGTTGAACAAAATATCACGACGCGGCGCGACCGCGATACTCGTACTCCCACTGCTGTTCCCCCACAGCAGGTTCCAGCGCAACAAACTCCTTCAGCGCAGGTGCCTGTGCAGCAGAGTCCCGCTGCGGGAATTAGCTCGGCCGCGACGGAGCAAACCGCCGGCACGAATGTGCAAGGCGCGCGGCTGCGCTTCGATCCGCAGACCGTAAATCTTGCGCCCGGGCAAACCGCGACGCTGGGCATCTCCGTTGACAATGTAGCTGACCTCTACTCGATCCCGATGATTCTGCAATTCGACCCGACAGTGATCAGCGTGCAAGACATTCAGCACGGCGGGTTCCTATCCAGCGGCAATCAGGAGATTGCCATCGTCAAAGGCGGCGACGAGAGCAAGGGACAACTGATGATCGCGGCAACGCGCCAGCCAAATACCCCCGGAGTCAGTGGCAGCGGCACCCTTCTGGGACTGGTAGTGAAAGCCCTGAAGCCGGGGAATACCAACCTTTCGATTGTGCAGGTGAATGCCAAGGACTCCCAGCAAAAGCCATTGGCGCTGATAACGGGCGAAGCTACAATTCAAGTGAAGCAGTAAGCTTTGCAGTTGGCAAAGCAGCATTCCGAAAAACTCGGAAGATACAACAATGAACCGAACTAAGCGTAAAATCGCGTGGCGAAAATCAGAAACCGGAATGACGCTTCTGGAGTTGATCATCGCCTGCTCGATCCTGATTATTTTGGCTTCGGCAGCCTTGCCTGTGGCCCGCTACTCTATTATTCGTGGCAAGGAAACCGAGCTGCGCCGCGACTTGCGGGAAATGAAGGACGCGATCGATCGCTACAAAGATGCCGCCGATAAGAATCAGATTCGCGTGGAAGTGGGCAGCGAAGGATATCCACCGGACCTGGAAACACTGGTGAAGGGCGTGCAAATGGGCGCCAGCGCCGACAAAAAGATCCGCTTTCTCCGCAAAATACCAGTCGACCCAATCACTGGGCAAGCAGAGTGGGGTCTGCGTGCGGTACAGGACGATCCGGATTCCACCAGCTGGGGCGGGAAAAATGTCTTCGATGTTTATTCGAAGTCGCAGGCCACGGCTCTCGACGGTACCAAGTATTCGGATTGGTAGGTTATGACCAGAAACCAAGATCGCAATTCCCTTTTCGAATTAGCGCGGCGCAAATCGCGCATGGGCCAACGTGGCTTTACGCTCATTGAATTGATGATCGTGATGACCATTATTTTGATTCTGATCGGCATCGCGGCGGGAAATTATCAGCGGTCGGTGCTGCGCGCCAGGGAGGCGGTCCTAAAAACGGATTTACAGGACATGCGCAAAGCCATTGACAACTTCACGATGGACAAGCAGGCCGCGCCACAATCACTGGATGATCTGGCGCCGCAATATTTGCACGTAATTCCGACGGACCCGATTACGAATGCAAAGGACTGGGTTCCCGTGGTGGATTCGGTGGTCTTGACTCCCGATCAGGCGAGTTCTGGGATTACTGACGTGCATTCGGCGTCTGACAAAGTGTCTCCCTTCGAAAACACGGCTTATAACACCTGGTAGTCTGTCCGTACCTTTAGAAGCAACCATACAATCGCGTGGGGTTAGTGATCGATCAGTGTGCCATTGCGCTGGTCGAGAGTAACCGAGTTGGGTCCAGCTTTGATTTGCACTTTCACATTCCACATCAGCGGTTTGCCTTGGTATTTCGCAATGCCGAAAAGATAGTACACGCCGGGCGGTACAGGCGGCAGGGTGGCTTTTCGGTCGGCATCGGTTTTCACTGCGGTGGCGCTGTCGGCGATGATCGAGGCAACCGCGGTCTTGCACTCGGGTGTGTTTTTCTCACACTCTGAATTCATGGCGTTCAGGACGGAAATACCTTGCGAGGCGCGAAAACCACCCTTGGCGAAGGCGATTTCGGCATTGTCTTTTAGCAGGTAGAATCCGTGATTTCCCGCCGGATTCGGTACGCCGGGTTGCGTCCTAAACCCCGGAACAATCGTAAGGACCGCGGTATTTCCCGGTGGCGCGTCAGCGGCAGCGATCGCAGCCGTGGCTTCCGGTGTGGCCTTTGTAAGCAACTTCATTTCGGCGCATTTGCTCCAACCCGTGAACCCCGATCCGGAAGAATCGATCTCGCAATATGCGCCGTTTGTTTTCAAAATTCGGCCGGTAATAACGATTGATCCGTTCGAACGGCGGACGGTATCGCCAACGCCTAATTTTGCTGGGCCGCCCGTTCCGGCCTTCTGTACTACCTTCATGTACTGAACTTCCAGATATCTTCCGACATTGTTCTGGCCCAGATTGAGGTCAGCCAGGTTGCCGTAAGAGCGAAGAACTTCCCCGGTCACCGGTTGATAATTAACATTCGTTTCGACGATATCGCCGGGCGAGACGCCTCCCTCTTGCGGGCGCGGGGCAGCATAGCTTGAGTTCACTAGACAGGTGCCTACCAGCAGCACGGCAGAAAGTGCCAGGCAAGTTCCCACACTATGGGCGTACTTCAAAATTCCCTCCGTCCAGCGATCTGCTTGCTGAAGTTAGAACCTGGAAATGACTATTTGGACTTACGCATAACGCCGACCATGGTCGGGCCAGTAAGCGAGCCGTCATCGTGAATGCCGAAATCCATAGAATCGCCGCTGCAGGTCACTGTGATTTTTTTGCTATCCGCCTTCCAGCCACAGTGCTGAGTTTCACCGTTGAGCGTCATGTCGGCTTTACCGCCGGAGCGGAGTTCCAGCATCACATTGCCTGCAACATTGCTGTAAGTGCCTTCCAGCTTGCCTCCGCAAGCCACATTCGTGATGGAAACGAAAATCAGGAAAGTCGCAAGAACAAGCTTCTGGAGAGTGTTCCCTATCAATGGTTCCTCCGTAGATTTGATCTAAGAAACTGACTTGGAAATCGTTGCCTTTATTGCACGTCCGCGACTTTGCCTCTTAGGAATACAACTTTCATGTCCTTGTAAATGTAGATTTGCTTGACGCCCAGATTGACGACTTTTGTAGGCTCCCCCAGCAAGCCCTTGACCTCATCCATGGTCTGGCCGAGTTGAATCGTCGGCGGAGGCTGTGCCGGCGCTTCCGGCTGTTGCGCTTGTTGCTGACCTTGGGCGTCCTGTGGCTGATCTTGCTGTGCGGCTTCCTCGGGTTGTATTTCAAGGACTTGGCTGATCACGTCAGCGACCTGCCCGCCATCGGCTCCAGCCAAATAATCCTTCGGAAACTGAAAGACTACCTGGGCTTTTCGCTGCGAGGCATCCTGCACCGAATTGCAGGAGTCGCACTCGATGATGGCCATCGAAACCTTGGAGTCCTTGCGATTGACGTCGATCTTGGAGACATAAACTTTTTCGCCAATCGTGAGGAACTTGGTTTCGGCGGTGGTCGAACCGGTGGGGTCAGAAACATTTTTCCATTTCAGCAGTTTACTGACTCCCGCCATGGCATTGCCATTGGCGCTGTGAACCTGGCCATCTTTCACATAACTGGGAATAACCACCAGGTTTGACGGAGTCACGCTCAGGATTCCGCCTTTTTTAATCACCAACACGGTGCCTGGATCGGTTACCGAAATGCCGCTGGAATCCTGACCAATCTTGGCAACTTTATACTTTGCCGCGAGCTGGCTTTCCAGGGAATCGGCTCCGCCTTGGGCGCTGGCGATGCCCGCCGGAAGCAGGCCGGCGATAATTACTGCAACTGCCTTTAACGTTCTGCAAGTTTTCCCGCTCATGCGAACTCCTTTTTTCCGATGTCTTTACCGCACAGAGAAATTTTGTTTTTGTCAATTCGCTTTCAACCAGATTGGCGGGGAACGACAGCCGAACCAGCTGACGTTCCCCTGTGGCGCTCCTCCGTCATCCAGTTTGTCAGTCGCCGCCACCGTCAGAAGCAGCGTCTTGCACTTCCTTCTCGGCTTCGCCGGCTTCGCCCTCTTGGGCCTTCAGGGTATCGGCTACGGTAAGATCGGGCTGCGCTTGTCCGGCTGGATTGGGCTTGGAAGCGGCTGGCGGACCTTTGGGTATGCCGTTCTTGCCTTGATTTTCGGCGAGCTTGCCGAGTCCTTCGCTGATCTTTGCACGGAAGTCGTTGTGCATGTCCTGAAGGTCTTGCAGGCTCACCGGGACTTGTGACCCGGCCGCGCAGTCGTTTTTCTGGCTGCTGGCGACGAGTACCTTCACGTTGTTGTCGGCATCCGGAGTATCGTCAACACGAGAGAGAATATCGCCGGGGCTGAGCGAGCATTCGGTGCTGTCAGGATTGCTTGAGCTCACGACCTGGGACACCACAAAGATTCGATGGTTGGGGTCAAGCGCGGCCGGCGTTTCGTCTGGACCTTTCTGGTCGCCGCTCGGCGCCGTGCTACTGACCGGAGCTGACGCTGCAGGATCAGGATGCGCCGCGGCTTCCTTTTCCTCCGCGATTTGCATTTTTATTTCTTGCGCGATCTTCTCTTTCAGCTCAGGAGTAAGCGTCGTCGGAGCTTCGTCTCCGCCTCCCCAAGCTGGCTGACCGTCCGCCGCCGGAGGAACGTTCAGCGCACCCGCGGCAGCCTGTGCTTCGTACGCGGCCTGTAAGTTGGCCGCTAGCAGGTAGTCAGTAAGCCAGAGTGCTGGGTAGGGATAAACCGGAGCGGGAGCAAAGTAGCCGCCATAGTATCCGTACCAGGGGGAGCCGCCCCAACCCCAGCCGTAAGCGACAGGAGCGGGCCACGGATTATAAGCCCACCCGTAGTAGGCCGGACCGTAGTACACGGCCGGAACATAGCCGTAATATGGGCGCCCGCCGTAGTAGTAACCGCGATAAGCATAGGCATAGCTGTGGCCGCCGTAATAGTAGCTGCGGCGCATGTAGGGATGGCCGCCGCGATAGTATCCGCGTTCAGCGTAACCGCGGCCATGCCCGTAACCAACGACTCGCGTGCCATCGCGGCGGCGAGTCTCGAAGCGGCGCTCGCCGTGTGCGCCGTGATTGATGGTCATACCGTTCTTGGTGTGAATGGTGTTCACTCGGCCGCTGCGATCGAGATTTGCGCGGGTGCCGCTCTTGGTCTCGACGCTCACTTTTTTGCCGCTAGCGTTGAAGTTGTGGGTATTTCCCTTCGCCGAGACTTTGGAAGTCCCGCCTGCGGGACGTGCCGCACCCTTGCTCGCTGTGGCTCCGCCCGCTTTGCCACCTGCCGCTGTGCCTGGCTGTGCTCCCGCTGCTCCGCCAGCTTTGGCGTTGGCGGCTGCTCCGCCCTTGGCTCCAGTGGTTGCTCCGGCCTTAGTGCCAGCCGCGCCGCCCGGTTTGGCCGCGGCAGAAGTTCCGGGTTTAGCTCCAGCAGAAGCTCCCGGTTTGGCACCGCCCGCAGTGCCTGGTCGGGTAGCAGCGGAAGTTCCTGGCCTGGCGCCAGTTGTAGCTCCTGGCTTTCCCGCCGTTGTTGCACCGGGCTTGGCAGCACCTGGTGCGCCAGGTCGCGAAGCGCTGGCCGCTGGCCGAGTTGCGCTGGCAGCTGGACGAGCGGCTGGCTTAGCTGCCGCAGCTGGCCTGGGTGCGGCGGCAGGTTTCGGCGCAGGTGCAGATTTGGATGGCTTCTGCTGCGCTACCGCGAACCCGGCCATTGAAAACAAAATGATTAACAGCAAGATGCTCTTCGTTCGGCTCTTATGTCCGTTGATATGTACCATTGCCAGCCTCCTGGGAAAGACTTGCGGTCCTGTCAAAATCCAAAACGAAAAGTATGTTGGCAATAAACGCTGAGGACGTTCGGGAGTAATCATGTTCGCGTTGTCTAGGCATCCCGTGAGTGATACCCTACCCCCCACCGGGCCACGCGCCAAGCGCCCGATGCCGTCGGGGAACACGCGATGCGCCTATCTACTACGCATTGCGCAAAAGCCCAAGAAAAACCGTCATGGGACCAAGAAACTCACGCGGGGCTGCACGACCTGAACTGGATGTAGACGGGATGCCTGCCGCGGACCGTCAGGCATTAGACCAATTGTTTAGCGTCACTTACGAGGAACTACGCCGCCTGGCATCCTCGGTTAGGCGCGGCGACCCGAGCGCGACGCTGAGTCCAACTGCGCTGGTCAACGAAGCCTGGCTGAAGCTCGCCGATTCGCGGCAACTCGCTACCACCTCAAAGCTGCACTTCAAACGGATTGCGGCGCGCGCCATGCGCCAGCTTCTGGTGGAAGCGGCTCGCCGCCGCCACGCCGGAAAACGAGGCGGCGGGGTCGAAGTGACAGTTAGCTTTGACGAATCACTGCAAAAGCCGCCAAGCGGCGGCCGGGACTTATTGCAATTGGACAGAGCTCTGGACGATCTGGCTCGCATGAATCCTCGGCAGGCGGTGATGGTGGAAAGTCGCTTTTTTGGCGGGCTGGACATCCCCGAGATTGCAAACTTGTTGAGCGTATCGGAAGCGACAGTTCTGCGCGATTGGCGAGCGGCTAAAGCCTGGCTGGCTCATGAACTTCTGCAAGCGTAAGGACTGACGATGGACGGCGCACGCTGGCAAAAAATCCAGGTTCTTTTCCACGAGGTGGCCGACCTGCCTGCGGACCAGCAGCGCATCTGCCTGAAAAGTCGCTGCGGCGATGATGTAATTCTGATTGGCGAAGTGATGGCTCTCCTGCAAGAGGATGCGGCGGGCGCTTCGCTGCTGGACCGCAATGTTGCGCAAGTGGCGCACGAAATCCTGCAAGATGATGATGAGACTTCCCTTCCGCTGAAGGAGTTTGGACCGTACTGCCTCAAGAAAGTGCTCGGCCACGGTGGCATGGGAGTCGTGTATCTCGCGCAACGCGAGGATCTGGAAACTCAGGTCGCGATCAAAATTCTGCGCGACGCATGGCTTTCTCCAGCGCGGCGCGAACGGTTTGCGGTCGAGCAGCGCACACTCGCGCAGCTGAATCATCCTTTTATCGCGCGCTTATACGACGCGGACACCACGCCGGACGGAACTCCGTTCTTTGTCATGGAGTATGTGGAGGGTGTGCCCTTTGTGGAATATTGCAATGCACATTCGTGCTCCATTGACGAGCGGCTGAGATTTTTTCGCGCGGTTTGCGAGGCGGTGGCCTATGCGCACCAGCACGCCGTGATTCACCGTGACCTGAAGCCTTCGAACCTTCTGGTAAAAAACGACGGAACGGTTCGCCTGCTGGATTTCGGCATCGCCAAACATCTGGAAAATCTTGGCGCGGCCGTGGATCAGACCATGACCGGCCTGCGCTTGATGACCCCCGCCTATGCTTCGCCCGAACAAATTCGCGGCGAACAAGTAGGCATTCAGACCGACGTGTACTCACTGGGAGTGATTCTTTACGAACTGCTCAGCGGTAAGTTGCCATTCAATTTATCAGATCGCACTCCCGCGCAGGCCGAGAAAGTTCTGACGCAACAGGATGCGGAGAAGCCATCCGTCGCAGCACAAGAAATGACCGCTCTGAACGTGGCCGTCACTCGCGTTCCCGCCGTCGGAAAGTCCGCGTGGGCCGACCTGGATGTGCTGTGCCTGACCGCACTGCACAAAGATACACAACGGCGCTACGCCTCGGTCGAAGCGTTGTTGCGTGATGTGGACCATTTTTTGAAAAAGCAGCCACTTGATGCGCGGGCGGACACGGCGAGCTATCGCGTCAGAAAATTTGTCGTGCGCAACCAAAAAAGCGTGCTTGCGGCGGCGAGCGCATTCGCGATCGTTGCTGGTCTAGTGATTTTTTTCACCGTGCGCCTGGCATACGCCCGGAACGCCGCCTTAGCCGAAGCGGCTCGAACGCAACGTGTGCAACGCTTCATGGTCAATCTCTTTCAGGGAGGCGATGAAGCCGCAGGTCCATCCGACGATCTGCGTGTAATCACGCTCCTTGACCGCGGCGTACAGGAAGCGCAATCGTTCAGCGCGGAGCCTGAAATGCAGGCGGAGTTGTATCAGACACTAGGCGTTATCTATCAGAAGCTCGGGAAGTTTGATCACGCGGACAATTTGCTCGGTACGGCGTTGGAACAACGCAAGAAATTGTACGGCCCGGACCACCGTTTCGTGGCTGAAAGCCTGACAGCAACCGCGCTGCTACGGGCCAATCAGGCCAAGTACGAGGAAGCCGAACGTTTGGCGCGCGATGGCCTGGAAATGAGCAAGCGTCATCTCCCGCCGAGCCATCCGGCTGTGGCACGCGCTACCTTTGCTCTCGGAAAAGTCCTGGAAGATCGTGGCAAATATGATCAATCGTTTCCCGTTCTTGAAGAAGCGGTACGGCTGCAATCTAAACCGAGCAGCGTCACCGCGGACCTTGCTGCCAGCCTTTCCGAGTTGGCGAACTCGCACTTCTACGCGGGCCACTACGATATTTCCGAGTCCTTGAATCAGCGAGTGCTAACCATCAATCGCAAACTTTACGGCGAACGCCATCCGCTAGTGGCGGACACCCTCATCAATCTGGGCGCGATTCAATTCCAAAAAGGAAATTACAGGGGAGCCGAACAATTCAACCGCCAGGCGTTGGACATTGTGCAATCGTGGTATGGCAAGGTGCATCCGGAAACCGCGGACGCAATGACCATCCTCGGACAATCGCTTACCTATCAAAAACGCTACGACGAAGCCGCCGATCTGTTGAAGCAATCTCTCGCAATTCTGGAGCGCGTATACGGACCGGTGCACCCGCGCGTCGCCTTCGCGCTCAACGAACTGGGCAATGTCGCGATCCGGCAGCGCAAATTAGACGAAGCTGAAGCGGATTTCAGTCGCGTCGTGGACATTTATCGCTCCGTCTACGGCGAAAAGCATTATCAGATCGGGCTCGCCGAGTCCAATCTCGGGGGCGTCTACGTGGAACGTAAAGAATACGCCCGTGCCGAGCTGCTATTTCATGACGCGCTGCAAATTTATTCGGAAACGCTTCCCGCCGATCACCAGAACGTCGGCATCTGCCGAGTTCGGCTCGGCGACGCGCTGGCCGCGGAGCATCGCTACACAGAAGCAGAGACGGAGAGCCTGGGCGGCTACCAGATCCTATCCAGCAAAAGTAGCGGGCCGCAGAAATGGCTTCAGATGGCGCGTCAGGACTTGGCAAGCGAG
>Ga0209488_10004121_pt1 | contig 11468 bp, 14 predicted proteins | sample Rivendell_Oct201_8_FD_188349 | JGI IMG/M metagenome (GOLD analysis project Ga0209488, IMG submission 188349) | Vadose zone soil microbial communities from the Eel River Critical Zone Observatory, Northern California, USA -... | ecosystem: Environmental > Terrestrial > Soil > Vadose zone >... | reverse complement strand
TGGCGGCCGCCGCAGCCGGAATCCTGATCGGCGACGGCCATGCAGGCGCGATCTACAACGCTACCGGCCCCGAGCGCCTGTCGGGTGCGGAACGCGCGGCCCTCATCGCCGAAATCACTGGCCGGCCGCTTGCGTTCCTCGCCATCACGGAAGAGCAACTGCGCGCCGGACTGACGCAGGCGGGTCTGCCGGTGGAGGTCGTCAACATCGCCACCAGTATCCAGGCGAGCTTCGCGGCGGGTGCGTTCGACATTGTGACCGGCGACGTCGAGCGCCTTGGCGGCCGGCCGCCCAAGCCTCTCCGCGATGTGCTTGCCGGGGCGCTGAAATCTCCTTCGGCCTGAAGAGTTGCACCGTGCAAGCCCTGGAAGGTCCTCCCGAGCCGCCAAGTTGGTGATCGGCGGCGAAACCAATTTCCAAACACGCTCTGAGAGCCGTTCACTGTCGTCCGATCAACTATTCAATGTGCGGAGGTAAGCTATTAATGCCTGGATGTCGGCATCATTCAATTTTGCGCCGAACTTGGGCATTTCACCTTTGATGCCTTCCCTAACGATTCTCGCAATTCGGGCATCGGTTTTGTTCAGGTCGTAGAGGCTTGGCCCTTCATCGCCACGCGCGTCATCTCCATGGCAATGCGCGCAATTGTGGTCGAACAGGCTGTGGCCCCGCCTGGCTTCTCCCTCCAGAGTAGGACTCGTGGCTGCGGAAGCGATGTTGGTTGACTGCTCTTTTGCTGCCGCAGCCGTTGCTAGCTGCAGAAAAGGGGACAAACCGAACGTACCCCCAAGTACTGCTAAACCGGCGGCCAGCCCTAATAAAGCAGCCTTTGTTTCAATAGACATCAAACTCCTTTGGAATTAGAGATCAAAATGGCGAAATCTGACTGGAGGGATGCGGCTCAGCGGTTCAGCAACAGCTCTCCACCCCAATATCCAGTAGCGGCCATCAGGATCGCTGTGAGCATTGAGCCGGCGAGATATATTTTGAAACCGAGTGATGAAGCGCGGTCCCGCACTACGAGTCGCCAAACGGCCAAACCGATCAATAGGCCGAACGCCGGCCAGAGAAAAGCATGGTGACGCGCGAGGCTGCCGCGACCCCAGAGTTGCCCCTGACTCATCACTAGCCCTGAAGCAACGGCCCCGAACGCACCCAGAGCTCCCAGAACAATCGTATAGAATCCGGCTGCCTGAAAGCTGGCTCGGCGAGTCTTGCCGGGATTGTCTGGAAGAAGAAAACCGGCCAGATCAAATAACGCGGACGCCATAACCAAGGCGATTGGGAAATGGGTGGTGCCGCCGTGCATTTTAGCCCAAAGAACGTTGCTCATGACTATTTGCCTTCGGAATCGCCGGTTCACATTAACGGGGAATCCACCACGGCGAGCGTGCTTTTGCCCTCGACATAGTTGACGCTGGTGATGCCCAACACACTGCGCAGTTTCTCCGCAGGCACTTTCATCGGCCCGGGTTTGGGCGCCGTGCCGGCTTGGGGTTGGGGAAAGGCGGTGGACATGGCAGTATGGAACGTGACGTTGCCTTCGACCTTTTGAACGATTTGGTGGATATGACCATTGAGGACGGTCACGGAACCAAAACGCTTGAGGTAGCCTAGAGCCTGCTCGCTGTCGTCGGTTCCCCAACCCCATTTCGGATAAATCGTCCAGAGCGGGACATGGGCAAAAAGGACGATGGGCGTGCCGCTGGAGTGGCCCTTCAAATCATCTTCCAACCATTCCAGTTGCTCGTGTCCGAGAATGCCAAGTCCGCCTTCTTTGATATCCAGGACATTAACCAGCCCGACGAAATGCACTCCCTTCTGGTCGAAGCTGTACCAACCCGAACCCTTGGATCCTTTGCCGAAACGTTCACGATATTGCTTCCCATTATCATTGATGACATCATGTTCCCCCGGTACATAAAACACCTGGCGGGTTTTGCATCCCTTCAGGATTTGATCGAGCGTGTCGAACTCCTCCGCCTCGGAGAGGTGAGTCAGGTCGCCAGTGTGCAACATAAATGACGGTGCTTTGGGCAGCGCATTGATTTTCGCGACCGCCTCCCGCAACGTCGCAGCGACATCTTTATTCGCTTCCTTGTTGAAGCCGATGTGACTATCGCTAATCTGGACGAAGCTCAGGTCCGCCCCGGCAGCCAGGGCTGCGGCGTCGGAAGCCCGGCCGAGAGGTTGCGACTTGAGGATTCCTCCGGTCATGGTCCAGAGGACCCCGGTGCCAGCCCAAGCCATGCATTTGAGGAAACCGCGGCGGTCAACGCCGTCTTTATCGTGGTTGTGTTTTATGATGTCTGGCATATTGCCTCTCGATTTAAGGTTTATTGGATTGTTTTCGCGCGCGGCACGTGCCGCGCTTCCATTCATACATACCGGCCAGGCTGGTTGAATATTCCTGGATAAAAAGTGATGATGACGGGAATAAACTCCGGGGCACATCGGTCTTGAATAGAGGACGTGACCCGCACGGAAGGGACAAACGATTGGAAGAACAGGATAAGCAGGCGCGTTTCGAAGAGACGATTATGCCGCACTTGGATGCCGCGTACAATTTGGCGCGCTGGCTGACACGCAACGAACACGACGCCGAGGACGTCGCGCAAGATGCTGTTCTGCGCGCGTTCAAGTTCTTCGGTGGTTTCCACGGGGGGAACAGCCGCTCCTGGCTGCTCTCCATCGTGCGCAACACCGCTTACACATGGCTGCAGAAGAACCGAAAACATGAGATCGCTACAGTTTTCAGCGAAGGAGAGCACGATGTTGAAGACCTTGCTGCCAACCCGGAAGTGCTCCTGCTCAGGAAAGCCGATCACGAGGAAATCATGCGAGCGGTGGAGCGGTTGCCGGTGGAATTTCGGGAGGTCATAATCCTTCGCGAGTTGGAAGGAATGTCGTACAAGGAAATAGCCGAGATGTCGGATGTTCCCATCGGCACAGTCATGTCACGGCTGGCACGCGCTCGGAAACAGTTACAACAATCTTTGGGTCAACGGCTCGAGTCAGGAGTTTCACAATGAATTGCGAGGAAATCGAAGCTTTAAAACACGCCTATGCTGATCGGGAGCTCGATCTGGTTCGCACCACTGAGATTGAACACCATTTAAGCGATTGCCGCGCTTGCTCGCAGGCTTATGAGAATATCCGGGCCTTGAGCTCCGCGCTCAAATCCTCGGATCTCTATTTCAAAGCTCCCGCGCATTTGAGGAGGCGCATTCGCGCCTCCTTGCCTAACGAAGCCAGGAGTTCATCAAGTCAGCCATTCGGTTGGTGGCAATGGTTTAAATGGGGAATTCCCATCGCGGGAACCGCCTTGATTGCCTTCCTGCTTGCAACCTCATTCATTAGGGCTTCTACCTATGAACGGCTTGCCCAGGAAGTCACTGCCAATCATGTGCGGTCACTGATGGCTACCCACCTGACCGACGTGACCTCCTCTGACCAGCATACGGTCAAGCCGTGGTTTGACGGCAAGATCGATTTTGCGCCGCCGGTGAAGGATCTGGCGGCCCAGGGATTCCCACTCATGGGTGGACGTCTCGATTATTTGCAAAACCGGCCGGTGGCGGCTTTGATTTATCAGCGTCATAAGCACCTCATTAACCTGTTCGTCTGGCCAGCGACCCGGAATTCAAGCAGAGCGAAGAAGCTCGTGGTGCGCCAAGGCTACAATCTGATCCACTGGAACGAGTCTGGGATGACTTTTTGGGCGGTATCGGACCTGAATCCTGTGGAGTTGCGAGAGTTCGTTGAGCTAATCAAGTAACAACTCAAGGAAGAGTTCATAAACGGAAAGACCCTTCAGCGGCTTGGTTCCCCTTTGCCGCTGATGGGCTTCGTTACTGGTTGTATTTATCGGGCAGCCAATCCAGCGGCACTCGCAGGGATACCGCTAGCGAAACCCAACGACTGGAGTGACCCCCTTGAGGTGACGTGAAATGAAGCGAGAGTCCCATTTCCATTGGCCAAGGCGAACAGGAATCTGCCATCACGGCTCGCGGCCAAATCCACCGGGTGGCTGCCGACCCCAGTCACTGCAGTGACCCCGTTAGGGGCAAGCAAGTGCAGAGATCCATCAGGTGCCACGCTGAAACCGGAGATCGAGCCGCTTCCGGCATTGGCCGTGTACGCGAAGTGTTCGTCGCGAGCGAGCGTCAGCCAGCACGCCGCCTGTTGTTCGGTCGGGACGGTCGCGCTAATGACCGCGAGGTCTCCTGCTTCCGAAATGCGGTACGAAGACGCTGAACTGCCGTTAGGGACTCCACTGGCTTCGGAAACGAAGATGCGATCGTTTCGTCCAACGGCAAACCCAAATGGCGTCGATCCTTGCGACTGAAACATCTGGTGGGTCGTAGCCAATCCGTCGTCGCCCAGTGTAAAGGTATCGATGAGACTGGTAAGCCTTTCGGTCACGACAAGAGCGGTGCCGTCCTGCGTAAATGACACTTGCGCAGGGCCCGTATTGTCTCCGCTCAAGGCGCGGGTTGAGTCGGGCAGAGGTACTAGCCTGCCGCCAGCGAACAGGAACCCAGTCATGTTGTCTTTGTCCCCAACAGTCCCGCCCGCGTTGAGCACGTAGAGCAGATTATGGTGCTGCGTCAGACTCAGCGGCAGGCGTCCCCCCGAACTGATCTTATCGACGAGTTGAAGATTTCCTGGCGTGATTTCGAAGACCGAAATCTCATCGCTGCCTGCATTGCACACGAAGAGCCAATGACCGTCGTGGCTCAAGAGGACTGCCCCCTGGCTCGACAGCCCCGCTCCGGTGCCGGTCCCGCCAGTGGTAACACTGCCGACGCTGGTTATTTGCCCGTTCTCTGCCCGTTGGAAAACTAAAACGTGGTTGGCAGAGGCTGCGTTGTCCATGGTATAAACAGACCCCGCAGTTTTCATAGTTGTTCCGAGTAAAGCGAGGCTGAGTCCCAACCCGCTGCATAGTTTCGTGAATAGTGAATGATTCATAATTGATCGAACTCCATTTCGTCTTTCTTTGTTTTTCTGCCGAAGGATTGCTTAGCGCCCAAGCGCCAGGCATCTGCGGCTACGTATTCAGTGCGAGCTGCCGGGTCGTGCTGATATCAAGGCCAGGCAGACGCGTACCGGGAAGTCGGGCGAAAGAGGAAATCCTTACAAACTGAATTACTCAGGAGAGGGAGGAAGATTTTTCAGGCCCTCCTGCAGGCGCGTTTGCATTTGCCCCTTTTGTTCATTTGAAAGTTTCTGGGGCAGTGCATTGAGAGCTTCTGGCTGGAGCTTTCTGGTTGCCTTTCGCAGGAATTGCAGTTGGGCCGCATAGCGCCGGCACCAAACGCAATAGAGCAAATGAACCCTCATTGCCAGGCGTCGATGCCACGGAAGTTTGGCATCCATCGACTGAGATATTAAGCGCGTCGTGTCGCGGCAATTCGGCATAATATTCCGTTCGCGTTAGTAACTTCGATGACTCTGAGAGATGCCGCCGTCTTCACTCGTCTTTTTGTTTGTTCCCGAACCAATGCACTTCAAGGCAACGCCGCAGGCCCATCCGTGCGCGATGCAGCATTACCCACAGGTTGTTCGGAGACACGCCTAAATCCTTACAAATTTCGTCCGAGGAAACACCATCGATTTCTCGCAGCAGAAACACTTGCGCGACCTTGGCCGGCAATCGTGACATACAGCCCTTGAGCACATCCTGGAATTCCTTCCTGAGGAGGGTTCCATCGGGCGTTTCCCAGGCTTTCGGGGCGAGCCTCATTACCCAACCGTCTTTGCCGAGTCCACTTGTGCCAAATGCGCCCTGTTCCTCGGGCAAGGGAGCTTCCGGATCGGCGGTCGCGATTTCCCGGTTTTGCAGCCGGTAATGGTCCGCCAATTTGTTGCGCAAGATGCCAAAGAGCCAGGCACGTTCGGAGGAGCGTCCGGCAAAGCTTGCACTGGTCCTGAGCGCGGCCAGGAATGTCTCTTGAACCAGATCCTGCGCCACGGCGCGGTCCCGCACGCGCGCCGCGGCGAACCCGAACAAACCATCCCCATATTCCTCGACCCAGCGCTCTGGATCCAACCTGAGCAGCTCAGCAGCGTAATGCGGCTTGACGCCAGATTCCTCGGGGAGTGTCGGGGAAATCATAAGTATTTTCGCAGCACTGTCTCGCCGCCGGATGTTGCCATCAGGTAGGTTTCGTTTCCTCGGGTCCAACCGGCGAGCATCGTTTTCATTCTCGGAGAGGCTGTAACGAACCCATACAGCGGATGTCGCAAATTCAATGGGAGCGCGGCGTCGGCGTCGAGGGAGCTTTGCCTGGCTTCTTTGGTCAGTTTAACAAGGTGGCTTCGACTTCTGCGCTTCGCTGGTATTGGCTGTTATCTCCAACCGTTGCCTGGCGGTGTTCTCGGCGATGGAAATCGGCGCGGGACGGAAGGTCATGAACCGCGCAAACGTCCTTGCGGAAAAGCAGGTCCAGCGTCCAATCGAAGGCGACGCGAACCTTCTTGTCCAAGCCAGGCAATTTGCTCAAGTAAATCGTGCGCCATAGCCACCACGCAAAGAAGCCCGAGAAGTTGAAGCCTAAAATCCGCGCCACGCCTGTCCGGCGGCCGATGGAAGCGAGCAACCCGATGGAATTGAAGGAAAATGGCTTTGGAGGACGGCCATTGAGTGCCAGCACGAGATTCTGCGCCACAACCCTGCCCTCGCGAATGGCGTGTTGGGCGGTGGGCGGATGAGACTTTCCTGGCTGTCTGACGTCGGACACGAACGCACAATCGCCCACCGCCCAGACTCCGGACCAACCGGGGATTTGCAGGAACTCGTTCACCAGGACCCGACCGCATTCCTTCTGGCATGGCAGCGAAGAAAGCAGCGGGTTGGGCATAGTCCCGGCCGTCCAAATCAGGGTGCTGGATGGGATCGGAGGGCTATCTTTTAAGCAGACCTGGTTCTCCGTCATGCTTGTGACACGGGTGTTCAGGCGAATTTCGACTCCCCTTTGGGCCAGCACCTTCTGCGCATAGCGCCCCAGACTTTCACCCAGTTCCGGCAGGATCAACTCCCCCGGATGCACGAGCACGACCCGCAGCATCCGCTCGCGCAGATTCGGATAGAATTGCAGCGCCGCTCGCACGAAGTCGTTCAGCGCCGCGACCGTTTCTACGCCCGCAAAACCGCCGCCGGCGACCACAAAAGTAAGCAACGATTGCCGGTCGCCGAGGGAACATTCAGAATTTGCCTCTTCGAGACTGCGGATGATTCTGGCGCGAAGCTGGATTGCATCCGGAAGTGATTTCATGGCCAAGGCCTGCTCGGCGAGGCCTGGCAAATTGAAAAATTTGGTAATCGAACCCAATGCGAGCACGAGATGATCGTACTCCAAGCGGTGTGAGTGGTTGTCGTAGTTATGGTGACCGTGTGAAATCACCACCCGCTTGTTTGGCAGATCGATCCGCTCGACCTCACCGACAAAGACTTTGACACGGCGGAGCAGCTTGCGGAGAGGATTGACAATGTTCGTGATCTCCAGGTCGCTGGCAGCAATTTCGTGCAGCATCGGCGTGAACAGGAAAAAGTTATCGCGACTGACCAGGCAAATCTCTACCTCGGGCTCGCGCGCCAATAATCTCTCCAGGTGCAGCGCCGCATAGACGCCCCCAAAACCGCCGCCGAGGATGACGATTCGCTTTTTGGCCGACTTACTGATCGAGCCGTTGTCCATGGTGCATTTCATGAGCTAGCTGGATCATTCATATTTGAAGTGTCAGCATTGGAAATCCGTAGCGACAGCCGTCGGCCCGAGATCAAACCCGGGGAGCGGGAGAGTTCTGCGAAACGGTGCGTTCTGTGTCAGCAGGGGCCGGAGGCAAACGCTTGGAGGCCATCGGGAGTGTCTCTTCGATGGCATGACGCATCTCTTCTGAGGCGTGGTCGGTCGCTTTCTTAAACTCCTTTATGCCTTGGCCCAGGCCCTTGGCCAGTTCAGGCAGCTTTTTGGCGCCAAAAAGAATTAGCACGATAGCGAGAATCAATATGATTTCTCCGCTGCCCAGATTGAATAGGGCTAACATGGGATTTAGTTGCATACTTTAAGTTTGTTGACTGTGTTCTCGCGGAACCCGGACGGCTTTCGGGACTGCGCTTACATTTATACCTACCGGACATCTCAGGTAATTATTCCCGAGAGGCGAGCGATCAACTCACTGCCAAGAGAGAAACCTGCTCGTTGCGCTCGTTGCGGGCAATACCCGTGCCCTGGGGGTCCAAAACCGGCTTGTCGTCCACCAAGAATCGATAGCGGTGGTGGCCGTGAGTGAGTTGCACCTCGATGAACCACCAGCCATCCACCCGCCGGCGCATGGGGTGAGAAGCAGGATTCCAGCGATTGAAATCGCCCACCAGGCGAACGGAGCTCGCATTCGGGGCCGCGCAATAAAAGGTGACCGATTTGGCCATCTTTCCGGCCCCGTAACGATAGCCGCTGGGCTTGTCAGACGTGATATTCATAGGCGCTCAATCTTCGTAGCGGTTGACGTAAAGTGGATGGCCGCGCGGGGTGCGGATTCCGCCTCCGAACGTCGTCGGCCACGGTTCCCCGGTCAGGCGTTGTGGCTTTGTTTCGTGTCTGGGCTGGTCCTTTGACGAGGCTCAGCGAGCTGAGTCTTGCATTTTGGTGACGAGGCTTGCGCCACCGAGTGCCGCCGGGCAAAAGCCAGGATAAATTGTTTTAAGACCTCGCCTTCGGCTTGGAACCAATCGCTCAAGGCCATCCCCTCGCGGCACCCTCCTGCGCGCCAACGCTCGTGCGCACGTTTCTCGATTTGAACCTGCACCCAAAGATGATCGTCCGCCGTGAAAACGGGTGCCGCTTCCTTTCGATTTTGCGATAATTTCCTCATCTGGCCGGACCCTTTGCGACCGCGCGTTGCTATGGTGACGGCGCGGATCGGGAGGCGTGTTCGAGAGATCGGTTCGTCACGTTAGCGGCCTTGAGTATCTCGTCAACGATCGCGCTGGAAAGATCTCCGCCAGTTGGGAAGACCATTTGCAGATGACCGGCAGCATCAATGATGAGGGTGCGAAAGTTGTGGTTGAAGGAGCCGGCCTCTGGCTCGAACTTCACATCAGACAAACGGGCAAGTTCGCCTACGCTCTCGGCGCTGCCAGCCAGAAAACTCCAGTGCGCTGGATCGTAATGATACATCTCCCCATACGCTTTCAACACGCGTGGACTGTCAAATTGTGTGTCGAAAGAAACCGAGAGGAAGTGCCAGTTGGTGGGACCCGCTGTTATTAGGCCGAGCCTGGTCGAGGCCTCCTGGAAATTCTTGGACAGTCGCGGGCAGTAATCGGGGATGGGACAACGTGTGAAAAAGAATGTGATTGCCAGCGCCTGGCCCCGGAAGTCACTCAGGCTTACTTGCTGGCCCAGTTCGTTGGTGAACTTGTAGTCGAGGAGTGGATGGTGGGTTGGTATTGGCAGCATCCTCTCCTCAACCCTCTCCTCCAAGGGGTCCAAGGGGGCAGAGCGAGGAGTCGATGCGGTAATCTTCGCGACCTGGTCGATCCAGCTTTCCGTGTCCGTCACGGAAAGCCGAAACGAGACTTGGTCGCCGGGTCGCAAGTCTGTCAGTTCTTTTGGCTCCTTTACCTTGAACGGCATGGTCATGGCGTTCATATAGTTGCTGATCGCCTCGTGGCTGAGCAGGATCGTGCCGTCATCAGCCTTGAGTTGCTTGACAACCCCTCTCGCCGCGAAGGTTCGCAAATTCGCTTCGCCTGGACTCGAAGACGTGAGAGATTCGGCGGCCGAATTTACACACGTTGAAATCAACCAACTGGAAAGCACTGCGCTAATAATCATTCCATGTGGCAACATATTTTTTACCCCTCAGGGATTCGGCAGAAGTCCGACGCGGTAGGAGCCGGCGTTTCCAGACGCGTTTTGGTCCAGGAAAACCTCAGAGGCGCTCGTGGCGCTGTTGGTGCTGAGCACCGTCCAGTGGCTCAAATCTGCTGAGCGCTGGACGACGTAGCTCAAACCCACAGTTGCAGAGTAGCTGAATTGGAAACTTGACGGGGAGAGTCTCTGTGCGGCGGTGAGCGTGGTTGGCTCCGGGCTGACTACGCGCATCATGACCGAGTTCGTCACTTTAGTCCCGGCGTTATCGGCAGCCACGGCTGAGAACGTGTAATTGCCGGCGGCGAGGTCGCGCACGGTGACCGAATAGGGGCTGTTCGCCACGCTTCCGAGCGAAGTCGTGCCCTGGAAAAACTGGACGTTCGTAACGCTGCCATCGGAGTCGGAAGCCGTTGCCGTGAGGTTTAACGTGGCGGGTGCGGCAAAGACGGAACCGTTTGTCGGGTTGGAGATAATGACAGTTGGCGGCACGTCGGCCGATTGGACAGTGATTGTGCCGGTCATAAATGGATGGACCGAACAATGAAATGGAAAACTGCCCGCGGAAGTAAACGTGTGGGTAAAAATAGCGCCGGTTCCCCGAACACCCGACTCCCATAGACCCATATCACTGGTAGTGGAGTGAGGCGAGCCGGCCCATGTCCAGTTGACCGAATCGTTGACGTTGATCTTAACGCTGGGTGGAGAGAAGGCAAAGTTTACTATGCTCACATTGGCCGTGGTAGCGCTCAGGGCGAACGGCAAGCAACCAAATGCGCAACTTGCGAAGCCGTAGAGAGCGAAGCGGAACAGCCGCTTTCGAGGGCTTACACTTTTGAAATTTTTATTGACGTTTGTTCGTTTCATGAAGGGTTTCGCGGGTCGTCTGGGTCGCATTTGAAGTTGAAGTTTTATTATGTCTTTTTTCCAGAATTGTGTTTGCCACGCGCTGATGGGAAGTCGCCTGGCTCCAACGCCACCATTTGGAGGCTCGAATCTGTGTCGAATGGCTGGACGGGAAGGCATAAACAATTTGTTCATCATTCCAGACCAGCGGGTGAGCCAAAATATTCCCTGGAAACTGAACCTCACTCTATGGATTATTGAATCGGTATTCCCTGGGTTCGCTTTTCCGCGCGTCGGCCTGCCCGGTGTCGCCCGGCAGGCCGTCGGAGAAGCTGGGAGGGTAGAACCGCGCGGAGTTCTCAGGCTCAGTCGGACTCGCGGCGGGCCTCATCGGCTTCTTTTGCGAGCGCGAAGATAAAGTCGAAGAATCCATCATTCTGTCCTGTGAAAAGGCCTGACTGAGTGAAGCTGGTGAACGTCGCGAGTGCCCCGGCTTGCGCGATCGAAGTCGGACGAACCACAGCGCACTGCGGCAGGTCCGCATTGATGAACTTGCACGGGTGCGGCATGATCTGGTTGGTGTCCATCGCATCGGCGGGATCCGTTCCGTTGGGCGTTTGTTCGGGAGCGGCTGGAAGCTGCGGGAACAAAACGTTCCCGTTGTTGTCCATTACCAGCGGCGCATTGCCCGCCTTGTCCTGCCAAACCTCGAAATGCTGGATTTCGCTGCCTCCAATGCCC
>Ga0209488_10004120_pt1 | contig 11471 bp, 10 predicted proteins | sample Rivendell_Oct201_8_FD_188349 | JGI IMG/M metagenome (GOLD analysis project Ga0209488, IMG submission 188349) | Vadose zone soil microbial communities from the Eel River Critical Zone Observatory, Northern California, USA -... | ecosystem: Environmental > Terrestrial > Soil > Vadose zone >... | reverse complement strand
CAGCTCGGTGAGCAGATAGAGGAGCCGCACCGTCGCCGCGGTCTCGTGCGCGCGCAGCAGCTCCTCTCCCGTCCTGGTGCCGTCGATGCCGGCGTAGATCCGGGCCTCCTGCGCGTTCAGCGCCAGCTCTTCCACCTTGCCGAGGGCCAGTCCGCCCGAGCGCACTACCGGACGGAGCAGCTTCTTTCCGAGGCGCGCTCGGAGCAGTGCCGCGTCCAGGCGGCGAACGGAGTCCACCAGCAGCGCCCAGCGCGACCCGAGCGGGAACGCGCCCGGCGGAACCGGCGCATCCTTCTTGAACGTGAACTTGCCCCGCCAGGTGGCGAGCGCGCGATCGAGGAGGAAGACGGCGTGCTCCCCCAGCAGCCGATGGGCGTCGGCCGGAGGGATCACCTGCATCTGGAAGAGGACCGAGACGATGTCCTGCCCGCTCTTCGCCGCCTGCTCCTCCGCGGCCAGCGCTTTGTCCGCCTCGACCATCCCCTTCGACTGCAAGAACCGGAGCAGCGACAGGTCGGGATCGTCGCAGGAGAGATGCTCGGGCGCCCCGCGGCGGAAGCTGATCTTCAGCATCCGACCCTTGTCCAGCTCGAGTTGGAGACCCCCGGATGCTGAAGTGAGCGCGAGCACCGCGTACAACCGCGCAGTCGACAGCTCGGCCAGGTCGCCGGACTCCGGCACCACCAGCTGCTCCGGCGCGGGGGGAGGCGGTGGCGGCGCCTTCGCCATGACCGGAGGCGGCCTCGGCGCGGGCGGAGGACCCTTCGCGACCACCGGAGGCCCCTTCGCCACTCCAGCCGCCGTCTTCGTCGCGGGCGCGGTCGCCCCGGGTGCGCCTTCCGGCGCTTGGGAAGGATCTGAAGCGGGCGCGGCCGGCGTGCCCCCGATCCCGAACGCCTCCGCCATCGCCTTGCTGATCCGCGGGCCCGCCGCCGGCGCGACGGTCTGCCGCTCGATCTTGCGAGCCGGAACGAGCAGCGACCGCAGCTCGGGAAAGTCGGCGCCGGGATGCCATTCCTTCCCGTCGATGGAGGCCTCGCACTTCTCCGTCAGCTGGCCGCGCAGCCGTTCGAGGGCGGAGATGCTGTACGGGCCCCAGACGCGGCCGTGCTCGGTTCGGACCCAGTAGTTCCGCTCCACCCGCCGACTCTATCATTGCCGTGATAGCGTTCGCGGCCGCACCGATCCACACCCATGCGCACCCGAAGAGCGCCACGGCCGAACGCGACGCTCCTCTGCAGGCGCATCGCCTCCGACATGGCGAAAAAACTCCCGGAACTGTCGCACGTCCTGGCGGGGCGGGTCCTCTTCGTGGCGGGTGAGGCCCGCCGCGGCTCTCGGGCCACCATCAAGCCGCTGGCGAACACCCGGGTCCTGCTCAGGGGAAAGCGCGCCTTCTACTGCATCACGCTGCGCCCCAAGTTCTTTCGCGCCAGCACTCCGGAAGAGAGGGTAGAAACCCTGCTGCACGAGCTGTTGCACATCTCCGCCGAGTTCGACGGTCGCCTGCACGAGGATCGCCGCCATTCCTCGCTCCCCGGATCGAAGTTCCGCTCGCTGCTGCGGCCGTTGGTCAGGCGCTACCTCGCGCACGCCGAGCCCAACCTGCTCTCCGGCCTGGGACACCATGGGGAGGTCGTGGCGCGCCAGTGGCTCGAGCGCCCCACCGGGAAGTCGAGCCGCGGACAGGCGTACACCGAGAAGCACCTCTTCCTGGGGCCCGTGCAAATGATCACCCGCCGGCACCTACATTCTTGAAGCTTGAAATCGGGGCGGCGTCCTGCGAGTTTTCCGGTCATGAAGATCGCGGTCCTGACGGGTGGAGGAGATTGCCCGGGCCTCAACGCGGTGATTCGCGCGGTGGTCCGTCGCGGCGAGCAGCACGGCCTGGAAGTGATGGGAGTCCGGGAGGGCTGGCGTGGCCTGATGGACCCGCCGCTGCACGATCGCCTCACCCGGGACGCGACCAGCGGGATCCTCCATCTGGGCGGCACCATCCTCGGCACCAGCCGCACCAACCCCTTCAAGAAGCCGGGCGGGCCGGAGATGGTGGTCCGCAACCTGAACGCGCTGAACGTCGGGGCCGTCGTCGCCATCGGCGGCGAGGACACGCTCGGCGTGGCCACCAAGCTCCACCAGATGGGCGTCAACGTGGTGGGCGTGCCGAAGACCATCGACAACGACCTCTCCGGCACCGACTTTACCTTTGGTTTCAACACCGCGGTGCAGATCGCCACCGAGGCCATCGACCGGCTCCATTCGACGGCGGAGTCGCACAACCGCGTGATCGTCTGCGAGGTAATGGGCCGCCACGCCGGCTGGATCGCCACCTACTCGGGCATCGCGGGCGGCGCCGACGTGATCCTGATCCCGGAGAAGCCCATCGAGATCGACAAGGTGTGCGAGCACATCCTGCGCCGCCACCGCTCGCGCGGGGTGAACTTCTCGATCGTGGTGGTGGCCGAGGGCGCCAAGCTCGGCGCCGGCGAGAGCAAGATGAACGAGAAGCTCGACGAGTTCGGGCACATCCGTCTGGGCGGCATCGGGCAGCAGATCGCCGAGCTGATCGAGAAGAAGACCGGCTTCGAGACCCGGGCCACCGTGCTCGGCCACATCCAGCGCGGCGGCACGCCCACCGCCTTCGACCGCGTGCTGGGGACGCGCTTCGGCGTTCACGCTGCCGACATGGTGGCGAAGAAGGAGTGGGGCAAGATGGCGGCCCTGCGCAGCAACCAGATCCTCAGCGTTCCGCTCGCCGAGGCCACGTCGAAGCTGAAGACCGTGGACGACGCGTTCTTCTCGGTCGCCGAAGTCTTCTTCGGGTAACGCCGAGGCCTCGAGCGAATCGCACGCAGGCCGCTCCACGCCAGCCAGCGCACCATCCTTGCGTGCAGCGGCCGCGTCTGCTCGTAACTTCCCGAGTACGTGTCGATCCCGCTCCGTGAGCGCGCGCACGTCTTCCGCAGCGGAAGAGTCAAGGGCAGATAGCCGCTGCTACAATGTGGCGGTGCCGGAATCGCGTCGAAGGCTTCTGAAGAAGACTGTCGCCGGAGCGGCGTTGCTCGCCGCGGCAGGTTCGATCCCTCTCGCGCTGCGTCGAACGAAATTGCGCGACCTGCCGAAGGATCGCGCGCTCCAGTTCTTCACTCCCGCGGAGTACTCGATCTGGGCGGCGGTCGCAGATCGGGTTCTCGCCGAGGAGAACCCGTCCGGCGCCCCGACCGCCGCGCAGGTCGACGTGGCGGCGAAGGCCGACGCGTTCCTTGCCCCGCTACCCGACACCGACCGCAAAGATCTCAAGGCGCTCCTCGCGCTCTTCGACAATGCGCTCCTCAGCGCCCTCCAGGGTGGCCCGCCCCGCCCCTTCACCGCCATGTCCCCGGGCGAGCAGGACGCGCACCTGCGCCGGTGGCAGACCTCGCGCCTTGCCATCCAGCGCACCGGGTACCAGGCGATGAAGCGACTCTGCTGCGCGCTCTTCTTCTCCGCGCCCGAGACCTTCGCAGCCGTCGGGTACGCCGGACCACCGTACGAGTTGGTGAAGTCCGTGCTCGGGTCGCGCCGATGATTCACGCCGCCAGCGACAAGGACGTCGTGGTCAGGCCCGACGTCTGCATCGTCGGCAGCGGCCCCGGCGGCGCGATGGTGGCCTCGCGGCTTGCGCGCGCGGGGGCGAGCGTGGTGGTCCTCGAGGAAGGCGGCTACCACACCAAGGACGAGTTCGACATGCAGGAGGCGACGGCGTTTCCGCGCCTCTACCAGGACCGCGGAAACCGGGCCAGCGCGGATCTCTCGGTGCAGGTGCTGCAGGGGCGCGCGGTCGGCGGCGGGACCGTGGTGAACTGGACCACGAGCTATCGCACCCCGGACGCCGTTCTCGACCACTGGCGCCGCACCGAAGGGCTGTCCCTGACTCCCGAGATGCTGCGGCCGCACTTCGAGGAGGTGGAGCAGCGGCTCGGGATCGCCAAGGCCGACTACGAGGACACCAATCCGAACAACCGCGCCATCTACGACGGTTGCAAGAAGCTCGGGTGGGACGTCGACACGACCCACCGGAACGTCCGTCAATGCCTGCGCACCGGGTACTGCGGGATGGGCTGCCCGGTCGACGCCAAGCAGAGCGCCACGCTCACCTACCTGCCTGACGCCGTCGGCGCTGGAGCCGAGGTCTACGCGAACTGCCGGGCGGAGAAGGTCGAATGGTCGGGCAAGCGGGCCGGCGCGGTCATCGGCTCGTTCCTGCGATCCGGCACGCAGCAGGCGAGTGGCAACACCCTGCGGGTCGAGCCCCGGGTCGTGGTCGTCTCGGGCGGGGCGATCAATTCGCCGGTGCTGCTGCTCCGCTCCGGTCTCGATCAGGGGCCGGTGGGCCAGAAGACCTGGTTGCACCCCGTGGTCGCGATGGGCGCCTTCTACGCGCAGCGGATCGAAGGCTTCTACGGCGCTCCCCAGAGCGTGGCATCGCACCACTTCGCGCGGCGCAGCGAAGGGGCCGGCTTCTTCATCGAAGCCGCACCGGTGCACCCGATGCTCTCCTCCATCGCCATGCCCGGCTTCGGCGCGCGGCTCCGGGCGGACATGGCCCTGCTGCCGCACGTCTCCGCCACCATCTCGCTGATGATCGACGGCTTCGACGCGAGCGAGAACGGCGGGACGGTGACGCCGCGCGACGGCGGCGGCCCCAGGCTCGACTATCCCTTCACCGAGCGGATCTACGAGTGCTTCCGGGCCGGGATGAAGGCCATCGCCCGCATCCACCTCGCCAACGGCGCGAGGGAGATCGTCAGCTTCCACTCCGAGCCGGTGCGGATGGTGAAGGAGAGCGATCTGGCGAAGATCGATCAGGCGCCGCTCGGCCCCAACCGGATCTCCGTCTTCACCGCCCACCAGATGGGCGGCTGCAAGATGGGTGTCGATCCGGCGCGGTCCGTCGTCGACCCGCGCCTGCGCCACCACGCGATCGAGAACCTGTTCGTGATCGACGGGAGCGTGTTCCCCACCTCCCTGGGCGTGAATCCGATGGAGTCGATCTACGCCCTCGCCTCCTGGGCGTCCGACCACGTCCGCGCGGCCCTGACATGAGCCCGCTGGAGCTCGACGAGCGCGTGGTCCCCACGGACGCGCCCGCCGAGAGGCTGGACAAGGCGGTGGCCAAGCTCTTCGGCGTTTCGCGGGGGCGGGCGATGGAGTGGATCGCCGAAGGCCGCGTCCGCGTGGGCGGCAGGCGGGCGCCCAAGGGAGCCCCGGTGGCTCCCGGTTCGCGGATCGCGGTGGAGAAGCCGCCTTCCGATCAGCCGGTTCCGGAGCCGGACCTGCCGATCCGGATCGTCCACGCCGACTCGCGCCTGGTGGTCGCCGACAAGCCGGCCGGCATGCCTTCGCACCCGCTGAGGCCCGGCGAAACGGGAACGGCGGCGAACGCCCTGGTGGGCCGCTTCCCGGAGCTGGCCGGCGTCGGGCCTGCTCCGCGGGAGGGAGGCCTGGTCCATCGACTGGACACCGACACGTCGGGACTGCTGCTCGCGGCCCGCACCGACGCGGCGCACGCCATGCTGCGGGCGCAGTTCAGCGCGCGCACGGTGGAGAAAGGGTACCTCGCGCTGGTCGCCGGCGAGATCCACGCCGGCGGGGAGATCGCGCTTCCCCTGCTGCACGACCCGCGCGATTCCCGCCGCATGCAGGCGGCGAGCGATCCCGCCTATGCGGAGGAACACGGAGCCCGTCCAGCCGTAACCCGGTTCGAGCCCGTCGAGCGCAGGGGCGGGTTCACGCTGCTCGAAGTCGAGATTCCTACCGGGGTGATGCACCAGATCCGCGCGCATCTCGCCTTCATCGGGCACCCGCTCGCGGGCGACGCGTTGTACGGCGGTCCGGACCTGCCCGGCCTCTCCCGACACTTCCTGCACGCAAGCCGGCTGGCCTTCGCCCACCCCGACGGATCGCGCGTGCGCTACGAGAGCCCTTTGCCGGCGGAGCTGGAAGCGGCATTGCGCGGGCTCCCCGGCCCTCCATGAACGGACGGTTGCGGGAACGTACGGCAGACCCCGCGTTCAGAACGAGAGCCGGCCGCCGAAGCGGATGGCCAGCGGCGGTTCCCCTCCGGCCCGTCGATCGAGCAGATTGACGGCATCCAAAGTGACCGTGAGCAGGTACGGGCTGCTCAGCGAGCGGATCATTCCCAGGCGCACGTCCAAAGTCGCCTGCCAGGGCTCGGACTGGATGGCGCGGAAGCTCGTCCCACACGTCAGCGTGGTCTTCGCGTTCCACTCGTAGGCATAGGCCGCGTCGAGCTTCAGCGCGTTCGGAGAGTCCCCGGGGATGTTTCCTGCTCCACGCAGCGACGAGAGCGTGTAGCTGGCCTGCAGCAGGGAGCTGGCCGAGAACGGCTTGGCGACGAAGAGCGTCGCGCCATCGTAGGAGGTGCGCCCGTCGGGCGCGTCGCTGAACTGCTTGTGCACGTAGTCGAGCCCGGCGACCAGGTCGCGCCAGATCTGGGATTGCACGCCGGAGGCGAAGTCCCGTTCCCGAGTCCGCCGTGGATCAGTCAGGGGCGGTGAATCGAGAAACCTGCCGAAGAACGCGTAGGCACGGGAGACGCCCCGCCCGCTGAAATCCCAGGAGACGCCCACGCGGGGCAGAAGGTCGGTCGCGTCGGCCAGGTCGTCGCGCTCGATCCGGAGGCCGGCCTGCACGAAGGCGTCGCGAAAGGGGCTCCAGGTGTCCTGGACGAACGCGGAGCCATACCACCGCCTGGCGTCGCCCGCGGCATCGCGGGCGGTCTCGATTCCGTAGAGCATGCGGTGGGTGCCCAGGAGCTCCGCCCGATGCCCGATCTGCAGGCGCGATTGCACCGAGCTGGTTGCCGAGCCTTCGTGGTGCCAGCCGGCGATCGCCTCCACCTGCGCGCCGCGATCGAACAAGTGGCCCAGGTAGCGCAGGGAGATGTCATCGGAAATGGCCGCGAGCGCCAGGGTTTGTCCCTCCCCGGGCTGCCAGGTCAGCTTCCCGATGTATTGGTAATCGGTCTGGGCGCTCGACCTGGTCACCGCCAGCACCGGCGCGAACCCGGCATAGAACCAGAGCTTGTCGCGCTGGATGGGGCCGCCCAGCTCCGCTCCACCCTCGAGGTTGTAGCGCAGGGACTGCCGGGGCAGCTCGATCGGCATCCAGTCGAGGAAGGCGGAGCCGTGCAGCTCATTGCCTCCGGACTTGGTGATCGCCTGGACGATTCCGCCGGCCACGCGCCCGTACCCCGACCCCAGGCCGCCCGTCTCCACATCCACCTCTTCGACGAAGTGTTGGAGCAGCCTGCGGCCCTGCTGGTCGGTCGCGGGGTTGGTGACGTCCAGTCCGTCGATGCGGTAGCGGGTGCCGGTCGCGGGCGACCCGAAGATCTGCAGCCGCGGTGGCTCTGCCCGGGGCGGGACGATCAGGACGCCCGGGGTGGAGATGGCGGTCTGCTCATAGCTGCGCTCATCGCGCCCGTACGGGATGAGCTCCATCCGCTCGCGCGAGACGACGGCCCCGGTCTGGGCCGTGGTCACCGGGAGCACGGGGATCTGGACGCCGAACCGGACGGGCGCCGTCACCCAGGCGTCGGGCACGATCGCGAGGTGTACGCGAATGCCGCGTCCGGCGTGGACCACCAGCCGCTCCTGCGAGAACGACTGGTGCCCGTCGGCCTGCACGTTCAAGGCGTACTCGCCGGGAGGCAGCAGCCCGATCTCGAACTCGCCGTCGGAATCGGTCCGGCCGGTCTCAGCACCCTGGAGCGTCGGACCCGAGGCCACGACCACTGCGCCCGCCACGGGCCGCTCCGTCTGCGCATCGACGATGCGGCCGGAGATCGCGCCCGTCGTCTGCGCCGCCGCAGAAGCCGCCAGCAAGAAGGGAACCGCGAGGCAGGCGCGCGTCATGCGTGCGCGGGCAGATTTCCCGATGTGGCCCGGGCAGTCAAGCAAGCGGCGGGGCGCCCAACGGCACGCAAGGCCCCATTCGCACTCTGTGAAACAAGTCCAGCCACGCCCCGCCCGGCTGCGTTGACAGCGAGTGTCCGCCTGTGTAGGTTCTGCGCCCCTTTACCAAAAATAAAATTCTGGGAAGCGATCCGGAGGAAGTCTCACATATGGATTTCAGTCTCGTTGGAATGTGGAAGTCGATGGGCCTGCCGGCCCGCCTGGTCGTCATCACGCTAGCGATCATGTCCGTCTACTCACTCAGCGTGATGGCCGAGCGCCTGTTCAGCTATTCTCGCGCGAAGGACCAGAGCCGCAAGTACGCCGAGAAGCTGCGGGATCTGCTCCCCGGTCACCAGATGATCGACGCTGCGCAGATGGCCTCCACCATGAAGTACGGGCATATCCCGCGGGTGCTTGGAGCCGGAATCTCCGAGTACAATCGCGGCCGTGAAGCGCTGCGCAGCGCGGGCCCGCACGATGTCGGCAGCTTCGATTTGGTCGAGGCCATCAATCGCGCCCTCGATCGCGCCACGCTCCGCGTGATGGCGGACCTGCGCCGGGGCCTCTCCGGCCTCGCCACGGTAGCCTCGTCGGCGCCGTTCGTCGGTCTGCTCGGCACGGTGCTCGGCATCATCACCGCCTTCCAGCTGATGGCGACGTCCGGCTCGGGCGGTCTCGCGTCCGTGTCCGCCGGCATTTCCGAGGCGCTGATCACGACGGCGTTCGGCCTGCTGGTCGCGATCCCCGCACTGATGATGTACAACTACCTCACCAACCGGGTCGAGGAGATGAGCGTCGACATCGCCGACGCCTCCAACGAGTTGGTGGACTTCTTCCTCAAGGAAGGCCGCTTCGAGGAGCCGCTCACCAATCCCGGCACCAAGCCGGCCACAGCGACCACCACGGCGGCGAAGGCCTGAGCCATGGGAATGGACGTCGGCACCAAGAGCGGAGTCCGCTCCGACATCAACATCACGCCGCTCGTCGATGTGGTCCTGGTGCTCCTCATCATCTTCATGGTGGTGACGCCCATGCTCCAGCGTGGGAAGAGCGTGGAGCTTCCCAAGGCGAAGCACGCGGTGACCGGCCAGGGGGCGGAGCCCGCGTTCATCAGCGTGACCAGGGACGGCAACGTCTACATCGAGCAGGACAAAACGCCCGCGAAGCAAGAGGACGTCATCGCCGCCATGAGGGGCGCGGCGGAGGCGGGCAAGCGGGTGATGGTCAAGGCCGATACCGACGTTGAGTACGGCAAGGTCCGGCCGGTGCTCGACTGGGCTTCCAAGGCGAAGCTCAAGGGCGTCTCGCTCGCGGCCGAAGAGCTGAAGGGAGCGCCTTAGCCATGGCGATGGCCGTCGGCGCCAGCAAGGGCCCGCGCTCGGACATCAACATCACGCCGCTGGTCGACGTGGTGCTGGTGCTCCTGATCATCTTCATGGTCCTCACGCCGTTGATGGAGAAGGAGATCGGCGTCCGCGTCCCGGAGGAGACCCCGCCGGAGATGCTGAACGAGCCTCCGCCGCCGGACCTGACGCAGGTAGTCTTCAAGGTGGACGAGTCCGGGATCTGGCACCTGAACAACGAGACGCTCACCGACGCCACGGCCCAGGACAGGCTCAGGGCGTACTTCCGGATGGCGAAGAGCAAGGAAGCGACGCAGGGTCCGCCCGTCATCTTCTTCGACGCGGATGACAAGGCGAAGTACGTCAGGGCGGTGAAGGCGCTGGACGCGATCCGGGATTCGTCGTCGGGGTGGACCATCGGGATGATGACCGAGAGCATCAAGCAGGAGGCGCAGCAGGCGCCGGCGCCGGGAGCGACGCCGGGCGCGCCGGCGGCTCCGGACCAGCAGGCCGCGCCCGAACCGAAGAAGTAGCGTTTCGAATCCTTGCGCTGAAGGGAGGCGCGAGTCCCGCAAGGGCTCGCGCTTCCTGCTTCGGGGGGGTCCAGGTCCGATTCCCCTCTGTACAGCAAACATGTAGTCTTTCGTCGGATGTCGACCCCCCTCCTCGACATTTCGCACCTCGTGCTGCGCTTCGGCGGCGTCACCGCGCTGCAAGACGTCAGCTTCTCGGTGCAGAAGTCGTCACTGAGCGCCATCATCGGCCCGAACGGCGCCGGCAAGACCAGCCTCCTGAACTGTGTCAGCGGTGTCTACCATCCGCAGCAAGGCCGCATCGTCTTCGACGGGCAGGACGTCACCCGCCTCGGCCCCGCCGCCCGGACGCGGCTCGGCGTCGCGCGGACCTTCCAGAACATCGCGCTGTTCCGGGGGATGACGGTGCTCGACAACCTCCTGATCGGGCGCCACGTGCACCAGAAGACCGGCACCATCGCGGGTGGCGTGTACTGGGGGCGCGGGCGGAAGGAAGAGATCCGCGAGCGGGAGCGGGTGGAGGAGATCATCGACTTCCTCGAGATCCAGCCCTGGCGCAAGCAGGTCGTGCACACGCTCGCGTACGGCCTGCAGAAGCGCGTCGAGCTGGGGCGCGCCCTCGCGCTCGATCCGCGCCTGTTGCTCCTCGACGAGCCGATGGCCGGCATGAACGCCGAGGAGAAAGAGGACATGGCCCGGTACATCCTCGACATCAACGAGGAGCGCGGCACCACCGTGCTCATGATCGAGCACGACATGGGCGTGGTGATGGACCTTTCGCACCGCGTGGTGGTGCTGAACTTCGGCCAGAAGATCGCCGAAGGGGCCCCCGAGGACGTCCAGCGCAGCCCCGAAGTCCAGGCCGCGTACCTGGGGGGCCATGCGGCATGAGCCCGAGCGATACCTTCCCCAAGCTCCTGCTGCAGAACGCGGAGTGTCTCGCGGACCGCGCGGCGTTGCGGGAGAAGGACCTCGGCATCTGGCGCGAGACCAGCTGGCGCCGCTACCGCGAGCGCGTGCGCGAGTTCTCGCTCGGGCTGGTGGCGCTCGGGCTCCAGCGCGATGGGAAGGTCGCGATCATCGGCGACAACCGCCCGGAGTGGGTGATCGCGGAGCTGGCCGCCCAGTCCGCGGGCGCGGCATCCGTCGGCATCTACCAGGACTCGGGCCTCGCCGAAGTACTGTACGTGATCGACCATTGCGACGCGAAGTTCGTGATCGCCGAGGACCAGGAGCAGGTCGACAAGATCCTGGGCATGATCGAGCAGCTCCCCAAGGTCACGCAGGTCGTCTATGCCGACCGGCGCGGCCTGCGCCGGTACAGCCACGAGAAGCTGATCTCGTTCGAGGAGGTGGAGCGGCGCGGGCGCGAGCTTCACGCGCAACGCCCGGAGCTCTTCGCCCAGAACGTGGCCCAGGGGAAGGGCAGCGACCTGGCGATGATTTGCTACACCTCGGGGACGACCGGCTCGCCCAAAGGCGCCATGCTCACCTTCGCGAACTTGTTGACCATGGCGATGAGCCTGCACCAGGTAGATCAGCGCCGGCCCACCGACGAGTTCGTCTCGTTCCTGCCGCTGGCCTGGATCGGCGAGCAGATGATGTCGGTGGCCACCGCCCTGGCTATCGGCTTC
>Ga0209488_10004119_pt1 | contig 11474 bp, 21 predicted proteins | sample Rivendell_Oct201_8_FD_188349 | JGI IMG/M metagenome (GOLD analysis project Ga0209488, IMG submission 188349) | Vadose zone soil microbial communities from the Eel River Critical Zone Observatory, Northern California, USA -... | ecosystem: Environmental > Terrestrial > Soil > Vadose zone >... | reverse complement strand
GGTGCGCATGTCGTCGTCACCGATGGCTCGCGGATTCTTGGCCTTGGTGACCTCGGCGCGAATGGCCTTCCGATCGCGGTGGGTAAGCTGTGAGTGTGACAGTACTTTCTCCGGTCCATTGAGAGAGCTGACAAGACGTCCGGCCGTAGCGATCTTTACATTGCCGGCGCAGGCATTCGTCCGTCATCAGCGGTGAGTTTGAGAGTATTAGATCATATTACTTACTAATCACATGGGGATTCTAGTTGCCGATCTGCCTCGACCTGGGTACGTCCACGGAAAAGTACCTCAATGACCCTTTGTACATCGGTGTGCGCCGCCGGCGCCCATCTCCAGAGGAGGTGCGTCTGGAGCTCCGCAATTCTGAGCAGCGAGTCACGGGTGACGCAGATGAACGAGTTCATGGATGAGTTCATGGACGCCATGAAGGAAGTCTTCCCCAACTTGCTCGTACAATTCGAAGACTTTTCAACGGACAATGCATTCAAGTATCTCAGCCGCTTCCGTCAAAAGTATCGCTGCTTTAACGACGATGTGAGTGTTAGAAGCATGCTTATCTCCCTCCGATTCTTACGTAACCCGACGATATTAGATCCAGGGCACGGGTGCGGTTGTACTCTCAGGCTTCCTGAATGCTGCACAGCTCGCATCCGAGGCTTCTGGCAGGCCACTCGCTGAACATCGCATCCTATTCTTTGGCGCTGGTTCCGCCGGCATCGGTGTTGCGAAGCAACTGTTGTCCTTCTTCAGGTTCCAGGGCTTGAGTGACGCCGACGCTACGAAACAGATCTGGGTATTTCTTTGTTACTTTGCGCTGTGTGTGCCCGTGATTCATGAAATTCATAGACTGTCGATTCTAAGGGGTTGATTACAGCTGACCGCCCTGGCCTTCAGGACCACAAGAAATGTCAGACAACCCTCCATCCTTTGAATCCTCATTGACCAGCATCACAGTCTTCGCTCGTACTGATTACCAAGGTCCTCCCTTGACGAACTTGGTTGATATCATTAATCACGTGAAGCCCACCGCCCTCCTCGGCCTCAGTACAATCCGCGTAAGTATCTCATTGTTTCCCCTGGGGTCCCCTCGGTGAGTTTCTGTGCCTACAGAACGCATTTACCAAAGAAGTTGTCGATGCGATGGCGACGCACAACACACGTCCGATCATCTTGCCGCTGTCGAACCCGGTGTCGCTGAGCGAGGTCGACTACGAAGATGCCATCAACTGGTATTTGACTTTTTCTCCGCTGTCCGTCCGTAGGCAGGGCTGATTGAGTTGCGCATATAGGACCAATGGCAAAGTTATCTTTGCCTCTGGCTCACCATATAAGCCCATTTCACGTGGCGAGAAAACGTTCGAGCCGGGCCAAGGCAACAATATGTATATCTTCCCTGGTCTTGGTCTCGGTGCATTGCTAGCCAAGGCGAACCGTGTGACGGATTCGATGGTTGAGCAGGCGTCTGTCGCGCTCGCTGGCTCACTTGATGCCGATGAACGTGCAGCAGGGCTCGTATACCCACGCCTTGATCGTATTCGAGAGATCAGCGCAAGTATTGCGCTTGCTGTGGTGCGGGCTGCGCAGAATGCCGTACGTCCTAGTTCTGAACTATGGGATTCTTGAGAAATGCGAATGCTGACTTGGGGTCGCCCCATTTAACAGTCCGTTGATGATGTTTCTGCACTCCGCCACGTGACAGACAGCACCCTCCTGACGTACATTAAGGAACAGATGTGGGACCCCCGGCCCATCAAAAGCCACTTCTAAGCGTCCAATATTAATTAGACACTGGGGTTAAGTGGTATTGTTGTGATTGATGACCCATCATATGTACAATGTTTTGCATTCCGGTTCGATGTCTCCCATAGATTAACATATGTACTGTTCCTGCGCTCAAATAGAGGGGTGTTTAACTTTTCGATACAACCAAATTGTAGGCTACACATTTCGTTGTCAACCAATCACCAGGGGTCTAGATCTCGCCCGCTCTATCCGGGTCATGAGTCGATATCCTCGTCAATCTCCAGTCCCTCTATGCTAATCTCACCAGCACCCGCCTTCCACCGTCCGATAGCGAAGCGATGGTTGACGCCGTCGAGCTTGGGCACACACGCAGCACCTCCACACCCACCCGTGCGCTCCATAGGAACGAGGAAGAAGACTTCCTTGACGCGCGAATGCAGCAGCGCCATAGAGCACATCACGCACGGCTCATGTGTAGTGAAGAGCGAGCGAGACGTGAGCAGGTAGCGTTGGCCGTTTTTGGCTGATGCGGACGCGGGCGGGGATGGTGTCGGTGTGGCGGCAGTGGCCGTGGTGGTGGTGGTGGTGGTCGAATCGGCGAGAGCGCGCACAACGTTGAGTGCGGCGTGACGCAGAGGGTGTGCGGAGGAGACGCGCGTATCGCGCGCGAGGTATGATGGCCATGCAGGCTCTTCCAGCGGTGCAGGGACGTACGACGCGATGGGAAGCTAGATGGGACACGAATCAGCGGTCACAGTGAGGATTGCAATATGCCCGCAGGTAGGTGCATAGATTACCTCTCCTGCGGCGCGAGCCGCCCTTGCCTCCTCTAGGACGCGGGCCATCGCGGCACAGGCCCAGCGGGCGCGGGCGCGGCTCCAGTCTTCGGGTTCGCCCTTGCGCCGGGGCGCGTATACGGTCGGCCAGAGGGCGTTCTTGAGGGCGAGGGAGGTGGGTGTGAGGGCTGCGCTGCGTGGTACGGCGAGCTGGTAGGGCGGCGCGAGGTCGAGGTCGGGTGGGAGCGAGGGCACGGTCGGGGACGTGCTCGTAAGGAGGAGGGTCGAGTGCGTGCCGGTGGGGGATTTGCGCACGCGCTTGAGGTGCGAGAGGGTCGGCGTGTCAAAGCCGGAGGATTTGACCCATCTGTTGTGGGGGATAGGGTGAAGGAGAGGAAGAAAGGTGTCAGTGGTGTGGGGAAGGGTAGAGAGAGGGCGGAAGGGGGAATATGTACTTCACTGCTGTGGTCGTGTGTCGTGGGTCTGGGATGTCCACTGCCCATGCCTGTACTTTGCATTGGGCATCAGAAAGACGCGTGGGGACGCGCAGGGTGGGCTCACCTGTGCGGACTGCCTCTAATGTTTCTTCGTCGTCCTCGTCGGAGGTGAGTTTGATCCTCGTGAACGGGAGGTCCTCGTCGGGAACAATTTCGTTTGGGTCTGGCGACTTGTTGGGAACGTGGTTTGATGTTTCGGCGACTTGTCCAATGACGGTAGAGAGCCCACCCCACCTGTCCTCGACGACAGGGCTAGTATCGGTGTAGGCACGTTCGTCTTGTGAGGCGCCGACGGGTTGGAACCAGAGATTTGGCCTGTGGTAGATGCACAGTTCCTCGTCGGGTTCCACGGCGCACACGGTCGTGTATCGGATGGACTCTGTTGCGATATCGATGGAATAAGTGACGTTGGGAGAGTCGGAGTGATTGAAGAGGGATCCTGTGCGGGTTGAACAAGGTAATCGGACACGCGATCTGGGGGGAAATGGGCAAGCGCACCGAGACCAAGGGCGAGGGCCATTCGTCCGTCTCTCCATTCGAAGGTGTAGTGGTCTAGCACGGTGTGTCGCCCATGCGCCTCGTATTCCTCGGCGGAGAACAGTAGCGCGGGGCTGATCTCGAGCAACGTGTGCGCAGGCATGGCCTTGGATGCTTGTGCGTGGATAGATTATGAACGTCCGTCACCAAAGCAGTTTGTGCTGCTGACGTACCGTAGACCCCCCGACCATTTCCCTCTGAGTATTTGATCCTACATCCTGTGCTGTTGAGGTGTTCCGGGGCGCTTGAGGCAGGTCTGTAGGAGGACGAGGTGGTCGGGTCGTGGAGATTGGGCATGCAGCTGGCCACGTCGTACGCGCTCGACCTCATGTCCCACTTCAGAGCGCCATCACCACACTACCACCGTCAATGCGCTGATTTGCGTCTTTAACCACTCATAAAATGTCCGTAACGTCGTTACCTGCGCGTCGCTTCCCCTCCATATTACTCTCTTCGCTCGTCCCCGTCGCCGCGTGGTTTGTCGTCCGCCCGCTCGTCGACCCTGTCCCACCCCTGCCGGCGCTCTATGTTTCCTTCGGGTTCTCCGTCTTTGCGCTCCTCGCGACCATCTATCTTGTCCCGGCGTTGGGTCCAACTTTCGTCAAGGCCAATCTGAAAGGCCGGGACTTGCTGAAGGTGTATGATACGCCTATGTATGTCTTTCATAATGCCGCCCAATTCCTCGTTAACATTGACTGACAGACCTGAGAGTATGGGGCTCGTCTGCGCATCGGTATATATCCTCTCGTTAATTCTATTCATTCCATTTGCCTTCTCTCCCATATCCTTGAGTGGTTCGCAAGCTCAATACACCGTGCGCGAGGGCATAGTCATCAATGCCTTTCCTCATTACCAAGTGCGATATCTTCCTTTCCCTCCGCTTACAAGCTAATAAGCATGAAGCTTTCAGTTTACCTATCTTCATTGCTCTCGCTCCTTATCGCAACGATGCTCGGTTTCTTGGACGACATCTTTGATATCCGCTGGAGACACAAGATACCCATTCCCATTATTGCATCGATTCCACTATTGATAGTCTATTATGCGGACAATGGCAACACTCACATCGTAGTACCCATTCCCTTCCGACCGCTCTTCGGTTCCCTCCTGAATCTTGGTACGTCGTCACTATATTACTCGGATTATCCTATGAATATCTTGGGGTACGTAGGCCCTCTGTACTACTTGTACATGTCGCTCCTCTCTACTTTCTCGACCAATAGCATCAATATTCTCGCTGGCATCAATGGGTCCGAGGTCTCGCAAGCCGTCATAATTGCACTTTCGGTTGTCCTAAATGACTTGCTGTACCTCCCTTGGCCGACCGGCTTCCGCGTTCCACTATATCTTCTTGGGAGTCGTGCAGAAGTCGAAGTTGGTGGTGTCTGGAGCGCGGGCATGGCATATGGTAGCACCGAGCTGGTCGAGCGACATCTCTTCAGCTTGTACTTTATGCTTCCACTCCTGGGCGTCTGTCTTGGCTTTTTATACCATAACTGGTGCGCTTGCCGTCTATGGTGCTGCACTGCACCAAATCTTAATGCATCCGACGAACAGGTATCCGTCCCACGCATTCCCAGGCGATACGCTGTGCTATTTGACCGGCATGGCGTTCGCCGTTGTGGGCATTCAGGCGCACTTTTCCAAGACGCTGCTCCTATTCTTCCTTCCCCAAATCTTCAACTTTGTCCTTTCCTGTCCCCAGCTTTTTGGGCTTGTACCATGCCCGCGCCATCGCGTTCCCCGGTACGAATCCACTCCAACTCCGCGACGCCCAGTATTTACACGAAATAACAGCTTTGACCCGGAAACGCATCTTTTACATCCATCGAAGGCCATGTTTATGAAGCGTACGTCGCGGCTGTCTACCGTGGTTCTGCGAGTGTTGGCGGGACTCGGGTGTACGGAGCTGACGGCGCTTCCGGATGGGACGATCCTCGAGGCGACGAATCTGACGCTGTTTAATGTGTTGCTGTTACGCTTGGGGCCAATGCGCGAGAAGCGTCTTACACAACTTCTCATGGCGGTTCAGGTGGTGGTTCAGCCTTGATGTAAAGAATACGATTATTGACGACGCCACTAGATAGCGGGAAGCGTCGTTGCCTTTATAGTACGCTATGGACTGGCGTACCTGGTTTTTGACGGCGATCGCCGTTGATATGGCATTCTCTGGGCCACATACCATTGGTGGTTAGAGGAACAGTCAGGTCAGATGGACATGGGTCTGGGCTGCTAGCGGATGTCGCAAATGTTCGCGATGCGATCACACGCTTGTCTACCTTACCTTGTTGTTATCGATCTCCCTGATAACGATGGATGGTTGAATAAAAGTGCATTCCCCTCGCCAGGAGACTCGAAAAACACGAGCCAGACATTTCCGGGTCAACAAAAAACGGGGGAGATCGAATTAATCACATGCAAGCGACCAAACTAGGGCATCACTTAAGCCGCTCAGTAGGTTTGACCTCCTCTGGGTCAACCTAATATTTCAACCCACTCCCAAGGCCATGTCGACAGAGAGAGCTGCGTTTCGCGCTGAAGTCGCTGGAGTAGAGCGCTGGTGGAAGGTCAGCGAGTTCTCTTCTATTTCTCTGTCACCTGACTCCTCTCTAGAGCCCCCGTTTTGCGCGGGTGAGGCGTCCGTATACAGCCTCTGATGTCGTATCGAAGCGCGGAACCCTCTCGATATCATACCCCGCCAACTTTGTCGCCAAAAAAGCCTTTGTGCTCTTTTCAGAGCACTTTAAGAGACGCACACCCTCTCACACATACGGAGCGTATGCGTTGCCTCGACTTGATGTGATTCGATGGCGTTCAATATGAGATACGTTTACAGGTTGGACCCTGTTCAGATTACTCAAATGGCAAAATATCTCGAGACGGTCTACGTATCTGGCTGGCAATCGTCCAGTACGGCATCTAGCACACACGAACCCGGCCCTGATCTTGCCGGTAAGTTGGCGTCTACTGTCCTAGGAGGGGGCTAGGAATAACCTGAATAATCCTCCGAGATTACCCCTACAACACTGTACCGAGCAAGGTTGAGCACCTCTTCACCGCTCAGCTCTTCCACGACCGCAAGCAGCGCGAAGAGCGTTCTCGTATGAGCGATGCCGAGCTTGCCTCGACCCCTGCAGTCGACTATCTCCGCCCCATCATAGCAGACGCGGACACTGGCCATGGCGGTATCACGGCAACCATGAAACTCGCAAAGCTTTTCGTCGAAAAGGGTTCCGCGGGAATCCACATCGAGGACCAGGCACCGGGCACGAAAAAGTGCGGTCACATGGCGGGCAAGGTGCTCGTCCCCATCCAGGAGCACATCAATCGGCTCGTCGCGATCCGACTTCAGTTCGACATCATGGGCGTCGAGTGCCTCGTCGTCGCGCGCACCGATTCGGAGGCTGCGACGCTCATCACGAGCAACGTCGACGCGCGCGACCACCCGTTCATCATTGGCAGTACGAACGCGAGCGCGCGTCCGCTCGTAGAGGTTATGAATGAGGCTGCAGCGCGCGGCGCGACGGGCGACGGGCTGCAGGCCGTCGAGGACGATTGGCTCGCGCAGGCGGGGCTCAAGCTCTACGGCGAGACGCTCGCGGATGCCTTGCGCGCCCAGACGTCGTCGTCGTCTGCCCTCTCCCCGGCAACTCTGGACAAGTTTATCGCACGCGTCGCACACGCATCACGCGCCGAGGCGCTCGCCATTGCGCAGCGAGAATTCGGCCTTGAAAGCGCACCGTTCTGGGACTGGGACGCGCCGCGCACCGTCGAGGGCTATTACCGCTACCAGGGCGGCACCCAGTGCGCGGTCAATCGCGCTGTCGCGTTTGCGCCGTACGCTGATCTCTTGTGGATGGAGACAAAGCAGCCGATACTCGCTCAGGCTCGCGAGTTTGCTGATGGTGTGCACAAGGCGTACCCTGACCAGTGGCTTGCGTACAATTTGAGCCCGAGTTTTAATTGGGACGCCGCTGGGCTTGGGGACAGGGATATGAAGGAGTTTGTGTGGCAGCTCGGGAAACTTGGCTTTGTGTGGCAGTTTATCACGGTACGGTTGCAGGGGTTCCCTCTGCGAGACTACTCTCTCGCGCGCGCGCGCGTCCCTGCTTCAACCTTTTTTTGCTTATGCTTATGCTTATGCCTACGACGCGTTTACGTTGCAGCTCGGCGGCTTGCACTCGAACGGGTACATCTCGGACTTGTTCGCCAAGGCGTTCGCGACGGAGGGAATGAAGGCGTACGTCGAACTCATCCAACGGAAAGAGCGCGAGCTCGGCACGGACATACTCACCCACCAGAAGGTTCGCACCTTTTTTTTTGATCTCTAAGCGTAAAGAAATGGCCATGTGGTGCTGATGATGACGACCGCGAACACAGTGGAGCGGCGCGGACTATGTCGACAACTTGATGAAGACGGTTACGGGCGGTGTCTCGTCGACTGCAGCGATGGGCAAGGGCGTCACGGAAGCCCAGTTTACGAAGACCAAGCTGTGATGTAGACATTGTGACCCTGTAGAACGAGAATAACGAAACGTTTTTGACGCGTTGGAGACTAATAAGCTACTACCCGCGACACATCCCGCGCCAAGGCACGTGACAAGATCCCAAATTAAGTTAACTTATATCATCCCAATGCCCCACGGTATTGTAGTACAGATACAGGTCAATAAAATAGACAAATTACTTTTTTGCCTTGGACTTTTTACCACCCCTCGCTTCCTCATCCCCCGCCTTTGGTCCGCATGTAAGCATGTGTATGGAGCCCGCACGGGCGTAGACAGGGCAGGCAACTCACCTTCCGCTTCGTACCCTTACCCTTGTCATCCTTCCCTTTCCCATCCTTACCAGGAGCCTTCTTTGGGGCAGGCGCCTTTGCCGTAGTGGTGAAAAACCCGTCCAGTCGACCCTGCTGCTTCGCATTCAGCGACTTTGCAAGCTTCTCGGCGCCTTTACGCACGCGCTCTTCACTAATAGTCCATGGTCAGTTATCGACTTGTATGCTATCAAGGAGGTGGTCAGTAACGCTCACTTGAACCCCTTCTCTTTCACTAGAAAGTCGACTAATCCTTCGACATCCGGTGTTGACCATTCTAGCTGTAGCACCAGTTAACCCATTAGATAGGTAATGGCGCTGGACCCACCTCGATTTGGTCCGAAGGCGTCACGTCTGGTTGTTCAAAGATCTTTTTTGCCTCTTCCCATGGCCACTCATCAGGGACTTGAACGCCGCCCCTTCTCTTCTTCCCGTCCTCCTTATCCGCTGCGGCCTCCTCCTTTTCCGCTTGCCTGATCTCATCGTAAGCCAATAAGCCAGGAAAGCGACTCTTAACAAACGGCCTACTTTTCACGCAGATGTTCCACAACACCCTCGAGACTGCCGTATTCACGCAAAAGCTTTAGCGCCGACTTGGGCCCAACGCCCTTGATTGGCTCGAGATAGTCACAGCCAAGGAGGATACACAGCTCGGTGAACTGTGACATGTCCATTTTGAGTCCTTCGAGCGCAAGCTGTAGGTTGATTTCGCTGATCGGCTCCTTTTTTGCCTCTGAGAAGGTGAGGTGACGGTACAGGATTGGGGTGTTAAACGTGAGCGTATCCATGTCCTCCGAACCTGCAGCGTATACCTGTGCATCGTGATTGGTCTCAATGATCAATTTTTATGGAAAACCAACGTACCTTCCCGCCTCGGGCGAGTTCCGCACATTGGGCCTCTGCTTCCGATGGTGCCTTGTTGAGCAGTTAGGACTCTGGTCGATTAATAAAAACGTCAGAACATACTATCACAACTGGGATACCCATAAGCTTCAGCAGTCTGCGACACTCCTCATTATGTTCCCGAGTTACTTTGACTGTCCGTCGCGAGAACCGGTCTACGTCTTCCGCTGTGCCTACAAAGTTGGGTGAGCAATGACACTAACGGGAAGAGCGAACATGGGCAAACTAACCCGTCTCCTTGGCCTCTTCTCCTTCTTCCTTGGCTTCTTCTCGCCTTTCAAACCGTTTTGCCAACTACAGAGACCGCGCTATTGGCCTCCACGAGATGTAGGATAGGAGGGATAGCCACGCACAACTCCAGCCTTGAGGTCTGGCGGCTTGCCATCAAAAACATACGCCGGCTTGATTCCGTTTTCGGCAATTCGGATAGTGCGATAGAAGAACCCCATCAGATGACTAGGACGTTTCGTGTGCTCACATTAGAAGGGCTGAGAACGTGGGCGAATCACCATCTCGCACCTAGTCGTCTCGCCGGCATCGTTCGTGAGCATCTCTCCGTCTTTCTGGCGCACAGCGATGAGAAATTGGTATATGGACATGGACGCGTCGATTGCGACTTTGCGGCCGAAGAGATTCTTGATGTCATGCTCCTATGTATGTCGCGTCAGGAAGGTCGAGAAGACAATATTGGAGTTAGAGATGGCGTACACGAATCGCTCTGGGGGCATGTTCGGAAATTAATGCTGTGAGGCCTTTGATACCCATGGTGGTGGAAAGTCTGAAAACGTAGTGATGTTCAGCCGAGAGTGCGGACGCAAGTGATAAAAGTGACGTACCACGACGAAACCGTGAACTAAAGATATGGATCCTGAGATTTTCAGTAGATAGTGTTGTCCACGATACGATACGATGGAAGTTCTGCGCGTAGCTTTGACGCGTTGAACGCGTTCGCGCGACCTGCTGCTTTCGTAATATGACGTGATCGTTACACCAAGACATTCCACAGGCGAACCTTGTCCAAGAGGAACTGAACCACATCCATGGTTTTCACCTCAGAGTCGTCACCGCCGATCCTTAGATCGTCTCGTTGCGGTCGCTGTTAACTCCCCAACGGCGCAGCTGATACAGTAGTCGAACTACGTCCGGTGCATACAAAGCCACGAGATGTTCTTCCGGCAACCTTCTCACCTACTATGGTTGCCACCGCCAGGTCAACTTGAAAGGGACGCTCTCCGAGTCAAGACGCAGTAGGCGACACCCTTTCCAGATGATGGCACCCTCAAAATGCGGGGATCCCTGAATAAGGCACGGACGGATTTATTTCGGTGTGATATTTTCTTTGTGTTTCACAAACGGGAAGCAGATTGCCACTCGTTTCAAGTTCGCTCAATTATTAACCTGGGGGTTAAGGACACTAGTACTGCGAGGTGGGTGAGGTGTGTGTACCGCCGGGCCCAAAAATCCGCGCAGAGCAGGCTGAGCGTCCAGTTGCCACCACCATTCTCATTCCCGGGAATACTTCATTTAAAGCTGGGATATTGTGATGCTGAGGCATATATCGGCATCCTCGGATATGCCAGTGCATCACCTTTCTCTTCTTCCCTGAAGATACCGGGAACTAAATCACAAATGTCTTTACAAAAAGGACTCAGTCACGAAAAAACACTAAAGGTTCTCGAGGGTCTGCTGCTTGGGCTGAGGGGGTGTGTTGGAAGTGCAGCCTGGGGCCAGACATCTTACCTGGGAAACTGAATGTTGGCTCGTCTTGTTTGGGAACTTGGACAGACAATGTATTTCAGCAGCAGTTGGCCAGTGGTGGCTGCATTGAGGGTATGTCATGATATTGTGCAGCTGCATTTATTTGGCTATGTCTGCCTTTCAAGTGAAAGTCCAACTGCCATCATTGATTATGCGTTGAATGACTTCCAGTTCCAGAAATCAAATGATTTTATAACAGGAAAAGTCAGGCTGCTGCTCAACAAGACCTTCCAAAAACTGTAGCAAGCTCTGAGAGATGTAATAGACACTTATCATAGCATCCAATGAGTTCAGAAGCCTGGGACAACCCCTCACAATGGAACATCCTAGAGGGCCAAGTCTCAAATTCCGACTGCGCCCTATGCGTGTATTTGCACAGTATTGGTGTTATGCAACTGGAAGGCGTGGCTACCTTGACCTGCCACCGCAGGACAGCCGTTAAAC
>Ga0209488_10004118_pt1 | contig 11476 bp, 10 predicted proteins | sample Rivendell_Oct201_8_FD_188349 | JGI IMG/M metagenome (GOLD analysis project Ga0209488, IMG submission 188349) | Vadose zone soil microbial communities from the Eel River Critical Zone Observatory, Northern California, USA -... | ecosystem: Environmental > Terrestrial > Soil > Vadose zone >... | reverse complement strand
ATTGCTATTTGCGCCCGCAAGTTAACAGCTTGCGCTACAAGTATGGGAGCTCTTTCACGCACAGACCGCTCGCGCCGCGCCATCAGCGCTGTGATGACATCGCTCACGGCGGTGTGCACCTTGTTGGCGGTCAGTACGCTGATAATCATTCTCTCTTACATCGCCATGCGCGGGATTGGCGCGCTCAGCTTCCGATTTCTGGTTGATCCTCCTCGCCCAGTAGGGGAAGGCGGCGGCATCGGCAACGCTATCGTTGGCTCCGCCGTCTTGCTTCTTCTTTCCTGCGTCGTGGGCATACCAGCAGGGATCGGAACTGGAGTGTATCTGTCCGAGTTCGGTGGCGGACGCTTCGGGAGCATCGTTCGATTTCTGGTTGACACTCTGACCGGCATTCCTTCAATTGTAACCGGAGTCTTTGTCTATGCGGTCGTAGTGCTCCGCATGAAACATTTCTCCGCGCTGGCCGGCGGCATCGCGCTGGCGCTAATCATGGTTCCGATCGTGGCGCGTACGACTGAAGAAATGATCCGTTTGGTGCCGCATAGTTTGCGCGAAGGGGCGCTGGCTTTGGGGGCGCCCCAATGGAGAGTGACGATGGGTGTCGTAATCCCGGCAGCAGCGTCAGGCATCGCGACCGGCGCGATGCTGGCAGTGGCGCGCGTTTCGGGAGAAACTGCTCCGCTGCTTTTTACCGCATTCGGCAGCCGGTTTTTTCCGCGAAATTTGAACGAGCCGATCGCTTCGCTGACTGTGCAGATTTATAACTACGCGATTTCTCCATATGACGAATGGCACGCGCAAGCCTGGGCTGCGACTCTGGTTTTGATGGCGCTTATTCTGAGCATCAACATCGGGGTGAGATTCCTGACGCGCAAGAAATTTAGTTAACCGAAATGTCGACCTCCACGCTCCTGATCAATTCGAAGTTTGCAGTTGGCAGCCGCGCCGCATTGGCTGAGCGCGCTACCAAGATCGCGGTCGACCGTCTGAATTTCTATTATGGCCGGACCCAGGCCTTGCAGAACATTTCCATCAAAATCCCGGAACAGATGGTCATGGCTTTTATCGGACCATCAGGGTGCGGTAAGACTACTTTTCTGCGGACGCTCAATCGTATGAACGACGTAATCCCGGGCACTCGAGTAGAGGGCAGCGTATTGATTGACGACCAGGACATCTATGCCCCGGGATCTGACGTGGTTGATTTGCGACGCAAAGTAGGAATGGTGTTTCAAAAGTCAAACCCTTTTCCCAAGTCGATTTTTGATAATGTCGCCTATGGGCTAAGAATCAATCGCCTCAGCGCAAGCAAAACCGAGTTGGAGGACCGCGTTGAACAAGCACTGCAGGATGCGGCGCTCTGGTCTGAGGTAAAGGATCGGCTAAAATCTTCCGCACTCAGTCTTTCCGGAGGCCAGCAGCAACGGCTTTGTATTGCGCGCGCGCTGGCCATCCGTCCTGAAGTGATCTTGATGGACGAACCGGCATCGGCTTTGGATCCAATCGCCACGTCGAAGATCGAGGAGCTGATCGTGGACCTCAAAAAGCAATACACAATCGTAATTGTGACCCACAACATGCAGCAGGCTGCGCGCGTGTCTGACTTGACCGCATTCTTTCTGCTCGGCAAACTGATCGAGGTCAACACAACCGAAAAGATGTTTACAGCTCCGGCTGAAAAGGTGACGGAAGACTATATCACCGGCCGATTTGGCTGATTAGGATCAAAGAGTAATGGAAGTTCACCGGCATCTTGATGAAGAACTCGACACGCTGCGCTCCAGCGTTTTACGCCTGGGTGGTGAAGCTGAAGCCGCTCTGATCAAAACCATGCGGGCCCTCACCGAGCGAGACAGCGCGGTCGCGCAAGAGGTGCTCGATCACGACGACGAAATCGATCAACTGGAAGTCGAAGTTGATCGCCAATGCGTGGACATTTTTGCGCTCCGACAGCCGGCCGCACGCGATCTGCGCTTTGTGATGTCGGTAGCCAAAATGGCGCCCGTGCTGGAACGTATCGCCGATCACGCTTCCAACATAGCTCGCGGAGCGATAGATCTTAACAAAGAGCCTGAACCGAAAGACTATTCGCGGCTGCGGAAAATGGGCGAGATTGCTTCGTCAATGCTGGGAGCGTCCCTTGACGCTTTTACGAAGAACGATGCCGCGGCGGCCCGGGAAGTCATCAAGCGCGACGCTGAAATCAATGCGCTACATAATCAAATCTTCCATGAGTTAATCGAAATGATGACTGAGGAGCCTTCGACCGCGACTCGAAACGCTCGATTGCTGTTCGTGGCCAAACATCTTGAGCGGATTGGCGACTATGTGACGGACATTTGCGAGTTAACGGTCTACATGGCAGAAGCGGCGATCATAAAGCACACCCATTGATTCGACCTGTGCATTCAGGTGGTTGAAACGCGCAGAGATCCCCACCCTGAATTACTAGCCAGAGGCTGGAAAAGTGTGATTGAATGGCGAGCGTTTCATTCAATCTTAATTCGAGTTTGACGGAGGGGAATGACTGCGACAGTAGCCCTAACGCTTTTGATTGTCTTGGTCGCGCTGGTTTTCGATTTCACCAACGGCTTTCACGACGCGGCCAACTCGATCGCCACGGTAGTTTCCACGCGCGTGCTGTCTCCGCGCTACGCTGTTATGTGGGCGGCAACTTTCAACTTCATCGCTTTCGCGGTATTTGGCACCAGGGTCGCAAAAACGATTGGCGGCGATCTCGTCAGAATCGATCTGATTCAACAGAACCAACGGCTTTATGTTCTCTGCGCCGGGTTGCTGGGAGCGATTATCTGGAACCTGATCACCTGGTATCTGGGATTGCCAACTTCCAGCTCGCACGCGTTGGTGGGCGGCTACGCCGGCGCGGCCGTTGCCTCTTACCATGGCGTCAGTGGTCTGCTTAAACCCGAAGGATGGATCAAGACGCTCATATTTATCGTGGCTTCCCCGGTGATCGGATTCGTCATGGGATTCGCCCTCATGGTGGCTGTCTATTGGATTTTTCACCGCTGGACGCCGGCCCAGGTGGATAAGACGTTTCGCCGCGGCCAGTTGCTTTCCGCGGCAGCTTACTCTCTGGGCCATGGCGGTAACGACGCGCAAAAGACGATGGGCATCATTACCGCAGTGTTGGCCACCGGAGGAATGTTCGGTTTGCGCATGGGAGACAAGGGGTCGTTGCCCGCAATTCCGCTTTACGTGGTGCTTGTGGCTCATGCGGCGATCGCCCTGGGCACACTCTCCGGCGGTTGGCGCATCGTTCACACGATGGGCTCAAAAATTACCAAGTTGCGCCCAGTCGGCGGCTTCTGCGCTGAGACGGCAGGAGCGATTACCTTGTTCGGCGCCACTGCGGCCGGGATTCCGGTATCGACAACACACACGATTACCGGAGCGATAGCCGGAGTCGGATCGACTACGCGCCTGTCGGCGGTCAAGTGGCGGGTCGCCGGAAGGATCGTGTGGGCCTGGGTTTTAACTATTCCGGCGGCGGCCGCGTTTGCGGCAATTTCCTTCTTCGTCATTGAATTGGTCTCGGTAATCGTCGGCCGGGCCGGCTGAAAGTCCATTCGTCACTGGCCGACTTATTCGCCCTCAATAACTGCTCAAGCGTTCAAGCTCATGCCGAAATCCGTCCTAATCATCGAAGACGATCCTGATATTGCCGAGAGCGTAAAATACAATCTCGAGTCGGCTGGCTTCACCGCGATCGTGGCCCCGACAGGCGAGCAGGGATTGAAACTCGCTCTCGATACACAGAATCCTCATGTAGTCATAGTCCTCGACCTAATGCTGCCCGGAATGAATGGTATGGAGCTGTGTCGCCGGTTGCGCCGGGAAAACCAAACTCGCCGCACGCCGATAATAATGCTGACCGCTAAGACATCAGAAGCCGATCGCATCGCGGGCTTGGACATTGGGGCAGACGATTACATTGCCAAGCCATTTTCAGTGCAGGAACTTCTGGCGCGGGTGCGCGCGGTGCTACGAAGAGTTGACGACGAATCGCATGAACGCTACGACGATGGCCGGCTCATGATTGACTTCGGCGACGTACGCGCGGTATGCGAAGGCACGAATGTGAAACTGACTAATAAGGAGTTCCAGTTGCTTTCCAGCCTCGCGAAAAACCACGGCCGTGTGGTCACTCGCCAGCAACTTCTCGATCAGGTTTGGGGTTATCGGTATTACGGCGATGCGCGAACTCTGGATGTCCATATTCGTCGCCTGCGCCAAAAGCTCGGAACGTGCGGCGGCTGCATTGAAACCGTGGTCGCCGTCGGCTATCGTTTCGTGGGTTGCGCAGCACTGGAACTAACAGCGGCCAAGGCCGATGACTAACCCGCGTTTTCTTTCCCGCTTGTTCGTGGCTGCGTTCGCAGCGCTGGTCGTTCTCATTATTTATTTCTCAGGCTTTCCGCACTGGTTCATTCTTTCGGCGCTAGCTCTATTGCTGGGGCTTGGTTTTGGTCTGCTGTTAAGAAGGCTGAAAGCTCCGCGACGCGAACTCGGGCCGGCTGAGTCGGGGACGAGGTACCCTGCCGATTTCTCGTCGGCTCTGCTTGATGTCGCCGTCAACGAGATGCGCGAAGGATTGCTGGTAATTGATGCCGAGATGCGAGTCGTATTTTCGAACCGCGCCGCTCGCAATCTGTTTTCACACGTTGAAGAGGCGATCAACTTGCGTCGGCTGACTGAACTGACGAGGAACCCGGCCATCTATGACGCATTTCTTGACGCAGTGCGCGGAACAGAGCGGGCCGGTGTAAAAGTTGAAACCTATGGCCAGGCAAAGCGAGTTTTCGATTTGCGAGTCGTCCCTTTGCGCGCGGGAAGCGGACGCGGTGTCAGCGGCGCGGTAGGAGTGTTTTTTGACGTCACCAGGCTCGAGCGTTTGGAACTTGTGCGGCAAGAGTTTCTGTCGAACGTCTCGCACGAGTTACGAACACCGCTGACGTCGATCATGGCGCTAACGGAAACGCTGGCAGCCGGAGCGATTGACGATCAGGAGCACAATCGGCGATTTCTTTTGATCATCCAAAGGAATGCAGCGCGCATGCACCGGCTTATTGATGACATCCTGGAATTGAGCGCGATTGAAGCAGGAAACGTAAAGGTGCGACCTGAGATCGTCCAGCTGTACGCATTGGTTGAAGATGTTTCGAGTGGCTTGTCAGCCTCAGCGGCAGCTCGGAACATCACCGTTCATAATCTCGTCGCGACCGAAGTAAAAGTGTTTGCCGATCCCCACCGACTGGTACAGATGCTTACTAACTTGATTGACAATGCAATCAAGTTCAACCGGGAAGGCGGCACCGTCTCGATCAAGCATAGTGGTGATGACGGTGACCGAATTAGCGTTGCAGACACAGGAGAGGGAATTCCGGCCCATCACCTTGATCGTTTATTCGAGCGCTTCTATCGGGCGGACCGAGCCCGTTCGCGCGAACTTGGCGGAACAGGTCTGGGGCTGGCCATTGTCAAACATCTGGCGAAGGCCCATGGCGGAGAAGTTACCGTCGAGTCGCGGTTTGGTGAGGGAACCCAATTCACGATCGAGCTTCCTCGGCTTACCGATGATCCCGCGGAACGGCAGCGTGCGCTCAATGCAACAGAGTAGGATGCTGAGTTTGCTCAGTGGGAAAACTGGCCGTGTTCTACGAGTTCTGCAAATCCTTTGAAAGGCGGCGTACTTCGATTCAACAAGGCCTCAGCCAGCCGGCGAAGTTGAATGGGCATCTCTGCGAACGAATAATCTTCAGCCTCGCAGCGATAGCGGGCAAGTAGTTGCAGTTCGGCGCTACAGAAGTCACATGAACCCACATGACTCTCAATGAGCGCCAGTTCTTTTGGACTCAAGCGGGAGCGGCGATAGGCAAGTAATGCCTGCGAGGTAGGACACGCGGCGGTCTTGCAAAACAAACTGGTGAATGTCGAAGACATGGATAGATTCGGCCGACTCACCTCTGAGTCATCAGCACAAAAGCTTCAATAGGTTCAGATTTCCAGAGTTCGACCTTAGTCTGGCTGCAGTCTTCCCTAAGCAGGTCAATGGTTTACATCCTGTGTAAAAAATTGTTGCCCATTCTTGAATTTGTTGCTAAGATAGCCGCAGGTCGATCGAGGAGTTATTTGCTCCTTGTCGCCTTCTCGATGGAGCCGAGAGTCAAGGCGTTCATTGAACCGCAGTTTCCCGCTTTTGCCCGGCTGAGAAGAGTCGGGAACAAGCAACACCCGTCCGGGATTGAAAAGGTAGAAAGAATAGCCGTACGCATCTCGATGAAGCCGCCTTCGCTCTGTCTTCAGCCGGGTTAGCTTTATCAACGGCGAGCCTCGCAAATAAAAACCTCCAGCGGTTCAATCGACCAACCTGCAAGCCAGGTATACAACCAACCACGGATGTCAGTGATTCTCCGATCACATTACTAGTTGCCAACTAGTTCATCCGTCCCCGCTCATCATCTATCGGAAAAACTCGTGAAATCAATCACTCAAAAAACGACCCCGGATTCCACCGTCAGTGTGCCTCGTGAAGTGACGCGCACGAGCCGCTCTGCCGAACGCAGCGCCAGAGCAGGCCATTGGGTTGAAAGCTTGCGCAACTCTGACGTCAATCGTCTGTGGGCGGAACTGCACCGCATCGTCAGCAATCACCCACTGGTTCGCGCTTCTCGCAGCGCCGGGCTGTTGATTGAAGAGGGAGCGTCGAGCGCCTACACCGATCTCACCCAGGAGCTGTTTGTGCAGTTGCTGACTAAGTCGCGCTTCCAGCACTACCTGGATACGGCGATGACCAATGCCGAAATCGAATGCGAGATTGGACAGATCGAATTAACGAACCTCTTGACGGCGGAATTGCGCAAGCGCCATCCGGAGAGTTACCGCCTCGCGCGCCGCATTTCTACCCTGATTCAATCCAGTGCCAACTTTCGCCGCTTTGACAGCAGCGGGATCGCCGACGAGCAGCATCGCCGCCTGGCCGATCGGGTCTACGGGCTGAGTGAGTGGCCGGATAACAAACCGGGCCGCGGCTCGCACGAAATGGAACAACGCGCCCACATGATTCCGGTTCGCCAACGAGACACCCGAATGGTTGGCTGCACCGGTGATGCGCAAATCGTGATCAGCAATTCTGATCTCGAAGATCTTATTGTTTCGGTGCTTGATTCCATCGACGCGCCGGCCGACGTCCGCAGCTTGCGCAGTTTGGTTATGTCGCGCCTGCCGGTGATGGATATTTACCTGGTACCACTGGGCGGCGACGATCCTGATTCGGACGGACCCCGTTACGATCCGGCCGACCTGCGCGAAAACCCGGAAGAGAGCTTGTTGCGTCACGAATCAGAGCAGGAAGCGGCAGGTTGTGTCGACGAGTTTCTCACCAATCTGCGGAGCAATGTGCGGGGCAAGGTTAAGCAGTACAACCGCATGCTGGGCGTGCTTTGGCACTGTTATTTGAGTGTTGACCACGCGACGCAATTGGAAGTTGCATCTACATTAGGTGTTTCTGACTCTTTGGTGTCCGACTATCGGCGCCGCATCGAGCAGGAACTCCGCGCTCTTTCGTTTGTCGAAGTGGAAGAAGCGCGCATGTTCGAATTGGCCCTGCGTGAACGCGTCCGCACTCTGGTAGCGATCGACGACGAAGAAAGCGTTGTCGTTTAGCCCGCGCGAATTAGATGAACTCGCGGATAGCGATACGAATGCAAAAGAAGCGCAGGGCCCCTGCGCTTTTTCTTTATTTTTTGGCGGTTGCGGTCGAGTGTCAGAAATGCTGAGGCAACAATCAAAGAATGATTACCAGCCGGTAAGCCGTTCAGGATCACGGAAACGGAACGTGCCCCTGTCCACGATTGAGGTGTGGCCGGTCAGGCCGGAAAGTAGTCCGCAACCATCGAAACCACGGGATTGGAAAACTGAGCCGGCGACCAGACTTGAGCAGACGAATCCGAGTGCTACGTTCCTGAAGCATGGCCATGCTTTCTCGTATGCAGCGTTGTTTCTGTTCACGGCCATCCTCTATCTCCGTCCGGCCGAGTTCTATCCGTCGGCGTTAACTGCGTCGATAGCCCTGCTACTAGGCATTGCCACTTTAGGTTTTTTCATACCCACACAGCTTTCATTGGAAGGCACATTGACCGCGCGCCCGCGCGAAGTGAATCTGGTCCTGTTTTTTTGCCTCACCGGATTAATTTCGATTCCGCTCGCGATTAACGGGCAGGAAGCCTGGGCTGAGTTTAGCAGCACCTTCATACGCTGCATTGTGATCTTTGTCGTGATGATTAATGTGGTGCGGACTGAAGCGAGGCTCAAGGGTCTGATTTTCCTGTCAATGGCGGCCGGCATATGGTTGAGCATCGAAGCCATCAATGAGTATCGATTGGGTCTGATGACCGTCGAAGGTTATCGCGCAGCCGGTAGAGGAACCGGCATCTTCGGTAACACAAACGATATGGCGCTTCACCTCGTCACGATACTTCCGATTTCTGTAGCTCTCATGCTCGGCTCGAAAGGGGCGGTGCGAAAGTTGATTTATGGCGCATCTGCCGCGCTGATGATCGCCGCCATCGTGCTGTCGTATTCACGGGGGGCATTCATCGGCATGCTGGTCGTGGTTCTTTTCATAGCCTGGAAACTTGGCCGGCAACGCCGTCTGGAAATCATTTTTGCCGTCCTGGGCTTTGCCGGGGTAATAATCTTGCTTGCACCCGACAAATACGGCAGCCGTCTGCTCTCGATCTTCATTCCCAGTCTTGACGCCGAAGGATCAGCTGACTCGCGACGCGGAGAGCTTTTTCGATCCATCTATGTCGCGCTCCGGCATCCACTACTGGGAATTGGGATGGGAAACTATCAGCCGGAAATGTCTTACAAAGGATTGGTGACACACAATTCATATACTCAGGTCGCTGCTGAGATGGGAATGACGGCGCTAGCATGCTATGTGATGTTCATCGTTACGCCGCTTAAGAAACTCGGTCAGATAGCTCGCGAAACTTTTGAGACGCGTCGTGATTCGCGGTTCTATTATTTAGCGTTGGGTATACAGGCATCGCTCATCGCTTACCTGATTTCCAGCTTCTTCCTGTCCGTGGCTTACGTCTGGTACGTCTATTACCTGGTAGCTTACGCGGTTTGTCTACGGCGATTGTACGAATCGGAAACCGGGAAAGTTGTCGTTGCCGAGAGCCGCAAAGAACGCAAAAGAGCCGAGGCTTCCCTCATCAGCGAAGGCAGCGCCGTAATGACATGATTGTGAGCGTGACGGCTGAGATATTCTTTTGCCTGAGCGCCGCGGCGCTCCTCTATACCTATGTCTGTTATCCGCTGCTGCTGGCGCTGGTCAGCGCGTTGCGACCTCGTAAAGTCTGTCGCGGAGAATTTGAACCAAAGGTCAGCATCATCATCACGGCCCACAACGAAGAGCGCGATCTGGCGGCGAAGCTCGCTAACACTTTGGCCCTTGATTATCCGCACGAGTTACTGGAAATCATTGTCGCGTCCGACTGCTCGACCGATCGCACGGATGAGATTGCTCGATCGTTTGCCGTCCGCGGCGTCCGACTCTGTCGCCAGTCTCAACGATTAGGGAAAACCGCGGCGCAGAACGCTGCGGTTGAGCAAGCCAACGGAGAGATCGTTCTTTTTTCCGACGCCACCAGTCACTACCGGCCCGACGCGGTGCGCGCGATCGTGCCCAGCTTTGCGGATGCCACCGTCGGGTGCGTCGCCGGGCGTCTTGAGTATGTGGACGAGTCCGGCTCGCGAGTGGGACATGGTGCGCGCTCTTACTGGAGCTATGAAACATTTCTTAAGAGACACGAGAGCCGCGTGGGTTCGTTGATTGGCGCGTCGGGATGTCTGTACGCAGTTCGGCGTTCCGCTTATGTTCCGCTCTATCACGAAGCCTGCAGCGATTTCATCATTGCCACCAAAATGGTCGAACAGGGTCTGCGCGCCGTCTATGAACCAAACGCGGTTTGTACTGAGCAGACCAATCGACAGAGCGACAAGGAATTGAAGATGCGCGTGCGAATCATCGCGCAGACCTTCACCGATCTTTGGCGGCACCGTGCGCTGCTGAATCCACTGCGCAGCGGCTTTTATGGTGTCCAACTTTTTTCGCACAAGGTCATGCGGTATCTCGTGCCTTTCTTTCTTCTCGGCCTGTTCGCTTCGTCAGGAGTTCTGGCGACCGGCTCTTTGTTCTATCGTCTAACGTTCGCGGCCCAAATAGCCTGTTATGCGTCCCCCGGCCTCGCCTGGCTGCTGGATCAAATGGGAATCCGGAGCCGGCTGCTGGCGCTTCCTCAATATTTCATGCTCGCGAATTTGGCCTCGCTGATTGGCTGCTATAAGTTTCTGCGCGGCCAACGCTACGCCAGTTGGGAACCCATTCGTTAAAGGTGAACGCGACATTCGCAACTGAAATGAAGCCAAACGTCTTATTCATCATCGATAGTTTTGAGCAGGGTGGCAGCGAGCGCCAGGCCATGCAACTCTTGACTCAGTTACATACCAGTGGGCAGTGCCGCGTTCATCTCGCTTGTCTGCAGAACCGCGGCTCGCTGCGCGCCGAGGCCGATCAGCTGGGTATTGGAGAAATCCACGAATACGCACTAGACAGCTTCTATGATCTCAACTTTGCCAGGCAGCTTCGCCGTCTCGTTCATTTCATTAGAAAGAACAAAATCGACGTGGTGCATACGCACTGTTTTTATACGAACATCTTCGGCATGACCGGAGGCTTTCTGGCCCGCGTGCGCGCCCGCGTTACTTCGAAAGGCGAGACTGATGGCTTTCGGAGTCCGTTGCAGAAACGTGCAGAGCGGGCCGCCTTTCGTCTGTCGCACCGCGTAATCGCCAACTGTCTGGTGGTGCAGAATCAATTGATTCGTGAAGGCGTTAGTCCGGCGAAGATCATTCAACATTACAACGGTCTTGATCTGGAGCGTCTGAAAGTTCGCGCAGATCTGTGCCGCGAGGAAGCACTGGCTGAATTTGGTCTGCCCGCTGATCGCCGCTACATCAGTATTGTGGCGAACCTGCGTAACCCGGTGAAAGATCATCCGATGTTTTTGCGCGCCGCGGCACACGTGCGGGCTGCGGTTCCTAAGGCCGGATTCGCGATCGCCGGCGAAGGTGAATTGATGGAAGGCCTGCGCGAGCTCGCCGGCCAACTTGGAATTCAGGATGACGTGTTCTTTCTCGGCCGGTGCGACAACGTGGCCGATCTTTTGTTCGCCTCAGAGATAGGCGTGCTGAGTTCAAAGGCCGAAGGCTTTGCCAATGCGATTCTCGAATACATGGCCGCGGGTTTGCCCGTCGTAGCGACCGATGTCGGCGGCGCGCGTGAAGCGATCGCCGAAGGCGAGACCGGCTACACGGTGGCGTCGGGCGACGACGAAAAAATGGCCGCGCGCATCATCGAACTTCTTAATGATCCCAATCGAGC
>Ga0209488_10004117_pt1 | contig 11477 bp, 12 predicted proteins | sample Rivendell_Oct201_8_FD_188349 | JGI IMG/M metagenome (GOLD analysis project Ga0209488, IMG submission 188349) | Vadose zone soil microbial communities from the Eel River Critical Zone Observatory, Northern California, USA -... | ecosystem: Environmental > Terrestrial > Soil > Vadose zone >... | reverse complement strand
CGCCAAGGTAGCCGAAGGCGATCGCCTCGATCGGTTCGCTGTCCGCACGATCGGTCACTCTGAGCTGCATTTTCAGATGTTTGCCGCCGACGATCCGCGCGTCGACGACCTGGAAATCCCCGTCGAAGACGGGCTCCGGAAACCCCTGCCCCCACGGGCCGGCGCCGCGCAGAACACGGGCGGTGTCGAGTGAAAGCTCGGCGGCCATGAGCGCGCCGTCCGAGTGAATCACACCGGTCAGCGATTCGTGGTCGGCGCGCGCGGCAATCTCGGCCGCAAAGGCGGCTCTGAACACCGCCAGGTTCTCCGCCGGCAGGCTCATCCCGGCCGCCATGGCGTGGCCGCCGAATTTGTCGATGAGGCCCGGGTGACGCGTCGCGATGCTGTCCAGAGCGTCGCGGATATTCACGCCGGAGACGGAGCGCCCCGACCCGCGCAGAGAACCATCCTCGGCGCGCGCGAAGGCAATCACCGGACGATGCAGCCGGTCTTTGATCCTGCCGGCGACCAAACCCACCACACCTTGGTGCCAGCTCTCGTCGAACAGGCACAGCCCGAATGTTTCGCCGCCATCCTGGCCGAAGCGCACACCGGCGGCGACGTCGATCGCCTCGAGCTGCATGCGCTGTTCGATTTCGCGCCGCTCCTCGTTGAGCTTGGCGAGCGTCGCGGCCAGGCGTGCCGCTTCGGACGGATCGTCGGCAAGCAGGCAGGCGATGCCCACGGTCATGTCCGTGAGCCGCCCCGCCGCGTTCAAACGCGGCGCCACGGCAAATCCCAAGTCGGCCGCGGTGATCTGTTCGAGGCGCCGGCCCGCCGACTCGAGCAACGCCCGAATGCCGGGGACGCACCGGCCGGTGCGAATGCGGCGCAGCCCCTGAGCCACCAATATCCGGTTATTGCGGTCCAGCGGCACCACGTCGGCGACGGTCCCGAGAGCCGCTAAGTCGAGCAGCTCCGCGGCGCGAAAATCATCTTGGACCAGACTCCTTGCCAGAGCCGCGAGGACGTAAAACGCGACACCCACGCCGGCCAAGGCGGGACTCGCAAATCGGGAATTCGCGAGGTTCGGATTGACGATGACCTCCGCGCGCGGCAGCACGGCGCCGGGCAGATGGTGATCCGTCACCAGCACGGGTATGCCTAGATCCCGTGCCGCCTCGACCCCAGCCACGCTCGACACGCCATTGTCGACCGTCACTATCAGAGAGGGCTGGCGTGTCGCCGCGAGCGCCACGATTTCCGGGGTGAGCCCGTAGCCGAATCGGAATCGATTGGGTACCAGGAAGTCGACATGCGCAAAATGCATGGCGCGCAAGCCCCGCACCACCAGCGCCGTGCTGGTGGCGCCATCTGCGTCAAAATCACCGATCACCAGGACTCGTCCCGACGAGCGGTGCGCAGCCAGAAGCCGGGCCGCCGCATCGACTCCCTCGAGCGAACCGACGGGCAGAAGACGATCCAGGGACAAGTCCAAGTCTGCGTGGCTCAGCACCCCGCGCGCTGAATACACGCGCCGCAGTATGGGATGAATATCCGCGGTGAAGTCGCATGCGGCCGCCGGCGGGCGCCGCCGAATCTCGACGGGGTTCAAGCGAAATGCTCCCACCAAGGTCGATGACGGCGCCAGCGGCGCCAGCTCCAGCGTGCGCCCACGCTGAAACGGCGGCGCCCCGCCGACAGTTCAAGCCGTGCGATCCGGCCGGAGGTCAAGTCTGCCAGAGAGCGCTCGAGCCAACTCGACTCCACGTCACGCCACGCAGCCGAACCCGGTTGCGCAGCGGTCACCATGACGCCCGAGGCCGCGCCTGTCGATTCGCGCGGCGCGGCGAACGCACTGAAAAACGGATCATCGCCCGCCGTCCAGCCATCCACCGGCGGCAACGACGCGAGCGCGGGACCGCCTCCCCACAGCCACAGTCCGTTGACCGCAGCCGCCGCATTAGCAGTCCGTGACCGATTCACGGCATGCTCGAACAGCCACATCTCGATTTCACTCATGAGCCGGCGCAGGCGGGCACCCGCCGCACCGGCGGGTAGCTGGTTCTCGATTCGTTGATCGAGCAATTCCTCGGGATCCTGGGTCGTTGCTTCGAGGGTTTGATCAACGAGGCCATAGAGGCGAGCGCTTTGGCCGGCGAGCAGGCGGAATCCGGCGTCGTTCCAAACGCGATTGAAATCGGCGGCCAGGGCGTCGGCTTCCGTCCGGGTGAGGGAGAGGATTCCGTCGGCGGGCAATCGCACGCTGCTCATCTCGGCGACGTAGTGAACCGGGGTCGCGAGAAATACCGACGCGGCATCCACGGCACCGATTTCGGCGCAGAGACCGGCGGCGCCAACACCTGGCATGGACATCATCTTCGGTGCAATGAGGCGAAAGGCGTCGGCACGCCAATCGGTGACCGCGGTGGACTCGTCGGCCCGCGCCAACAGCCGCTCCAGCAACTGGGAGCGTTGCCGGTCGGCCGCGCCGTGACGGGTGAATCGGAAGTAATGGGTGGACACGAACGCTCCGGCGCCAATTTCAGTATCTTACGCATATGCGATTCACCCAAGACTCTACTTCGGCCAGCAATCTCGTCCGCGCGTACGGAAGCGGCGAACTGCGCGTCAACGACAATGTATACCGTAGCACCATTATCGTCAGCGCTTCGGCGGTCCAGGCGGCGCCCGACATTCGCAGCATGGAGGACCTTGCCGCGCTCGATCCGTCGCGCATTCTCTCGCAGGGTCCAGAGCTCGTTTTGTTGGGAACCGGGCCGCGTCAAATCTTCCCGGCTGCATCCTTTCGAGCTCAGTTCTTGAGCGCCGGCATCGGTTTCGAAGTCATGGATACGGGGGCAGCCTGCCGCACGTTCAACGTGCTCGTGGCTGAGCAGCGCCCCGTGGTGGCGTTGCTCATGCTGTAATGCTGAAGGAACAAAATTGCGGGGCGCTACGGATTACACTATCAATACGGTATCGAGGATTATTATTGTACTTCTTGATCTTGTTACTCTTTTATCCCATGACCCAGTGTAAGCTTTCAGCGCCCCGCGAACGGACTTTCCCGATGAACGCACAGTTAAGCACACGAAATGAGCGGTCGCAAGCCTCATGGGACCGGCAAAATATATTATATATATTAATATGTTAAGAAGTAATACTAGAAATCACTTCATCGTCGAAGGAACGGAAGAGGATCGACGGGTCTGCCGTTCTGGCGTATTTCAAAGTACAAGATCGGCGACCGCTGAGCTCCCTCACCCGCTCCCATGTGTGCGATCACTTGGCCCATGGCAACTTCCTGACCGTCGTGCACGAGCGTCTCGCGATTATGAGCGTACGCGGACAACAAACTGTCGGCGTGTTTGATGATGACTAGATTGCCGTAGCCGCGCAGACCGCTGCCGGTGTACACCACGCGGCCGGCACTCGCGGCACGCACGTCCTGACCCAATCGCCCCGATAAAAGAATCCCGCCGCCCGGCACGACGCGGGGTGCGCCGACCCGGTCGGTTGGCCAAACCCACCCCTGCGCGTTGCGCTCGCCGGCGGGCATGCTGGGCGGCGATGCCGCGCCCTGCGAACTCGACGCGCTTGCATTCGGTGCGCCTGCGTTCGGCGCTCCTGTGTTCGGTGCACCTGTGTTCGGTGCAGCCGCTGCCAAGTCTGGGAGCGGGCGCGGCTTGCTCACCCGCGGCGTCGCCGAAGATGGCGGCATCGTCGATGGAGGTGTCGCGGATGAAGGCATCGCGGGTGGCGGCGCCGCAGCCGTCGGCGTCGGCTTTTGTGCGGCACGGGGCATCGCACGCTCGGCCGGCGGCGCGCTCCCCGGGCCCAACACCAAGACCTGGCCTACCGAAATGCGGAAATCGGCACCGATATTGTTCCATCGCGCTAAATCGCGAAAATCGAGATCGTGCCGCCAGGCGATGCTGTAGAGCGTGTCCCCGGGACGCACCACGTAGCCCTCCGGGCCGGTGCCGGCGGTATCGGCGCATGAGATCAGCAACAGGCAGAACAACCCAACGGTGCAAATCGAGCGCGAGACGCGCAATGCTATCGCTGCAATCCCGATAGCAGGGGTACGAAACTCACCGGGCCGAGCGACTGGCGTTCGATCCGCGTCTCACCCTTGGTGTAACGATAGAGCTCTTGGCGGCCCTCCGGCCCCACCGGTGCGATCAGCCGGCCGCCGACGCTCAGCTGCTCGAACAGCGCGGGCGGCACGGTGTGCGGCGCCGCCGTCAACAAGATCCCGTCGTACGGCGCGCGCGCCGCCCAACCGATGTTGCCGTCATCGTGACGGAAATTGACGTTTCGAATCTTGAGTTCGCGCAGGGTGCGGCGCGCACGCGCCACCAGACTGGCGATGCGCTCGATGGTGTAGATTTTTTCCACCAGGGGCGACAGCACCGCCGTCTGATAACCGCAGCCCGTGCCGATCTCCAACACCTTGCGCACCTCCCCGGCCGAGAGCAGAGCCTCGGTCATCCGCGCCACCACGTAGGGTTGGGAGATGGTCTGGCCGAACCCGATGGGCAGCGCGGTGTCCTCATAGGCGCGGCTGGCCAGCGCCTCGTCCATGAACAAATGCCGCGGTACGTTGCGAATCCGATCGAGCACGCGCTGATCGGCAATGCCTTGCTCCTGCAAGCGCTGCACGAGGCGCTCTCGTGTGCGCGCCGAGGTCATGCCGATACCGCTGAGTCGCGGGCCTTCCATGAAACTACTCAAGGTTGAGCCACTTCTGCAGTTCGGGCAGAGCGGCATGACGCGTCAAATCGATCTGCAAGGGCGTGATGGACGCGAAGCCCTCGGCCACGGCATGAAAATCCGTGCCGGGTCCGGCGTCCTGGCCCGTACCGGCATTGCCCACCCAGTAGACATTGCGGCCTCGCGGATCCTTCGCCTTCACGATCGGCTTGCTGCGATGACGGCTGCCGAGCCGCGTCACTCTGATACCCCGAAGCTGGCCGTCAGGCAGATCCGGCACATTCACGTTGAGGATGACCGGCCCCACTTCCGGCCCGTGCAGACGGTCTTGCGACATCTTGCGCACGAGTTGCGCCGCCACCTGCGCGGCGGAGGCGAAATTGCGCGGACTTCCCGGTTCGACGCAGAGCGACACCGCGATGGCGGGCAGGCCGAGGAATCGACCCTCGACGGCGGCGGCCACCGTGCCCGAGTACAATGTGTCGTCGCCGAGATTGGCGCCGTCGTTGACCCCTGAGACCACGATGTCGTGTTCAAAGTCGAACAGGCCGGAAATCGCAAGATGCACACAGTCGGTCGGCGTCCCGTTGACGTAGTAGGCATCGGCGTCGTAACGCGCCGCGCGCACCGGCACGTCGAGGGTGAGGGAGTTGCTCGCGCCGCTGCGATTCCGATCCGGGGCCACGATGGTCACGGCGCCCAATGGCCTCATCGCAGCCCCAAGTGCGGTCAGCCCCTCGGCACGGTAGCCGTCGTCATTCGAAAGAAGGATTTTCACGAGATCTAACAGCCTGCCCCAAGCTGGCGGGTGTCGCCGTGCGGACTATACTGTAACGCTGGAAACCCCGATAGCCGATCGAGTCCACTATTCATGGTCAAACAACGGTCCACAGATGCTGAAACATTTCGCGCGGCGGTGCGTGATGTCACCCCTTTGGCGCAAACGCCATCCGTGGCAGGCCTCGCCGCACCCAAGCCGCGTGCGCGGCCGCGCATCAACCCCGCGCCCGTGCCCGGCGACCTGCCGCTGGTCGGCGACCTGCCGCTCGTCGAGGGCCTGCCGGCGTACGAATCGGCTCCGGCGGCGGATGCCGTGTCCGGCGACGAGGCGCTCTCCTTTCGGCGCGCCGGCGTGCGCATTCAGGTCATGCGCCGGCTGCGCCGCGGCTTCTACCCGATCGATGATGAACTGGACCTTCACGGGCTCAGTCAAATGGCGGCGCGCGGCCAGCTCGCCGAATTCATCGCGCGCAGCCGCGGCCGCGGCTGCCGCTGCGTGAGAATCATCCATGGCAAGGGCAATCGCTCGGGCGCGCGCGGCCCAGTTCTCAAAGCCGCCGTGAACCTTTGGCTGCGCCGGCTCCCGGACGTCATGGCATTCGTGTCTGCGCGCGCCATGGACGGCGGTGCCGGCGCCGTGTACGTACTTCTCCGAGGCTGAGGTAAACGATGAATCCGATCAGAGCATGGGCCGCCCGGCTGATTCTTGCTGCAAGCGTGACCACCCCGTCATTGGCTGCCGACACTTTCGATCTAGTCAGCGAGAGCGAGGCCACCACATGGAACGCCGTGCAACCCAGGGAGTCGAAGGATTTCAGCACGCGAGACCTGCGCGATGACAACTCAGCGCCCACTTGTCATTCCACTCCCGACAATGACGCGGACAATCCGCAGATACGGATTGTCGCGCCGCCTCTGGGACGGCCCTTGACGGCGCCGCTCGATATAGACATTCAGTTCGTGCCGACCAGCAGCGCACCCATCCGTCCCGATACCTTCCTCGTGTGCTACGTCGGGCTGGTCACCATGGACCTCACCAAGCGGATCACCGATCGGGTTACGGTGTCTGAAAAAGGGTTGCACGTGACCGGGGCCCAGCTGCCGCGCGGCCGCCACCACCTTCTGCTGCTCATCGCGGATCAGCGCGGCCGACTAGGCCGGCGTGAGGCAGTGCTCGATATCTACTGATTCCATGACGAATGCCGCAACCCTACCCGCCCTGGTCTTGCTGCCGGGGCTCGACGGTACGGGAAAACTCTTCAGCGAGTTTGTGAAGGATTTGAGATCGAGCGTGGATTCGGTCATCGTGGCCTATCCGAACGACCAGCCGTTGGGGTACCACGAGCTCGATGCGCTGGTGTCGGCCGCGTTGCCCCGCAATCGACCGTTTGTTCTGTTGGGCGAGTCCTTCTCCGGTCCAATCGCCATGCGGATCGCCGCACGATCGCCGGCCGGTCTCGTCGCCGTCGTCCTGTGCGGAACCTTTGCGAAGAATCCCTTTCCTTGGGCAAGGTGGGCGCGGCCCTTGGCCGCCTATCTGCCGTTGAAGTCGCTGCCGCGCTGGGTGCGTGCACCGCTGATGTGGGGATCTGCTTCGCCGCAGCGAGCGCCCGCTCAGACGGAACGCGCCATGACGGGCGTGTCGCCAGCCGTGATTCGCCATCGCATCGCGGCGTTGCTGGCCGTGGATGAGAGCGCGGCACTGCGCCGCATCCGCATGCCGACTCTGGTGCTGAGAGGCCGTGGTGACCGCGTGATTTCGCTGGCGGCAACACAGTGGATTCTAAAAACTCTGCCCGGCGCTCTACTGGCGGAGATCGATGGGCCGCACCTGTTGCTGCAGACTCGTCCCGCCGAATGCGCGGCCGTCGTGCTAAAATTCATGCGAGCCGACTAGTACCTTGGCACAGTATTTTACCGGCTCGCATGGCCTCATTCGCGCCTGCACCCTCGGCACCGTGTGTCGACCGACGCCGGTCGCGCGGCGGGGTCAGGAGAGCCTGCTGGCAACTGTATTCTTCGTTGCCAGCAGGCTCTCCTGACCCGGCCACGCGACCGAGTTAGTCCTCGTCCGCGTCGAGTTCCGGGACGCCTTGAAATTCGCATATTTCGCGCAGCACCGCGGTGGCGAACTGGCCCCGCCTAAGCGAGAAACTCAAGGTCAGAGTACTGGCGTCGCGCTCCACGGATAGCTCGCGAATCGCGCAGCGCAGTGCGCGCCGCTCCTGCGTCAACCCTTCGGCGGCCAGCAAATCGGCGACCGCCGCCAATTCGCGCGACACCTCGAGTTCATGCTGCAGCGCCTGACCCTCGCTCGCCGGCCGCCCGCGGCCCCAGAGAGGACCCGAAGGGTGAACATCGAACACGCTGAGGCGGCGGCGCAATTCATCATCGACGGAGGTGACGTGGAAATGGCTGCCGCTGCCGTCGAGACTGGCCACATCTCCCGGAGCGAGCTGCGACCAATCGCCCGCCTCCACGCGCCGCGCGAGCAGCGCATTGAACAGGAGTGATCGCGCCGCCGACAGCGCAAAGCTGCGCTCCGCGCGGCCGCGCGGAGCAACTCCGCTTTGCACCCATGCCGCGACCCGGTCGAGATTGTAGCCGTCGCGCCCGAAGCGTTGCGGTCCGAAATAATTGGGCGCTCCGTGCGACCGCAGGGCGTCGAGTTTCGAATCCAATTGTTCGCGCGTCCACGTCACATTGCGCAGGCGGATGCGGAAACGATTGCCGGACAGCGCGCCGCGCCGGAGCTTGCGCAGGTTGGCGCGCGCTTCGAGCACCTTGAATTCAGCCGTACGCACATCGGTCCAAGACTCGGCCGACGTGCCGAGATTCGGCACGCTGAACCACTGCACGGCAACGGCGTGACGATCCTTCAGGCCCGCGTAGCCCACGTCGCCGCCCGGCACGCCGGCCAGGCGGGCAATCTCGGCCGCCACCCAGCGGGTATTGGCGGTGCGTTTCTCGACGCGCAACAGCCAGTGCGGCCCTGTCCCCGACGGCTCGAAAGACAATTGCTCCTCGACATGAAAATCTTCAGGGGCGGCTTTGAGCTCAGCCGGCGGCAGCGGCGCGCCATGCGCCCTCGGCGGGTGCAATGCGGCGCGCGTCCACGCGTTCACGGCCCGAGCAGCACTGATGCGAGCGCGGCCAGCCCTTCGCCGCGGCCGATGAATCCCAGGCGCTCCGTGGTCGTGGCCTTGATATTGATGAGCTGCGCCGGGACACCGAGATCAGCGGAGAGATTCGCCGCCATGGCGGCACGATGCGCGGCGACGCGCGGCGCTTCGGCGAGCACCGTGACGTCCGCATTGATCAATTTCAACCCCGCGGCCTGCATGCGCTTTGCTACCACCCGCAGGAACACGCGGCTGTCGGCGCCGCGGTAGCGCGGATCGCTGTCGGGAAAGTGCTGGCCGATGTCGCCGTCGCCCATCGCGCCGAGCACGGCATCGCACAGGGCATGAATGACCACGTCGCCGTCCGAATGCGCCACCACACCCTTGGGATGCGCGATTCGCACGCCGCCCAGAACGACGTGGTCGCCTGCGCCGAACGCGTGCACATCGAAGCCTTGTCCGACTCGCATCGGCGTATCCTCCGTCATTTTCAATACCCTCGCGGCGACGATCAAATCTTCAGGACGCGTCACCTTGACGTTGAACGGCGAGCCCTGAACCAGCGTCGGCCGCAACCCTAAGCGCTCGACCGCCTGCGCCTCATCGGTCACCGCGATGCCGGCGAGCGTGGCTTCCTTCAGCGCATGGCGCAACTCCGCGAACGCAAACACCTGGGGCGTGAGCGCGCGCCACAACCCCTGGCGATCCACGGTCGCAACGTGATCTCCCAATTCGCGTTTGACGGTGTCGACGACGGGCGCTGCGAGGACCGCACCCGCGCTGGCCGCGGCGCCCGCAGGCCGCGCGCGGCCTGCGCCGACTGCGTCCAGCAAGGCGCCGAGGTCGGCTGCATTCAAACACGGCCGCGCCGCATCGTGCACCAGCACCCAATCAGCCGCGGCGGCTTCCAGAGCCAGCGCATCCAGGCCGTTCGCCACTGTGTCCTGCCGATTGACGCCGCCGATGGTGGTTCTGAGCTTCGGACTTTGAAGCTTCGCCGCGACGCGCGGCCACTCTGCATCGTCGGCAGCGAGCGCAACCACCACTGCATGCACGCGCGGCTCGGCCAGGAGCGCACGCAGCGACCATTCCAGCACGGTGGCGCCGAGCAGCGGCGCATATTGCTTCGCGCCTGAGCCCGGAGCCGAAGCCGTAAAGCGTTCACCGCGGCCCGCCGCGGGAACTATCGCCCAGACGCGCGGCGCCGCGAGAACCGGCATCACTGCGCGCGAGCGGTGACGGCGGCAGCAGGCGCGGCGGGGGCTTGGGTGGTCGCGGTCACGACTTGGTAGAAGGTTTCGCTGTTGCCGACCATGCCCAGCTCGCTGCGGGCTCGCTCTTCGAGCGCGGTCAGACCCACTTTAAGATCAGTCACCTCCGCAGCCAATTGCCGGTTGCGTTCACGCTGCTCGCGATTGGCCCCGGCCTGCGTGTCCACGGCAGCCTGAAGGCGCGACACCTCGCGCAATCCCTGATCCGAGATCCAGAGGCGGTATTGCAGCAAAACCAGCGCCAGAGCTAGTACGGCGGAGAAAATCCTCATGGGGTCAGGAGCTTAGCATGAACTCTTAAGAAATTGGTACCGACAATGCACGCGCGCCGGCAAAAGCGGCCTTATCCTTGAGCTCACCCTCGATCCGCAGCAGCTGGTTGTATTTGGCGATGCGGTCCGAGCGCGACATCGAACCGGTCTTGATTTGGGTGGCCGTGGTTGCGGCGGCGATATCGGCGATGGTCGAGTCCTCGGTTTCACCCGAGCGGTGCGAGACCACGGCGGCATACTTGGCCTGGTGCGCCATCTCGATGGCGGCCAGCGTTTCTGTCAATGTGCCGATCTGATTCGGCTTGATGAGAATCGCATTCGCGATTTTCTTGGCAATGCCTTCGGCGAAAATCTTGGTGTTGGTGACGAACAAATCGTCGCCCACGAGTTGCACCTTGGATCCCAGTTTCCGGGTGAGAATGGCCCAGCCGTCCCAGTCGCCTTCGCTCATGCCGTCCTCGATGGTCACGATCGGGTACTTGGCCGCCAGATTCGCCAGATAATCGGCAAACTCGGATGACGTGAAGTGCCGGTCCTCGGATTCGAGGGTATACACGCCGTTCTTGAAGAACTCGGTGCTCGCAACATCGAGGCCCAGATAGATGTCCTTGCCCGCCCGATACCCCGCTCTGTCAATGGCTTCCAATATCGTCGTGAGAGCCGCCTCATTCGACGGCAGATCGGGCGCGAAGCCGCCTTCATCGCCGACCGCGGTGTTGAGCCCGTTGGCATGCAATACCTTCTTGAGCATGTGGAACACTTCGGCACCGTAGCGCACGGCTTCCGAGAAGGACGGCGCGCCGATCGGGAGAATCATGAATTCTTGAATGTCGACGCTGTTGTCGGCGTGTGCACCGCCGTTGATGATGTTCATCATCGGTACGGGCAGAGTCAGATCGCCGGGCCCGCTCAAGTGCCGGTACAACGGCAGGCCATTATCGCGCGCGGCCGCGTGCGCCGCCGCCAACGACACGGCCAGAATGGCATTCGCGCCCAGGTTGGATTTGAAATCCGTGCCGTCCGCTTTCAGCATCCTGGCGTCGAGCCCGCGTTGATCCTGGGCGTTGAAGCCGATCAGAAGATCGCGCAGCGGCCCGTTGATATGTGCGACCGCTTTGAGCACGCCCTTGCCGCCGTATCGCTTAGGCTGGCCGTCGCGCAATTCCACAGCTTCGCGCGATCCGGTGGAAGCGCCGGAAGGAACAGCCGCCCGGCCGACCACGCCGGAATGCAGCAGCACATCCGCTTCGACGGTGGGATTGCCGCGCGAATCGATGATTTCGCGGCCGCGGATATCGACGATACGACTCATCGGAATTCTCCGTGCCGGATAC
>Ga0209488_10004115_pt1 | contig 11482 bp, 7 predicted proteins | sample Rivendell_Oct201_8_FD_188349 | JGI IMG/M metagenome (GOLD analysis project Ga0209488, IMG submission 188349) | Vadose zone soil microbial communities from the Eel River Critical Zone Observatory, Northern California, USA -... | ecosystem: Environmental > Terrestrial > Soil > Vadose zone >... | reverse complement strand
AACAGCAGCAGCACGCCGACCGGCAGCAGGCCGCACAGCGACCAGTCGGTGCTGCCGATCAGCTTGGCACCGATCACATCCGCGGCGTAGAACAAGAGTAGGGGCATGAGCGCGAACAGGATCGCCACTGCCCGGCCGCGGTCGCGCGCCAACATGGCGATGCAGAAACCGATCGGCGCGAACAGTGCCGGCATGATCGCGTAGCAGGTGCGGCGGTGCAACGTGTACAGCGCCTGCGACGGTGCCGGGTGCACGCCGCGCAGTACTTCTGCCAGCAGCTGGTCGCTGCCCAGGTCCGAGTCGCTCTCCTTGCGCCTGCCCTTTTCGGTCAGGTCCCTCAGCGGCAGCGCCAACCGCAGCTCGCCATCGGAGTAGCTGTGGCTGATCGGATAGCGCACGCCCTGCAGCAGCACCTGCAGCGAGGTGCTGCGTTCGGACGGCCGTGGAATCGACACCCTGGCGATGTGCAGCACTTCCTCGGCCAGGCCGAGATTGCCGCGGTCCCGCGGGCAATAGAGCGTGCAGTCGAGGAAGTCCTCCTGCTCGCGCTTGCGGAAGGTCATCACTCCACGTGAGCCCGGCAGCGTGATGCGGTCGCCGTTGAGCCCCATGTTGCGGATCAGGTTGGCCGTAACCTCGACGCCGATGTGGAACTTCCTGAAGTGCACCTCGGGCATCACGTAGTGCATGCCCAGCGAACTCATGATCGACAGCAACAGGCCGAGCAGCAGCGCCGCCGTCATCGGCACCCGCAGGCTGATGCCGGCGCTGCGCACGGCCACCATCTCGCGGTCCTGCGCCGCGCGCGCGTACGTCAGCACGGTCGCCAGCAGCAACGAGACCGGCAGCAGATGCGGGAACGAATCGAGCGCCCAGAGCAGCGTGATCAGCGCCGCGTCGACCATGCCACCGCCCTGCGCCCGGATCAGGCCACGCGACACCAGCAACACGAGCGCCACGACGAACAGCACCAGGAAGGTGATCGCCGCGCTGACCGTCAGCTCCTTCAGGTAGTATCGATGCAGTTTCCACATCCGCGCGCGCATGGTTCCGCAAGCCAAGACACGGGGCAACCCTCCGCTGCCGCATTCCGCCCCGTTCGCCACCCCGCTGTGGACCGGCGTGGTCACCGCCCAGCTGCGAGCAGCACTGGCGCCGCTGTGGCAGCAACCCGCCGATCGCTGGGGCCAGCCCGGCTCGGGCCTGTCCGTGGTCAAGCGTTCGTCGGTGCGCACGGTGCTGCACGGCACGCTCGGTGACGGCCTGCAGGTACACGTCAAGCTGTTCCTGGTCGGCCGCCTGTCCGACCGCGCGCGCGATGCGCTGCTCGGCAGCCGCGCCGACCGCGAACTGCGCCACCTGCTCGCTGCGCGCGCCCTCGGCCTGCCGGCCGTGGAACCGCTGGCCGCCGCCGCCAGCGCGCAGGGTGCCACGGCGCACAGCTGCCTGGTGACGCGCTCGGTACCGCACGCGCAACCGTTCACGTTCTCGGCACCTGCCGCGACCTTGCGCCGCGTCGGCGAACTGCTGGCGCGCGCGCACGACGCCGGCGTGCTGGCGCCCGACCTGCATCCGGGCAACATCGTGCTCGACGCCGAGCACTCCCCGTGGTTGCTCGACCTGACGGCGATGCGGCACACCGGCCTCGTCGATCTGGCGCAGCGCGCGCGTGCCCTGGCGTTCTTCTGCCAGTCGCTCGACGCCGGACCGCTCGATCCGTCGGCCGGTGAACTGCTGGCCGCGTACCTGCGCGCCGGCGCGGCGCTGCCACCGGCCTTTCGCCCGCTGCTCGCGCGCGCCCACCGGCAGGTGCGGCTGCACGCACTCGTGGCCTTCGGCCGCCGCAGCAGCCGCGCCTGCCGCCACACGCAGCTGTCGACCGACCATCCGGCCCGCTGGTTCGTGCACCGGCCCCACGGCGAAGATCCGTCACCCGAACTGCTCGCCGCCTGCCGCGCGTTCGCCAGTGCACCGCCAACGCCGCACAAGACCGGCCGCCGCGGCGCCGTCTGGCTGCTCCCCGACCTGGTGATCAAGGCCCGCGCCGCGTCGAAGGCGGCGCAGTTGTTCCGCGCGCACTATTGGCTGCTGTTCGCCGGCGTGCCGGCCGCAGCGCCCGTTGCCCTCCGGCTGCGCATCGGCCAGGGCCTGATGTTCGCCCGCCGCCTGCCCGGCACCGACCTCGCGCGCGAACTCGCCGCCCGGCCGCTGCCGGCGCGCGCCGCGGTCCGCAGCGCCGCCCACCTCGGCCAGGCGATCGGCCGCCTGCACGCCCACGGCCTGCGCAACCGCGACCTCAAGTTCGACAACCTGCTGCGCGACCCGAATAGCGGCGTGGTGTCGCTGTTCGACCTCGACGGCATCCGCCGCAAGCGCCCGAGCGACACGCGCGGCCAGGGCCAGGACCTCGGCCGCCTGTTCGCCGCGTTCGCAGCCGCCGGTGAGCCCGGGGGTGCGCTGGCCGTGCGCGCGTTCCTGCGCGGCTACGCGCGCGCGCGGCGCCGGCTGCTGCAGCCCGGGCCGCTGCCGCGGCTGCTGCGCGTGGCGGCGCTGCGGGCACAGGCCTGGGCCAGCGCGCATCGGTAGCCCGGCGCACCCACCGCTCGCATCGTGCATCCGCGCGCACCCGCCCCGGGTACTTTGCTGGTGAACGCCATTGCCACCGATGCAACGCCCCGTGGAAACCGAACTGCGCACCCACACGCGCGCCCTCCGCGCCCTCGCCGCGGCGCTGGTCGGCGAACACGATGCCGACGACCTCGTGCAGGACACGGTGCTGCAGGCGCTGCAACCGCACGCGCCGCGGCCGTATTCGCTGCGCGCCTGGCTGGCCACGGTGCTGCGCTACCGCGCGCACAAGCATCGCCGGTCGGAGCGGCGCCGCCAGCGCCGCGAGCAGCTCGCAGCCAGGCCCGAGGCGTTGCCACCGGCCGATCGCGAAGTCGAAGCCGGCGACTCGCTGCGGCTGCTGACCGACAACGTACTGGCATTGCCGTTGCCCTACCGTGAAGTCCTGCTGCTGCGCTACCTCAAGGAACTCGCGCCCACCGAGATCGCGGCACGCACCGGCGAACCGCTCGCGACCGTGAAGAGCCGCCTGCAGCGCGGGCTGGCGCTGCTGCGCGAACGGCTGGACCGCGATGGCGCGGACTGGCGGCCGGCCCTGTGCGCCGCGTTCGGGCTCGAACGCGCCGCGCCGGTCGCTGCTGCGGCGGCGCTCTCCACCACCGGAGTCTTGCTCATGGGAACGGGAGTCAAGTTGGCAATCGGCGGCGCTGCTGCTGCGATCGCCGTGGCGGCAACCCTCTTCTTCGCTGGCGGTGCACCCGTCGCGGCGCCGATAGCCGCGACGGGTTGGCACGATCCGACTGTGGCTGCAGCGACGCGCGAACATGGAACTCCGGCCAGCAACGTCACGGATGGTGTTGCGACTCAGCGCACCGAAAACAAGCTGGTCACCGGGCCCGCCGGCCCGCTCGCCACCGTGCGCGGTCGCTGCCTCGATGCGAGCGGCAACCCGATCGACGGCGTACACGTCACCATGACCGGCGGCGAGGACACGTTGCCGCGCATGTTCGAGTGGCTGCGCCGTCACAAGCAGCCCGCACCGATCGAACAACAGGTCACCACTGCTGCCGATGGCAGGTTCGAGCTGACGTGCTGGCCGCCGCCACCATTCAAGTTCCGACTCGAACTCGCGCGGGCAGACCTCGCGACGATGATCGCGCGCTGGGAGGAACTCGCGCCCGGTCTGTCGAAGGACGTCGGCGACGTGGCCATGGTGCCTGGCGTGCAGGTTCGCGGCATCGTCACCGAGGCCGACGGCGCCATCGCTCCGAACGTCAGTGTCAGCCTCCGGCCCGAGCAGATGCCAAGGGGAGAACCAGCGCCGCTCGACGGCATCTCTGCCACTACCCATGAGGACGGTACTTTCATGCTGGCAGCATCGCTGACTCCCGGCGCCTATCACGTCGTCGTGATGGATCGCGACGTCGAGCAGAACCCGGTGCGGCTCATGGCACCTGCCACCGACCTGCGCATCGTCTTGCGCCCCCTCGATCCACAGCGGACCATCGCCGGCATCGTCGTCGACGAGACCGGGGAGCCGCTCGCGGGCGTGCAGATCAGATCCGACTACGAGAGCTGGCGCAGCCAGCTGCCGCGCACGGACCGCAAAGGACACTTCACGGTGGTTGCTCGCGGTCCAGGCGAACAGGCGGCAGCAGCGCCTTCATCGCCGGTCCCAGACACCGTGGCACTGACTCTCGAGAAGGATGGCTACGAATCCCCGCGACCCGCGAGGCCCGTCGCCTGGGGCCAGCACGACCTGCGGTTCGTGCTGCATCGCGATGCCAGCGTGATCGTGCAGGTGACCCGAGGCCCGGATGGCGCAGCCGTCGAAGACTTCCGGCTGTTCGTGCGGCGACATCCCGAAGCCGGTGCGGATTGGACCGACCACGATTCTGGACTGCGCAGCAGTGGCAAGCACCACGAGGGTCGTGCCCAGCTCGCACTGCCACGTGGCGACTACTCGATCGCCGTCGAGCCGGAGAGCGACGACCTCGCCACCAGTGCCCTGGTGCCTTTGTCGTTGACCGACTTGCGCGTCGTGCATCTCGATGTACCACTGGATCGCGTCACGCATCGCATCGTGCGGCTGCAGCGCCACGATGGAACTCCAGTCGTCGGCTCGTGCGTCCAGCAATGTGCTCCGAGCGGGGCGACCGCGCTGGCCGGTGCAGACGCATTCCCGCTCGCGCAGTGGAGTCGTCATCCGGGCGGCGCCGGCCTGCTGCTAGCCGAGAGCACGACCGACGTGAACGGTGAAGTGCGTTTGGCTGGCGCAACCAGCGCCACGTTCACCCTGCTCCTGATCGGTCCAGGGCACGCACCCGACGAGGTGCCCGGGGTCCGACTGGACATCGAAGAGCCGCTCGTCATCACCGTCAGCAATGGCGCCACACTGCGCGGTCGTTGCACTCCGCCCGAGGCGCTCGTCGAACTGCGTCGGTTGGCCCAGCTGCCTGACCACGGACCAGTCGAAGCCAGACTGCGCCACCGCCTGCCGGCGATCCGGCTCGGACAGCTGCGCGGCACCACCACCCGCTCGTTCCCGTCGATGCGCGATCCACCAGTGCCCATGACCGAGGAGGGCACTTTCCTGCTCGACGGCGCCCCGGTCGGCGTGTGGGAGGTTCAACTGTGCTGGACGTACCGTTCCGGCTTCAGCGTGGTGAACAGCAATGAATCAGTTGCCGATGTGAGGCTGTGCGCAGACACGGTGACCGAAGTCGTCGTCGATCTGTCCAGCCTGCTGCCGGGGGACCTCGACGGGCTCGTGCTGCACGACGGCGCACCGATGGTGGGCTCGCCGCTCCATCTCACGCCGCTCGGCAACTCGCCCTTGGTCCTCAGCAAGAACGTGACGACTGATGCAGAAGGCAGGTTCCACTGCTCCGGCGACCGGGGTCAGTACCGGCTGGGTTGGAATCTGGAACCGGAACTGCTTGCCGACGAAACCGTGTTCATCACTCCCGGCCGCAGCACGGCGCAGACGTTCCACCTGCGCACCGGCACCCTGCGCGTGCGTCTGCTCGACTCCCGAGGGACCCCGGCCGTTGGCGTGTCCATCGAACTGCGCGATGCCGAAGGTCACCGTCGCCACCAATTGTCCGCCACGCGCAGCGACGGCACGGTCGAGCAACTGCTCGAGGCACAGACCTTCGTCTGCATGGTCTTGCCCGCCGCCCTGCTCGAGCCGAAGGCGCAAGCGGAGTTGCGCGCCGCCAACCCGAACAGCAACGATCCGTTCGGCGAAGTGCTGCTACGGCTCGGCGAGGTGACCGTCAAGCAGGGCGAAACGACAACGCTCGACTTGCATCTGCCCGCGGACTGGGATCACTGAGGCCTGTCCGCGCCGCGCTCACGCCACTTCGCCGCGCAACTCCGCGACCAGGTCCTTCGCCACGACCTGTCCCTGTTCGTCGCGCGCCAGCGCACACAGCGCCACTTCCGGATCGTGGGTGAAGAACAGCCGCCCGCTGCGCGCCACCAGGTCGTCGAGCAGCGCCGTCTTCTCGTCGATCAGCAGCTCCGGGAAGCGGTCGTAGCCCATCGTGATCGCGCGCCGCACCCACGCCGTGCCCGGGATCAGATCGCTGGCGAACACGATCGGCCCGCGTTCGCCCGGCACCTCGGCGAGCAGCAGGCCCGGCGTGTGGCCGTCGCTGCGATGGAAGCGATAGTCGTTGCCGAGCACCTCGCTGCGCGCCCCGGCAACGCGTTCGAGCCGGCCGCTCTGCTGCAGCAGGGCCTGCAGCTCCGGCACGAAGCTGGCGCGATCGCGCGGATGCGGCGCCAGCGCGCGCTGCCACGCGACTTCGCCGACGACGAACCGCGCGCGCGGGAACACCAGTTCGAGCGGCCGGCCCTCGCGGTACGCCGACAGCAGACCGCCCGCATGGTCGAAGTGCAGGTGCGACAGCACGACGACGTCGATGTCGGCCGGCTGCAGTGAGAGCGCCTGCAGTTCGTCGAGCAGCACGTGGCGCTGCTGCTGCACGCCGTAGCGCCGCTGCAGCTCCGGCGCGAAGAACGCGCCGATGCCGGTCTCGAACAGCAGATTGCGTGCAGGCTCGCGCACCAGCAGGGCGCGACAGGCGAGGTCGATGCGGTTGTGTTCGTCGGCCTTGGCCCAGCGGCTCCACAGCGCCTTCGGCGCGTTGCCGAACATGGCGCCGCCGTCGAGCTTCTGCGCGTTGCCGCGCACGGAGAACAAGCGTCGCTGCATCGGCGCCATCCCTGGTCCTGGTCGCCGCGACCGCTCGTCAGCGCGTGATCACAGCCGGCAGATCCGTCGGGATGCCGACCTTGCCGGTCATCGACAACAGGGTGACGCGGACGATCGCCGGACCGGGCACTGCTTGCGCGGGGACTCGCACGGAGTCGTCGTAGAGGATGCCTCAACAGTGTTTCTTGATCCGCGTCGTCGCCTTCACTTCGCGGCCGTCCGCGTCCTTGCCGATCACGGTCACGTTCAATTCGTCGCGCTCGAGATCGAGGAACTTCTCGTCGACGACCGCGAGCGCGTCGGGCCCGCTGCCGGCGCAGCCGACGAGGATGTTGAGGTGCGTGTCGTTGCCCGCCCGCAGCTCGAGCTTGCGCTCGCCCCAGGCCGCGAACGTCAGCGGGCCGAACGGACACGGCCGCAGGATCGGCGCCTTCGCCGGCGTCTCCCCCCACTCGGTCGTGTCCTCGCCGACCGGCGCGTAGCCGCCGGACATCTCCTGCTTGCCGGCCCACAGCATGCGGAACCAGAACCCGGTCCGGCCTTTCTTGGGCGACGTCGACAGCAGGAACTTCGTGTGCTCGAGCTGCTGGCCCGGCACCGTGATGGTGCCGACGCGGATCGTCGTCCCCATGCCGGCGTCGACCAGCTTGGCGTCGAACTTGCCGACGAAGCGCTCGTCGGCCTGCGTCAGATCGCCATCGGCGTTCAGGTCCAGATAGAGGACGTCGTAGTAGTCGGCGTCGGCGCTGGTCTTGTCGGCCACCGCCCACACGCGGTACTTGCCAGCGAGGTCGAGCACGAACAGCGCGTAGCGCGGCGCTGCCACGTAGCTCGGCTGCTTGACGAGCTTGCGTTCGATCTTCTGGTAGTCGACCGCGATGAAGCCGGGGTCGGCGCCTTGCGCGATGGCTGGTGCAATCAGCAGGGCCAGCAGGGAAGCGGTCGGCGCGACGCGGTTCATGGTGTTCTCGATGGAACGGACCGGAAAGCGGCAAGGTAATCGCGGTGCCGGCAGCGGGGAAGCGCCGGCGCGCCGCGCTGCCTCACGCCGTGTACTGCAACGCCGCCAGCCGATCGCGCAACCCGTCGTTGCCGCCGTCGAGCACGCCGAGCGTGTTGGCATCGCGGTAGTGACGTTCGACGTGGTACTCGACCACGTAGCCATAACCGCCGTGGATCTGGATGCCGTCGTCGGCCGCGGCGATCGCGGCGTCGACCGCGGCGATGCGCGCCTGCATCGCCACTTCGGTCGCGTTGCCGCCGCCGTCGGCGAGCCGCGCCGCGTGGTAGACCAGATGCCGCGCGGCGTCGACCGCGCGCCGGCCTTCGACCAGCTTGCGCGCCACTGCCTGCTGCACCAGCAGCGGCTTGCCGAAGGCGATGCGTTCGCTGGCGTACTTCCTGGTGCCGACACAGGACGTGGCGCCGAGACCGACGGCCAGCGCACCGCCGCCGATCCAGGCGGCGACCTGGGCCTTGTGGATCGCGCGCTCGGCGTCGGCGCCGGTCGCGACCACCGTGGCGGCGGTGCCGGCGAACTCCACGCGCGCCGGAGCGGCACTGGCGAAGCCGAGGCTGCGCACCGGTGTGCGCCTGGTCGCAGCAGCAAGGACCACGAACAGCGCCGGCTTGCCGTCCTGGCTGGCGGCCACCACCAGCACCACCGCCTCACCGGCGCCGGTGACCAGCTCGGCCTTGCCGCTGAGCTTGCCGGCGGTGGCGACGATGCCGTGCTCGGGGCCGACGAACGCCGCCAGCTGTTCGCCGGACAGCACGCCGCCGAGGGCCGGACTGCCCGACTCGAGCGCCAGCGCGCACTGCACCTGGCCGAGCAGCAGCCGCGCGAGCGAGCCGTTCTGCCCGCTGATCTCCTCGAGTGCGGCGGCCAGCGGCACGAGGCCCATGCCGGCGCCGCCGGCGGCTTCGGCGACCGACAGGCCGAACAGGCCGAGCTCGGCCAGGCCCGACAGCGCATCACCGGCGAAGCGGCGGTGTTCGTCGAGTTCGAGCACCGTCGGCGCGACCGAGTCCTGCACGAACTTGCGGACCGTGTCGAGGATCAGGGTCTGGTCGTCGGTGAGTTCGAGGTTGTGCATGGCAGTGGTCTCAGCGGCCGCCTTCCCAGAAGTACAGGAAGCGCGGACCGGTGGTGGCGCGCAGCAGCTGCGCCGCGGTCGCATCGAGCGACGGCACCGGCGCCCGCGCGCCGAACAGCAGTTCGCGCAGGCCGGGCCGGCGGCGCTGCTCGAGCAGCTCGAAGTCGCCGCCGAGCGAACTGCGCAGCCAGACGCTGGTCGCCTCGAGATCGCCGATCTCGTCGATCAGGCCATTCTGCAGCGCCTGGTTGGCGGTGTAGATCGCGCCGGTGGCCAGCGCCTGCGCCTGCGCGCGGTCGAGGCCGGGCCGGCCTTCGGTGACCACGGTCACGAACTGCTGGTACAGCTCTTCGACGATGCCGGTCAGCAGCCGCTGTTCGTCGGTCGTCATCGGCCGCGTCGGCGACAGGATGTCCTTGAACGGCGTGTGCTGCGACTTGATCGCCACCTGCTCGACGCCGAACTTCTTCGCCGCCTCGCTGAAGTTCCAGGCGCTCATGATCACGCCGATGCTGCCGGTGATGTTGGTGCGGCGGGCGATGATGCGGTCGGCGGCGCAGGCGACGTAGTAGCCGCCGGACGCGGCCAGGTCGCCGAACAGTGCCACCACCTTCTTGCCGCTGCGGGTCTTGAACTCGCGCAGCATGCGATAGATCTCGTCGCTGTCGGTGACGCCGCCGCCGGGCGAGTCGATCTCGAGCAGCACCGCGCGCACTTCGTCGTCGCGGCTCGCGAGCTTGAGTGCGCGCCGCACCTGGCTGACGGTGCCGCCGGCGGCGCCGATCAATGGCGAGGTGGACTCGGCGATCGCGCCGTTGATCGGGATGCGCAACACCCTGGTCTTGCCGTGCTGCTCGCCGGCGACGTGCACCAGTTCCCAGTTGCTGCCGTCGTCGTCGACACTGCCGGCGCCGCCGAGGCTGCTGGCGGCGAAGCCGCCGATGCTGACGACCAGCAGCAGCACGTTGAGCCCGCCCGACACCAGCAGCAGCAGCGCCAGGAAGATGGCGACGAAGAACGACACCGGACGGCCGGGCGGCGGCAGGTACGGCGGCGGCTGCCGGCCGTAGGCAGGCGGCTGCCCCGGTGGCGGTGCGTACGGCGGTGGATCAGGCGGGGCTCCGGTCATGCGTTCAGCTCGGCGTCAGCAGACCACGGGCGACGACCAGTCGCTGGATGTCGGTCGCGCCTTCGTATATCTCGGTGATGCGCGCGTCGCGCAGCAGCCGCTCGGCGGCGCTGGCGCCGCTGGCGCCGGCCTGGCCGAGGATCGCCACCGCCGCGCGCGTCGCCCGGTTGGCGAGCCGTGAGCTGCACAACTTGGCCATCGCCGCCTCGGCGGTGCAGCGCACGCCCTGGTCGCGCAGGATCGCCGCGCGCCAGGTCAGCATGCGGAAGGCGTCGAGTTCGGCGGCCAGATCGGCCAGCGTCCACTGGTCGGGCTGGGTCGCGGTCGACCGGCCCTTCTGGTCGGTCTGCGCGGCCAGGTGCCGCTTGATCAGCTCGACCGCGGTACGGGTGATGCCCAGCGATTGCGAGGCGATGCCGAGCCGGCCACCGTCGAGCGTGTCGAGCGCGATGGTGAAGCCGGTGCCTTCGTCGCCGATGCGGTTCTGCACCGGCACCTTGACGTTGGCGCACAGGATCTCGGTGGTCGGCGAGGCGCGGATGCCGAGCTTGCGCTCCTTCTTGCCGACGCTGACGCCGGGCCAGTCCTTCTCGACGATGAACGCCGAGATGCCCTTGACGCGGTCGGGGCCGGTGCGGGCGAAGACCAGGAACAGGCTGGCCTCGCTGCCGGTCGTGATCCACAGCTTGGCGCCGTTCAGCAGGTAGTGATCGCCCTGCAACTTCGCCTCGCAGCGCAGCGCCGCGGCGTCGCTGCCGGAGAACGCCTCCGACAGGCAGTAGGCGCCGAGCCATTCGCCGGTCACCAGCCGCGGGAAGTAGCGGCGCTTCTGCTCGTCGTTGCACCACTTGACCATCAGCGAATTGACCAGCGAGTTGTGCACGCTGATGGTGACGCCGGTCGACGGACAGACGGCGTTGACCTCCTCGAGCATCACGCAGCTGGCGAGGTTGCCCAGCTGCGAGCCACCGTGCTCCTTGGCGACGGTCATGCGCAGCAGGCCGAGCCTGGCGGCGACGGCGACGGCTTCGCGCGGGAACCTGGCCGCCGCGTCCCACTCGGCGGCCTTGCCGAGGTTGGTCGTGGCGTAGTCGCGCACCTGCGCGCGCAGCTGCTGCAGTGCGGGCGACAATTCGAAGTCGATGACCTGTGGCGGCGTCTTGGCCGTGGCGGCGGTGCTGCTCATTTGCCCTGGGTGTAGTCGTAGAAGCCCTTGCCGGTCTTGCGACCGAAGTGGCCGGCGTGAACGAGGCGGCGCATCAGCGGGCAGGCACGGTACTTGTCGTCGCCGAGGCCGTCGTGCAGCACGTCGAGAATCGACACGCAGACGTCGAGGCCGATGAAGTCGGCGAGGGTCAGCGGACCCATCGGGTGGTTCATGCCGAGCTTCATGATCTCGTCGATCGCCTCCCGGGTCGCGACGCCCTCCATCAGCGCGAACGCCGCCTCGTTGATCATCGGCAGCAG
>Ga0209488_10004114_pt1 | contig 11483 bp, 9 predicted proteins | sample Rivendell_Oct201_8_FD_188349 | JGI IMG/M metagenome (GOLD analysis project Ga0209488, IMG submission 188349) | Vadose zone soil microbial communities from the Eel River Critical Zone Observatory, Northern California, USA -... | ecosystem: Environmental > Terrestrial > Soil > Vadose zone >... | reverse complement strand
GAACCCGAGGGCCCGGGCGACCGCCTCCCTGTCATGGTCACCGACGGGAGCGTCGAGCTCGAGCCATTCCGAGCCATCGACTTCGCGCAGCCGATCGAGGATCCGGCCGCGGAGCCAGCGTGAGCTCGACGGGAATGGCACCGCCCGTTCGGCGGTTCGGGTCGAGACTCGCGAGGGTGCGACCGCGACGGCTCGCAGGGTCGCCTCGGCCGAGTAACGGCACCAGGGCCGAGCCGGGCACGCCTCGCACGCCGGCCGAGTGGTCCGGCAGAAGGTCGCGCCGACGTCCATCAGCGCGTGCGTCCAGTCGGCGGCCCGGTCCGCTGGGACGGAGGCGTCGGCAAGGCGCTGTAGCTCGGCCACCGACAAGCTGTCCGTGGCGCCGGCCATCGTCCGGCCGAGGACCCGCCGGACGTTCGTGTCGACCGCGCCGACCGGTGCGCCAAACCCAATAGCCGCCACCGCCCGGGCGGTGTACGGCCCGATCCCCGGCAGCCGTTCGAGCGCCTCGACGTCCGAAGGCAGACGACCGCCGTGCTCGTCGACCACGATCCTGGCGGCCCGCCACAGGTTGAGCGCCCGTCGGTTGTAGCCAAGACCACGCCATGCGCGCAGTACATCGGCCGGCGAGGCTTCGGCCAGGCGTTCGAAGGTCGGAAAGACCTCGGTGAACTCCCGCCACTTCTCGCCGACGCGGGCGATCTGCGTCTGCTGCGCCATCACCTCCGAGACGAGGACGAGGTACGGATCGGCGGTGCCCCGGAACGGCAGGCTTCGCCCGCGTGCGTCGTACCAGTCGAGGATCGCCGCCTGCAGCGGCGGCGGAACGACGGCCGGAGGCGGCGCCGGGACGACGGCCGGAGGCGGTGAAGGCTCCAGAAGAACCCTCAGATCTTGAGCATCACGTGCTTGACGACCGTGTAGTCCTCGATCGCGTACATCGACTGGTCCTTGCCGTAACCGGATTCCTTGAACCCGCCATGGGGCATCTCGGAGACCAGCATGAAGTGGTCGTTGATCCAGACCGTCCCGAACTGGATCGCCTTCGCGACCCGCATCCCCAAACCGGCGTCCCTCGTCCAGACGGATGCCGCGAGACCGAACCGGACGTCGTTGGCCCAGGCGATCGCCTGATCCTCGTCGCTGAACCGCTGGACCGTGACGACCGGCCCGAACACCTCGTCCTGGACGATCTCGCTCTTCTGGTCCGGACCGGCGATGACCGTCGGCTCGTAGTAGGCGCCCGGCCGGTCCGGCCGGTGACCGCCCGTGACGATCTCTGCTCCCGCGCGGGCGCGATCGACCATGCCCTCGACCTTGTCGGCCTGAGCCTTCGCGATCAGCGAGCCCATCTCGATGTCGTCGCCCTCGGCCGGATCGCCCCACTTGATCGACTTGACCTGGTCGCTGACCTCGGCGACGAAGCGGTCGTAGATCTTCGGCCCGGCGATGACCCGGGTCGCGGCCGTGCAGTCCTGGCCCGCATTCCAGTAGCCCCACAGCTTGATCGCCTCCGCGACCGCGTCGAGATCGGCGTCGTCGAAGACGATGACCGGCGCCTTGCCACCCAGCTCGAGATGGAGCCGCTTGACGTGCTGCGCCGCCGTCCGGGCGATGTGCTTGCCGGTGTCGGTATCGCCGGTCACCGAGACCATCCCGACCTTCGGATGGGCGACGAGCGGGTCGCCGATCGTCGCGCCCGAGCCGGTGATCACGTTGAGCACGCCGGGCGGCAGGATCTCGGACGCAATCTCTGCGAGGACGAGGGCCGTCAGCGGCGTCCGGATCGACGGCTTGAGGACGACCGTGTTGCCGGCCGCGAGGGCCGGCCCGATCTTCCAGCCGGCCATCATGATCGGGTAGTTCCACGGCGCGATCGAGGCGACGACGCCGACCGGCTCGCGCCGGATCATCGAGGTGTGGCCGGCCATGTACTCGTTGGCGGCCTTTCCTTCCATGACCCGCGCCGCGCCGGCGAAGAAGCGGAGGTTGTCGACGACGACCGGGACCTCGTCGATCGCCGCGCCGACCGGCTTGCCGGCGTTCTGCGATTCGAGTCGGCCGATCTCCTCGCCCCGCGCCTCGAGGGCGTCGGCGAGCTTCAGGAGGGCGATGGATCGATCCTGCGGCGTCGTGTGCTGCCAGGTCTGGAAGGCCGTCGCCGCGGCCTCGACAGCGCGATCGACATCCTCGGCACTGCTCGCCTGGACGTTAGCGATGACCTGGCCGTTGGCGGGATTTTCGACCGCCAGCGTCTCTCCGGACGCGGAATCGACCCACTGGCCGCCGATGAACTGCTGGTACGTCTTGACACGCTCGATGACGTCGGTCACTTGAGGGCCCTCCTGTCGGTGACGGCAAGGTCGGATGGTGGTCTGGCGCCATTGTGCTCCGGCGTGCTGCAGGCCGGGATGAACGTCGCGTCCCTCGGCCCACGTTCACAGGGGCCCGGGTGCGAGAGCCGGGCGCTAGCCGGCGCGCAGTCGCAGTGCGACGATCAGCACGATTACGGCGCCGATTGCGACAAGGGCGTCCAGGCGACCCCAGGCCACGATCCGGTAGCGGCTTCGCGGCTCCGAACCGAACGCCCGGGCGTCCATCGCCAGGGCCAGCCGATCGCCGTGCCGGATCGCGAGGATCAGCAATCCGACGAGGATCCGGGGGTGCCACGATCCGCGAAGCCCGCGGACCCGGCGGGCCTGTCGCAGGGTCGCGAGATCCTCGCCAAATCGCGGCACGGCCTGGTAGGCGGCCAGCGCCCCGTAGGCGAAGCGCTCCGAAACACGCGCCTGCTGGACGAGGGCGTCGACGAGCCGCGTCGAGTCGGTCGTAAGGCTGAAAACGGCGCCGACAGAGGCGATCGCCAGCACCCGAAGGCCAAGCCCGAGTCCGCCCGCCACGGCAGCGGACGTGATCCTGAGCGGGCCGAGACGGGCGAGCTCGGTCGCCGAGGGATCGACGTTCGAGGCCGAGAACAGCACGTTGAACGCGCCGATCCCGATCGCCGCGAGACCCAGCGGCAGGATCGTCCGGATGAGCCTCGTGATCTCGACTCGCCCGAGAACGACTCCGCTCGCAATGGCAACGACAGCGATCGCGATGGGTGGCCGCGGATCCGTCGTGAAGGCAAGCCCGATGAGCCAGCCAAGCGCAACGCCGAGCTTGACGATTGGGCTCGTCCGCCCCAGCGAGCTCGATGCCGTCGCGTCGGTGATGTCCGAGGGACCCATCAGCCGGCCGTCTGCAGCGGGCCGTCGCGAATGACCCGCCCCCGGTCGAGAGCGATCACCCGGTCGGCGACGTCGGCGACGAATCGCTCGTCGTGGGTTGCGGCGACGACGCACGTGCCGGCCGCAAGCCGCTCGTCGAGGATGGCGACGAGGGCCTCGTGGCCGAGCCGGTCCTGCCCGAAGGTTGGCTCGTCGAGAACGAGGAGAGCCGGACGGCGGACGAGGACGCAAGCCAGCGACAGACGGCGCTGCTCGCCACCGGAAAGTCGATACGGGCTCCGATCCCCGAACTTGTCGAGCGGCAGCCGCAGCCGATCCATCAGGTCCGCGACGCGAGCCAGCTCGCCGGCTCGCAGCCCAAGCGCGACCTCGTCGGTGACGCGGTCGGCGAGGAACTGCCGCTCCGGCTCCTGGAAGACGTAGCCGGCTCGCCTGGCCAGCTCGGCGGCCGGGAGCCGGGACGGAGAGCCGCTGCCCATGAGGACCCGGCCGCGCTGCGGCGCGAGGAGGCCGACGAGGAGCCGCCCGAGCGTCGACTTGCCGCTGCCATTCGGCCCGACAAGGGCGACCCGCTCCCCGGCCGCGAGGGCGAGATCGACGTCATGGACGACCGGCGATCGACGGTCGTAACCGAATTCGACGCCAACGGCCTCGACGAGGGTTTCGCCGGGCGTCCCTGGATCGGTGCGCCGCCCACGGGCGGGTTCATCGGGCATCCAGATGCCGGCCTCGGTCATGCGGGTTCTTGACCGGCTGAGCACGTCGCCTGGCGCGCCGAGATCGATCGGGCTGCCGTCGCCGTCGAGCGCGAGAACAAGGTCGGCCAGAGGCCAGGCAGCATCAACCCGATGCTCGACGAGGACAATCGTCGTCGAGCGCGAAGAACGCAGCGCCGCGAGGCGGGCGAAGAATGTCGTCGCGCCGTCCGGATCGAGGTTCGCCGTCGGCTCGTCCAGGACAAGCACTCGCGGCCGGGGAGCCAGCACCCCGGCGAGGGCCAGCCGTTGCTGCTGGCCGCCGGAGAGTCGCGTCGATCGACGAAGCTCGAGGCCGGCGAGGCCGACCTCGGCGAGGGACTCCGGCACTCGGGCACGCATCCGCTCGCGCGGCCAGCCGCGGTTCTCGAGACCGAAGGCGACGTCGTCCTCCACCCGCTCCATGACCAGCTGCGAGGCCGGGTCCTGGAAGACGATCCCGACCCGACTCGCAAGCGCCGGAGGAGCGATCGAGCGGATCTCGCTGCCATCGAGCCGGACTGATCCGGACACGGTGCCCGGGATCTCACGTGGCACGAGGCCGGCGATCGCGAGGGCGAGCGTGCTCTTGCCGGACCCCGATGGGCCGACGACAAGCAGGCACCTGCCCGGTGCGAGCTCGAACGAGACGCCGCGAAGGGCGGGTCGCTCCGGCCTGGAGGCATACGCGAACGACAGATCGCGGGCAGACAGGGCCCCGATCGAGCTGCCGCCAGCTGCTTCCTCTTCGACCGCCCTTCCGCTTTCGATCTCGACTGCGCCGGAGGGGTCTCGCGTCAGGCGGGGAATCCTTCGAGGACGCCGGCGCGCCGCAGCGACCGCGCGATGAGAACGGATCCGAATGCCACGATGACGACGGCCGAGACGCCCATCATCGCGCCGCGCACGAGCTGGACCGGCACGTCTGCTGTCGCGTAATAGAGTGCCCAGTCGTGGATCCACGCGGCCGCGGCGCTCGCGACTGCGGCCAATGCGAGGACCGGAAACGAGTAGTTTCGATAGAGCGTGAAACCGAAGACGACCTCGGCGGCCGCTCCCTGGACGAAGCCGGATAGGAGGACGTCGGGTCCCCATGGGCTGCCGAGGAGCGCGGACACACCGGCGGCCACCATCTCGGCGAAGAGTGCGGCACCGGGCTTGCGGATGATGAGCGGGGCGAGGACCGCGGGGATGAGCCAGACCGCATAGAGCAGGTCCTTGGCCCACGGCGCGAACGCGAAGACGCCGTCGAGAGGCGTCCACGCAACCCCCCACGCCCAGAACACGACACCAAACGCGACACCGATGATCGCGGCGATGACGATGTCGCGCGTGCGCCAGTGCGTGTCCGGCAGCGAGACGCCGCCTGTCGAGTAGGTTGTTGCCATCGCTCGTTGACCTCCGACCGTCCGATTCAAACGTGAACGCCGTCCGTCCGGGGGGACGTCGGCGTCGAGTCGGATGGGCCTGCTTCCTTCGCTGGTATGAGCCAGATCAGGTTCGGCGGGTCTGTGGCCTCGGCCACACTCTCAGCGCACTGGGCGCTCCCCGGAGGCGATATTCAATTGCCGTGTGATCCTAGCACCGCCGCCGATTCTGCTGTTGGCTCGAGCCACCGCCTCTGGCCACCGGCTTTGTTGGAGGGCATCGATATGCCGAAAGCGCACGACGCGCGAATCCGCTTCCTCCGCGACCCGATCGTCCGAGATCGGAATCCGATCTCGGTGTATCGGCCTTCGGGAGAACCGAATTCCGGCGGCGTACGAATTCGGAGCAAATGACCAGGATTGGAGCTGATCGCCAAATCAGGCGGGCGACGAGACCGTGGCACGCAGCCAGGCGATCACGTCGTCGATGATGGCCGGGCCATCGGGCTCGTTGTGGAGCTCGTGACGATGATCGGGGTAGGTCCGGCGGGTGACACCAGGGAGCGAGGCGAGGCTTTCGCTGCTCGCCACGGGAACGATCCGGTCGGCGGTGCCGTGAAGGACGAGCGTCGGAACGGAGAGTCCGCCAAGGCTGGACATTACACGCGACTGCTCGCCGAGAGCGACCGCCGCGAACCGCGTTGTCGTCCTGTGGCAGTTCAGCGGGTCGGCGAAATAGGCCTCGGCGATCGCCGGATCTCGGGACAGATCGGCGCCGTCGAAGGCGTTCCTGATCTCGGCATTCGGCGCGACCCGACTCAGGAGCCTTGCGAGCGTCCGCTTCCAGGCAGGGATCGCCGCCTTGATCGCTGGTGCTGAGAGGACGAGCAAGTCCGGTTTCGGCCGATCGGTAAGGACGTGGCCGAGGGCGATCAGCCCACCGAGCGAGTGGCCGTAAACGACGACCGGCCGACCGTCGGCGCGCGCCCGGAGAGACGCGAGCTGCTCCTCGAGATCGTCATGAACGGTGCCCCATCGCGCGACGAATGCACGCCGTCCCCCGGACGCCCCGAATCCGCGCTGGTCGTAGGCGGTGACGTCGATACCGGCCGCGGCCAGCTGCGCCCCGACGTGCTCGTATCGACCGGAGTGTTCGGCGAGTCCGTGGACGAGCAGGACGAACGCCCATGGCTCACCCCCCGGTCTCCAGTTACGAACGAACAGCTCGGTCGCGTCGCCCACCGGGGCACGCAGCGTGGTTGACCTCACGGACCGGATGGTAGGCGTGCGAACGGCTACGCTGCCCGTCATGTCCGCGATGTCCGGCACCACCGACTGGCTCGAGGTCGGCGACCGCGTCTTCGTCCGCCGGTACGCCGCGCTCGATCAGAACATCGGCGTCGTCCTCGGCGACGAGGCGGCACTCGTCATCGATACCCGGGCGACGCACGAGGCAGCGGACGAGATCCTGTCCGACCTGCGCCGGCTCACTCCCCTCCCCGTCCGGGTCGCCGTCAACACGCATGGCCACTGGGATCACTGCTTCGGCAACGCCCGGTTCCGACCCGCGCCCATCTGGGGCCACGTCCGGTGCGCGGAAATGATGCTCAAGACCGGCGAGCGCCAGCGGGCCAGGATCGCCGCCGCGATTGCCGAGCTCGCCGTGGACCTTGCGAACGTGATCATCGACCCGCCCGACCAGACGTTCGAGGACGCGGCGACGGTCGAGATCGAGCCCGGCGGTCGGTCGGTCGAGCTCCGCTATCTGGGCCGTGGCCACACCGACAACGACATTGTCGTTCTCGTGCCCGACGCCGATGTCCTCTTTGCCGGCGATCTGCTCGAGAACGACGCGACGCCGTTCTTCGGCGACGGCTACCCGCTCGACTGGCCGACCACAACCGAGGCGATCGTCGAGCTCGCGACGGGCGCGGTGGTGCCAGGCCATGGGAGTGTCGGCGACCGATCCTTTGCGGTTCGCCAGATGACCGAATTCCGGACGGTCGCGGAACTGGCGAAGCTCGTCCACCGCGGCGTCATGGGCATCGACACCGCGGTCCTTCGAACACCGTACCCGGCCGACACGGCGCTCGAGCCGCTGACCAGGGCCCTCGCCCAGCTTCGCGGCGAGCTCGACTGACCCAACGTCGCGGCGAAATCAGGCCCCGACTCGGACCACCCACCGACCGCGGGCTTCGCCGGCGAGGATTCCATCGAGCCCGTTTGCGAGCGTTTCGAGCGTCACCTCGGTGATCCCGTCGCCGAGATTTCGGGGCCGGAGGTCGTCGGCGATGCGGACCCACAATGCGCGCCGCTCCTCGATCGGCAGGGCCGCCGAATCCATCCCGAGCAGCGCGACGCCGCGGAGGATGAACGGCAGGACTGTCGTCTCCAGTCGCGGTCCGCCGGCGTTGCCGGATGACGCCACCGCGGCACCGGGTCGGAGCGTGCGGAGGATGTACGGCAGGGTGGCCCCGCCGACCGTGTCGACTGCCCCGGCCCAGCGAGCGGATTCGAGCGGCCGCGGGCCTTCGGCGATGACCTCGTCGCGGGTCAGGATCCCGGAAGCTCCCAGGGATCGCAGCCGCGGTTCCTCGTCGGACTTGCCGGTCGCGGCCCAGACCTCGTGGCCGCGGCCCGCCAGGATCGCCACGGCCGTGCTGCCGACCCCGCCGCTCGCTCCGGTCACGAGGACCGGCCCGTCGCCGGGCCTCAACCCGCGCTCCTCGAGGGCGGCGACGCTCATCCCAGCCGTGAAGCCGGCCGTCCCGATGGCCATGGCGTCCCGAGCGGACAGGCCCCCGGGGAGTGGCACGACGTAACTCGCCGGCAGCCGGGTGAACTCGCCGAAGCCACCGTGCCGGGCGACCCCGAGATCGTAGCCGTGGGCGAGGATCACCTCGCCGGGGCGGAACGCCGGGTCGTCGGACGCGATCACCTCGCCGGCCAGGTCGATGCCGGGAATGATCGGACTGATTCGGGCGACCTTGCCGTCGGCGACCGTCGCCAGCCCATCCTTGTAGTTGACGCTCGACCAGGCGATCCGGACCTCGACCTCGCCGGCCGGCAGGTCATCCGCCGCGAAGTCGCGCACGCCGCGCTCGACCCGTCCGTCGTCCATGAGTTCGGCGACGAAGGCGCGGAACGTGGACGGGATGGCGGTCATGGGCCGAAGCGTACGTCGAGGCCTGACGCCGGCGCGGGCAGGTTGCATCGGGCGGTCAGGAGCGGTTCGACCTTGACTCCGTCGTCGCACAGCGGTCGGACAGCGAATCAAGGGGCTTTTCTTCCGTCGGCGAGGCGAGGACTATTACGGGAGGAGCCGTCGCGACCAACGAGCCGCAGCCCAGGCGCGCGTGACCATTCGATGCCGCAGCCCGGATTGGTCGATTGCCGGCGGACCCAGGAGGTTACCGATGGACAGTCGGCTGTCGCTCAACTGGTCGGCGCTTGCCATCCGTGGCGTGATCGCGATCGCCTTCGGCATCCTCGCGTTACTGATGCCAGGGCTGACACTCGCGGCCCTCATTCTGCTGTTCGCGGCGTACGCCATCGTCGACGGCGTGTCTCACGTGGTGACCGGCATTCGCCAGCGGTCCGGTGACAGGCCGGACGGCCTCATGATCCTGGGCGGCGTCGTCGGCATCGCGGTCGGCGTCATCGCTGCGATCCTGCCAGGTATCACGGCGCTGTTCCTGCTGTCGCTGATCGGCGCCTGGGCCATCGTGACCGGGGTCGCCGAGATCGTTGCGGCGTATCGGCTGCGAAAGGCGATCAGCGGCGAGTGGCTGCTCGCCTTGCAAGGCATCATTTCGATCGCGTTCGGCCTGTACGTCTGGATCTTTCCGGGCGCCGGCGCGCTTGCCATCGTGTGGCTGATCGCGGCATTCGCGATCGCGTCGGGAGTCATCCTCCTGATGCTCGCGTTCCGGATGCGATCGCTGGCGCGGGGCGCAGGCGGCATGTCGAATCGCCCATCGTCGTCGGCGTTCTGAGGGTCAAGCTGGGGGCTCGGGCCCACTGCGTCCTCAGCCCCCGGCCGCCAGCGGCCATGTGACCGCGCGGCCTGCAGATCGTCTCGCCCGGCCATCATGATGGGGCTCGGCGGGCGCGCCACGGTTCGCGACGCGCGCGGAGCTTGCCGACAACGTGGTCTCGGAGGCATCTCGTGGGAGCGCTGGCCGCCTATCGGCGGATCCTGGACAACCGGCCGCTCAGCCGGCTGCTCGTCGGCGAGTTCGTCTCGTCGGTTGGTGACTGGCTCTACCTGGTCGCGCTCCTCATCGTCGTCTACCGCGAAAGCGCGGACCCGGTGCTGCTCGGGATCGTCGGCGCGGCGCGCGTCCTGCCGTACGTGCTCCTCTCGATCCCGGCCGGGATCGTGGCCGATCGCTACGACCGGCGGCTCGTCCTGCTCGTCACGGACGTCGCCCGCGGCGCGATCATGCTGGTCCTCGCATGGCTGGTCGCGACGGATGCGCCGGTCGCCTGGATCATCGTCATGTCGATCGTCGCGGGTTGTTTCTCGGCATTCTTCAGCCCGACGATCGGCGCGTACCTGCCATCGATCGTCGGGAACGAGGCGGAGCTGGGGCCGGCCAACAGCGCCTGGTCCACTCTCGACAACCTTGCCTTCATCATCGGTCCGGCGATCGCCGGCCTGCTGATCGCGACGAGCGGGTTGACGGCCGCCTTCGTGCTCAATGCAGCCTCCTTCGCGGTCCTCGCGGTGGTGCTCTGGGGCCTGCCGTCCGTCCGGGCCGGGGCCCGCGAATCGGCAGGCCATCCGGCAGATGGTTCCGCGGCGGCGGACGCTGGCACTGCGGCTGCTCGCGAATCGCTGATCGACATCGTTCGTCCGGTCCTGGGCCTGGCGGTCGCCGACGTCACGGCCGGGTTTGCCTTCGGTGGGCTCGGAGTCCTGACGGTCCTGCTGGCGATCCAACAGCTGGGGGCGGGCGAGGAAGGTACTGGATACCTGAACGCCGGGATCGGTCTCGGTGCGGTCGTCGGCGCCGTCCTCTCCGGCGCCCTGTCGACGAGCGCTCGCCAGCGGACGATCCTGCTCGCAGGGTTGATCGTGTTCGCCGCCGGGCTCGTCCTGCTCGGAGTCGTGTCGTCGCTGGCGGTCGCGTTCGTGGCGATGGCGATCGCTTCGGCGGGGAGCCTCGTCGCCGAGGTCATCAGCACGACGATCTTCCAGCGCCTCGTGCCCGACGCGGTCCGGGGACGGGCGCTCGGTGTCGCCGCCACGCTCACGACGCTCGCCTATGCGGCGGGTTCGCTCGTGCTGCCCGTGTTCGCCGGGTGGTTCGGGATCGCGCCCGCCCTCGTCGCCTCGGCCGTCGTCGTCGTGGCCGGGGCGGTCAGCGGCGTCGTCATGCTCGGCCCTGCGTTGTCAGCGGGTCCTGGTCCGGAGATTGCGCTTCTAGCCCGGCGGCTCACCGGCCTGCCACTCTTCGCGGGTGTGCCCGAGGACCGCCTCGCAATTGCCCTGTCGCGGGCGAAGCCGCTCGCGATCCGAGCGCGTGACACGATCGTGCGGCAGGGCGAGCCGGCGGACCGCTTCTACGTCATCCTCGACGGCCGGTTCGTCGTTTCGGATGACCAGGCCGGGTCAGCTTCGCGTCAGCTGCGAACCCTCGGTCCCAACGATGCCTTCGGCGAGCTCGGGCTCCTGACCGGCGCGCCACGGACCGCCACCGTGACGGCGGAGAGCGATGGCCGGCTGCTCGCCCTCGAGGCGAATGACTTCCTGGAGCTGGTGTCGTCCGCCCCGGATCTCCGGCCGCGACTTCTGGCGCTCTATCGCGGCGCCCCGACCGCCGTTCGAACCGTCGGGGACCGGGGGCCGGCGCTCAGCGGTTCGCCGTCGCAGCCAGCATCGCCTTGACCTCGAACGGCGTCGCGCCCGGGTGCTTGGCGCGGATCAGGGCGGCGAGCCCGGCGATGTGCGGGGTCGCGAAGCTGTTGCCGGTTGCCACGATCCGCCCGCCGTCGCGCCACGCGACGTCGACGTCGAGGCCGTACGCGCCGAATTCGACGGGTGGGTGCGGGTTGTAGTACCACGTCCACGGATCGGCGACATCGTGGGCCGCGACCGAGACGACCGACGAGAACAGGGAGGGGTAGCTGGGGCCCGGGACGTTGTT
>Ga0209488_10004113_pt1 | contig 11484 bp, 12 predicted proteins | sample Rivendell_Oct201_8_FD_188349 | JGI IMG/M metagenome (GOLD analysis project Ga0209488, IMG submission 188349) | Vadose zone soil microbial communities from the Eel River Critical Zone Observatory, Northern California, USA -... | ecosystem: Environmental > Terrestrial > Soil > Vadose zone >... | reverse complement strand
TAGGCGCCCGCCACGGCGGCGCCCGCACCAACAAACCCCGCCAGCGGCACCACATTGACGCCGATCAGCGACGAGCCCGGAGCGAACGCTATCGCCAGCGTCGCGCCGAGGTTGGCTCCCGCGGCAGCACCCAGGAGATAGGGGTCCGCCAGCGGGTTGCGGAACGCGCCCTGGTACGCGGCGCCCGCGCACGCCAGCATCGCGCCCACGACCGCTCCGAGGACCACGCGCGGGATGCGCAGCGACCACAGGATCGAGGCCTGCGCCGGATCGACCGCTGAAGGAGCCACCAGCGCCTGCAAAACCGTGCCCAGCCCGATGCGCGCGGGTCCGACCAGCACCCCGACCACCATCGCCGACAAAAGCACCACCGCGCCCGCCGCGGCCCACAACCACGGGAGACGCGGCAGGCCCCGCAGCACCGCGACCGGCGCCGCCCTCACATCCATTACGCCGCTTGCTCCAGTTGCTTCACGTGCGGCGCCAGGGCGCGCAGGAAGTCCACCACCCGCGGCCCCCAACGCGATGCGATGTCGTCATCGACCCCGATCACCTGGCCCGTCTTGACCGCGGCGATCGAGCTCCAGCCCGCCCGCGCCGAAACAGTCGCGAGGTTCTGGTGGCAGCACTTCGTATCCGCGAGCACGATCACGTCAGGGCTGGAAGAGACGATGTACTCAGCGGACAGCTGCGGGTAATCGCCGGCCGATGACTTGGCTCCGTCAGCGATGTTCTTCAAGCCCAAAAGCGCGTACACCTGCCCGATGAACGTGGCCGAGGTCGCCGAGTAATAGGTGTCGTCGAGCTCGTGATACACCTTGAGCTGCTTCGAACCCTTCGGAATCGATGCGACGATGGAAGCCAGGTCGGCGCGCATCTTCGTCTCGAGCGCCGTCGCATCAGCGCTGTGCCCAGTCGCCTCGCCCAGCTGCTCGATCTGCTTGTAGGCATCGTCGACATTCTTGGCCGCGGTCTCGATCAGGACTGGAATGCTCAGCGCGCCGAGCCCATGCACCAGCCCCGCGGTGTCGTCGACCGCGACCACCAGGTCAGGCGTGTACGAAGCGATCGCCTCGATGTTCGGCTGAAAGCCGGACAGCTTGGTCATCGGCGCGTTCGCGGGATAGTTCGACTGGTCGTCAACAGCGACGACCTGGGCGCCGGCGTTGATGGCAAAGAGCATCTCGGTCGCGGTCGCCGAAAGCGACACGATCCGATGTGGCTGTTTGTTGATCGTCACGCTCGCCCCGTTAGTTCCGGTGATGGTCACGGGAAAATGGGCGCTTCCAGATGTCGACGAAGGAGTCGACGCCGGCCCACATGAGCCGACAAGAATGGTCAGGGCGGTGATCGCCGCACCCCGGTAGATGTGATGCCTCAGCATCCTCAGATCCTCCTGCGGCTATGACCCCACATCGCCTGGGATGCCTCGCCGCAAGAGGCACCCCCACTGATCCGCGCAAGTGGGAAGTCATGCCCAAAGACCGGTCTCCTGGCTCGTGGATCAAAGCTCCCGGCCGCCTTCCCAAGACTTTCGCCTCAGTGGCCGCTGGCCGGTCGCTCCCCACTCACAGTTGCGCGACAGCGCCGGATTCGCACCGGCTTCCTCTAGTCCGTGAGCTATTCAGTTGTGCGGTCTATTATGCGCGGCGTCCCGCTCGCGATCGGACACCCTGGCCTCGTCGAAAGTCGCCATCTCGTTGAGCGTCCGGACCGCGGCATCGAGCAGCGGGAGAGCGAGCAGCGCCCCGGTTCCCTCACCCAGCCGCAGGTCAAGGTCGAACAGCGGCCTGAGACCAAGCTCTTGCAGAGCGGCTGCGTGGCCGAGCTCCTGCGACCGGTGCGACGCGACCATGTAACCGGTCGTGCCAGGCGCAATCCGCGCGGCCGCGAGCGCCGCCGCTCCAGAGATGAAACCGTCGATCACCACCGGCTTTCTCTGGCTCGCCGCCTCCATGATGACCCCGACCAATCCCGCAATCTCCAGCCCGCCCACGGCGGCCAGTGCATCGAGAGGACCGCGCGCGATGCGCTCCGCATTGACCTCCAACGCCGCACGCACCGCATTGAGCTTGCGCGACAGCCCGGCGTCATCGACCCCTGTTCCGCGCCCGACCACAGCTCGAGGCTCGAGCCCGGTCAGCGCGCAGATCATGGCCGCAGACGCGGTCGTGTTGCCGATTCCCATGTCCCCGGTCAGCACGACGTCGAGCCCGCGCTCGACCTCGTCCAACACCAGCGCGCGTCCGTGATCGATCGCGTGCTGCGCGTCTTCGACTGACATCGCGGCGCCCCGCGTGATGCTGTCTGTTCCCCGCCGCACCTTCAGCGCCCGCAGCTGAGGATGCTGCGGGAGGTCGGCATCCACCCCCAGGTCGGCCACCACCACGCGCGCTCCGAACAAGCGCGCCAGCACGTTGACGGCCGCGCCGCCCGCCAGGAAGTTGAGCACCATCTGCGCCGTCACCTCTCGCGGATACGCGCTGACCCCTTCGGCCGCCACACCATGGTCGGCGGCGAGCGTGAAGACCACGCGATGCTCGAGCGGCGGGTCGATCCGTCCTGTCATCCCGGCCAGGTCAATCGACAGAAGCTCCAGCCGCCCAAGGCTTCCCGCGGGCTTGGTCAACCGGTCCTGGCGCTCGCGCGCCCGCTGTCTGGCCTCCTCGTCGATCGCCGGAATGATCACCAGGCTTGCGATGCTACGTCGCGTGAGGTTCCAGCAGTTTCGCCGCCTGTGCCTTTCACTGCCGGAAGCGGAGGAAGTGGAGACATGGGGCGAGGCGACCTTCCGGGTCAAAAATCGCATCTTCGCGATGGGTTCGTCAGGCGGCGCCTATGTCTCCGTCAAGGCCTCGCTCGACGACCAGGCCGGCCTGGTGGAGATGGACCCGAAGACGTTCTCACCCTCCGCCTACACCGGCCGTTTCGGCTGGGTCAGGGTGAGGCTGCGCGGCATCGGCGCCGAGCTGGCGAATCGGGTAGTGACAAACGCCTGGAAGCGCACTGCTCCCAGGCGTGTGGTTGCCGAGTACGAGCTAAGAGCTCAGAAAGCCCTCCGCCGGTAAGAGCTGCGCCGCCCGCCACCGAAGAGCCGAACGATCAGCAGCAGGATCGCCGCGCCGATGAACGCCATGAGCATCTCAGTGAGGACCGGATGACCGGCGATGTCGATGCTGATGTGGAGCACGCCGAGCAGCAGGAACCCGCCGATGAACGCGCCGATGATCCCGACGGCGATGTCACCCAGAAGACCAAGACCGTGTCCTAGCGCGAGGTGGCTGGCGAGAAAACCCGCCACCAGCCCGACCAGAGCCCAGATGAGGATCGTGTCCAGGTCAAGGGTGAAAGTCGCACCGTTGATGGTGATGACCATGTTCGATTACACCCCAAAAAACGACTGATTGCGTCACCCCTAAAACGCCTAGCGCCTTCACGCCACCTTTGACGCAAGCTCGCCCAATACGGCCCCCAGCACTCGATTGAATGCCGGGTAAGGGTGTATCACGTCGGCGAGCTGGCGCAGAGGCGTGCCCGCCTTGACCGCGAGGATGAGCTCACCGAGCACCTCGCCGGCCCGCGGCGTGACCAGCGTGGCCCCGATCAACACCCCGCGCTCGCGGTCCCCGACGAGCTTGATCGTCCCGCCATGAAAGTCGTGGATGTAGCCCCGGGCCGCCTCACCCGGATCGGTGGTCGCGACCACGACATCGATCCCATGCGCGCGCGCCAGCTCCTCTGAAAGTCCAACCGACGCCACCTCGGGGTCGGAAAAGGTGACCCGAGGCACCGCGATGTGGTCGGCCTTCGCGTCCTGCCCGCGCAGCCGCCGCGCGACGATCTGCCCGTGGTAGTAGGCGAGATGCGTGAAGCCACCGAGCCCCGTGATGTCGCCCGCCCCGTAAACGTCCGCCCGCGCCTCGAGCGTCATCGGGTCGACCTTCAGCCAGCCCCGGTCGGTCTGCGCCAGCCCGGTTGCCTTCCACGCCTCGTAGTTCGGGCGCCGGCCGGTGGCCACGAGCAGCCGGTCGGAAGAAACGATCGCCCCCGACCTCAGGTGAACCACCACCGCCGAGCCCTGCTTCTCGACCGCCACGCACGGGTCGCCCACCATCAACGTGATCCCATCCGCCTCGAGGTGCGGCTGCAGCGCGGCGCCGGCCTCCGGCTCCTCCAGAGCGAGAAAACGCGGACCTGCCTCGATCACGGTCACCTTCGAGCCGAGCCGCGCGAAGGCCTGGCCCAGCTCGACCCCGATCGCGCCGCCTCCAAGCACCGTCAGCGAACCCGGCAGCTCGCGCGGCACCGCGGCCTGCCGGTTCGTCCAGAACTCGACCGTGTCGAGCCCGGGAATGGGAGGGATTGCTGCCGTGCCGCCGTTGGCGATTACCACCGCCTTGCGTGCTATCAGCTGCTCGGCGCCGATCTCGACCGTGCGCAGGTCCAGCAGCTTCCCCTCTCCGCGGAAGAGCTTCGCCCCGGTCCCCTCCAGCGCCGCGGCCGGCCGCGAGTCATCCAGGTCGCGCGCCATCCACAGCACGCGCTTGGAGACTTTCGGGAAGTCGACGTCCCAATCAACCCGCGACGCGGCGAGCTTCCGGGCCCGGCCGGCTTCTTCCAGAGTCTCCCCCGAGCGCAGCAGCGTCTTCGAGGGCACGCACCCCCAGTAAGGGCACTCACCACCCACGAGCTCGCGCTCGACCACCGCCAGCGAGATGCCGCTGTCTTTCAGGCCGCCCGCGATGGCCTCGCCCGCGACCCCGCCTCCAAGGCACACGACGTCAAATTCCTGTGGCAACCTGCTCACCTCCATCAGTGCCCGCGCGCCTCAGAGACTCCAGCAATGAGGTCGCTGTGAAAGTTCCGACATAGGTCTCGCCGTCGAAGACCGCCACCCGCTCCGTCGGGCTCGTGCGCGCGGCCGCGAAAGCTTCGGTCAAGGAGCTCGTGAGCTGAACGCGCGGCTCGCCGCGCGCAGCGCCGGCCGCGGGATGCTCGAGCGTCGATGCGTCGATGGTCACGACCGACATGCGCCGCACCAGGCGTTCGCGTCCGAGAAATTCGGCGACGTAATCGCTCGCTGGTCGCGTCAGGATCCGCTCTGGCGTGTCGTACTGCGCGACCTTCGCCTGCATCTGCATCAAGCAGATGCGGTCGCCCACCATCACCGCCTCATCGATGTCGTGCGTGACGAACACGACCGTCTTGCGCATCGAGCGCTGGATGTTGATGAACTCGTGCTGCAGCCGCTCCCGCGTGATCCGGTCGACCGCACCGAACGGTTCGTCCATCAAGAGGATTGGGGGATCCGCGCCGAGCGCCCGCGCGAATCCAACCCTCTGCCGCTGTCCGCCCGACAGCTGGTGCGGATACCGGTCTCGATACACGGCAGGGTCGAGCCCGACCAGCTGCAGCAGCTCCTCGACCCTCGCTTTGATTCGCGCCTTGTCCCACTGCCACAACCGCGGCACGGTCGCGACGTTCTCGCCGATCGACATGTGCGGAAAGAGACCTGTCTGCTGGATGACGTAGCCCATCCGCAAGCGCAGATGCGCGGGGTCGACCTTGCTCGTGTCCTCGCCGTCGACCAGGATCCGCCCCCGGTCCGGATCGATGAGCCGGTTGATCATGCGCAGCGTCGTGGTCTTGCCACACCCTGACGGACCGATCAGCACGCACGTCTGTCCCGTGGGGATGTCCAGGCTGAGGTCCAGCACGGCGTTGGAGCCGCCTGGAAACTCCTTGCTCACGCCCTCCAAGCGGATCACCGCGTCATTTACCGTAATCGAATGAGGATCCAGGCATTCCCCGAAGACCCCTGGATCAATTGGGACTGGCTGTCCACGCACATCCCCACTGTGCTGGCCGCGCTCGAGCAGCATCTGACGCTGACCGGTACCTCACTGCTCGGGGGGCTCGTGATCTCGCTCCCGCTCGGAATCGCGGTGCATCGCTATCGCCCTTTCCGGCTGCCGGTGCTCACCACCTTCGGCGCCTTTTACACCATCCCCTCCATCGCGCTCTTCGCTCTGCTCATCCCGTACACGGGCCTGGGCGCAATCACCGCGGCCATCCCGCTCATCGGGTACAACGTGCTCATCCTCGTCCGCAACGTCCTCGTCGGCCTCGAGTCCGTGCCGGCGGAGGTCCTCGACGCCGCCGACGGGATGGGCTACCGGCCGCTCCCCCGGCTGATAAGGGTCGAGCTGCCGCTCGCCCTCCCCTCGATCTTCGCCGGCCTCAGGATCGCGACCGTTTCCACGATCGGCATCGTGACCATCACCGTCGTCATCGGCCTGGGTGGCCTGGGCCAGCTCATCTATAAAGGCCTCATCGAGAGCTTTCACACGCCGCTGGTGGTCGCGACCGTACTCTGCATCGCCCTCGCCATCGCCGCCGATGCCGTGCTCGCCGCGGCCCAACGCCTGTCCACCCCATGGTCGCGAGGCACAGCCGCATGACGTTTCTCGAGAGCGTCATCCGGTGGCTCACTGATCCCGCCCACTGGCAGGGCCCCGACGGCATCCCGATCAGGCTGGCTCAGCACGTCCAGCTCTCGGCCGAGTCGGTCGTGATCGGCGCCTTGATCGCGCTGCCCATCGGCATCGGGTTCGGCCATTTCGGCCGGTTCGGCAACCTCGCGATCAACATGTCGAACATCGGCCGGGCCGTCCCCTCGTTCGCCATCCTCGTGATCGCCTTCCAGGTCTTCGGCCTTGGTGACACCCCGATCGTGCTGGCGCTCACCGCGCTCGCCATCCCACCCATGGTCACCAACAGCTACGTCGCGCTGCGCGAGGTCGACCCCGACATCAAAGAGGCCGCGCGAGGCATGGGCTACCGCGAGCTGGCGCAGCTCGTCCGCGTCGAGTTACCCCTCGCGGTACCGCTGATCATGGCCGGGATCAGGACCTCAGCGGTGCAGGTCGTGGCGACGGCCACGCTGGCGGCCCTGATCGCGGGCGGCGGCCTCGGCCGGTTCATCGTCGACGGCCTGGCGCAGCAGATCTACGAGAAAGAGTTCGCCGGCGCCGTGCTGGTCGGGGCCCTCGCGCTGGTGACAGAGGTGTCGCTCCTGGGCGTCGAGCGCCTGCTGGTGCCTCGCGGGCTGAGGCTGCTGAAGACACCTGCGGCCCGTAGAGCGACAACCTTTAAGACCGCTTAAGTGGAAGAATCAGCACAGCCTTGGGGTTGGATCGGGGTAACCCGCCCCGGGAAGGAGGAGATTCGATGACTCGTAAATCAGGTTCCACCTGGCTGCTGGCCGCGCTCACCGTGCTCGTCACGGCCGTGGCGGCCTGCGGAGGGACCGGCGGCACGCCCGGGACCACCAGCAAGGGCACCATCACCGTCGCCGGCTTCAACTTTCCGGAGAGCAGCATCCTCGCCGAGGTCTACGGCCAGGCGCTGGCCCATGCCGGATACACCGTCAACTACAAGCTCCTGCTCGGCACTCGCGAGGTCATCTCCCCCGCCATCCAGAGCGGCCAGATCGATCTTTACCCCGGCTATGCCGCGACCGATCTCGAGTTCTACAACAAGGGCGCCGGCGAGGCCAGCGGCGACGCCGCGGCGACCACGGCCAAGCTCAACTCGCGCATCGGACCGCTTGGGCTGGTGGCGCTCAACCCGTCGCAGGCGGTCGACCAGAACGCCTTCGCCGTGACGAAGGCCACCCAGACCAAGTTCAACCTGACCAAGCTCTCCGACCTCGCGCCGATCGGCAACCAGCTCGTCCTGGGCGCCGGTCCCGAGTGCCCGACCAGGCCTTTCTGCCAGCCAGGTCTCGAGAAGACCTACGGCATCCACTTCAAAGAGTTCAAGGCGCTCGACACCGATGGACCCGCGACGCGCGCGGCGTTCGCCAACGGCTCGATCCAGGTCGGCCTGGTCTTCAGCAGCGACGCCGACCTCGGCAAGCTCGGCCTGGTCGTCCTGCAGGATGACAAGCACCTCGAGAACGCCGACAACGTGCTGCCGATCCTCCGCCAGAAGGTGGCCACGGACGACGTCAAGACGATCCTGAACAATATCGACGCGAAGCTGACCACCGCCGACCTCATCACCATGAATGCGCAGGTCGAGCTGAACCACCAGGACGCCGACTCCGTCGCGAAGGCCTACCTGCAGCAGCACAACTTCTTCGCCTGACCGGCAATGATCACCGCCTCCCTTAGGGGAGGCGGTTCACCCAGGCCGGCGTCGAGTACTTGGTCGCGACCAGCTGAAGCGCGGCCTTCATCTCCTCGGGCTTGACCTCGCCTGGGCGCGAGCGGAACCGGCTGGCGAAACTCTGCGCGAGGTGAATCGCCACCTCCGCGCAGGAACGCTGCGTAAACCACGAAAGCGGCGACACAACCTTGTTCGCGCTCCGCACGCCCACCGCCGCAAGGTTCGGCTGCCCGATCCGAACGAGTCGCTCGAGCAGCCCGGCCTCCATCGAGTGGGCGATCGTCGTGTGGTGAAGGACGAACCCGCGCCGTCGCGCCTGCGCCGCGCCCGCGATCTTTCCGCGCGGCGAGATGATGTCGTTGATCTCGCGATACTCGGCCGGAACCCCGAGCTCGACGAACGCGCGCACCGCCCAGTCGTCGAGCAGCGCGTATGACTTTCGAAAGCTGATCCCGGCCACCACCGACTCAGGCAGGTACAGCGAGTACGTGATGGTCCGGTCCGGCTCGCACAGCATCGTTCCGCCGCCGCTCATGCGCCGTGTCACGACAAAGCCAAGCTCGCGCGCCGCGCCGACGTCGACCTCATTCAAAACGGATTGATGCGAGCCGATGACAAGCGCCGGCTCGATCCATTCCCAGATGCGCAGCGTCGGCCTGCGCTCACCTGCGATCACCCGCTCGAGCAGCGCCTCATCGAGCGCCATGTGCATGTGAGCCGGGTAAGGGGTCGATGGGATGACGTCCCACTCCACCTCCCTCATCCGGTCCTCGGCCATCGGTCTGCCACAGTATCCCGATGCATCGACGGACGCTGTGGACCCTCTATGCCGGGAACCTGCTGACCGCGATCGGCCTTTGGTTCTTCCTGCCTCTGCTGCCGATCTTCATCGGCCGCCAGGGCGGATCCGCGGCACTCGTCGGCGCCGTGTTCGCGGCCGGACTGCTCGCCAACGCGGCCATCCGCTACCCGGCCGGCTGGGCCGCCGATCGATGGGGCACGCGTCCTGTCCTCCTCATCGCGATGGCGGCCTACTCGCTGCTCTTTCTCGCCTACCTGCTGCCCCTGCCGCTGCCTGCCTTCGTCGCCATCCGATTCCTGCACGGCGCCGCGGCCGGCGCCTACTACCCGGCCGCCAACGGCCTCCTCGCGCACATCACCGCACCGAAGGATCGCGGCCGCTCGTTCGGCATGATGCAGTCGACGATGATGGCCGGCATGCTGATCGGCCCGGCGATCGGCGGCTTCATCGCGCTCTACAACCTGAGCGCCGTGTTCGTGGTCTCGGCGTGCGTCTGCGCCGTCGCGATCGTGGCGCTCGCCCTGCTCCCTAATGTGCGTGCGGAGCCGATGCTCGACGTGCCGGTCGGCGCGCTGCGCATCGCAAGGAAGATGGCGCCGCTGCTCGTGCTCGGCGCGGGGACGTCGTACATGATCGGGTCCTTCGACACCATCTGGCCGCTGTACATGACGCATCGCGGCGCCAACACCTTCGCGGTCGGACTCTCATTCGTCGCATTCGCTCTGCCTGCGACCCTGCTGAGCGCGCGCGCTGGTGCGCTGGGCGACCGCATCGGGCCGCGGCGGGTGGTGGTCGCGGCGTTGATCGGAACCGCCTTCTTCTCCAGCCTCTATCCGTTCATCAGCTCCGTGCCCTGGTTGATCGGTCTCGGCCTGATCGAGGGCGCACTGACGATCTCCGGCGGGCCAAGCCTCATCGCAGAGGTGAGCCGCACCGCCGAGCCCGGTCACCAGGCGCGCACCCAGGGCGTGTTCCAGACCGTGCAGACGCTGATCCAGATCGCCGGCGCCCTGGCTGGAGGCGCACTGTTTGCGCTCAGCCCGACCTACGCCTTCGGAGCCATCGCGGCCGTATGTTTGTTGGGAGCGAGCACCGCGCTCGTCCCGCGCGCGGCCCGCGCGACTCCCGCGGCGGAGGTGCCTTGAGATGGCTGTGGCAAAACCGATCCAGATCGTTCCGCTCCACGATCTCGCCGCGGCCGCGCCCGCGGCGCAACCCAGGCTCACGTATCGCGGCGGGCCGCTGCTGCCCGCGGTCCAGGTCTTCAATATTTTCTGGGGCGTCGCCTGGGAGCAGGGCCCTCTCGCCAGTCTCGTCCAGCAGGTCAACCAGTTCTTCGACTTCGTTCTGACCAGCCCGCTGATGGACCAGCTCGCCGAGTACAGCGCGCCTGGCACAAAGATCGAGCACGGCTCGCGCACCGGCGCGGTCATCCTCAGCACCGATCCGCCGCCGACCATCGCCGACGCCGATGTCCAGCAGCTCATCCAGCAGGAGCTCACCGCCGACGCGGCGGTCCCGCAGCCCGGCCCGAGCTCGCTCTATTACGTGTTCCTCCCACCGGGAGTCACAGTCAGCCTGGACGGCGCGGCGTCGTGCTCCAACTTCTGCGGCTATCACAGCGACATCAACGGCACGATCTACTACGCGGTGATGCCGTACCCCGACTGCACCGGGTGCCTCGGAGGGCTGCCGCTGCTCGATGCTCTGACCTCGACGAGCTCGCACGAGCTCTGCGAAGCGATCACCGATCCGATACCCGGCCAGGGCTGGTACGACGATCAGAACGGAGAGATCGGGGACATCTGCGCGTGGAAGACCAAACGGCTGGGCTCGTACGCGGTCCAGCTGGAATGGTCCAACAGCGCGGGCCGCTGCGTGTGACGAGCCCGATCAAGCACGTCGTCATCATCGTCAAGGAGAACCACGGCTACGACAATTATTTCGGGCCGTTTCCCGGCGGCAGCGGCGTCACCCTGCCGCACAGCCCGAACCCACCGCCGAAGGATCCCAACCACCGCCATGCCGCCTGGCTGAGCCGCGACACCAGCGCGGCCCGCGTCCAGTTCCAGGAGAAGGACATCCCGCATTACTGGGACTACGCGCGCCAGTTCACGCTCTGCGACAACTACTACACCGACGTGGCGGGCCCGTCGACCCCGAACCACCTCATGCTGATCATGGCCGACTCTCCGCTCATCGACAACCCGGCGCGCAGCTACCGCACCAAGCCCGGGCCGGCCCTGTACGACCAGCCGTCGCTGCCGGCGCAGCTCGACGCGGCTGGGCTGAGCTGGGGCAACTACGCCGGCTACGCGTTCGAGTTCATCAAGTACACCGCGGGCAAGCAACGTAGATGGCAGCAGTTCGCGACCGACGCCGCCGCGGGGAAGCTGCCGGCCGTGTCATGGCTCTATGCCGACCAGGCGTTGAGCGAACATCCCGCCGACACGCCGGCCGAGCGTGCGGCTGCTGCCGGCGACGTCACCAAAGGCAGCGCGTGGACCGCG